>ERZ772831.3800-NODE-3800-length-10363-cov-13.961389_pt1 | contig 10363 bp, 6 predicted proteins | sample MGYA00580858_ERZ772831 | MGnify/ENA primary metagenome ERZ772831 (study PRJEB29015, sample SAMEA2737694) | human gut metagenome | biome: human gut; feature: human-associated habitat; material: faeces | place: China | collected 2012 ... | reverse complement strand
CCAAGCGGGGTGAGGGCGGCAGCCCCACACTCAGCCCCTTCCCGAGGGGAAGGGGCTTGGGGTTAGGGTTAGAGAGTTTGCTATATTTTTAAAAAATAAACTTTTTCTACAAGCTAAAGCCACGATGATAAAAAATCGTGGCTTTGATATTACTGTACCTCTATCTCAGGCATTTCTTTCATTTCATCTTTCTGTAAAGGTTTCTTCTCTCTGAATATAAGTGAGAAAACAGCTCTTACAACAGGACCCGCAAAAAAGAGTTGCCAGCACAGAGCCATAGGAAAATTGGTTATCGTTGTCTGAATCCACACCGCAATAACTTCGCTTCCCGCATTTTTGAACAGAAGAGTTGCGGCAAGGCTCATAAGCGGACACATAAAGATGACTGAAATAACCGAGATACCGAGAACTATGAAAAACGGATTATCACGTTCAGGATTAATTATTTTAAAAGTCTTGTACTTTGCTATCCTGCCGACTAAAAAAATATCAAGCACGAAAGCAATAGGTCCCATTATCACAAGCTCCTTGAAAGCAAGTAAAAAGACCTCGTTTGTCATACCGCCGATATTAAGTGCTATATTATAGCATATCATGGCGTACACCATAACAAATACCATCATAACGGTAAACACAATTTCCTGAAATAAGTTTTTGGGCATAAAAAATTCCTCCTGATAATAACAATTTGCACTTTATTGTGTTGTTCGTTATCATCCGGGGGATGTGCGTTTCCAATTAGACCAATATTCTTTTTACGTTATAGATTTTAACATATTCCGCACCCATAGTCAATTGTGAAGTGAAACGAAAAAAGCACCGCTTTGGCGGTGCCTTTTTGTATACATATCACTTTTCCTTTTTACACTTTTTCGCTTCTGAATCTTCCGACAACATTTGCATTCTTGTCAATATTGACCTCAAATCTCAGCGTACACGGCGAATAGTGAACATTTTCGCCCTCTGCAATAACCTCATAGAAGAATGCCAGAGCGCCTCCGTCCTCCATACGTCTTACGGCGCACTTGCAGAAGCCTTCGGCGATTGCCCTTTTTACATAAGGTATCTCACGGTCGTATGTACAGAAATTGTCCTCCGTAACGGGAATATTAACATCGCCGTCAGAACAGCTGTTTTCTCTCAGCATAGTTTCAAGCGGTGATACTTTCTTACGGCTGAATTCCGCAAACGGAGCTTTCTTAGCAATTTCGCCCTTTCTTGCAGGGTGTCCGTTTATTTTCCAGCACGGCCGTGTAACAACGACCGTTTCTCCTATATGGAAATCATTGTTGAGATGCTCGCTCTGTGCCGAATAGAAATCAAGCGTATCCTTGTCTATCACGACCTCTTTTGCCTTATCACGCACTATTCCGACAAGCTCAAGCATAGAGAGCAGCTCGCCTGCCTTTTCCATGCACTTTTCATCGCTCCATATCTCATAATTGCGGAAGTTGTTTCTCCAGTACGTCTTTATCGGCAGATCGCCTATAAGCGCCTGTATCCTCATTTCCCAGTCGAACAGTATACCGCTCTTACTGCGTATCTTGTTCTCCTTGATGGCATTGAGCGGTTCAAGCAGCTGTGCAAACGATGCGATATTATCCGCAATATCCTGCGCTATGTACTTTCTTGTATCGCTGGTCTTCTTTTTCTCGCTTTCTTCCTCGATCTTTTCATCGCTGTACTTATCGAAATCGTCCTGTCCGCCGTCAGCCGTATCGAACAGTGAAAATACCTCTGAGGGATCGTTAAATGTTTTCTTTACCTCAGGCTCGTCATCCATAAGCAGATTTCCGAACAAATCCTCTACCTCGGCAACATTCTCATCGTGCTTTTCTTCGGTAACCTGTGCAGGCGTATATGCTTCGTCCGGCAAATCGAAGAAATCCATAGTTCTCGGCTTTTCATCAGCGTCAATCGGCTCGTCCGGAGTTTCTGACAGCTCATCGGATAATGTACTTTCCTCAAAAATACCGCTTGTCTGTTCAAGATCGTCGTCCGAAATATCTTCGGAGCTTCCGGTGCTTCCGGTGCTTCCGGTGCTTCCGGTGCTTCCGGTGCTTCCGGTGCTGTCAGCGGTTTCGGATATTCCTATAAAGTCGCCGAATTCTTTCAATGCGTCCTCTACAGACTCAGCTGTACGAATGGAAGAAACAGGCTCGCTTGCGGTTTCCTCCGCCATTATAGTGTGGAACTGTTCTTCGAGCGACTCTTCTTCGCTGTCGGCGGTTTCTTCCTGCTCGGCAATTTCTTCAAAAGCCTTTACTGCCTCCTCGACAGGCTCGCTTACCGGTTCTTCGGTGCCAGTGTCATTTTGTTCGCTTTCAGCTTCACTGTCGGCGGTTTCGTCCTGCTCGGCGATTTCCTCTAAAGCCTTTACTGCGTCCTCGACAGGCTCGCTTACAGTTTCTTCGGTAGCAGTGTCATTTTGTTCATCTTCAATTTCAGTTTCGCTGTCTGCGGTTTCTTCCTGCTGTGCTATTTTCTCAAAAGCCTTTACTGCGTCCTCGACAGGCTCGCTTACGGCTTCTTCGGTAGCAATATCATTTTGTTCATCTTCAATTTCAGTTTCGCTGTCGGCGGTTTCGTCCTGCTCGGCGATTTCCTCAAAAGCCTTTACTGCCTCCTCGACAGGCTCGCTTACAGCTTCTTCAGTAGCAGTGTCATTTTGTTCATCGTCAATTACAGCTTCACTGTCGGCGGTTTCTTCCTGCTCGGCTATTTCCTCAAATGCCTTTACTGCGTCCTCGACAGGCTCGCTTACAGCTTCTTCGGTAGCAATATCATTTTGTTCGCTGTCAATTTCGTTGTCGGCGGTTTCTTCCTGCTCGGCTATTTCCTCAAAAGCCTTTACTGCGTCCTCGACAGGCTCGCTTGCGGCTTCTTCGGTGGCAGTGTCATTTTGTTCATCTTCAATTTCAGTTTCGCTGTCGGCGGTTTCTTCCTGCTCGGCGATTTCTTCAAAAGCCTTTACTGCCTCCTCGACAGGCTCGCTTACGGCTTCTTCGGTAGCAATATCATTTTGTTCATCTTCAATTTCAGTTTCGCTGTCGGCGGTTTCTCCCTGCTCGGCTATTTCTTCAAAAGCCTTTACTGCATCCTCGACAGGCTCGCTTGCATATAAATCGAAAATGCTCTCATCAACAGGCAGTTTTACGTCTTCAATTTCTTCATTATTCTGTATAACAGACGGCATTTCTGCCAGCTCCTGAACCGCATTAGCTATCGGAGCGGATGTCATTATCCCCTTTTCAAGCAGCATCTGCTTCGGCATTCCGGCTTGCTCGTCAAAATTCTCCTCAACTGCCGTTACTGTTGCCGTTACTGCGGGTAAGGCTTCTTCGGCTGTATCCTCAGCTTTTTTGCCGCTTTCGCCTGCGTCCTCGCCTTCATTACCGACGGACGATTCAAGCCTGTTGAAATGGTCGAATACACGCTCAAAGCTGACCCCGGGATCGCCGTCATCTTCACTCTGAGTAAATGTAAAATTGACAGGCGATATCTCAGGCTCGGTTTCGGTTTTGCCGGTACCTCTTTCGGACATAGGCTTATACCGGCGTACAGCCTCATCAATACGGCTGTTTATCGCATCGGTCTGTTCTTTCTCGCTTATAGGCTTTCTGATTATCTCCTTATGGGTTACTTCGCCGTTTTTCCATACGGTCAGGCTTTTCTTCCTGAGCGGAGTCTGCGTTTCCTCCAGCTTTTTCTTGGCATATACAGCCGCACCTACGGCAGCCGCCGCACCTACAGCGGCAACAATCGCCTTACTTATCTTCATATATTATCAACCTCCCGGCTAACGCCGAAATATTATTCAACACTCTTGAGTGCCTCGACCATATTGACCTTCATAAGCCGTCTGTGCATAAACAGCATTACTATCACGGCAAAGCATATCGTTATAAGACCCGAAAATACAAAGCTCATCGGATGCACCGTTCTGCCGAACATAACCATATCAATTTCAGCCGTCTTTACAACAAAGTCAACAAGGAATCTTCCGAATATCATGCCCGTCACTGTTCCTATAAGGGTAAGTATCACCGTTTCCCTGAACACATACATTGATACTTCCTTATCATAGAAGCCAAGCACCTTGAGCGATGCGATCTCCCTTATACGCTCGTTTATATTGATGTTCGTTAGATTATAAAGCACAATGAACGCAAGCGCACCTGCACTCACTATAAGAACCACTATTACAAAAAGCAATGATTTGAGCATAGAACTGAATGTTCCCGCAACGCTTGTCTTGAAGCTTACTCCCATAACTCCGTCTATCTTCATAAGCTCCTGTGCAAGCTCGTCCCTGTCACTTTCGGTCATATCGTCGCCGTCCTCAGAGTTGAAGAAGAAACAGTTATACGGCAGTCCTTCCTCGCCGCTAAGCTCCTTGTACAGCTTTTCCGTGATATACACATAGTGATGGGCGTAGTTTTCGCATATCTCCGTTACCGTTGCCGTAACTCTTTTTGTGTCGGAAAGTGCAAGCGTTATTGTATCGCCCTTCTTTATACCGCCGAGCAAAGATGCCAGCTTCTCGTTTATTATAACGCCGTCATCGGTTACCGTGTACTGTTCGCCTGTCCGTCTGTCCTTTACCGTCACAAACTGTGCGATGGTTTCGTTGTCCGCTCCGCCGAATATATACGCTTCTGTGCTTTTCTTACCGTTATATACCGTTATCTGCTTTTGATATATCCTGTTGCCCTCGCAGTCATAACGCTCAAGCATCTTTTCTATCTTAGCTGTCTGTTCGTCGGTCACGGTATTGTCATAAGCAGTAATACCGGTATAATTGCTTATCTCGCCGAACTGCTTTTGCAGAATATCGTTTACGCTGTCATACACTCCGAATCCTGTCAGCACAAGCGCCGTACAGCCTGCAATGCCCACTATCGTCATAAGCATTCTTCTCTTGTAACGGAATATATTACGCATCGTTACCTTATAGCTGAACGAAAGCCTGTTCCATATAAAGCCTATGCGTTCAAGCAGTATCTTCTTACCGCTCTTTGGCGTTTTCGGCCGCATAAGCGCCGCAGGGCAATCGTGAAGTATGCCGCCGCACGAGAAATAAACTGTAACAGCAGTAAGCAGTACAGCCACTCCTGTGGTACATATCATAAGTATATAATCATACGGCAAAAGAATATCAGGGATAACGTACATCATTCCGTATGCGGTAATAATGATCGCCGGGAATATCTTCATTCCCACAAGCATACCCGATAAAGCACCCGCCGTTGCCGCTGTCAGTGCATAAAGCAGATATTTGAATATAATAGCGCCGTTTTTATAGCCAAGCGCCTTGAGCGTTCCTATCTGGGTACGCTGTTCCTCTACCATTCGTGTCATCGTGGTAAGACATACAAGCGCCGCCACCATTACAAAGAACAGAGGGAACACCATAGCTATATTGCCTATTCTTTCGGCATTCTGACCGTATTCACTGTAACCCGGATTATCATCACGGGTAAACAGATACCACTCCGGTTTACTCGTCTTTTCGAGCTTTTCCCTGCCGTCGTCTATCTTCTTCTGAGCATCGGCAAACTGCTTGTCTGCATCGGTTTTTGCCGTTTCAAGTGCTGTCTTGCCATCGTTATACTCCTTCAGACCCTTTTCATAATCGGCATAATTCTTGTCATACTCTGCTTTACCGCTGTCATACTTTGCCTTGCCTGAAGCGTACTGAGCATAACCTGCGTCATACTGAGCCTTTCCTGCGTCATACTGAGCCTTTGCACTTTCGTACTGTGCAAGTCCGCTTGTGTACTGAGAATATCCGTCCTCGTACTGCTTTTTTCCGTCCTCATATTTGGCATAACCGATTTCGTACTGCAGCTTTCCGTCATTATATTGCTTAAGCCCGTCATTATACTGCGCAAGTCCGCTTTCATACTGTTTCTTCTGCTTGTCAAGCTCCGCCTGCGAGCTGTCGAGCAGCTTAACTCCGGAATCATAAGCCTCTTTGGTGATATTACCCTTCTTGTATGAATCCTCCAGCGTTTCACGGCTCGTATTTATAATCGCCTGCTGACTTGTTATCTTTGTGTTTGCATCGTCAAGCTGAGCCTTGCTCGACTTCAACTGTGAGTCTGCGTTTTCAAGCTGTATTTTAGCTGTAACAAGCTGTATATAGCTTTCGTCAAGCGTTTTCTTTCCGTCTTCAAGCTGCAGCTTCGTTTCGTCCAGCTTCTTCTTTGTGCTGTCAAGCACATCTTTTGTCGCCGTCAGAGTAGCCCCGTTTGTGTCAAGCTCCTTTTTTGCCTCATCAAGCTGCTTTTTCGATTCCTCAAGCGTTTTCTTGCCGCTTTCAAGCTGAGGCTTTGCTTCGTCAAGCTGTTTTTTTGCATCGTTCAGCTTGGTTTCGTTTTTCTCTATTTCTGCGTATGCTTCGCTCTTCTTTTTATCAAGCTCCTTCTGCCCGTCGTCAAGCTTCTTCTTTGCGTCGCCTGCTATTTCGTCAAAACGTTCTTCTTCTCTTACATCCGCTATTTTCTGTATCTTCTTTTCAAGAGCGTCACGGGCGTCCTCATATTCATCGCTGTAACAGCTGTACTGCTTTAATTCGTCCGAGTTTATCATAACCTGAGTATATACCTCTGTCTTGAAACAGCTTTCCGGTATATAACAGATCATATAGACTGAACCGCTTCCTATGGTCGTGTTTCCACGCTCCACGTCGGATATATACATAGGCGATGCGAATTTTCCGACTATAGTAAATTCCTTGACCGACAAAGTCCCATCTATATCCGTGTCTTCATCGCCGCACAACGTCAGCTTGTCCCCGACTTTATAATGAGCAAGCAGTTTACCGCTGTCGATAACGCACTCGTTTTCTTCTTCGGGAAGTCTGCCGTCAACTATCTGTAAAGAGCTGTACGGATTGTTTTCACCCGTTTTGTCAAGAGAATATACCCTTGCGACCTTCTTTTCGCCCGCATCCGTGTTGACGTATGCGTCCGTGAAATATCCGGGATAAATATCAACATCCGGAAGCCCTTTTTTCAAAGCGTCTATATCGTTATCGTCAAATCCGTATGTAGATACCAGTCTGATATCCGACAGGGAAGTCCTGTCGTAATAATGATCCGATGATACCTTCATCGCAGGAGCGCTCTGCAGAAGTCCCGCAAAAAATCCTGTGCCGATAGCGATTATACCGAATATAGAAAGAAAACGGCTTTTCGTTTTCTTCATCTCGGCAAACGCATTTTTCAGCATTGCACTTTTCATATCCGTTCCCTTTCCCTGCTTACCACTCTATTTCTTCAACGGGTGTCGGATGCTCGTTTACAACTATTTCGCTCACCTTACTGCTTTTCATATGTATGACTCTGTCAGCCATAGGGCATATTGCCGTATTATGCGTTACAAGTATTACAGTCATATTTTCACTGCGGCAGGTGTCCTGAAGCAATTTCAGTATCATCTTGCCGGTGTTGTAATCAAGCGCACCCGTAGGCTCGTCACACAGCAACAGCTTGGGCTTTTTTGCAAGCGCTCTCGCTATAGCCACTCTCTGCTGTTCACCGCCCGAAAGCTGAGCCGGGAAGTTGTTTATTCTGTCGGTAAGTCCGACCTTTTCCAGTATCTCTACAGCAGGGATATAGTCCTCCACCGTCTGAGTAGACAGCTCAATATTCTCCTTTGCCGTAAGGTTCGGGATGAGATTATAGAACTGGAATATAAATCCTATATCGTATCTTCTGTAATCGATAAGCTCTTTTCTGCTGTAACCGCTTATCTTACTTCCGTCTACATAAAAACTTCCCGATGTAGCGGTATCCATACCGCCCAGTATATTAAGCACCGTAGTCTTTCCCGAACCGCTCGGTCCTACGATTATTGCGAATTCGCCCTTTTCAATGTCAAAGCTGACCTTATCGTTTGCGTTGATAATTATATCGCCCATACGGTACTGCTTTGTAATATCGCTCAGCGTAACAAAACTCATTGTAATTCCTTGCAACCTTTCGTCCGTTGTTTCCTGAAATCGTTACTCTATTAAATTATACCATTTTTCACGGTACAATTCAACAGCCGTTCTATATTTATTTATAGTGTATCCCGACATTTTTAACTCCCTTTAAATTTCAATGCCGTTAAAATAAAAATTATTCTCATTTTACTTGACAAACGCATTTGCTTATGCTACAATATCAATCGGAAAAAATCCCTTATCAAGAGCGGTTTACATTTTCTGCATTAAAATGCAGATTGGGAGTCAGGCTCCGTAAACCCAGCAACCGTTTCGCTTGAGCTTTCTTTGCGAAAAATGGTGCTAATTCCTACGGCACGGCAAGGGCTGTGACCGAAAGATGAGGAGCAGGCAATCAGCAAGCTCCGAAAGGGGCTTTTTTTAATGCAGTTTTACGCAGATATATGCGTATGGGATACGGTTTAAAACCGCTATATGAAAGGAAAAATCAATGGCAAAATACTTATTCACTTCCGAAAGCGTAACAGAGGGTCACCCCGACAAGATCTGCGACAGGATCTCAGACGGTGTGCTTGATGCGATATTAGCACAGGACAAGAACGCTCGTGTAGCCTGCGAAACCTGCGCCACAACAGGTATGGTTCTGGTTATGGGCGAGATCACGACAACGGCAAACGTTGACATTCCGGCAATAGCAAGAGATGTCATAAAGGAAACAGGCTATGATAACAGCGACTACGGCTTTGACTACAAGACCTGCGCTATCCTCACGACCCTTGACAAGCAGAGCCCCGATATAGCTATGGGCGTTGACAATGCTCTTGAGGGCAGAGATAACAATGAATTTGACACAGGTGCAGGCGATCAGGGTATGATGTTCGGCTATGCGTGTGATGAAACCGAGGAGCTTATGCCCCTTACGATTTCCCTTGCTCACGCACTTTCAAAGAAGCTCACAGCGGTAAGAAAGTCGGGCGAGATACCCTATCTTCTCCCCGACGGAAAGACGCAGGTAACGGTAGAATATAACGAGGACGGCACTCCCTCAAGAATTGACACTGTCGTTGTTTCCTCACAGCACAAGGCTGATGTTACGCAGAAACAGCTCAGAGCCGATATTATCAAAAAGGTTATAAAGACTACCGTTCCCGCTTCACTGCTTGACGAGAACACTAAGATGCTGATAAATCCCACAGGACGCTTTGTAGTAGGCGGTCCTCAGGGCGACAGCGGTCTTACGGGCAGAAAGATAATAGTAGATACATACGGCGGTGTCGGCAGACACGGCGGCGGCGCATTCTCAGGAAAAGATCCCACAAAGGTTGACCGTTCAGCCGCTTACGCCGCAAGACACGTTGCAAAGAACATTGTAGCCGCAGGCATAGCAAAGCGTTGCGAGGTTGAGCTTGCGTATGCTATCGGCGTTGCACAGCCTGTATCTGTCTTTGTTGATACATTCGGCACAGGCGTAAAACCCGACAGCGAAATTTCAGCCGCTGTAAGCAAGGTGTTCGACCTTCGCCCCAGTGCGATAATCAGCTCACTGAATTTAAGAAATACAAAGTACAGACCTCTTGCCGCTTACGGTCACATGGGACGTACAGACCTTGACGTTGCATGGGAAAAGACAGACAAGGTTGACGAGCTTAAATCAGCACTTGATATAAAGTAATCAGCATATAGCACTAAAGCCGTTACGGAACACCGCAAAGGCTTTAATCATAATCAAACGGAGAACAGAAATGACACATATACGCCCCGCAGCCGAGTCCGATGCTTCACGCATCGCAGAAATAATCGTCACAAATTACAGGGTAAATTTCTACCCGTTTTTCAGAAATGACACCTTTTACTTCGGTGAACTGAACGTCCTTGACACTGCCAAAGAATATTCCGCAGGCTCAGCCGCACTTAAAAACACATTTGTCTATGATGACGGTGTAATAAAAGGCATTATACGTATTTCGGGCAACGAGGTCGAAAAGCTGTATGTAGAGCCGCTTTTTCAGAATCAGGGCATAGGCGCAGTGCTTCTCGGTTACGCTATCAACAATTTTGCCGTCAATGAGCTGTGGGTGCTTGAATACAACAAGCGTGGAATAGATTTTTATCGCCGCAACGGATTCAGCCTTACCGGCGAAAAAATCACAGAATACGAATTTGTGCCGCTTTTAAAGATGAAAAGAGAATGAGCCAAAAGCCGTTACGGAACACCGCAACGGCTTTATTTTTTGCAAAATTCCAACATATTTTACCGCCGTCATCGGAGGTTACGCAATTCTCCGCCATTCAGATAAGCAAATTTGAAGCGCAACATTGCCGCCCGCCGTTTTGCTATCCTGCGGATAGCTCAGACAATTCCAAAGGCGGAGTTTGAGGCGGCACATTGCCGCAGGCGGAGTTTGAGAC
>ERZ772831.3797-NODE-3797-length-10375-cov-3.723256_pt1 | contig 10375 bp, 7 predicted proteins | sample MGYA00580858_ERZ772831 | MGnify/ENA primary metagenome ERZ772831 (study PRJEB29015, sample SAMEA2737694) | human gut metagenome | biome: human gut; feature: human-associated habitat; material: faeces | place: China | collected 2012 ... | reverse complement strand
AGCATCAGGAGGAACAGGATCGTGATGACCCAGGTGCCGACCTTGACTTCACGGATCTTGCCGGTGAAGATACGGATGAGCACATAGGAGATCAGGCCGAACGCAATGCCGTAGGAGATGTTGTAGGTGAAGGGCATCATCGCCATCGTGAGGAACGAGGGCAGAGCAACGGACGGATCCATCCAGTCGAGGTCCTTGACGCAGTTGATCATCAGAACGCCGACATAGATGAGGGCCGCAGCGGTGGCCGCCGTCGGGATGAGAGAGGCAATGGGGCTGAGGAACATGGCGATGAAGAAGAGCGCAGCAGTCGCCATGGCCGCAAGGCCGGTTCTGCCGCCCTCTGCAACACCGGCAGAGGACTCGACGAACGTCGTGACCGTGGAGGTGCCGCAGATCGCACCGGTGGTGGTGGCGATGGCGTCGGCCAGCATGGCCTTGTCCATGTTGGGGACCTCGCCGTTCGGCAGCAGCATGTTGCCGCGGGCGCAGGCGCCGTACAGCGTGCCGAGGGTATCGAACATATCGACCATGCAGAAGGCCAGGGACGTCGTGATGAAGACGACGACCAGGTCTGCCGTGCCATGGGCGCTGACATAGGCGCTGAAGTCGAAGCCTTCCGTGAAGACCTTGCCGAAGGCCATCTCGCCGAAATCGCGGAACGGGCCGACGAAGTCGATCTTCAGCGTGGAGCTGAGGTCGCCATAGAAGCCGGGAACGGTCAGGCCGAGCACATAATACAGGGCTGCGCCGCCGAGGATGCCCCACAGGACCGCGCCGCGCACGCCCTTCTTGGACAGGACGGCGATGAGCACGAGGGCCAGAACGGTGACGATCATGGGCATGACGGTCGCCCAGCTGACATTGGCATTGTTGAACAGGTTGAAGGAGCCGAGGGTAACGCCGGTGCTGGCATCCTTCGCGACGAGGCCGACATTCTGCAGGCCGAGGAACGCGATGAACAGGCCAATGCCTGCGGGGATGGCCTTGCGGACGGCGTCGGGGATGGCGGTGAAGATCTTCTTGCGCAGGCCGGTGATGGTCAGCAGGATGAAGATGAGGCCGTCAACGAGAACGAACACAAGGGCGTTGGCGTAGGTGAAGCCGAAGCCGACGCAGACGGTATAAACGAAGAAGGCGTTCAGGCCCATGCCGGAGGCCTGTGCGAGCGGCAGATTCGACAGCAGTCCGATGAGGACGGAGCCGATGACTGCCGAGATCGCGGTGGCAATGTAGATGGCGCCGTAGCTGACGCCGAGGACGTTCGTTCCGTCGCTGAACGGATTGGCGAACATGTTGGCGTTGACCATGAGGATATAAGCCATGGCCATGAACGTGGTCAGACCTGCCAGGATCTCAGTTCTGACGGTGGTGCCGTGTTTTTTCAGTCCAAAAAACTTTTCCATAAGTACCTCCCGTTTGTTTTTGCCGGTTCTGCCGGGGCCGGCGGTTCCGTAAGAGACCTGCGCGGAGCGGCATCTCCTGCAGGCTCCCATTGCTGTTATCATATCAGATTCTTTGCAGAAGTGCAACGGATTTTCCACAATTTGGTGTAGAAAAATACAGGTCCAAATTGTGCAGATTTCATAAAAAAGTTTTTATGCCCTAAATATAATTTTATAGCGTTCGCGAGTCCCCTTGCGATTTAAGAATATAAATCCTGTTATAAATTATTTATCGACTTGTTTTTGCGCGAAAAGATACCCTTCCGGATAAGAAGTCTCCTCCGGAAGGGTGTCTGGCAGGATAGTTATGCAGTGCGGTGTGCCTGCTCCAGTACGGCGGCCACACGCGCGGACTGCTCCGCCATGCGGTCGAAGAATGCCGTGTCGTGCTGCACGATGGCATCGCGGAAGCGGGCAAATTCATAGACCATGCGGTTTTCGGCCTGCGGCAGCGCCACGTCGACCGGTTCACCGTTCAGTTCGGCCATGCAGCCGCCGAAGGCGTTGATGGGCCCGTCCTCCGCGAACCAGCCGTTCTCGCCCGTGATGCGGCAGCCGCTGCCGAGGTCGGCGTTTTTCGCCGTGAGGATCTCGCACGTCAGAGACGGATACGTCAGTGTCAGCCGCCCGGCCAGATCGATGCCGTTCGGGCCGAGCTCCGCCAGATACCGGACGTCCTGCGGCGCGCCGAACAGGTCGACGGCCATATGCACGCAGTAAACGCCCATGTCGTTGAGCGCACCGGCCTGCATGGCAGGGTTGAAGATATTCGGGTTCTCGCCGCGCAGATAGGCATCGTAGCGCGAGGAATACTGCGCATAGGTGATGTGCGCCTGCTCGATGCGCCCGAGCTTCGGCAGCAGCAGGCGGCAGGCCTCGTACTGCGGCATGAACAGCGTCGTGATGGCCTCAAAGAAGTACACGCCGTTTGCGCGCGCGGCGTCAATGAGCCGCTGCACGTCGCCGCGGGTCACGGCGGCGGGCTTTTCCACGATGACGTGCTTGCCGTGCTCCAGCGCGGCAAGGGCCTGCTCCACATGGAAGCGGTTCGGCGAAGCGATGTCGATGAGGTCGAGGTCGCTGCGCTCCAGCATGGCGGCATAGTCCGTGCAGTGCTCCGGCACGCCCATCTCCGCCGCGAAGGCGCGGCCCTGCTCCTCGGTGCGGGAATAGACCACACGGCACTCCATGCCGTCCGTCAGACGGATGGCCTCCTGAATGGTCCGCATGATCGAGCTTGTCCCGACGGTTCCCACTCGCAGCATATCAGTTCTCTCCTTCCAGCCCAAACAGGGCAGCAGCATTGTCATAGAGGATCTTCCGCTCCGTCTCCGGTGCAAGCTGCATGCCGCGCAGACGCGCCAGCTCGTGCTGCGGATCCCACATGGGGTAATCCGTGCCGAACAGCACACGGTCTGCGCCGTAGGCATCGATGAGCGCGCGCCCGGCATCGTCGTCCATGGCGAAGAACGACGACGAGCAGTCGACCCAGAGGTTTTCAAAGCGTCCGGCAAGCTGCCGCGCGGCCTCCTGCCAGATCGTATAGCCGCCGAAATGCGCGCCGATGACCGTCAGGCGCGGGAAGCGCCGCAGCAGCGGGATAAGGCGGTTTGGGTTGGAGAAGTCATAGCGGCTGTCTCCCGTGTGCAGGAGCAGGGGCAGCACGCCCTCGCACTGCTCCGCCAGCGCAAAGCAGCGCGGATCGTCGAGGCGGAAGCCCTGGATGTCCGGATGCAGCTTCACGCCGTGCAGACCCAGAGCGCGCAGGTGTGCGATATCCTCCTCCAGCGTCGGCGAATCGGGGTGCAGCGCGCCGAAGCCGTACAGGCGGTCCGGGAACTGCGCGACCTCGCGGGCGATGAACTCGTTGATATGCTGCACCTGATCCGGCCGTGTCGCTACGGACTGCACAAGAAATTTGGTAATGCCGCCGCCGTGCGCGAACAGCGTCTGCACCGTGCCGTCGAGCGTCTCGCCGGTGTAGTTATAGAAGGCCGCCGTGGTCTCCGCCGCCTTGCGGGCGATCTTTGCCGGGTAAATGTGGCAGTGGGCGTCAAAAACCTTCATCACAGGCGCTCCAGCACCGCCACGAGATACTCCCACGTCCGCGCCGTCGAGGCGATGTCGAGCCTCTCGCGCGACGTGTGGATGTCATGCATCTGCGGGCCGAACGAGACGGCGTCCAGGCCGGGCAGGCGGTCGGAGAAAATACCGCACTCCAGACCGGCATGGATAGCCTCCACGACCGGCTTGCGGCCGTACTGGGCCTCGAACACCTCGACCATGACCTCGCGCAGGCGGGAATCCTTCTGGTACTCCCATGCAGGGTACTCGCCGGATTCGCTGTAGCTGCCGCCGAAGCGGGCAGCCAGCGCCTTGAGCTGATCGATGAGGCCGAACTTCTCGCGGTTCACGGAGCTGCGCACCGAGAACGTCAGGCGCACGGCGTCGGCGTCCGTCGTCAGGATGCCAAGGTTCAGGGAGGTCTGCACAAGGCCGGGAATATCGCTGCTCATAGCCTGCACGCCGTTCGGCACGGCGTTCAGAAGGCCGAGCACGGCCTCGCTCTCGGCCAGCATCTCGCCCGCCTCGGCAGGCTCGCAGTAGAATTCCGCATGCTGCTCCGTCTCCGGCAGGGCGGTCTTGGCCGCATTCGCTGCAAACAGCGCAGCAAAATCGTCCGCCTCGCTGACAACGACGGCCTCGGACGCACGCGGGATGGCATTGTCCTTGCTGCCGCCCGCAATGGAGCACAGCGTAACGGGCAGGCCCTGCAGCGCCGCCGCAAGGACCTTGTTGGCATTGGCGCGGCCCTTGTTGATCTCCACGCCGCTGTGGCCGCCGGTCAGACCACGCACGCCGACACGCCATGCCTTCCCCTGCACAGGAACACGCTTGACGGGAACGGTCAGGCAGGACGTCGCGCCTCCGGCGCAGCTGACGGTCAGGATGCCCTCGTCCTCGGAGTCGATGTTCAGCAGCACACGGCCCTGCAGGCCGCTCATATCGAGAGCTGCCGCGCCGAGCATGCCGATCTCCTCGTCGACGGTGAACACCGCCTCGAGGGGCGGGTGCTTCAGCGTATCGGAATCCAGCACCGCCAGCGCATAGGCCACGGCGATGCCGTCGTCTCCGCCGAGCGTCGTGCCGTCGGCAAAAATATAGGTGTCGTCATGGCGCAGGCGCAGGCCGTCCTTCGAAAAATCGATATCGCAGTTCGCATCCTTCTCGCAGACCATGTCGAGGTGACCCTGCAGGATCACGGTGGGATGGTCCTCATAGCCGGGGCTGGCCGGCTTGCGGATGATAACGTTGTTCGACGCATCCTGCTGCCAGCTCAGGCCGCGCTCCTGCGCGAAGCGGACGCAGTAGTCCGAGATCGCCTTTGTGTCGCGCGAGCCATGCGGGATGGCGCACAGCGTCTCAAAAAAGCCCAACGCAGCCGCAGGCTGAAGTCCTTCTAAAACACGCATAACAATAGCCTCCTTTTTTGCTCATCATAGCACATTTTTCGGATATTGTCCACGGGTCAGACACGCAGAATTTCGGTTTCGTTGGCATTCCAACAGACTTTCCGCCTGCATTTGTTAAAATAGATGCGAACAGGAGGGAATGCCATGATTCTGGAAGGATGTCAGGGAAAACCCCGCACGCCCGAAATTTTGGAGAAGGTCTGCCCGCAGTGCGGCAGTGAGATCGAGCTGTTCACCTGCGACACGCAGGCCGTGTGCGAGCACTGCGGCTTTGTGGTCTATAACGACACGCTCAGCTGCGTGCAGTGGTGCAAATATGCCCGCCAGTGCGTGGGCGACGCAATGTATGAGCAGATGATGGCCATTGCCGAACGGCAGAAAGCCAACCGAAAGTTACGCAAATCGGAGGATAACACCCATGATCAGACGGATCATTGAAATCGACGAAGAACGCTGCACCGGCTGCGGCCTGTGCGCGAAGGCCTGCCACGAGGGCGCCATCGCCATGGTGAACGGCAAGGCGACGCTGGCCCGCGAGCATTTCTGCGACGGGCTCGGTGATTGCCTGCCCGCCTGCCCGGCCGATGCCATCCACTTTGTGGAGCGCGAAGCCCCCGCCTATGACGAGGCCGCCGTGCAGGCCGCCAAAGCATCAAAAGTCCCGGCGGGCGGCTGCCCCGGTGCGCGGGCCATGCACCTTGCGCCGTCCGCCGCACCCGCGCAGGACGGCGCGGCGTCCGCCCTGCAGAACTGGCCCGTGCAGATCAGGCTGCTGAGCACCTCGGCCCCCTATCTGCAGGGTGCGGACCTTGTCATTGCTGCGGACTGCACGGCATTTTCCTGCGCGCAGTTCCACAGCCGCTATCTTGCCGGGCGCATCGCCATGATCGGCTGCCCGAAGCTCGACGCCGTGGACTACAGCGAAAAGCTCACGGAGCTGTTCCGCCGGAACGACATCCGCTCCGTCCTCGTCGTGCGGATGCAGGTACCGTGCTGCGGCGGCCTGACCCACGCCGTGGAAACCGCGCTCGCCGCCTCCGGCCGGGATATCCCGCTGCGCGTCGTCATTCTGACGCCAAGCGGGGAAGAGGTAGCATAAAAATCGCCCTGAGAAGCATTTCTGCTTCTCAGGGCGGTGCTTTTTTCAGGCCAGCTTTTCTCCGGCCAGCCAGACCTCACGGCGGTTCAGCTCGGCATCGCAGATCACGAAATCCGCCTGCTTGCCGTCGCGGATGGAGCCGACCTCGTCCAGGCAGCCGAGCTGCCGGGCGGGGTTATAGGTCGCGGCGCGGACGGCATCCTCGCGCGGGATGCCGAACGAAATGGCACGCAGCATGCAGTCATAGACATTCGTAGCGGAGCCGGCGATGGTCCCGTCGGACAGGCGGGCCACGCCGCCCTGCAGGAACACGGGCTGGCCGCCCAGCTCATACTCGCCGTCGGGCATGCCGCAGCAGCGCAGCGAATCGGAGATGAGCACCATGCGCGCCGGGCCGAACATGCGGAACGCCAGCCGCACGGAAGCGGGGTGGACATGCTGGCCGTCGCTGATGAGCTCCGCGCTCACCTGCTCGTTCTCGACCGCGGCCGGGATGACGCCGGGCTTGCGGTGGTGGATGCCGGGCATGGCGTTATACAGGTGCGTCAGGTGCGTGACACCTGCTTCAATGGCGCAGACGGCATCGTCATAGGACGCGTCCGTGTGCGCGATGGAGACGGTGCACTGCTTGCTTGCCTTGCGCACAAATTCCGCTGCACCGGGCAGCTCCGGTGCGACATCCACGATGCGGACGATGCCGTTGCCGGCGGCAAAGAGCTTGCTGAACGCCTCAAAGTCCGGCTCGCGGAGATAGGCGGCGTTCTGCGCGCCCTTTTTCTTCTCGCTGAAGAACGGTCCCTCCATATGCGCGCCGCGCACGACGGCGCAGCCCGCGGGGCGCTCGTCCGCCATGCGGTAGGCCGTGGCAAAGGCCGCAGCCAGCGTCTCATACGGCAGGGTCAGCGTCGTGGGGGCAATGGAGGTGATGCCGTTCCTGGCACTGTAGCGCGCCATGCGGACATAGTCGTCCCAATTGCCGTCGGAGTAATCCGCGCCGGAGTTGCCGTGCGTGTGGATATCGAGCAGGCCGGGGATGACATAGGCGCCGTGCAGATCGATGGCGTCCGGGCCCGGCTGGCCCAGCACACGCGCGAAGCGGCCGTTTTCCACGGCGAAGGCCCCGTGCTCAAAGCGGAATTTCTCCGTATAGATCATTGCATTCTGAAACTGCATGATATTCTCCCTCCGTCCGGGCTCAGGCGTTTTTGCGCAGCTCCGGCAGACTGGCCGCCGCCACGGACTGGCCGACGCGGCGCGTTTTCTCATCCGGCAGCATGACGCGCACCTTCTGCGCAAGCTCCGGATATTCCTCGTTCAGGATGGACAGGCAGGTCTCGAGAATGACGCTGCCGCCGAGGCCGGACATGACGCGGCCGAGCACGATCATGTGGTGCACGTCGTAGAAGCGGCAGTACAGCTTCAGCGTATGGGCCAGATATGCGCCGATGGAGGCGAAGATCCGGCGGGCGCGGCTGTCGCCCTTCTCCATGAGGTTCTGAACGACCTTGAGCTTTTCAGCGGGCGTGAGCGCGGGATCCAGCTCGATGCCGGCGCGCGGCGCGAGCTTGATGACGGCGTCCTGCGAGAAATACTTGCAGCCGACGCCGATGTCCGTGGACCACTCGTCCGCCATGGCGTCCTCAAAGAGGTCGACCGGCGCAAAGGCCAGCTCGTTAAGCCAGCCGAGCACCTTGCCCTCGGCGTCGACATAGCCGACGGCCTCGGACGTACCCATAGCCATGCCCATAACGGAGCCGCACTCCAGGCCCATGGCCCCGGCCAGCGCCGTCACGTCGCCGTCGTTCGCCACGACGATCGGCACATCGCCGATCTCTCTGGCCGCGCGGTCATAGATCGTCTTGACAAGCTCGCGCTTCTCGCGCGGGACCTTCAGGAACAGCGCGGAGACCATCGGGCTGTTGCCGATGAACACACCGGCGGAGGAAACGCCGATGCCGTCCACGCGCGGCATTTTGGATGCGGCCGTGCGGAACGCCTCGACGATGCCGTCGAAATGATACTGGGGGTCCGGCTCCGTCTTCGGGTGCCAGACGACCTCCTCGGAATAAACGGTCTTGCCGTCGATGACCGCAGAGACCTTGCGGTCGGAGCCGCCCGCGTCAAAGCCGATGCGGCAGCCCTCCATATGGCCGCCGATGGCGACGGAGGACTCGTTTGCCTGCGGCAGCTGCTCGGGCGTGCAGTCGATGACCTCGAACGGCACCTCATACACATCCTGCATGAACTGCACATCAAATGCGCGCTCGCCCGTGAGGGTATAGGCGCGCTGCAGGCGCTGCGCCAGCGCGCTGTCGCCGCAGATCCAGATGCGGAAGCCGCCGACGGACCACAGCAGGAACTTGACATAGCGCTCGACATAGCGATAATCGGCCTCTGCCATTTCCGGCGTGCCGTGGATCTTCGTCTCGCGGACGGAGATCTTGCCCTGATCGCGCTCGAGCGCGATGGTCAGGGGCTTTTCCGCGCCCCTGGCATAGGCCTCGAGCCACACGCCGAAGGGGATAAAGTCCGGATCGAGCTCCGGCATATGCCTGACGGAATATTCAACGCCTAAATACTGCATAGCTCCTCCTCAGTTTCGCTTTGCCGCTTCTTCTGCGACGATGGTCTGCATTTCGTCCCAGTGGGCCTCCATGTCGGCCACCAGCTTCATCTGCGCGCGGGCGCGCACGAGATTGTGCTCGGGGTAGGCGACGCGGAAATAGCGGTCGCCATCGAGATAGTCGGTCAGGAAGCGCACGGCCAGCTCGAGCGTGATGATCTTTGCGCCGAGCGGCAGCAGCTCCAGCTCCTTGGGTGTCAGGCTCTTGCAGGCGGCGAGATACCCCGCCGTGTAGACCTGGAACAGGTGCAGATTGATGCCCATTTTCGAAAGGTCCTTCTCATCCTCGGCCGCAGTCGCCGCGCCGAAGCGGATGGAATCACCGTAGTCATACAGCGACGAGCCGGGCATGACGGTGTCGAGATCGAGCACACACAGCGCCTTGCGCGTCCGGCGGTCGAACAGGACGTTATTGAGCTTCGTATCGTTGTGCGTGACGCGCAGCGGCAGCTCGCCGCTGTCGAGCAGGCTGCAGAGCGTGCCCGCCTCCTGCTCGCGGTCGAGCGCGAAGCGGATATCGTCCGGCACGCCCGCCGCGCGGCCCGCGAGATCGTCCTGCAGGGCCTTGCGGAAGATGCGGTAGCGGTTCGTTGTGTTGTGGAACAGGGGGATCGTCTCGTGGAGCGTCTCCGCAGGGAACTCGCGCAGCATCTCCTGGAAGCGGCCGAAGGCGATGGCGCTCTCATAGAAGTCGGTGTCGGACTCCGGGGCCTCAAGGCAGATGCCGTCGGCAAATTCATAGCAGCGCCAGTACTCGCCCGCCTCATCGATATGATAGTATACCCCGGTATCGGCCGGAATAAAATTCAGGACCTCATGGGGATCCTCTGCGCGCTCCCGCAGGTACTGTGTCACGGCACCGACATTCTCCATCACAGCCTTCGGATCGGCAAACACATAGCGGTTGATGCGCTGGAGAATATAGGCGTGCCCGTCGTCCGTCTTGACCTGATAGGTGCAGTTGATGTGGCCATGGCCGTATTTCTCGCAGGTGATCGGAGCGCCGCTGATGGCGAAGTGGGTAATGGCCGGCTCCACGCGGTGTGCAGTCTTCAAAGCAGTATCATCCTCTCGTTTTTCCCATGCTATGCCGCCGTACAGGCGGATGGGAATCCGCATTGCGGTCTTGTTTTCCTTGTAATGCGTCGGAATCCATGTTTTTGGCAAGATTTCCGGCGCGCCGTCCAAGAACAGGTCGTTACGTCGACCGCATTTCCGCTATTATATCAGGATTTTACCATAATAGCAAGCAAATATCCCATTTTCGACGGTCCTTCCAAAAAAGTTCACATTTTATCGGGTATCTTTTGGGCATTCACAGAGGTCATTCCGCGCTGCCGAGGTCCTGCGTGCTGCGCAGGGTCGCATACAGGCCGCCGAGGCGCATAAGCTCCTCGTGCGTGCCCTGCTCGCAGATGCGGCCGTCCGCCACGACAAGAATGCGCGAGGCGCTGCGGATGGTCGAAAGGCGGTGGGCGATGATGAGCGTTGTGCGGCCCTCGGCCAGATGGTCGAGCGCGTGCTGGATCTTCGACTCCGTCACACTGTCGAGCGCGCTCGTGGCCTCGTCCAGGATCAGGATAGGCGGATTCTTCAGGAAAATCCGCGCGATGGACACGCGCTGCTTCTGCCCGCCGGACAGGAGCGTGCCGCGCTCGCCGACATAGGTGTCGAAGCCGTCGGTGCCAATGCGAATACAACACACATGATCTTTTTTTGCAGGGTGGACTCCATG
>ERZ772831.3789-NODE-3789-length-10382-cov-23.330299_pt1 | contig 10382 bp, 11 predicted proteins | sample MGYA00580858_ERZ772831 | MGnify/ENA primary metagenome ERZ772831 (study PRJEB29015, sample SAMEA2737694) | human gut metagenome | biome: human gut; feature: human-associated habitat; material: faeces | place: China | collected 2012 ... | reverse complement strand
AACCAAAATCAGCCAATGTCGCTCCGGTTCCACTTAGCTCAAGCATATCATTGATGTTCTTCAGCATACTATTAATGGTTGACTTTACATCGTCTTTTACCATTTCCTCGTTATAATAACTAACATCCCCTGCCGTAAAAAGTTGTATAGTAAACGGGCGATATGTCTCAAAATTGACATCGGAACTTGAAATGTTTTTTGTTTTTTCGATAGTTCCAGTCGCCGTCACGGAATCGCTTGCGCCTCTAAAGCCAACTACCAATGTAATATTTTCCTTTATTTCAAACGAAGCCATCTTACTCTTGGGTTCTACTTTAAGGCGGAAGGAATTTTCCATAATGGAATTATCCATGTCCCAAGCAAAAACATAAGAGCCGTTGCCATAAGAAATTAGCGAAGTCTGCCCTTTTTCAATGTTTTCCTTGCTCACTAACCTGTAACCGCCTTCAAAAGGTTCCCCATTATTTTGAATGTACTCATTCAACTTCTCAACAGGAGATTTTTGCGTCAACACGAAAACCAAAATTGCAGCAATCGCAACGGCTGCGCCAAGTAGCCACGGCCATATTCTTTTTAGTGAAAATTTGCAGCTTATCCTTGAATTATCGATGTTCTCTGCCTCTGCCAAAGTGCTATTATCTGAGGCAACTGAACTTGAACCCCTGTCACTACCGCTCTGCACCTCATCTACACAAAGTTCCTGCGGCTCGTTGCTCGGCTCGTTAGTACAACTGCCTTCCGTGGCCGTCGTATTATGAGAATCGAGCACCTGTGGGGTATCACATTCCTTAAAAACTGACATTGTCATCTCTCCTTCTTATATTTTGCTGAATTGTTCTGAGCTTTTCCTATGTAAGAAACAAAGGTATATTGCCCGCTAACACTTCTGCTTTAAATGTTCTTCCGAAGTTAAGGCGTTCACCGACTTTCATATTGCTCCAGTCCACTCCGTCAAATAAATCCTTCAAAAGGAATTCCGTTCCAGGAGCTACGCCTCCTGATTTGCTTATCGCTCTATTGAGCAATATTCGTTGATCCATAACGGTTCCTCCTTGTACTACAAAATGTTGCACATATAGGAATTAGGGAGGCCACACCTCTTTAGCAGAGTCCTCAGACGGGTGCTTCCAAATGGATGTGCTGTTGTCCCCCTCGTATTTGATGAGATCTGCGATTTTTCCCATAAACATTCCCTCCACATAAAATTGTCCAAAACATAATCCGCATTATGTTGCAGTCGTTTTGCCAGCACGGGAGCTTGCCTATGAGGTATACCGCTACCAATCTGCAAAACAGCGCAAAAATCCAAGCCTTTTCAATTTTTGTTTTGAAAAGGCTCTCTTTTGCTGTGTTCAGATAGACAATTTTCGGCAGAATCATACTTTTCTCTGTTAATTTTATTGCGTTACGCTAAAATAGGTGATAAAATGCTAATGGATAATTGAATACCTTTAGAGAAATTTCGCCTACATGCAACATAATGCGGATTATGTACTCACCGCCAATTTGGTGGCTTTTTTCATAGAATCAGGTGCATATTTTCCATCCGGCGGCGGTGCTCTATGCCGGTGGAAATGATGTAGATTCGTGTGGTGTTAATGCTTGAGTGACCGAGAATGTCAGCAAGCTTGGCAATATCCTTCTCGATACCGTAAAATATACGGGCGAACAGGTGGCGCAGGTTGTGCGGGAACACCTTTTGCGGGTTGACATCTGCCTCGACGCACAACGCTTTCATCTCCCGCCAGATATTCGTGCGGCTGATGGGTTTGCCCGTGCGGGTCACGAAAATCATACCCGACTTGATTCTTTGCTCTGCTGCGTAGCGGAGCAGTTTTTGTCTCAGCTCCCGCACGATAAACACCGCGCGGGTTTTGCCTTTGCAGCGCACCACTGCCTCGCCGCATTTGGCCGCTTCCACGGTGATGAATTGCAGTTCGCTGACCCGGATGCCGGTGCCGCAGATGGTCTGCAAGATGAGGTTCAGCCGTTCGTTGTGCCTACGCTGCGCTGCTTTGCAAAGTCGGGTGTATTCCGCTTTGGTCAGTTCCTTTTCTTCTGGACAGAAAACCTGCTGCTGAAGCTTCAGGGCTTTTACCTTCAGATCGTGCCAGCCAAGAAACACAAACAGACTGTTGATGCTGGCCAGCATGGAATTAACGCTCCGCACGGCGTAATGCTCCTGCAAGTGCTTCTTGTAAGCAATGACGGTTTCCTTTGTGACCGATCCTTCTGCGTACTCCGCAAATGCCTTGATATCCCGAATGTATTTCTGAATGGTTGCTGCACTCCGTTCCATCAAAATCAGATGCTCTCTGAATCCGGCAATATCTTTGGTTGTAATTCTTAGTCCTTTCATCATATTTACCTCCGAGCATTTTTTGATATTCTACTCGAAAAGTATGAAAACAGAAAATTGTCATTGTTTATTGTAAAGAAACAGGCAGCAATAATCGAATGTGCGGATATAAAAGAAAGCCCCAATGAGTTCAGATTTTCATCTGTACTCATCGGGGCTTTTTGCGTTTATATGGTTTGATTTATTCCCACAGTTCAAGATAGGAAAGCAGAGCTTTCCGTATTTTCTCTAAGGCATTGTTATATGTCCGCTCGGAGGCCTTATCGGACCTGCGGCTGGCGGAGTGGGAGATTTCTTCAAAGGTCATGGGCTTTATAGGCTTATACTCGATTTCACCGTTTATCAGCACTGCTTTCCTGACCGACCAGCAGGTATCGCAGAAGCCCAAATGCTTGGCAACCGTGCGCTGCTCCCGGTAGGTCAGGCTGTCGTAAGCCTCGTGCAGTGCGTCGTATAGCACCGCCCGGAAATACATCTTGTCCGGCTGCGAGGTGGTGTCCACCGAAATGTCCTCCGCCGTTTCCTCGCCGTCCTCATCGTACTGCCGGTAAAAATCTACTCGGCGTTCATTCAGCGTGCCTATCATAATATACTTGCGGACGCTCTTTTCGCCCATTCCGGTTTCATCGGCAATTCGCTGAATGCTGCTGTCGCTGCAATCATCGCCGCTTAGATGGTAAATTGCCATAATGCGCCGCAGGACGGGATAGGTGTCTGCCGTCATGGTGATAACACCGCTTTGTGCCGTGCGGATATAGTCACCCACGCCGTCCTGCATATACCGCGTTTGAAAAGCGGCAAACGGTGCGCCGACGGCCGGATCGTACTTTTGAAGGGCGGTCAGGATACCGCACACCGCCGCCTGTTTGATGTCCGCAAAATGCTCCGCCATAGCGTATCGTTCGCAGGCGGCCTGCGCTAGTTTATTAAGCGCAGGTTCCTGATCGTGGAGGTACCAAGTCAGATACTTGTCACCTTTTTCGGTGAGATAGCGGACAATGTATTCCTGGGCTGGCAGCTTCGGCGGCGCAGGGTCAAGGCGGTACATCCGGCGCTCCAAAAGGTACCGCTGTTGCTCTAAGACTTCATTCTGTTCTTTGGACACCGGATGCACCTCCTGTCATTTCATTCTTTTGTCCGTGTCAGCGTACAGCTTGGTACGCTGCAAATCTGCATAATAACTTGTTTTGGCGTAGGCATCGTCCTCCTCCGCCTGTTCTAACCGGCGCTTTGCCATTTCCTGCGCCGCTCGGGCAAACTCGGCAGAGATCGTTCCCCGACTCTTTTCGGAGCGGATCGCCGAGCAACGGCGGTCATAGGCGGCCTTCAGCGGGTTATCCTTTGCCCGTTCCGCTTTGCCCTGAATGATGGCGTACCGGCGGCAGCTGATCTTTTCACCGTGGTACAACTCCGGTGCCGTGCCATAGGTGCAGTATTTCTGCCGCCGTGCGCTTTGCATCAGGAAATACTGCTTGCAAACCTCGCATCGCCTTGGATAGTGTCCGTGGTGCAGTCCTTCAAAGAAGTCCGTCAGCACAAAGCTGTAATAGCTCTCAAAGGCCATTCTTCGGGCGGTGACAAGAATACGACTGTTTCGCCGTTTCGGGAGAGCAATGTATTCCGTGTGCAAGGGAAATGAATTCGTCCCGAATATCTCCGTTGCAATAGGCAGCAGGTGCTGCTCATCGAAGCGCTCTGCCTCATCTACACGGGAAACAAATTGTCGCAGCTGCGTAAAGGCTCTGCGCATATCCTCCGGGATGGAATCGTAAAAACGGAGGGTTTGCAAAACCGTTGCGCACAGTGTTTCACACTTTCTAGAAAGAGCTTCATCATATTCAGGCGGAAGAACGCCCAGCGAGATTGCTTCCTGATCCCACTGTGCAACCGCTGCCCTTCGGCGGAAGTAATCCTGTATGGCAGCGGCGTTTTCCTGTGTAAGCAATTCTGAAATGCGCTGCTTCTCTGCGGCAATGTCCAGTGAGGAAAAGGGCTTCAGCTTCGGCAGCGTTTTCAGAATCGTCAAAATTTCTTCCCTGGCCTTAAGAAAGTCCGTTTCGTACAGGTATCCGGTAGCAAGCTGCTCCTGTACATTCCAGTTACTTTGCCGGAACACGGCGATCCTCGCCGCCGTGTCATCCTTATAATACTGATTCAAAAGCTGCACCGCAAAGGTTCCTGCCGGGTAGCTTTTGCCGCCTATATGTACACGACCGTCCCGGTAAACGGCAGTAAGAAAGCCAAGTCCATCGCTCATACATCCCGCCTCCTTCTATATTTTATCAAGCCAAGTGTCCCACAAACCGGACCTGTCATTGACACACCCCGAAGCGAAAGAAAAAACTGAAATTATTTTTCGCCGCACCGCGCTTTTAGAACATTCGTTCCATTTAACTATATCAGAAAACCGCCTGATATGCAAGGGCTTTTCCTGTGTTGCGAACAGCATTTTCATTGTGTTGCTATAAACATACCCTTTTCAGTCGTTTCCCCCATTCAATATACAGAAGGCAGTCATCGAGCCGTCGAGATCACACTCGGCGGCTTTTTGCTGCCCGAAATATTTTGAAATGCGCTATGCGCAGGAAAGGACTTATGATGAAAACGATCCACGACACAAAAATCATCGGCATCGACCACGGGTACGGGAATATGAAAACGGCCAATTGCTGCTTTCCCACCGGCATCACCGCCTATGACCACGAGCCGCTGTTCACGGCGGATATGCTGGTCTACGGCGGCAGGTATTATCTCACCGGCGAGGGGCACAAGGAGTTTGCACCGGACAAGATCAAGGATGAGGATTACTATGTGCTGACCCTTGCGGCCATCGCCAAGGAGCTGAAAGCCGAAAATCTTACCGAGGCGCACATTGTAATTGCCGCCGGTCTGCCCCTGACCTGGACAAGCGGACAAAAGGCGGACTTCAAGGAATATCTGATGAAACACGCCGAGGTGGAGTTCACTTACAAAAAGGCGGACTACCACCTCTATATCGACGATGTGCGTATCTATCCGCGGGGGTACGCCGCCATTGCGAGCTTTGCCACCACGCTGAAGGGTGTCAACCTGATCGCCGACATCGGCAACGGCACGATGAACACCCTGTATATGATCAACGGCAAACCGCAGCAGGGCAAGATGTTCACCGAGAAATTTGGGACTTATCAGTGTACGCTTGCTGTCCGGGAGGCGTTTATGCAGAAAACGCAGCGGGAAATCAACGATGCCATCATCGACGAGGTGCTGATCACCGGCACGGCAAACATTGCGCCTGCCGACCTGAAAATCATCAAGGGCGTCGCCGCCGAGTATGTGCGGGACATCTTACGCAGGCTTCGTGAGCACGGCTATGATGAGAACACGATGACCTTGTATGTGACCGGTGGCGGCGGGTGTCTCATTAAAAATTTCAGCAAGGTAAACGCAGACCGTGTAAAATTCGTTGAGGACATCTGCGCCGCCGCAAAGGGATATGAGTATCTGGCCGAGGCGCAGATGAAGGCTGAGGCAAAGGGATGAGCAAGTATCGGATCAATGTGCGGTTTGATTTGGACAAGCCAAAAGAGGCGAACGCCGCACAATATTTACAGTCGATGGATAGATCCCGCAACGCTTTTATGGTAACGGCGGTCCTAAATGAAATGCAGCGGCAGACATCCACAAATGGGGTTTTGCTGGAGGACATTCGGCAGGTCATACGGGAGGAATTGCAGGAGGTGTCGTTTGCTGTGGCACCTCCTGTTTTTGGGCAGATACAACCGGAGCTGACCGAGGAGCAGCAAGCCGAAAATGAAAGGAGTGTGCTGGATGACCTTGAAATGTTCGGCTGAGCCAAAATGCCGAGATGTGGCTCAAATCGCGGTATTTGAAGCAGAGCCAGTGCCACTTTGGCTCAAAGACAAGATGCGCCCCAAGAGGCAAGAAAGCGGTTTGCGGCATCGTGCAGCGCAGAGATACGCTCTGAAATCTCTGTATCTGGCAGCCGCTTTTCTTTTTGCCCTGCGGGGTGCGTCTCACGGTATAGCAAGCAGGGACTTTGTGTGCCACAAAAGTCCCAATCACAGCCGAAATCGGCTGACTCTTTGGGGGCGCAGCCCCCAATCCCCCGAAAGGAGAGATGTGTATGGGGAAAGATATACGAATTGCCGTCCGTGTGACGGCAAAGGAAAAAGAGAAAATCCAGTCCAAAGCCCGAAAATGCGGGCTGAGTACGACCGAATATGTGAAGCAAAGAGCGTTGGGGTACGAGCCGAGAGCGGTTCCGCCTGACGCTCTTTTTGTTTGCCTTGAAAGGCTGGGTGAGCTTGCGGATAAAGCCAGTTCACCGGAGTTGGACAAAGAAATTTCAGCGGTGCTGAAGCAAATCACAGCAGCATTCCTGCTGCCGGGAAAGGGGTGAGACGCTATGGCGGTAACAGGCTTCTGGCCTGTGTTCAAAAATCTGAAAGCCACGCTGGACTACGCCGACAATCCCGACAAGACCACCGCCCCGGAATATCTGGACGAGGATCTATACGCCGCCCTGTGCTATGCGAGGAACGATGATAAGACCGACCGCAAAATGTTCGTGGGTGGAATCAACTGCTCAGCACAGAACGCCTACGCCGAGATGATCGCCGTGCAGCGGCAATTCGGTCTGCGTGGAAAGGTCGTCGGCTACCACGGCATTCAAAGCTTTCGTGAGGGTGAGGTCACGCCGGAGCAGGCTTTTGAAATCGGCAAGGAAACCGCCCGAAGAATGTGGGGCGACCAGTATCAGGTGCTTGTCACCGTCCACCTGAATACCGACAATTTGCATTGCCATTTTGTTGTGAACCCCATGTCTTTCAAGGACGGCTCGAAATTCAAAAACAAAATCGGCGACCACAAGGAACTGCGTAAAATTTCCGATGAGATTTGCCGGGAGCACGAGCTGTCTGTGCTGGAAAACAGCGCTTTCTACTCCAAGGGCAAGAAGAAAGAATATTGGATCCACAAGGCCGGCAAGAAAACCCACCGGGACTATCTGCGGGAGGATGTGGAATACTGTCTGTCCTTTGCGACCAGCCCCAGAGAGTTTGAAAGTCAACTCTATACGCTCGGGTATACCCTTGACCCTGTGCGCTTTTCGGTCAAGACAAAGCATTGGGAGCGTGCCGTGCGGCTGAATAGTATGGGCTTCTCAAAGGAGCGTGTCAACGCACAGCTGCGGCAGAACGCCGAAAATCGGTATCGGCTATTTACCTTGGAATACCGACCGCCGTATAAACCGAAGAAATTCCCACTGGAGGACGAGCTGCGAAAGCTGGCTTTCTCCATTGAGCACAGCTACGACACCACCACCGTTTTGGTAGATACGGTGTTTTATCTTGTCATAACGGTGATTCAAATCGTAGCCGAGCTTGCCGATGCAATGCTGCTGTCGCCGGATCTGCGGGCGGCGGAAAAGGATTTGAAGGAGCTGGTTGGTGACTATCACTTCTTGCAGGAGCACGGTATCCATACGACAGCCGACCTGCAAGCAAATATTGAGCAATCCAAAGCAGAGCTTTCCACTTTGGAGCGTGAGCGCAGCGACATCAGCAACCGCATCCGCCGCCCCAAGTTGCCGGAGGAACAGGTGCAAAACAAGGAACGCCGCAAGGCGGTATCCAAGCAGATGAAGCCCGTAAGGGAGCGTCTGCGCCGTGCGGAGCGGATTTTAGAGAAATCTCCGCACCTGTATGAACTATTAAAGCAAGAGCACGAGCTGGAGAAAAAAGCCCGTGTAAGATACAAAGAAAGAGGGAGATAAAATGAAGAATACGATGAAAAAGCCGGTGGCAATTCCGGTAGAAAAATTGCGTCCCTTTGACGGACACCCATTCAAGGTCAAGGACGATGACGAGATGAACACGCTGATCGAAAGCATACAGACACAAGGTGTTCTCTCACCGCTGATCGTCCGACCGATTGAAAACACAGACGAATATGAGGTCATAAGCGGTCACCGTCGCTTACACGCCGCACAAAAGGCAGGGATCACCGAGGTCCCTGCCTTAATTTATGCCCTTGACCGGGATGCTGCTGCCATTGCGGTGGTGGATAGCAACCTCCACCGGGAGCATATTTTGCCCTCCGAAAAGGCGTTTGCGTACAAGTTGAAAGCTGATGCCCTGAAGCATCAGGGACAAAGAACAGACATAACTTCGGAGCAAATTGCACCGAAGTTGTCCACGGAAGTAATCGGAGAGCAAGAAGGAATCAGCAAGGATACCGTTAAGCGCTATATCCGCCTGACCTATCTCATTCCTAAATTTCTTGAAAAGATGGATAAAGGTGAAATCGCTCTGTCTGTCGGCGTGGAGCTTTCCTTCCTCGACGAGCAAAGTCAGCGGAATGTGTTGGAACAGTGCGAAATGAACGATTGTACCCCGTCCTATTCGCAGGCGTGGCGGATGCACAAGGCCGACCGGGAGGGAACGCTGACCACGGCAGCCATTCAAACCATTATGTCGGAGGAAAAAGCAAACCAGAAGGCCCACCTGAAAATCCCAATGGAGCGCATCCGAAAGTACTTCCCACAAAGCTACACCGTCGCCCAAATCGAGGACGCCGTGGTGAAGCTCTGCGAGCGGGATTACCGCCGACGAACTGACCGAGTGCGATAAGGAGGTGCGGCCTATGGGAGAATATCGCAAGATCGACTACACGCAGGTCGCACTGCCGGAGGAACTGCTTACCTCCTTTGCCAAGGCCATGCTCCCGGAGCTGCGTAAGTTTTACGCCAGCGACGAGGGCAGGACCTATTTTGCAAAGTGGCTTCTGAAGCACCCGGAATATGCGGCACATTCGACACCGGAGAGCGGATGACTATAATAAAAATCGGAGAGGAGGATTCTGTATGAATGTAGTCATTTACGCCCGCTTTTCCAGCCACAGCCAGACGGAGCAGTCCATTGAAGGACAGCTCAAGGTGTGCTATGAATATGCGGAGTCGAATCATTATACCGTTGTCGGAGAATATATTGATCGGGCCATCAGCGGCACCACGGACAACCGTGCCGAGTTCCAGCGGATGATCTCCGACAGCGACAAGCACACCTTTGAGGGCGTTTTGGTATATCAACTGGACCGCTTTGCCCGGAATCGGTACGACAGTGCCATTAATAAGGCAAAGCTGAAAAAGAACGGTGTCCGGGTGCTGTCTGCCAAGGAGAATATTGCGGACGACGCTTCCGGCATCTTAGTGGAGGGCGTTCTGGAAAGTATGGCGGAATACTACTCCGTGGAGCTTTCTCAGAAGATCCATCGGGGTATGGCTATCAATGCCGAAAAGTGCTTATCCAACGGCAGCAACCCCGGCTTGGGCTTCAAGGTCGATGCCGAGCGGCGGTTCTATGTGGATGAGGAGGAAGCCGCCGTTGTCCGTGAGATTTATGAGCGCTACGCCAGCGGCGAAACAAAAGCGGAAATTATCCGGGATCTGAAACGGCGCAGAATCAAGACCTCCCTCGGCAAAGAATTCAGTCCCAACAGCCTAAGCCGTCTGCTCAGCAACAAGCGTTATATCGGTGTCTATCTTTACAAAGGAAAGGAAACGCCCGGCGGGATGCCTCGCATTCTGGATGATGACCTATTTTATCGGGTGCAATCGATGATGAATAAAAACAAAAATGCGCCGGCCCGAACTCACGGCGAGGGCGAATATCTGCTGACCACAAAGCTGTTCTGCGGGCACTGCAAGGAAATGATGGTGGGCTACGGCGGCACCAGCAAGACCGGCAGGCAGTATCACTACTATATGTGCAAAAATGCCCGCAGGAAAAAGTGCGGCAAGAAGATCGTCAGCAAGTCTTACATCGAGGACCGTGTGGTCAACGAGTGTTTGAAAATGCTGACCGAGGAGAAAATCCGCTTCATTGCCAAGAAGGTGGCTGAGGAGTGCGCCAAAAGCCCGGATAACCTGACCGCCAAGGCGCTGAAAAAGGCGATCCGAGAGGCGGGCACGGCCATTGAGAATCTCTGGAAAGCCATTGAGCAGGGGCAGGCCGTGGAGATG
>ERZ772831.3774-NODE-3774-length-10427-cov-26.730524_pt1 | contig 10427 bp, 10 predicted proteins | sample MGYA00580858_ERZ772831 | MGnify/ENA primary metagenome ERZ772831 (study PRJEB29015, sample SAMEA2737694) | human gut metagenome | biome: human gut; feature: human-associated habitat; material: faeces | place: China | collected 2012 ... | reverse complement strand
TGAGTTGACCACCATCGAACCTATGATGGCTGAGGTGGGCGCTTATAATAACAGTGAGAATTTTGGACGTGCAGACCGTGGTGCAGCTTATGCTCTCCATGCCCGCTTGGCTCTTAACTCTGAAGTTTATACCGATGGTCAGGTAAAGGACTACCAGAAGGCTATTCATTATTGCGACGAGATTATCAACAGCGGTAAATACGATCTTTGTCGTGCAAAAAAGAATGGCTGGAGCGGTTATCAGCAGCTGTTCATGGGCGACAATGACTGCAACCCTGAGGCTATGAAGGAAATCATCTTCCCTATCCGCCAGGATGGTTTGAAGGCTCGTGCGTATTCAGGTACCACATACCTCGTATCAGCAGCTACTATAGGCGGTATGCCTTACGCAAGCACACAAGACCCATGGAAATGTATGTTTGCCCGCGAAAATTTGATTGAGAAGTTCTTCCCTAACAAGGACATCCCAATGGCTACAGTTGATGATGTTTTGAGCAATCCTACACAAGAAGAGGTGAGAGCTAAGGATAGCGAGAAGGGCATCGGTACAGCAGACGTAATCGCAAAGGCTGGAGACGACCGCGCCCTGTTATATATGGGTGTAGGTGGCTGCGAAACAGGCAAAGTTCGTACTATCAATCCAGGTGAGAACATCACAGGTCCTCTGAATGGTGCATCTTTTGTAAAGTGGAGCAATCTCCATGCAGATGGTTCAACACAGCACGATCAGAACTATTCAGATACAGACTTCCCTATGTTCCGTTTGGCAGAAATCTATCTGACCCGTGCAGAGGCTAAGTACCGTCTCAACGGCAGTCAGGAAGGTTTGGCAGACATTCTGGAAGTTCAGGGCCGTGCCAATCGTCAGATAAAAGCTACATCAGTAGATGAGAAGACCCTTATCGATGAATGGTGCCGCGAGTTCTTTATGGAAGGTCGCCGTCGTTCAGACTTGGTTCGCTTTGGCTTGTTCACAGGTTCTAAGTACCTCTGGAGTTTCAAGGGTGGTGTAGAAAAAGGTGCTGGTACTCCAGCATACTACGACATCTATCCAATGCCAGACAATGAGATCAAGAACAACCCTAACTTGCATCAGAACCCAAAATACTAAATTGTTAGGAAACAAGATTTAATTTAAAGAAATCAATTATGAAAAAGATATTCAAATTAATGTTGCTGCCAGCATTGGTACTTCCTTTGCTCTTTACATCCTGTGATGAAGACAGAGACAGCAACCCAACATTGGATCTGAGTCATCTTGCTGAGGGATTTGTATTGAACACTCCTGCTCTTGCAGAAAACAATACCTATGATCTCAAGAGTGCAAAAAACCTTGTGCTTACATGCTCTCAGCCAAATTATGGTGATGCACCTTACGCAGTGAAGTACTATGCACAGGTTTCTATCGACCCTGCATTCGTCAATGATCCTACAACCACTCATACAGAGTTGGCGACATACGCAGAGAATGCAAGCAACTTGGAATTTAATGCATCCGAAGCAAACGATGCTATCGTATCACTCTTCCAGGCAGCCAATCCAGACACAAGCGTTCCGGAGGAAATGCCTATTTACGTCCGTCTTCGCGGAGTCATTAGCGGTACTTTGAATCAAACCTTGGGCGAGACCTATTCAAATGTCATTACCCTGCCTTCTGTCAAGGCTACCTACGAGGCTCCTGACGCTAAGTTCACTGACAACCTCTTCTTGATTGGAAGTTCTATCCAGACTCCATGGCAGAGTTGGAAAGCTATTCCTAAGGTAGAAGGCTTGGATGGCAATTACTATGGTATCATCTACGTGCCAGCTGGTGGCGAATTCAAGTGGGGTACCGAGAACAATGACTATCGCGGTATTAACCGTCTTAAGGAAATCAACGATGAAGCTGGTGCAGGTATCTCTGCAGGTGAGGAGCAAAACATCAAGGTAGCCAATGCTGGTTGGTACACTCTTCACTTCAAGGGTAAGATTACCGAAGACAAGAAGAACATCGACTGGACACTGACTGTTTACAAGACTCAGGTATGCCTGATTGGTACTTGTATTGGTCAAAGCACTTGGGGCTTTGCTGACGATACAGCTCTGACACCTCCAGCTGATCCAACTGGTGAATGGGTTTCTCCTGGATTCACTGCCAGCGAAGAGCTTCGTGTATCTGTCAAGGTAGGTAGCATCGACTGGTATCGCACAGAGTTCACTGTTCACAATGGCGAAGTGTTCTGGCGTAAATATAATATGCCAAACAATTGGGCTGAGACCATGGGTGCAGATTACTCTGTTAAGCCTGCCGTTGGCACGAAGTTGTATGTCAACTTTGATACAAATAAAGCAGAAGTTAGATAATTTAAGATCAAAGCAAAATGAAAAAGACATTTTTATATAGCTTAGCAGTCTTGGCAAGTTTAACACTTGCCAGCTGCAACGGCGACTACGATGATTGGGCTCAACCACAGCACAATCCACAGGAAGCCTCAGCTGCCAAATATGGTATCACCTTTACAGCGGGTCCTGAAGCAGAATGTAATATGCCTGACGAAGATGGAGTCATCAATCTCGTCACAGTCAATTCAACAGATGCCAATGTTACAGGCTATACATTGAAAGACTTGAAAGTGAATGGTGAAGCTATCAAAGGCGAAATCAGTGGCAATAGCATTCAGGTAGATGCTACTGAATTGGAGAAGATTCTTTGCAACGAGAATAAAACTCGCGCCAGCGTTGCAAGTAACATCAAAGTTGAGTCAAAGGTTACAGTCAATCTGGCATCAGGCGATGCTGTTGCCATCAACACAGTAGGTGAAACTACAGGTAAGATTACAACATCCCCAACTCCTGCTATCGACGAAAAGGGCTACTACATGCTCGGCGAGGTAAACGGAAATGACTGGGGTCCAAAAGATCCTGTATGGATGAACAAAGTGTCTGATGGTGTTTACCAGCTCAAGGTCACCACAAAGAAAGACAAGAACTACTTCAAGTTCTACGAAGGCAGCAAGTGGGATGCAACCGGCAACTGGGATGTTATCAACAAAGGTGTCATGGGTTGCGAGAAAGACGGTAGCGAAGATGCTTCTGGTACAATCTATTATACTGGCGACAGCTGGGGTACACCACAGACCATGGTTATCGTAGGTGCTGGTACATGGATTGTAACTCTCGACATGAACAACCTGTCTTACTCTGTAGGCAAGCCTATCCTCTATATGGCAGGCGATGCTAATGGATGGGACCATAGTGACGTCCTCAATAGTAATGATGGTGTACACTTCACAGGTTATATGTACCTGAACCAGAAAGGCTTCAAGTTCAGTACTCAGCCAAACTGGGATGGCACCAACTATGGTGCTGACTTTGATACAGCTCCTGATGCAGGAAACTTCGTGATAACAGAAGAAGAAGCAGGTTTCTATCAGGTAGATGTTGACTTGTCTGCGAAGACTTACACAAAGACTCCATTTACTATTGGTATCATTGGTAACGCAACACCTAAAGGTTGGGATGGCGATACGAATATGACATACAATCCGGAAGAGCGCTGCTGGGAACTTAAGGACGTCGAATTGACTGATGGCGAAATGAAGTTCCGTCACACAAACGATTGGTCTCTCAGTTGGGGTGGAGAATTAGATAACCTCACTACACAGAATGGTCCAAACATCGCTGTAGCAGCTGGTACTTACGACATCAAGCTTGTGGTTAATTGGGCAGAAGGAACTGCAAAGTGTGTGATGACAAAGAAGTAAGCATTTGCTTCATCAAATAAACTTAAAATTAATAGGCGGCTCTCAATTCCGAGAGTCGCCTATTTTTTTCTTTCTCCTCATCCTTTTCAAGTATTTTTTACCTAAAACCTTGGAAGTTACGAGGAAAAATCGTATCTTTGCGGCAAATTAGAAATAACAATAAAGTAAAGCAATATGGATGTAGCTATAAATAAAATAACAACAACAATAACTGTTCCGCAAGTTGACTTCAACTTATTAAAGGAACTGGCAAAGAAGTTTGGCTGGGTTATTCAAACCGAAAAGAAAAGTGGAATTGAAGAAGCCATAGAAGATGTTAAAGCTGGCAGAGTATATCATGCAAAAGATGCTCACGACTTGATCAAACAGTGCTTACAATGAAATACTCTATTGACTTTACAAACAAATTTAAAAAGTCTCTTCGAAAAGGAGTAAAACGTGGTCTAAATCCAGTTCTCATTGAAAAAGCAGTAGAAAAACTAGCCAATGAGGGTAAACTACCACCATCATATAAATCACATAAACTTCATGGAAACTTTGAAGGTATATGGGAATGCCATATAACCCCTGATTGGTTGATGCTATGGGAACAAAACGACGAAAAACTAACGTTGCTGTTCCTCAACAATGGAACCCATAGCGATTTGTTTTGACAATAATATATTGAACTTTCGTAAGGGAGGAAAAGAATATGGATAGTTTGAAAGCTTATCGTGATGTCAAGAACTCTATAGATACGGCTTTGGAAAAAGTATCAACGGCCACAGAGCTTCCACTGGAGGAAATTCAGAAAATGAAGGAATAAGAATAAATTATTAGGCGGTTCTCGAACATATCGGGAGCCGCCTATTTTCTTCTCAAAAAAAACTTTTCCACCCTAAATCCTTGCGAGTATCAGAATAAAGTCGTATATTTGCAGATGAAATGTGACATTTTTAAATAAGATATTATGGCAGAACTTAAAGACAGATACATTCGTTTCGACTGGGCTATCGAAAGATTGCTCCGCCAAAAAACCAATTTTGGCGTACTAGAGGGGTTCCTCACTGTCTTCCTGAACGAAGAGGTAAAGATTATCGACATTCTGGAAAGTGAAGGCAATCAGAGTGCTGCCGATGACAAATTTAACCGTGTTGATATCAAAGCAAAGAATAGCAAAGGAGAAATTATCATCGTAGAAATACAAAACACCAGTGAACTATACTATCTGGAGCGTGTTTTATACGGTGTAGCCAAGGCTATCACGGAACACATCAACCTGGGCAACAGCTACAAGGAGGTGAAGAAGGTGTATTCCATCAGCATTCTCTACTTCGACCTGGGAAAAGGTTCTGACTATATCTATGTAGGACAAAATAACTTTGTGGGTTTGCACACGAAAGACCAGTTGATAATTAGCACAAAGGAGAAGGACAATATCGTAAGGAAATCACCTTCAGAGATTTTCCCAACCTACATCCTTGTTCGTGTCAACGAATTCAATAGTGTAGCTAAATCGCCGTTGGAGGAGTGGGTCAACTACCTAAAGAACGGCGTTATCGCTGCCGACACCAAGGCTCCAGGACTGCAAGAGGCTCGCAAAAAGCTGAAATATTACGAGATGTCTGACGCCGAACGTCATGCATACGATGAGCATCTCAATGCCATCATGATACAAAACGATGTCTTGACCAATGCTAAGCAAGAAGGAAGAGCAGAAGGAAGAGCAGAAGGAAGAGCTGAAGAGAAAAAAGCCATTGCTCTCAGCCTGTTGGCTCAGAATGTAGCTCCAGAAATCATTGTACAGGCTACAGGATTAAGTATCGAAGAAATCAAAAAACTATAAATACCAGGCGGCTTAACCAAATTTTGCTCATTCCCTCATTTTCTGAATTTCCTCCAGTGGAAGTTCTGTGGCCGTTGATACTTGTTCATCAGAAAGCCCCATTGACAGGAGACGGCGAGCTGAGGATAGCTTTTCTTTTTCCATTCCTTTCGCCATTCCTTTTTCCATTCCTTTCTTTTCGTCAAACTTTCTGGTGGCATATATATCACGCATATTTTTGATGTCCTCGTCATAAAGCTCAAGTTCTTCACGGGTAAGCTTGCGGAGGTCGCCTATTTCAGCCAATTTGCGGAAGACTGGATACTTCTCGCTGAATGGCATCTGCTCAAACATATTCTTCTCTCCTTTTTATATTCTTTTATTCTTTTGATTCTCTTGTGGCTTCTATAGAAAATTTCAGAACTCCTAAATTAACCCCAAAAGTCAATTTGCGCATTTTTAGTGGCAGCTTATCTGCAAAGACTTCGTTCATTGCAGCTTGTATTTTTCCTTCTGTTGCTTTGTCTGGTAAAATACCATGCTCCTTTGCATCTTCATTCACCTTATCTATAGTTCTTGCCAATTTGCGAAGTTGAGTGAAAGTATCAATGATGGCAATGGTTGTACTGATGGCTAAATCACCTTTCAGAATTGTGGCAAGCATATAAAGTCCTTGTTCAGTAAATGCGTGAGGTGCAACAGTGGAATGTTTGAGTTTTTTGAACCGATCAAAATTTTTGATGAGTTCTTCTTTCTCGTTGTTATTCAACTCAATAACATAACCTGGAGGAAACTTTTTAGGGTTGTTTCTTAGTGCTTGGTTGATTTCTCTGGTTTCTACTCCATACAATTCCGCAACATCTCTGTCAAGGATAACTTGCGTATCCCTGATGACAATGATTTTACTTTCAGTTTTTACAATATCTTCTTGATGTCCCATAATTTCTTTTTTAGAGCTATTTATGGGCAAAGATACGACTTTTCCTTGTAACTTCCAAAGTTTTAGGGAAAAATGTAGGGATGGGGATAAAGAAAAAAAGGCGACTTTCGGAATTGAGAGTCGCCTATTAATTTTAAGTTTATTTGATGAAGCAAATGCTTACTTCTTTGTCATCACACACTTTGCATAGCCTTCTGCCCAAGCATAAAGCTTGATGTCGTAAGTACCTGCTTCTACAGTGATGTTTCCACCATTCTTTGTTGTGAGATTATCTAACTCTCCACCCCAACTGATGGCCCAATCGTCGTTGGCACGGAACTTGATTTCACCAGCACTCAATGTGATGTTCTTAACTTCCCAGTAGCCATTAACTTCCTTGGTATCCTTATTGTAAGGAACATAAGTCATATCTACGTCTGAATCCCAACCTTTAGGTGATGCACTACCAATGATTCCAATAGATGTAATAGGAGTCAGAGTGTAAGTCTTCTTAGATAAGTCAACATCTACCTGATAGTAACCTGCAGGTTCTGTTATTACGATGTTCTTTGCATCTGGAGCTGTATCGAAGTTTGCGCCATAGCCTGTACCACTCCTGTCTGGCGCTGTAGTGAACTTAAATCCGTTCTGATTGAGGTACATGAAACCTGTGAAGTGTACACCATCACTTGTGAGATAGTCATATCCATCCCAGCCGTTAGCATCGCCCTTCATGTATAGTTCTGGGGCTGCCTTAATGGTATAAGAATAGTCCATCATGTTGAGAGTGAGCACGTACTTGCCAGGCTCTTTAATAATACCTGCACCAGGGCCAACGTTTGTCAAATCACCTTCCATGCTGGAGCTTCCGTTTTCCTTAGGTCCTACTACGCCATCAGCCCAGAAGTTACCGGCATCAATGTTCTTCTTAGGAATAATCTTCCAATACTGGTCAGCCTTTTTTGTTTCGAAAGTGATAGTGAATTTAGGATCGTCATATACATCTTTGTCGCTGTGCATGAATGCCTGTTTAGCACTTACAGTATTCCAACCGTCAACGCCTTCGGCATTAAACATATCACCTACGAGATAGTAGCCAGAATCAATGAATGGAGACTTTGGAGTCATCTCAAGGTTAAATTTACCAGCATCAATAAGAACAGCATCACCATTTTTGATTGCATTTAAATAAACATGGGCAACAAAAGGGTGAGCTATAGGACGCTTGCCATAAAAAGATACTATTACTTCTGAAAGATCTGCAACAGCGGCTTTACCCTCAATGCTTGTATTAACGTTTTTCTTGATTGCATTATCTTCTCCTTGAGGATTAATCTCTAAGCGAGCATTATCAAGTGTAAAACCTTCAGGAAGAGCTGCTTCGCTCAATGTGAAGATACTGACACTATCTGTTGTCACACTGGAACAGTCGATGGACTGAACTACTGGTGTTGCAGTAAAGCCAGGAATCGTGATGGCTTCTTCCTGTGGATTGTGCTGTGGTTGAGCCCAATCATCGTAGTCGCCGTTGCAGCTGGCAAGTATAACACTTGCCAAGACTGCTAAGCTATATAAAAATATCTTTTTCATTTTGCTTTCATCTTAAATTATTTAACTTCAGCTTTATTTGTATCAAAGTTGACATACAACTTCTGGCCAGGGTTGGTAGATACAGAGTAATCTGAACCCACGTCCACCTTCCAGCCTTTATCAACTTTTTGTTTACGCCAGAACACGTCGCCCTTGAGAATAGTGAACTCTGTGCGCCACCAGTCGTTGTCACCGACCTTGACAGCAACACGAAGTTCGCTGCCGGCAGTGAATGCAGGAGAAACCCAATCACCACTTGGATCGTCTGGAGCTGTCAGAGCATTTTCGTCAGCAAAGCCCCAATTAGTTTGACCAATACAAGCACCAATCAGGCAAACCTGAGTCTTGTAAACAGTCAGTGTCCAGTTGATGTTCTTCTTGTCTTTGGAAATCTCACCCATGAAGTGGAGAGTGTACCAACCTGCGTTGGCTACCTTGAGGTTTTGGTCGTCACCTGCAGTGATACCTGCACCAGCTACATCGTTGATTTCCTTGATTTGGTTGATGCCGAGTTTGTCATTGATCTCAGTACCCCAATTGAATTCGCCACCAGCTGGCACGTAGATGATACCATAGTATTCGCCCTTCTTGTCAAATACCTGAGGAATAGGTTTCCAACTCTCCCATGGAGTCTGGATAGAACTTCCAATCAAGAAGAGGTTTTCAGTGAACTTAGCGTCAGGAATAGTAGCCTTCACAGAAGGCAAGGTGATGACATTTGAATAGGTCTCGCCCAAGGTTTTATTCAAAGCACCGCCAATGACTGCACGAAGGCGGATATAAACTGGCATCTCGTCAGGAAGATTTGCATCAGGATTGGCTGCCCGGAAGAGAGATACAATAGCTTTGTTTACTTCGTATGCATCAAAATCCAAACAGCTTGGATTCTCTGCGTATGTCGCCAACTCTTTATGAGCGACTGTAGGATCGCTGACGAATGCAGGGTTGATAGATACCTGTGCATAATACTTCACAGGGTAAGGTACTCCACCATAATTTGGCTGAGAGCATGTCAATACCAAGTTTTTTGCATAGTATGGGTCGTAGGTATTGTTTTCTGCAAGAGCAGGAGTGTTCAATACAAATCCCTCTGCAAGATGACTCAGGTCCAATGTAGGGTTGCTGTCTCTGTCTTCATCACAGGATGTAAAGAGCAAAGGGAGTACCAATGCTGGCAGCAACATGAATTTGAATATCTTTTTCATAATTGATTTCTTTTAATTAAATCTGGTTTCCAAACAATTAATATTTGGGGTTCTGATTCATGTTAGGATTGTTTTTGATCTCATTGTCTGGAATAGGATAGATGTCATAGTATGCAGGAATACCAGCACCTTTTTCTGCACCACCCTTGAAACTCCAGAGATACTTAGAACCAGTGAACAAACCAAAACGAACCAAGTCGGAACGACGTCGACCTTCCATATAGAATTCACGGCACCATTCGTCAATAAGGGTCTGTTCATTTACTGATGTAGCTTTCGAGGCACGGTTGGCACGGTCCTGAACTAACTGGATGTCAGCCAAACCATCCTGACTGCCATTGAGGCGATACTTAGCCTCTGCGCGGGTCAGATAGATTTCTGCCAGACGGAACACAGGAAAGTCGGTATCAGAATAGTTCTGGTCGTGCTGTGTGGAACCATCTGCGTGGAGATTGCTCCACTTTACAAAAGACGCACCATTCAGAGGACCTGTGATAGCCTTACCAGGATTGATTGTACGAACTTTGCCTTCTTCGCAGCCACCTACACCCATATACAACAGGGCACGATCATCTTTAGCCTTTGCGATCACGTCGGCAGTACTGATACCCTTCTCGCTATCTTTTGCAATCACCTCTTCTTTTGAAGGATCTTTCAAGACATCATCAACAGTAGCCTTAGGGATGTCATTCTTGTTAGGGAAGAACTTCTCAACAAAGTTTTCGCGGGCAAACATACATTTCCATGGGTCACCTGTGCTTGCATAAGGCATACCGCCGATAGTGGCTGCCGATACGAGGTAAGTGGTACCTGCATACGCACGGGCTTTCAAACCATCCTGACGGATAGGGAAGATGATTTCCTTCATGGCCTCTGGGTTGCAGTCATTGTCGCCCATGAACAACTGCTGGTAACCGCTGTAACCGTTCTTTTCTGCACGGCAAAGATTGTATTTACCTTCGCCTTCACCTACGTTGTTGAGAATCTTGTCGCAATAATCGATAGCCTTCTGGTAATCCTTCACCTTACCATCGGTATAAACTTCAGAGTTAAGAGCCAAGCGGGCATGAAGTGCATATGCTGCACCACGGTCGGCACGTCCGAAATTCTGACTGTTATTATAAGCGCCCACCTCAGCCATCATAGGTTCGATGGTGGTCAACTCA
>ERZ772831.3771-NODE-3771-length-10438-cov-4.690937_pt1 | contig 10438 bp, 10 predicted proteins | sample MGYA00580858_ERZ772831 | MGnify/ENA primary metagenome ERZ772831 (study PRJEB29015, sample SAMEA2737694) | human gut metagenome | biome: human gut; feature: human-associated habitat; material: faeces | place: China | collected 2012 ... | reverse complement strand
CCGCCTGCGGCGGGTCGCGTAAGCGACATTCTACCATTCCGCCGCAGTGCGATCCTCGCGGAGCGTTTTTTAGTTCATCTTCAAACTGTCGCGCAAAGATTTCCGGATCTTCTTTCTGGTCACCTCCACAAGCCCCAGTTTTGTCATGTCGATCAGATCCGTTTTCACCGGGTCGTCTTTTAAATATGTGCGGAATTCTTTTAAAAGAACTGCCTCATCTTCTTTTGCAAGAAGATTGATAAAATCGATGATGATAATGCCTGAGATATTGCGCAATCTGAGTTGATAGGCAATCTCTTTCGCTGCCTCTAAATTAATACGGAGCAGATTTTCGCGCATCTCTTTTTTTATGATATTTTTCCCACTGTTCACGTCAATGACCGTAAGTGCCTCTGTGTGCTGTAAAACAATGGATGCACCGGACTTTAACCAGATCTGTTCCCTTAAAGCCTTTTCTAAGGAGGACTTCACGCTGTAGAGGGAAGATAACGTTAACATCGGATCATGGTAATACGTTAACGTCAGGGAATCTGCTGTTCCAGAGATTGTCGGCACCTGAAACTGATCGACCGGAACCGGGACAGAACCGTTTGTCATAAACTGTTTTGGATGAATTCCATAATCCATACAGATTGTTTCAAAGAGTCCGCGGTCATCGGTGATAATCTCGCTGACAGAACCTTCCCGCTGGTTTTTAACGTCTTCCAGATACGTTGGTCTCGCTTTTTTCAGAACACTGTAACAGGTTTTATGGCAGACATTCTCACGCATCTGTGACCATTCCATCTCAAGACTCCGGATTTCGGCAATCAGTGTTTCATCTGCGACACTTGCTGCATTCGTCCGGATGATAAGTCCGTAGCTTTCTGTATCGAATTCGTGTAATAATTCCTTATAATGTGCTTTCTGCTCTTTATTTAATTTGGAAGAAATTCCAAGCCTGCGGTTTCCGCTTGTAAGAACAGCATATTTTCCTGCAAAGCTTAAATTCGCAGTGACAGCAGGTTCTTTCGTCTTTAAAGCTTCACGTTCTACCTGAACCAGAAGCTCATCTCCTGCCACAATTTCTTTTCTTGCAGAGAGCTTTTTGGTAAAAATTGCATTTTTCAGATCATCTAAGGACAAATAACAGGTCTGCTCCGGCGAGATTTTCACAAAAGCTGCCCGGATATTCTGTACGACATTTTCCACACGGCCAATATAAATGTTTCCAAGTAAACTATCTTCATCCGGGGGTGTAAGGCTTACTTCGATCATTTTTTTGTCATGATTATAAAGAGCAGAGACAATAAAGTCCTGCTCTTCCCTGTTTTGCATTTTTATTTTTTCATGTGTGATAATATATTTATTCATAAAGAACCTCTTTATGCGATCTCTTCGCCCATATCCAGTAGAGAAACAAATTTGTCCCCCTCTTTTGCATACACATCCAAACGATGGATCTGGATTGCATTGGCATTATATGGAATGTTCATATAGCCGAAAAGGGATTCTAACACAAGTTCCGGTTTTAAGTTGTCGGAACTTCCGGTACAGAGATTGATGTAAAACTCCGGTGCCTCCTCGGTTCCTTCTACTTTAAAATCATAAACCAGCTGCTTTAAGTCCATGATTTTTTCGCTTTTCTTTGTCTGCTTGGTGATAAGTACCTCAGAAGGCGTGATAAAATAATCTAAAATCGCCTGTTTGGCTTCTGTTTTCGTAAATGGTACTTCATAACCTTCCTTAAAGAAAAGGTTGTAATCGGCTGCGGCAACTAAGGACATCGCTGTCTTGGCATTGTCCGGAAGCTTCACATATCCGGTGATCTCCACGCCCTCTACCATCGTCGCATTTAAATCTGCCATCGCCTCTTTTGTAGACTTGCTTTCGTGTACTTCAATATCTAAATATTCGCCGTCACTTGTAATTCCAACGCCGAGCGGTGCTGCAAACGACATGATCTGATGTGGGGAAAATCCCTCTGAATAACAGATGTCAATATCAGCCCTCCGCATTGCCTTCTGGAAATAGCGCATAATATCAAGGTGTCCGATGAACTTCATCACACCAGATTTTCGAAATTTAATTCTTATTTTCAAAACAGACACCTCCTCCAAATTTCATGGCTCCACAGCCGGAACATTTCATGCGGCAGTTCGGGGTTACTTTTTCATCATGTGCATTCTTCCATTCACGTTTTAAAAACTCTTTCGACACACCGATATCAATGAAATCCCATGGGAAGATCTCATCCAGATCACGCTCTCTCATCGTGTAAAAATCGGTATCGATACCACATTCCGCAAAAGCGTCCACCCATCTCTGGTAGTCGAAATATTCGCTCCACGCATCAAAAATGCCGCCTTTTTCATAAACTTTTAAGAGAGCCTGTCCGATCTTACGGTCGCCCCGTGCCAGAATCCCCTCTAAAACCGTCACATCCGCTTCGTGCCAGTTATATTTGATACTCTTATGATTCAGCTGCGCATGCACACCCTCATTGACAACCCGCGCTCTTGCAAGATAATCTCCCGGTGTGTACATCCTCGCCCACTGGAACGGAGTAAATGGCTTCGGCACAAAGAAAGAGGTACTGATCGTAATCTGACATTTTCCATTCCGTTTTTCCTTCGGAACCGTGTCATAATAAAGAGCTGCGATCTCATTGGCAAGCTGCGGGATCGCTTTCATATCTTCTTCCGTCTCGGTTGGAAGTCCAAGCATAAAGTATAATTTTACCTTGTTCCAGCCACCTTCAAAAGCAAGTCTGGAACCGTTTAAGATCACCTCTTCGGTAAGACCTTTGTTAATGACATCACGAAGTCTTTGGGAACCGGCTTCCGGTGCAAATGTCAGACTGCTCTTTTTGATATCCTGTACTTTGCTCATGACATCCAGCGAAAAGGCATCGATCCGCAGGGAAGGAAGTGAGATATTCACACCTTTTCCCTTGAACTCATCGATCAGGAAATTCACCAGTTCTTCCAGTTCAGAATAATCGGAGGAACTTAAAGAGCTTAAAGAAATCTCTTCGTGTCCGGTTGATTTTAACATTTTGTAGGCAAGCTCTTTCAAGTGCTCTACATTTTTTTCACGGACCGGACGGTAAACCATTCCAGCCTGGCAGAAACGGCAGCCACGGATACATCCGCGCTGGATCTCGAGAACCACACGATCCTGTGTTGCCTTGATAAAAGGAACGACAGGTTTTTCCGGATAAACAGCTTCTGTCATATTCAGTACGATCTGCTTCTGGATCGTTTTTGGAACATCCTCATAAATTGGTTCAAAGGATGCGATCGTTCCGTCCTCTTTATAAGTCACTTCATAGAGGGATGGCACATAGATACCAGGCACTTTAGAAGCTTCATGTAAAAATTCATGGCGTGTTTTTCCCTCTGCACGCATTTTTTTATAAAGATGAAACAGTTCGTAGAAAGAAATTTCACCCTCTCCCATATAAAACAGATCAAAGAAGTCTGCCATCGGCTCCGGATTATAAGTGCAGCAGCCGCCACCGATCACCAGTGGATCGTCTTCTGTACGGTCTTTTGCAAGCAGTGGGATCTGTCCGAGGTCTAAAATCTGAAGCACATTTGTGTAACACATCTCATAATTGAGCGTAAGACCGATAAAATCAAGATTTTTGATCGGTTCCTGGGACTCTAATCCAAACAGTGGAATATGCTCTTCTTTCATGATTTTATGAAGATCCGGCCATGGAGAGTAAACTCTCTCACACCACACATCTTCCATTTTATTAAACATATCATATAAAATCTGAACGCCAAGATGTGACATCCCTATCTCATATACATCCGGGAAGCACATGGCAAAACGGATTGCTACTTTTTCTTTATCTTTTTTGATACTGTTTAACTCATTTCCGATATAACGTGCCGGTTTATCAATTTTCATCAGTATCTCATCTGATAATGCTAATTTTGTCATTCGGTTTGTCCTTTCTCATTTTTCCTGAAAACGACTGGGAAATCAGTCATGCTCATTTATCATAACATAATCCTGCAAAATTGTATAATACTGATTATCAGAAATAATGTCAATGACATCTTTTGCCTGATAGCCATGGAATTCATATGCATTATATTTTAACAGAAGGAATGCGAGCATAAGAAGAACTGCAAGCACTATGCGGATTTTCAGAAAAATCCACGGAACCAAAGGCTGTGATTCCTCTTCTGCTGTGCCGTTTTCCACCTCCGGCCGGTCAAACGAGCGCCGTATCTCGTTGACGTAAGCTCTGCGTCTTTCCACATATTCGTCGGTCATAAAATAAGACTCCATAGATTTCTCATTGAAATCATATGAAGTCTTGTATCTCATTAGAACTTTTTTTCAATCCATGCAATAAGCGACAGACACCAGTGGATCAGCGTTCGATCGAGAACCATTGCACCTATCAGTGAAAAAAATAAGGTGAGCACGATCATGAGCAGCGAACCACCGATCACTCCGAAATCTGTCGGGCTGACATGAAAAATCTGTTTGACCAGATAATGAAGCACGCCCCAGTGAATCAAAAGGATCCCAAAACTGTAGCGGCTGATCAGCTTTGTAAAAAAATGTTCCGTCTCTGCTTTTACATAAATCTGTCTCACGAAAAGAAAAACAGCCATCGTATAAAATACCATAAGCGGCGCATTGTTAAATAAATAACGATGATATTGTGCCCCACTGAAGATATGACGGACTGCCAGACAGACAGAAAGGATTCCCGCTCCATAAATGAAGTACTTTCTGCGCCACTGCTCTCTTGTCAGATAATATCCCAATATAAAAACACCGGCAAAAGAACCGAGGATTCCGGAAGCAATGGAATTATAATAAAGCGTATCCCAGTAAGTTCCAAGGATCTGGAAAATCAGAATCACAACCACAAGCCCGCTTAAAACAGAATCCGGAATATGCTGCACCACATAGCGGAAAAACGGTGTCAGCACATATAACCAGATGATCACATAAATCAGCCAGAAATGCGGCGCTTCCTCCGGTGCACCGAGCAGAATACGTTTTAACATGGCTCCCCAGTGATCTGGGAGAAGCCAGACGAAACCTTCTTTGGCACACACATATAAAATATAATAGATAACCATTGGAACAAGCACTTTCAAAAACCGTTTCCGGTAAAACTGCCCGGCGGATTCGTCTTTCACCGGTAAAAGAAGGGCTCCGCTTATCATGATAAAAAGCAGGTTGCAGCACAAAAACAGGTAATTGCTGATCTCAAATCCATACCACACCGCACTCCGCTCCGGCACAAGCGTGGAACCGAGTGAGACCGTGTGGACAGCGATCACGAGAACCGTGGCAAGTACCCGCAGTTTGTCGAGATAAACCTGTCGTTTTATTTTCTCTGTGAAAGTTCCTGTGTGATCTCTTCCCATGTGATATCCTTCTCTGCCATTAAGACCATGAGATGGTAAATGTAATCAGAGATTTCATATTTCAAATGCTCGTGGTCAGTATTTTTCGCTGCAATAATGATTTCTGTGTTTTCCTCTCCAACTTTTTTGAGGATGTTATCCAGACCTTTTTCCAATAAAAGGTTTGTGTAGGAGCCCTCTTTCGGATTTTCCCTGCGGTCTAAAATAATATTGTAGACATCCCCCAACACCTTCTGCGGATTTTTTTCAACGTATTCTTTTTTCACAATCTCATTGAAAAAACAACTCTGGTTTCCGGTGTGGCAGGCTGCACCAATCTGGGAAACTTTTGCAAGAATGGTATCATAATCACAGTCTGCTGTCAGGGATTTGACATACTGGATATGACCGGAAGTAAGACCTTTTGTCCAAAGCTCATTCCGGCTTCTGCTGTAGTATGTCATTTTTCCGATGTTAATCGTTGTGTCAAAAGCTTCCTCATTCATGTAAGCCAGCATTAACACTTCATCCGTACGGTAATCCTGCACAATGACCGGAACCATGCCGTCAGAATTTTTCTTTAAGTCACTCCACTTTAAGTTTGGCTCGAAGTTATCCATCTTAATACCGGAGGCAGACAACTGGGATTTCATCTCCATAATATCTGTTTTTGGATTATTAATTAAAGAACCTGCAATTCCGCGGACATTTTTGCGGGATAAGATTGATAAAACCTCATCATAATCAGCATCGTTTAAGTAGACAACATGAGGAACATCGGTCATTCCTTCCACTGCATCTAACACTGCTTTATTTAAGATCAGCACTTCATGGAATGTATCAGCCATTTCATCCTGATGTTTGAAGATAAAATCCACATTCGTCACGGAAACAAGAATACGGTCTTTCCCGAAACGCTTGCTTGCCTCTGCAGCCAGTGCCATACTCTCCGGTTTGGAGCCGTTGACGATCACTTGAAGACATCCGGCATAGATGAACTTCTTAATGTCCTCCATACGGTTAATGTTACCGCCTGCACAGACTTTGATTTCAATATTACGGTTAATGTTGCGGATAACCTGTATGTTGCGCTCATGCTCTTCATCTGTTGTGGACAGGTCAAAAATCATGATTTTATCAATGCCACTGTCATTATAGAGTTTTGCAAGTTCAATGACATCCGGATATTCCTCGTAATTGTCTCTGGCTTTGATTGCTTTTCCATCCTTTAAGTAAATTGTTGCTACGATATTTTTGTGTTCCATATTAATATTCATACCTTTCCATACAAAACGGTCTGCACATATTTTTGATACGTCAGACCGCTTCTTTTCTAATCATATTTCGCACGTGATACATGTGAATTGTCAACTACAGACTTCCTTTGGTAGAAAGGATATCCGTGATCCTCGGGTCAATGACCGTTGCCTGATCCAGTGCCTTTGCAAAAGCCTTGAACATCGCCTCGATCATATGGTGGTTGTTTCCGCCGGAAAGCACCCTGATATGCAGATTCATTCCTGCGGTATAAGAAATGGCATAGAAAAATTCTTTTACCATCTCCGTATCCATATATCCCACGCGGTCGGTCGTAAATTCTCCATCGAACACAAGATAAGGTCTTCTGGAAAGATCCACTGCGCACAGGACAAGTGTTTCATCCATCGGCAGAATACAGCTTCCGTAGCGCCGGATTCCCTTCTTGTCACCAACGGCCTCCTTAATGGCATTGCCCAGAACAATACCTGTATCTTCAATTGTATGATGACAGTCCACTGCAAGATCTCCGGCAACATTGACTTTCAGGTCAAACAGGCCATGTCTTGCAAATCCGTCTAACATGTGGTCAAAAAAACCGATCCCTGTATGGATAGAGGAACTGCCGGTACCGTCTAAATTCAAATGTAATGATATATCTGTCTCTTTGGTTTTACGAACATAATCTGCTATACGTGCCATTTTATTTTAAACCTTTCTGCTTCTTTTTTCAACTTAAGTAATTATTAATTCTTTGTATCTATTCAGAGCCAAGGCAATTTTCATAAATTTGCGAATCATGCTTGCATGAATGAGCATAATTTTGAAAATTTCTTTGGCGAAGTAACCACAATGAGCAAATAACAAGCATGCTTGTTATTCAAGGAAAGCTCTGAAAGAGCGGTTTTGCGAATGGGTGCTGAATAGATACAATTAATCTTCAAACCGCACCCGGATGGAATTGGCATGTGCCGTCAGTTTTTCACACTCTGCAAACTGCACGATATCTTTGTATACAGGCTCCAGCGCTTCTCTGGAATAAGAGATAATGCTTGATTTCTTAATGAAATCATCCACGCTGAGCGGTGAGAAGAATTTTGCGGTTCCGTTGGTCGGAAGGACATGGTTTGGACCTGCAAAATAATCACCGAGTGGTTCGCTGGAATACTCTCCGATAAAAATTGCCCCTGCGTTACGGATTTTTGTCATTGTCTCAAATGGATTTTTTGTCACAAGCTCTAAGTGTTCCGATGCAATCTCATTGACGGTGTCAATGGCATCCTGCATCGTGTCTGCCACAAGGATATATCCATAGTTATCCAGAGATTTCCGGATGATCTCTTTTCTGGAAAGAACCTCAACAAATTTATCAACTTCCACTGAAACCTGCTCCGCCAATGCCTCACTGGTTGTCACAAGGATGGCGGATGCCATCTCATCATGTTCTGCCTGTGACAGTAAATCTGCCGCTACAAAACGTGGATTTGCCGTCTCATCGGCAAGTACCATGATCTCACTTGGACCTGCGATGGAATCAATGCTGACATAACCAAACACGGCTTTTTTGGCAAGGGCAACGTAGATATTTCCCGGTCCTACGATCTTGTCAACTTTCGGGATGCTCTCCGTTCCAAAGGCAAGGGCTGCGATTGCCTGTGCACCACCGACTTTATAAATCGCATCGACTCCCGCCTCTTTGGCAGCTACTAATGTAGATGGATAAACCTTTCCATCTTTGCCGCATGGCGTCGTCATAATGATATTGGAAACCCCTGCCACTTTTGCAGGAATGACATTCATCAGTACAGAGGACGGATAAACTGCTTTTCCACCCGGCACATACACACCCACTGTTTTTAACGGTGTCACTTTCTGGCCTAATATGATACCGGATTCATCGGAATCAAACCAGGAGTACTGCTTCTGTTTTGCGTGATAGTCACGGATGTTGACAAGTGCCTTGCGGATGACATCTAAAAGCTTTGGGTCTACCTGCTCATAAGCTTCTTTGATCTCTTCTTCCGTCACGCGGATATTGTCCTGATCGATGGTGGCACCGTCAAATTTTAATGTGTACTCAAAAACCGCCTCATCACGTTTTTCCCTGACATTTTGGATAATGTCATTGACGCGGCTCTCAAATTCGCCGTAAGAGTTCGGGCTTCTTTTTAATAAATTCTCCAATATATTATTCTGTGTTTCTTTTGTCAGTTTTAAAATTCTCATTGGACTGCATTCCTTTCTGTATTGATCACATTCTTCAGATCAGAGATCAGTTTTGTGATCCGCTCATTTTCCATCTTCATGCTCACCTGATTGACTACCATGCGGGCAGAAAGCGGACAAACTTCCTCTAACACCGACAAACCGTTCTCACGCAGGGTGGAGCCGGTTTCTACGATATCGCAGATAACTTCAGATAAGCCGACGATCGGCGCCAACTCGATTGATCCGTTCAGCTTGATGATCTCCACAGTCTGATGTTTCTTATTATAGAAATAATCTTTTGCAATCCGCGGATACTTGGTTGCAACGCGGATCAGTTCATGATGGTTTAACAGCTCTTTTGCATTTTCCGGTCCACAGATGCACATGCGGCATTTTCCAAATCCAAGATCAAGTACCTCGTAAATATTTCTGCCTTCCTCTAAGATCGTATCTTTTCCAACGATACCAATATCTGCTGCACCATATTCAACATATGTCGGCACATCCGGTCCCTTCGCAAGGAAAAAACGGAGTTTTAATTCTTCATTTACAAAGATCAGTTTTCTGGTGTCTTTGTCCTTCATCTCCTCGCAGGTTATACCGATCTGTTCAAACATCTCTAAAGTTTTCTTCGCCAGTCTTCCCTTCCCAAGGGCAAAGGTTAAATATCTCATCTCTTCCATCGTATCCGTCTCCTTACATAAATGTCACATTCACAAAGTGATTCTGCTTTGCATAGGTGCGATAATCTTCTTCGGTCTTTGAGATATCTCTTGCCATCAGCTCCACATTTCTGCCGTCAGTACGCAGCTCCATCGCCTTTTTGATCGCCTCACTGCGCATTTTCGAATCATAAATAATAAGTTCGTTCTGATATTGTACCGGAATTTCGATCTTCTGTCTGGAAAGTGCTGCCATCAGCTGGTCAATAACGATCGCAAAACCGATGGATGCTGACTCCTTTCCAAAGTAAGTCAGAAGTTCATCATAACGGCCGCCCTTTACGATCGGCTCACCGCTTCCAAACGTGTATCCCGCAAAAATGATGCCGGTATAGTACTGATAATTGCTGACAATTCCAAGCTCCACGGAGACATATTTATCAATGCCATAGATCTTTAAAACCTGATGTAACTCCTCAAGGCGCTCGATCGCGGCTAAGATACGCGGATATTCAGATGCATATTTCTTTGCCGTCTGCAATTCGTCAGATCCGGTATACAGATTGCCGAGCATTCCAAACAGAGCCTTTAAGTTATCGTTTAAGCTCAGCGTCTCAGCAAACTCCGTTACACCAAAATAATTTTTGTTGGAAATAAGATCATGAAGTTCTTCTTCCTGTTCTTCCTTTAACCCTGCCGCATCTGTCAAACCGCGGAAAAATTCTGCATGACCGACGGAAAGCTGAAACTCTTTTAATCCTGCTTTTTTCAGGCAGTCGATCACCATGGCAATGATCTCCGCGTCCGCATCTACCGTGGAATCGCCTAAAAGCTCTGCGCCAAGCTGTGTGCTCTCTTTTAATCTTCCCTGATAGCTGCTGTTGTTTAAAAATGTATTTCCCATATAGCAGAGACGGATCGGCATCTTCTCCTCACCAAAATATG
>ERZ772831.3769-NODE-3769-length-10441-cov-5.570961_pt1 | contig 10441 bp, 9 predicted proteins | sample MGYA00580858_ERZ772831 | MGnify/ENA primary metagenome ERZ772831 (study PRJEB29015, sample SAMEA2737694) | human gut metagenome | biome: human gut; feature: human-associated habitat; material: faeces | place: China | collected 2012 ... | reverse complement strand
TCGGGGTTGTCATCCCCGCGGATCATAAGCCGTTTCGTCCCCGTGGTCGATGGCCGGGAAACCTTACGAATCCTAATGTTTATGGTGATGTTGCGATGACGGCAGACCAGTGAAGGAGCGACAGGCATGGAACGGATGATGACGGGAGACGGGCGCGTTCGGACGTTCGCCGAGTGCCGGAACAGAAGGAACCGCAGGACGCTGCTGCGCGTGTCGGTCGTGCTGGGCGTCCTGCTCGCCGCCATACTGGCGCTGCTGTTCTGCCTGGGGCGTTTCGCGGGCCGGGGGCCGTTTGCGCCCGGCGTCGCGCAGGCGAAATACTCTTCGTCGAGCTGGAGTCTGATTGTCGTCAACCGGTGGAACAGGATTCCCGACGACTATCCGGCACCGAAACTGACCAGGCTCAGCAACGGCGAGAGCGTGGATTCGCGCATCTATCCCGATCTGCAGCGCATGTTCGATGACATGCGTGCCGCGGGGCTTCACCCGGAGGTCACGTCGGCGTACCGTACGGAGGCCGTGCAGCGGCAGCTGCTGGACGAGAAGATATTCCTGTATCAGAACGAGGGCGCGTCGAAGGAGGAGGCGAGAAGACAGGCGTCTCAATGGGTGGCCGAGCCGGGGACCAGCGAGCACGAGCTGGGCCTGGCGGTGGACATCAACGCGAGCGGGGCCACCAGCACCAAGGACAGCGTCAACGAGCACCAGTGGCTTGCAGACAACGCGTGGCGGTACGGATTCATCCTGCGCTATCCGCGAGGGAAGACCGACGTGACCGGCAACGCGTATGAATCATGGCATTACCGGTATGTGGGAGCCGAGGCGGCGAAGGCGATGCATGAGTCCGGCCAGACGCTTGAGGAGTACGCGAAGTAGCTGGACGGGCCGTTGCCGCAGTATCAATCTATGCCGACGCGATGGTGATGGTGGCGCGGAACGATTGCTCGTCCGGCCTGTCCAATTCCAGCGTCGCGCCCATGGCCTCGCATGCGGCGTCGGCGATCGACAGGCCTAGGCCGACGCCGGGCTCGGCGCTGATGCGTGAGTGTTCGCCGCGGTGGAACGGCTGCTTCAGATTCATCAGATCGTCCGGCAGCGTTTCGTCGGTGCTGTTGGTGATGGTCACGATGATGGCGCAGTGCTCCTGCCTCGCGGCGATGTCGAGTGTGCCCGAGCTGATGTTGTGCATGATGGCGTTACGCAGCAGGTTGCCGATGGCCAAGTCCATCAGCGATTTGCTGGCCTGGACCTGCACGTCGCTTGCGACATCGCGCGTGGTGACGAGGATGTTGCGTTTATCGGCCTGCTCCTCCACCTCGGCCAGCTCGTCGTCGATGAAATCGGCGAGCTGCAGGGCGGTGACGTCCTCGGCATCGATGACGCCGCTCTGGATGCGCGAGAGCGTGAGCAGTGCCTGCACGAGGTCGCTGCCGCGACGGTTCGCGGCGAGCGCCCGCCTGATGGCGGGCTCCACGTCGGCCGGGAAACGGCCTTCGATATTTCCCGGACCGAATTGAAATCGCCGGGACTCGACACGGGAAAGCCGGCCTCGATGATATCCACGCCCAGCGCTTCGGCATAGGTGGGGTCCAGTGCGTGCTCCACGTCAATGAAGGCCACTTCGCCGCCCTGCTTCTGGGCTTCGGCCAGGATGTGCAGAGCCAGCGTGGTCTTACCACTGGATTCCGGGCCGTACACCTCAATGATGCGGCCGCGGGGCACACCGCCCACGCCCAGAGCCAGATCCAGACCCAGACTGCCGGTGGAAATGGCATCCACCTGCATGGAGGCGTTATCACCCAGCTTCATCACGGCACCCTTGCCGAACTGCTTTTCGATCTGGGCCAGCGCAGTGGCCAGCGCATCCTTTTTGGCCTCCGGCTCGGTCTTTTTGGTCGCCGGGGCAACGGTGTTGTTGTTCTGATTTTTTGCCATAGCGTGCTGCTCCTTTTCTTCCTGCTGCCCGCCGTGCGCGGGCTGTCCGTATACTTTCCAGTATAGTATACCACAAAATCAAAATATTACAACGAGAAGTTGTTTCTATTTTCACTTTTATTTTTCGGGTCTGTGGGCGATCATGCACCGGTCATTGCCGCCAAAATCCTTGCGGCACTCAATGTCTGCCCAGCCGTTTGCAGCCAGCAGTGCCGCCACAGCCTGCCGCTGTTGCCAGCCGATCTCCAGCACCAGCGCTCCGCCGGGCCGCAGCAGCTTCTGGTAATGCTGTGCAAGGGCACGGTAAAACACAAGGCCGTCCTCCCCCGCTTCCAGCGCCATGGCCGGTTCCTGTGCCACCTCGGGCTGCAGGTGCCGCATCTCCTCGGCGGTGAGATACGGCGGGTTGGACACGATGAGGTCAAGCTCCCCTTCCGGTGCACTTTTCCAGTAGGTGAACAGATCCCCCTGCACCGGCTCCACCGCATAGGCCGGCTTTGCCTTTGCGCGCAAGGCATTCAGTGCCGGGCCCCAGTCAAAGGCCGGTGCAGCCTCCTGCTCAAAGGCAGCAGGCTCCAGCAAGTCCTCCGTCTGCCCGCCCTGCCCTTTCAGGGCACAGCGGCAGTTCTTTTCCAGATAAACAAAAGCTTCCGGGCTTTTTTCCACGCAGGTCACCTGCGCCGCCGGGCAGAAGCGCTTGACGCCCAGCCCCAGACAGCCGGTTCCCGCGCAGAGATCCAGCACCCGGGGCGCGGTAATGCCCGTCAGGGTATTGGCAGCCGCTTCCGCTACCACCTCGGTGTCTGCACGGGGGCAGAGCACGCCGGGGCCAACGGCAAGGTCAAAATCCAGAAAGCTCCAGATCCCGCACAGGTATTGCAGCGGTTCCCGCTGCTCACGGCGCGTGCAGAGGTTTTCCAACTTTTCCGCTTCCTCCGTGGTCAGCACCCGGTCGGAAAGGCGGGCATCCCGTCCGGACGCCGCACGGAACAGCTCCCGTGCATCGTAATCCGCATCCGGACAGCCTGCGGCGGAAAGACGCGCTTCCACCCTGCGCACCGCTTCCCGCGGAGACAGACCTGCACTTACCATTTGCCATCCTCCGGGTCCTCGGGCAGCACAGGGGTCACGGCGGCAATGGCCACCTCGATCATGCTGTCGTCCGGTTCAAACACGGTCAGGTGCTGCACCCAGATGCCGGGCTGGCGGATGATGCGGGTGGCGATGTTGTCCGACCGACCGCACCATTTGAGCAGCTCGTAGCTGATGCCCATGACCACCGGCAGCAGCAGCAGCTTGAACAGTACCCGCAGGCCAATGCTGCCCCAGGGCAGAACGCTGTACAGAAACACGCTGACGATGACCACCAGAATGAGGAAACTGGTGCCGCAGCGGGGATGGAAGCGGGTGTATTTGCGCACATTCTCCACGGTCAGCTCATCACCGGCCTCATAGCAGGCAATGGTCTTGTGCTCGGCACCGTGGTACTCAAACACGCGGTGGATCTCCTTCATCTTGGAGATGGCCACCATATAGGTGAGGAAGATGCCAACTTTCAGCACCGCTTCCAGCACCACCTTGGCCCAGCGGCCCAATGTTACAAAGTGGTTCACGCCGCCCACGATGAGGGTGGGCAGCACGGTGAACAGCAAAATCGCCAGCAGGCCGCCCAGTACGGCGGCACAGGCCAGCAGTGCGTCCTCTGCCTTTTTGCCCAAGTGGTCGCCCACCCATTTTTCAAAGGCAGTCTCTTCCTCTTCGGGGTCGTAGTCGTCACCCATGCTCACCTGAGCCGAGTACATCATGTAGCGGTAGCCCACGATCAGGCTTTCGATCATGGAGATGGCACCGCGCACCAGCGGGATCTTTGTCCAGATGCCGTGGTTCTTCACAGGGTCGATCTTGGTCTCAATGGTGCCGTCCGGCTTGCGCACGGCGCAGCAGATGAGCTTCGGGCCGCGCATCATGATGCCTTCCATCAGCGCCTGCCCGCCGACGCTGGTCTTGAAACGTTCCTTTTTAGGTTGATTCATTGGGTTCTCCTATCGGATCATATTTTTCCCGGTTATTTTACCACAGAATTGTGACAAAATCTTCACGCCTTATGGTACAGCGGCAAGCCCAGTGTAACCACTGTGCCGCGGCCCAGCGTGCTCTTGATGTCCATGGTGCCGTCCAGTGCAGTCATGATGGAATCCACCAGCGCAAGGCCGATGCCGCTGCCCCGCACCGAATTGCTGCCCTTGTAGAACTTGGTCTTGACGTTTTCAAGGTCTTCCGGCGGGATGCCGCGGCCCTGATCGATGATCTCCGCAAAAGCCTTGTATTCGCCCGCCCACAGCTTGACCGTGATGCGCCCGCCGGGGGCCGAGTACTTGATGGCGTTGTCCATGATGTTGATGAACACCTGCCGCAGACGGTCCGGGTCGGCATAGACCGGGATCATCTCCTCCGGCTCGGTGTAGCTGAGCACAAGGCCCTCGCGCTGGATGCGTGCTTCACAGAACAGCACCGCATCGGTCAGCTCTGCCACAAGGTCCAGCGGGCGGCAGTCCATACGGATGCGGCCGTTCTGCAGACGGCTGAAATCCAGCAGCTCTTCCACCATGTTGTACAGGCGGCCCGTCTCATTGTTGATGATCTCAAGGCCCTTGCGGTAGTTCTCGTCTGCCGGGTCGTCCAGTGTGCGCAGGGTCTCCACCCAGCCCCGGATGGAGGTGAGCGGCGTGCGCAGCTCGTGAGAGACGGAACTGATGAACTCGTTCTTCATCTTCTCGGTCTCTTCCAGCCCTTCGGCCATCTGGTTGATGGTGCCGCGCAGGCGGTCCACCTCGTCGTGCTCGTTGCCGGTGACCGGCAGGCGCACATCCAGCTCACCCCGGGCGATGCTGGCTGCGGTGCGCTCCACCTGCCCCAGCGGCACCACGATGCTGCGGATGAAGTACAGGCCGGACATCACGGTGAAAGCAAGGATCACCGCCGCGATCACAACACTTACCGCGAGGGCGTTCTTGATCTGCGCTCCCACAAGGGTCAGGCTGGTGACAAGACGCATCGCCGCCACATCCTCGGCGGCATAGGGCACCAGATAGCAGGCCGCCATCACCAGCTCACCGGACTGGGTGCGGTAGACCGCCACACCAAGGCCATCAGAAGCCTCCTGCGCCTGCTCAAAGTCGATGCCGGTCACAATGCCGTCCGCATTTGTGCCGCTGGAGGACGCAATGACCCCGCCATAGCTGTCCAGCAGCATGAACTCGTATTTGTCCTTATCGGCAAACTGCTCCACCATGCGGCGCAAGGCCACGCTGCGGGTAGCCGCCGTGCTCTGCACCGTATCGCCGGTGTACATTTTCAGCTGGCCGGACACCGAAGAGAACCGCCGGTACATGGTCTGCTGCACGCTGTTATAATAGCTGCGTGTGTAGTTGTACAGGAACATGGTTTCGGCCAGCAGCACCAGCAGCACGGTGATGAGCAGGCTGCCCCGCAGCCACCGGCGGGTGATCCCGCTTCTCATTCTTCCCATCTGTAGCCGTAGCCCCACACAGTAAGGATATGGGTGGGATGGCTGGGTTCATCCTCCACCTTCATGCGCAGACGGCGGATGTTCACATCCACGATCTTCACGTCACCAAAATAGTTCTCGCCCCAGACACCCTTCAAGATCTTCTCGCGCACCAGCGCAATGCCGGGGTTGCGGAAGAACAGCTCCATGATCTGGAATTCCACCTGCGTCAGCTCAATCGGCTGGCCTGCCTTGAGCAGCACGCGGCGGTTCTCGTCCAGCACAAATTCGCCGCTGGTAAGCATCCCCAGCGGGTTTTCCTTTTCTTTTTCGTCCCCGCCTGCAGTACGGCCGACGCGGCGGCACAGCGCTTTCACACGGGCCAGCAGTTCGCTTACGCTGAAAGGCTTGGTCATATAGTCATCGGCACCAATAGAAAGGCCGCGGATCTTGTCCTGCTCCTGTCCCTTGGCGCTGAGGATGATAATGCCGATCTTCTGATCGGTGCGGCGGATGGTCTCGCACAGGGAGAAGCCGTTCATGCCCGGCAGCATCACATCCAGAATGGCCGCATCGCAGCCCGGCTTCTTCTCCAGCAGCGGCAGAGCCGCCTCGGCGCTTTCGGCCTCCACAGCCTCCATGCCCGCAAGGCGCAGGTTCAGCGCGATCATCTCGCGGATGTTGGCTTCATCTTCAACGACAAGCACTCGTACCATGAACTGTTCCTCCGTTCTTTAGTTGAGCAGATACAGCGCCTTGGACAGGCGGTAATTTTTATCACGGATCTCCACATCCGGGGCAAGCTTCGCCTGCATCTGGCGGGATGCCACGATGCCAAGGCGGGTCCAGCCCTTCAGGCTGGAGGTGGTGCGCACCAGACGCAGGGTCATTATCAGCTGGTCTTCGTCCACCGTGCGCAGCTCCACTGCACCATCATATTGTTCGCTGTCGGTCAGTTTGAGGTTGCCCTCCCACTCCATGGGCAGCTCGATATAGCAGTTGGTCTCTTCGTCCAGCAGCCCGAAGCTTTTTTCCGGGTGCGGGCTGGTATAGTCCATCCACACGATAAAATCCATGCGGCGGCTCTGGCTCATGTTCAGCAGGCCCGCTTCGTCCGGCTGGGTGGGGATCTCCACGATGCCGTCGCCGTCCAGATCCTGACTGACCAGACTGGGCACATTGCGCAGGGATGCGGTGTAAAGCTTTTCGGTGCTGATCTGGTCGGCAGGCACCATCTGCTGCGTGTCCTCGTCAAAACGCAGCAGCACGCTGGCCAGATTGTTGCCGGAAATGCCGGTCCAGCCATCCAGCACCAGATAATGCCTGCCGTCCGCACCCACACCCGCCGCCACCGAGGCGCAGCCGGCGAACCGATTGGCGGAAAGGCCCATAACAGCCACCTGCTGGAAGCTGCCCTCTTTATCCACGGTCAGCAGTTCGATCTGCACGCCGCCGTCCTCCAGCGTAGACATCAGGATCAGGTCCTGATTGCCGCCGCCGGTGATATCCTCCACCAGATACTGCTGGTACTGCTGCTCCAGGATCGTGGAAAGCACGCCGTCGGTGTAGGAATACACAGCCAGATAATGGTCGCCCTGTGCCGCTGTATAACCCACCACCAGTTGGGTGGCATCGCCGGGCTGCAGCTGGGCCAGCCCCACCGACTCTACCGTGTCCGCAAGGCCCTCTACGTTCTGGCGTACATGCCAGATGTCGGCATCATCCTTCTGCAGGATGGCAATGCACACGTTGGAGCTTTGGGCGGTGGTGTAAAGCACGGCGGCATCCTGCCTGCCGTCACCGTCCAGATCCTGCAGCAGGAAAGGCGAAAGCAGGTCGCCCTGCATGGGATATTTGAGCTGTGCGCTCTCCCCCAGCCAGTCGTTCAGGGCAGTCTGCACATCGCCGTAATCGCCGGAAAGCTTGGGCGCACGCAGAAGCTCTTCCACCTGCACCTGTTCACCGGGCATGCTGCAGCCTGCCAGAAGCAGGCACAGCAGCACGCAAGCCAACCACCGGCCAAAATGATTCGGATGTTTCAACCGCTGCGCCTCCTCTGTGTGGAAAACTTGTCCGGCCAAAGGCCGAAAACATGCTATTGTCAGTATACCACGGGCCGGGCGCAATTCCAACACCCGAAAACGAGAAAAGGGGCTGCTGCACCACATTTGGTGCAGCAGCCCCTTCGGGGTCCTGATTTTTATTCTTCGGTCTTGTCAAACAAGCCTTTTTCTTTTGCGGCGTTCCAGGTCAGGCAGGTGCGCAGCTTGCTGACGGGGAAGGCCGGGTGGAATTTATTGTTGTCCGCATCGTCCTTCATCAGATCCTGCTCCACTGCCCAGCGGGCGGCCTTTTGTGCGTCGATATCGCCCTCGTCGATGTCGCTGTAGAGGGCGGTGCTTACAGGCTCAGGCTTGCCGGCGTGCTCCCACAGCAGCTCGGCCAGCTCGATACGGTTGGAGGGCATGGGGATGCCGGGCATATTGATGACGCGGTAGATGCCGGTGCCGGCTTCATAGATAATAGCACCTGCGGCAGCACCGATCACCACAGCAGAGATCGCGCCCTGAATGTTGCCGGTATCGCTGGGTCCAACCGGGTCGGGTTCAGGAATGGGGTCATCCTCGAAGGTTGCCTTTACTTCCACGTTCTTATCCGGCATGGTAAAGGTCACCTTGGTGGGGTCGTTCTCGTCCGGGGTCTTCAGGAAGGTGTCTGCTTTCTGTTCCTCATCGCCTACCTTCACCGTCCAGCCGGTGAAGTGCTGTCCCTCCGGCGCAATGGCTGTCAGGTGCACGGTTTCACCCACCGGCACAGCGCTGCCGCTCGGTACGGACGCATCGTTGTCGTCAATGTTCGCAGTCACATGATCGCCGATGTTCAGCGTGGGAACCCCCTCAAAGTTTGCCTTTATTTCCACGTTCTCAGCCGGCATGACAAAGCTCACTTTGGCGGGGTCGTTCGCGTCCGGGGTCAGGAAGTCGTCCGGTTGCTCAACACCATTCACCTTCACCGTCCAGTCGATAAAGCGCTCGTTGGCTTCCGGCTCCCTGCGCGTTGCTGTTACAGTATCGCCCTTAGCAGCTTCGGTCTTATCCACAGTGCAGTTTACAGGTGTGATGTTATACGGAATATTGCTATAATACGGTTCCGCCTTAACATTATAGGCGGGCATGGTCAGGGTCAGGGTCGCGGCGGTGGCGATGCCATTCTTCAACAGCTTGGCAAGTTCTGTTTCGTCCGTGATTTCACTCTCAGTATCATTTACAACTTTATACAGCTTCCAGCCGGCAAATGTCTTTCCTTCGGGAGCATCTCCGGCAGTCAAAATCACTTCAGTGCCTGCGGCCACAGGAGCCTTCAGTTCTTCAGCTTCGCTCTCAAGCTTTGCAGTGGCATTGACTGTGGTCACAGTGTACAGCGGACGCACATAACCGCATGTATTGCAGTTATTGTCTTTTGCATTGTCGTAAACATGGGGGGCTTTTGCCTCCTGCGCATCCGTCAGACCCGGGCAGTTTGCAGTAGTGCACTCCCTCCAGTGTTTGGTACCGTCATGTTTCCACTGGTAATTATGCCAATGCACATTCAGTACGACATTCATTTTTTGGTTTTGTCCGATATCATAATCGTAGTAAAACGTCTTGGAATTGGGATTAACCGTAAGGATATTTCCATTGATTGTGCCGTTACCTGTAGCAGTTGCTTTGCTTGCGTCAAATTTTCCCGGCAAAGTGGTAAGGTCAAACTTTCCATCACCTTCAACTGCAATATTATAGCTGCAGTTCTTCCCACCAAACGTCGCCAAAGCCGTATGGTTCTTTGCATCCAGCGACGTCAGATTTGTATTAGAAACAAACAACGTCTTCAGCTTCGTGTTCGCACTTACATCCAATACACTCAGTGGATTTTTCCAGCATTTTAACACTTCCAATTCTGTCTGATTCCTCAGATCCAGATTGCTCAATTTACTCTCATAACACGAGAGCTCTTTAAGTTTTTTATTTTCCCTGACATCCAATTCCGTCAGATTGTTGGTTCCGCAGCTTAATTTCACTAATTCCTTGTTTTGACTTACATCCAATGTATCCAGGTGGTTATCTTGACAATCAAAATCTTTCAGCTTCTCATTTTTGCTCACGTCGATCGACGGTAACGCATTGTGCCCACAGTAGAATGTTTCCAATAGCGGCAACCCGCTTACATCCAGCTCATTCAATTGGTTATGATGACAGTTAATATACGACAGGTTTTTGTTGTGGCTCAAATCTATCGTTGTCAGATTATTATAATAGCACTCGAGGAGCCAGATGTTCGTAAAAAACTCGATTCCCTTTAAGTTACTTATTTCTTTATTATCACAAGAAATCCACTTTGCGTTCGCGATCTCACTTGGGCTGAAATACTTGTCGTGATTTTTATCCCATTCTTCCGCCACATAGTCTCTAAAATTTTCGTCCGGAAAGTTTTTCTCGTTGATTGCAATATACCCCTCCGGCACAGCAGCATCCGCCTGCGCACTCGCGCCATTTTCCTGTTCTTCCGCCCCCGGCTCCGCCGCAAACGCGCCCACTGGCAGAACCGACAGCATCATGCACACCGCAAGTGCTGCACTGAGAAGTCTCGTACTCTTTTTTCTCATGTTCTCTTCCCCTTTTCGTTTGTTATTTTGCAGGCACCCACCCCAAAAGGCACCGTCTGCTCTTCAAGTTTACCCCCCCATACAACATATCAAGAGGCATTTTGCTAGAAAATAGGTTCGTGTTTTTAGTGGAATTGTTAAAATGTTTGCGGTTTGGCCCGCTATTCCCGGGAACATTCAGAAGCAATGAAAATGCCACGCAAAAAAAAGCCCTCTCCCATTGCTGGGAAAGGGCTTTTGAACACTGTATCAAACAGTCAGAGCAGATCAGACGAGCTCCAGAACTGCCATCTCAGCAGCGTCGCCGCGGCGAGCGCCGATCTTGATGATGCGGGTGTAGCCGCCGTTGCGGTCAG
>ERZ772831.3761-NODE-3761-length-10464-cov-6.448554_pt1 | contig 10464 bp, 10 predicted proteins | sample MGYA00580858_ERZ772831 | MGnify/ENA primary metagenome ERZ772831 (study PRJEB29015, sample SAMEA2737694) | human gut metagenome | biome: human gut; feature: human-associated habitat; material: faeces | place: China | collected 2012 ... | reverse complement strand
CACGTCGGGTCTCGTCAACGTAGAGTTCGTATTGAAAGGCGCAGGTGATCTTCATGTGAACATCATGGCACACTTCCTTCAAGAATGCGTGCTTTACAACCAAATGCCCATTTGGGCCTTATATCCTCCCCATGAATGGAGAGGTTTTACGGCCCGTTAGATAACGCCGAGATAGATGCGAGTATCGACGTCCAAAACCGAGTTGCGAACGGCATCAAGTCCCCAGCGGTTCTCGTGCCGAATGGCAAAAAGCGAAAAAAGCGAGCATCGGCGCGGATCGTCGTGCCCGAGCCACCATCGCGTCAATTCGATCCCGTCGCCGAGCGGCTGGAAGACCTCTGGATAGGCTTCCGTCAACGGATTGCGAAAGAATTCGACGAAGAAAGCTGGCTTCTCTTGAGGCATGGCTGGTCCTTGTTAGCTTGAGAATTGACTTGGGAACAAGTTGGATTCTCTATAGCACGCAGGCCATGAAATACGGCAGAAAAACCACAGTCCCCTCGCGCTTGAGCTCGCCATGATGGAGAACGATGCCATCAGCGATGCGCGAACCATATTTTTCTTTAAAACGCTCCAACGACTTGATGCTGGAAGACGAAGAGGACTTGACCTCAATCGGAACAATCTTTTTGTTTTGTCGGATCAGGAAATCGATCTCCAAGGTTGTTTTTCTCGTCGCCGAATTTCGTTCCAGATAAAAATACGACGGATGACCATTGGCTCGAAGACATTGCGAGACAAGGTTTTCAATTAGCATACCCTCATTCACCTGAAGGCGATCCAGCAGAATCTGCTTGTAGAGGTCGTTCTCCAGAATCGGTCTATCTTTAAAGGCGAGACTTATTAAGAGTCCCGTATCCATCAGGTAACACTTGAAAGATGGATCGCTCATGGACAAGTTTAGCGCGGCACTGGGTTCATCAACGCAGTTGGCGATATTGATGATCATGGCTTCGTCCAACCACCTGATGGGCCCTTGATATTCTCGAATTCTCGCGTTTGATTGGATGTGCGAAATTATGTAACGCTTGTCGTGCTTGGATAATTCGGAAGGAATTCGGAAAAAGAAATTCGACACATACTCAGACCTTTCATCAGTCTGTTCAGCCATGTCGTTGCTGTAAAGGTTGATGATCTGCTGTTTGACCAGGTCAACTTTTCCATAATCCCGGGATTCCACGAACATTTTGACCGCCTGCGGCATGCCGCCGACCATCATGTACTCGCGAAAGGACTTCATGATCGGGCGATGGAGATCTTTCAATGGTTTCATCGTCTCGTAATGGCGACGAATCAACGGGACGGTCATTCGGTCGCCTTGTGCCCAAAGGAATTCCTCAAAGTCCATCGGCAACACTTCCAGCGTGTACTCTTCCGAAGGAATCAAAATTTCCTTGCTGCGCTTTGTGATGGATGCGAGCGATCCAGTTTCCAAAATGTCGTAACGCCCGTCCTCCAACAAGGTTTTCACGGCCTGGCGCGCCTGCGGAAACAGCTGAATCTCGTCGAGGATGATCAAAGATTCGCGTTCGTGCAAATACGTTCGGTAGAGCAACTGAAGAACCGCGTAGAAATTATCCAAGTCTCTAAGACTGTTGATGAACAGGTCTTTGACATCGTCACCCGCCTGATCAAAACGAACCAAGATGTAAGTCTTATACGCTTCTCGGCCTAGTTTTTCTGCGAGCGTCGTTTTTCCAACTCGTCGCGCTCCTTTGAGAAACAGAGCATGGTGAGGCGCCAGCTTCTCCTTCCACTCAAGCATAGTCTTGTAGACTTTTCTCTCATACTGAACAGTTTTCACGTTTGCGCCTCCTTTTTAAGGGTCATTTTTCACGTTTGCGACTATATTTTAACCTCGATTTTTCACGTTTGCGCCATAGATTTGGTGGCAAATTTTCACGTTTGCGCCACTTCCTCCTCCCGTTGGGATGTCACGTCGAATCCGAATCTCTTCGCCTGCGGCAAGTTGTTCCGGGAACTGCAGGACGGATCAGGTCTGTCCTTCGTCGTTTTCTTCTTTGGATTGGACGTTGATTTGCTTGCTGTGCTTCTGCAGCTCTCAGCATCTCTATGGACTCCTCCATAGCCGCATCATGTTCCCTGAAAACCGTGGAATCTACACTCAGTCAGATTCGCCGAAGAAGAGCTCGAGGAACATCTGGTCTCTGGCCGTCGTCTCCGTAGACCAACGGTACTGAGCCACCCTGTTCCTCACCTCGACTCTTTCCACGCAGTCGAACCAATCGAGCAACTGCTTGAGCGTCATCGATCGAATCCAGGCGGTCAGTTTTTCGTACTGCTTCCGCACAGTCTTCCCGAGCGACTCATCGTTGGCTCGCCGCTCGGCTTCCTGAGCCGTGCGCTCCATCATGCTCTGCAGCACGAAACGGTAGCCGAGTGCGACGTGTCGGCAGATTTCTTTCCCGCGTACGCTGGTCATCGTCCAGACTCGGGGCTTTCGCCCGTCAAGGTCGGACTTGACGACGCGATACGAGGTTTCAATGTCGTTGCGGCGACGGTAGCGACGAAGCGCGTCCCACGGGCTCGCATGAAGATTTGAAAGGATGACGAAAATCCCAAAGTCCTTCTGTGCGGCCAGAATGGCCTCTTCGTTGGGGATGACCTTGATGCCTCCGCCTCGAACACGCTTCCACGAGAAGTACCGGTGCGCGAACTCAAGCTCGGCATCGTCCATTTCATTTTCCTTGCCGGCTGCAAGACTCATTTCGTAGCTTTTGAGCTTCGTGTGGAAGGCTGAAGCTTCCATGACAGCTCGGGCATTGTTGCGGAAATAGTGAAAGTACAGTCGGAAGGATTTCGACTCCGTATCCCCGGCGGCTACGCCATTGCGCGTGCGCTGCCGCTTCCATTCAAACGGCGTCATTTCAGACACCGATACGGCACTGATCTTCTCGTCGAACGGGCACTGAGAAGCGTACCGCGAGAAGTGGTCTCTCAGTTTGGTCCCATCATCGGCGGCGCTGTCCAAGTGCTTGTAGATCCAGGCGTGCTTGAGCGTGGCGAGGATCGTGAACTTGAAATTCTTGCGCAGGAAGCGCAGCACGTTCTCCTTGCTGAAGAACCCGTTGTCGAGGCAGAACTCCGGATTCTTCAAGCCGTATGCCTTGGCCCGAGGCACGGCATTGACGAGAGAAATCACGTCGGGGATGTTGCCGGGCTGAAGCTCGAAAGAAACGGGCAGACCGGAATCAAGCGAGTAGAAAGTGATGATCTTGTAGATGTCCAAGCCGTCGCCGTCTTTGTTGAAGCCTTGCCGCGCGTACGGTTTCAGGCCGTTGCCGTAGACGGAATGCGAGGTTGAATCGAATGCGATGGCCGGCTGTTCGTCGTTGCCTGCCGTACGGGCCAGTTCCCGGAAGAGAGACTGCGAACCGGATTCATCCAGACCGAGCTCGTGGAAGAGGTCGTAGCAAATGTCCTCGGACAGGCCGGCTTCGTAGGGGAGATCATGTTCGCATTGCCAGGCCTCCACGTTGTGAACAGTTTCACCCGTAGCGACCAAGTACTGAGAGACAGAGAGCAGCTTCTCGGAGGTTCCACCGTTGGGATACGCCCTGCGGACCGAACTTTCGAGTCCGGCCACTGCCCCGGCATGACGAATCAAGTCCAGAGCCCCTACACGGGTTCGTTTGGCAGAGAGCTCGGCAGTCTGAGCCGCTTCGGCTGGCTTCTTCTTGGGGCGGCAACGGGTTGTCACCGTTTCGCCTTCCAGGATTTTTTCACCCGTCCGACGGCTCGACAGAAGGACGTTGTAGCCCTTTGCCGGATCGTATTGATAGCGACGTTCCTCGATGTATTTGACGCCGGTCTTTTTGTTCGTTACTGCCACACGGCGAACTTTGACCGGGAACTCCTTCCGAGCTGCCATTTGATCTCCTTTGATGGGTGTATATGATTATATCACATACACCCATCACGGTACAAGAAAAAAGCCCCGATTAAACAGGGCTTTTAAGAGAAGTGTCTACTTCGTTTCTGGGCTTTGAGTGATCTTTTGACGACTTGCAGGATGTTCATCGAAGAGCGCGGCCATCTGCTCGCCCTTCAATCGCATCGGTCGAAGTGTCGTCGTCGAAGGCCAAGTCCTCGCCTTCGATTGCTCGTTCATCAGGAACATTTAAACGTCGAGAATGGTGAGACCGCACTTTTGCGGCATCTATGGATTTCACAATGTCTTCTATCATTTCACTCGACCAGGTTCCGCTTTCTCCCGAAGCGGAAGCCCAAAAGATCACCATCGACGCCGGCAAAGATGTCGCGTCCGGCTTCTCCGACAACAACAAGACGACGCAGAAGGAACCGCGTCAGGCAGCCACGCCCGAAGTGACGCAGGTGAGCGGTCAGCGCTACACTCGCGCCTTCCTCACCATGCAGGTCTCTCTCAAGAGCAACACAGCGTTCCAGATTGTCATGTACAACTTCCGTCGCTTCAACGACGCCATGGCGAACGCCACTTTTGTGCTCCAGAACATCGCCACCCAGGAAGAGGTTTCGGCTTTCTTCAAGCTCGTCGACGACATCTTCGAACAGCGCGAGAAGGAAATTAAGCAAGCCTACGACGGGGCACGCGCCATTCTCGCCGCCAAGGGGCTTGACGGCATGCGAGCGAACTATTCCACCGATCACGTCTTAGAAGTCCCCTACCACACGCCGCGCTCCCTGCGTTATCTGCGCCTTGTGCAGGATCTTGACCAGTTCATCGGCGTCATTGACACCTGCTGGCTCTCCGGGTTCGTCACGGACGACGAACACAAGCAAATCCTCGCGCATTGGGAAAAGATGCTGCGCGACTTGAGCACGACGCTTTTTCGTAAGCAGCAACAGATTACAAATGATGCAAGACGACGCCGCGCTGAAAAACGCGATGCTGCTGCGGCTCCACAAAATGATGGAGCAGGAAGCGAGGGAGAAGCCGTCGCCAATGCCGAAGTTGAGGTAGTTGCCGAGTCCGCAGAGGACATTGGAACGCAATCACAGGGCGGCCCAGCCGGCGAAACAGAAGCTGCTCCTCCGGAGGCGAATTAAGAAAAAAGGGCCGCCTCTCCGGATTGGAAAGACGGCCTATCAAATTCTCTATCGCAGAATTACTTTCGATAGAAAATCACTGCTCCGACGATGGTCAGGACGCCGCCGACATGCATCGAAAATTCAACCGAACAGTTGATTTCGAGCTCGCCGATGAGGCATAATTGTCCCAACACCACGAGGAAGCAGGCAAGCGATGGTTTGAACCGTTTCATCGCAAGTCTCCTCTGACGTGCACGGCCCCAAGGTTTCAGGATTTGGGGCCGTTTTTCGTTGATATCAACCCCACAAGGCCGGAGCTGGCCTTGGGGAACCTGGCCTTCCGGCCAAGCAACGAACAGAGACAATCGGATTCTACCGAACAGTTGCGAAAAACGCGTCCCCTTGCGAATCGCGATTTCGCTTCTCCCTCAAGCCCATTCCGCCCATCGGATTGGGCTTTTTTGTTGCGCGAAATTTTGCCCTCGCAAAACGAGATTTTTCGAAAAGCCCGTGCAAGAATCTATTCAACAACGCAAAATGCGTCTTTTCCAACTGCCGAATCAAGAAAATGCCTCAAAAACCACTTGCCCTCATCCTCGCCCTTTCCGCATCCCTTCTCGCAGGTTGCGCCTCCAACCCCGACTACACGCCCGAGCAACTTGCTCACGGCGTGAAGATCCAAGGGTTCCATGCCAACATCCCGCTCAAATCCGAAGACTTCTCTCGTCCTCATCAGATCGCGCACGCCTTCGGCATTCCTGTGAATGATCTTGCTCCTGAGTCGAAGAACATCATGTCTGCCTCGCAACAAGCTGCCATGAATAACTTCATCAGAGGTACCGTCGAAGACGGCATCGTTGTCGGCCTCGGCGCTGCCGCTGTTTCGACTGTCAAATTTGGCGTTAGCTACGTTCGAGCAGAATTTGATGAGTGGAATGCCATTCTCGATCCGACGAGCTTCGCCACGATCTATGACGCCCAAGCAACCGCCCTTGACGGCGCTGCGGCTCGAACAGCCAAGGCTTTACAGAAACAGGGTTACGAAGTGCTCCTTACGTCAAAACAAGCCGACGCCGGCAACGGCGCGATTCGGGCTCGGCTGGCGAGCTCAGCGACCGGCCTTGGGGCAGCTCGAGCGAAGGCCGCTCGAGCAGGCAATGTTGTGGTAGAACCTGGCGCGGACATCGTCCTTGTCGACGCCCTCGCCCGAGAGGTAGAGGTCGCCGAGGATGGCGCAGGCGCGGGTCTGGCGCATCTGGCAGGCCTTGTCGTACCAGACGGCGGCGGCCTTCGGATCGGCCTTGACGCCGTCGCCAGAGCGCAGGATCTTGGCGGCGCGGAAGCACGACGGGGCGTTGCTCAGGCGGCAGGCGGCCTGGTAGTTCTGAAGGGCAAGCTTCATGTCGACGGGCACGCCGTTGCCGTTCTGGCGGCGCTCGGCCGCGTCGAGGCAGGCGTCCATGCGGCCGAGCCTGCAGGCCTCCTCAACCCAGCGCACACGGTCGTCGGAGCGGTCGAGGGTGGCGGTGCGCATGCAGGACGTCTCGTTGCCGAGCATGCAGGATTTGCCGAGCCAGGAGACCAACGCCTCGTGCTCGCCCGTGTCGTTGGCGATGCGGGCCATTTCACGGCAGCTGCGGTCGTCGCCGATCGTGCAGCCGCGCGAGAGAAGTTCCTTTGCGGCCGGAAGGTCGGCCGAATAGATCCTGCCCTCGGCAAGCAGAAGACCGAGATGACGACAGGACTCGGGGTCCCCGCCTCTGCAGCCCTTCTCAAAGAGGGCGCGGGCCTCGCCGACGGCCTTTTGCTCACTCCGGGCCTTGTCGACGGACGGAAGCACGCGAAGCGCGGCCACCGTGCAGGCGGCGGCCTCGCCGCGGGCGCAGGCGGCCTCGGGCGTCTCGCGGGCCGTCATGACCATGGTCCCGGAAGCAGGTTCGGCCGATGCGGCGGGAGCGGCGGCCGGTGCGGCGTGCGCTGCGTAAGAAAGGGCGGCGGCCGAAAGCATCAGGGAGAAAAGAAGAGCGGATTTGATTCGAAGGGACGTCATGGCGGTCAGCGTCTGTGTGTAAGAAATCTTGGAATTCTGCCCAAGGAGGATGGTGTTTTGCTTAATAACTCGATGAGGGAAAACCCGCACGGGGTCTCGAGGTCATTGCGGCAGAAGCGCCTTGTAGGCCTCTAGGTCCTCGTCGGTGTAGGCGCAGACGGTCACGCGGCCCGCAAAATCGTGCGCCAGCATCGCCTCGAGCGTGGTCTTCGCGGCGAGGTCCACAGGAAAGCGGTGGATGCCGCGGCTGATGCAGCAGAAGGCAACGGTCTCGAACTTCATGTCTCGCGCAATGTCGAGTGCGGACGTGACGGCGCGGCGAAGCGTCTCGACCTCGTCCGATGCGCCGCCGAGCCAGACGGGGCCGACGGTGTGGATCACGTGACGGGCGGGGAGCGCGTAGCCCTTCGTGAGCCGGCTCTCGCCCACGGGACAGCCGCAGAGCTCGATGCACTCGGCGAGGAGCTCGCGGCCCGCGGCGCGGTGGATGGCGCGGTCCACGCCGCCGCCTCCGAGAAGCGAGCGGTTGGCGGAATTGATGATGGCGTCGACATCGAGCGTCGTGATGTCGCCCTTGATGACGGAGATGGCACAAGGCTGCATGGCGGATTCCCGAAATGTTCTGATCCATGGATTGTAGTCTCGAGACTTCGGCATTCGCGGTTTCGTATTCGGAAGGAAGGGAAAATCCGAACGCAGTTCGGCGCAACCGTCCATCCTTTGTGCGCTATCATCGGAAGGTTCTGCCGCAAAACGTGCGGCAGGTCTTGAATTCAATCATCATCAAACGAAACGGATTCGTCATGAACACTCGACTTCTTCTCGGCGCCCTTGCGACTGCCGCCGTGCTGGCCTCACCCGCTCATGCGAAGCTCGACGGCAAGGTGCCCGAGCCCGGCATGGTGACCTTCGTCACCTTCAGCGCGGACGGCTGCCAGCCCTGCCGCCTGATGGAGCCCGCGCTCAGGAAGCTTGACCAGGAGTACGAGGGCCGCGCCGCCATCCGCGAGATCAACACCTCCGAATACCCCGAACTCGTGCCGTACTTCCGCATCGCGGCCGTGCCCACCCAGATCCTCTTCGACAAGGACGGCAAGGAGCTCGGCTGGCACCAGGGCTACATGGACGAGTCGAGCATGAGGCAGGCGATCGAGGGAGCCCTCAAGGCCGCTGAAGCGAAGCCCGACGAGGCGAAGGCTGCAAAGTAGTCGGCAGGATCCGCTCCTTCCTCTCTCCGTCTCTCCGGAGGGGAGACTGAAGGACGAGGACAAGGGACAATTGAAGGGGTGCCGGATGCTGAATCCGCGCCCCTTCGTGCATTCCACCGAATGTGAAAACGGGCGCCCTCCGGCATGGAGGACGCCCGTTTCGGTATGGACTTTCGGGATCAGGCCGATCAGAAGACCAGCTTGGAGATGCCCCAGCCGATGAACGTGCCGCAGGTCACGAAGACGAGGCCCGGACGCAGGTAGGAGTGGTTGATCACGAAGGTGCCCAGACGCGTCGTGCCCGTGCGGTCGAAGGCCGTGCAGCCGATCTGCGCGCCGCCCGGGATGATGAAGTCGCCGTAGCAGCAGGCCCAGGTGCCGACGAGGAACTCGGGCGGCAGGCCGAACTTGAGGCCGAGCGGGATCATGATCGTCGTGGAGACCGTCGGGGAGAAGATGACGGTGGAGACGCAGAAGGTAGCAAGGCAGAAGACGAACGGCGCATCCTTGGCGAGGCCGGCGAAGGCGTCGGCGAGGACCTTGGTGTGCTGGTCGAAGAACGTGCCCGTACACCAGGCGATGCCGAAGACGCCCACGACGCCGATGAGGCCGGAGCGGAACACGGAGCCCGAGGCGAACTTCGCGGACGGGACGCGGCAGAGCATGATGATGAAGAAGGCCGTGGCGAGCATCACCATCTGGATGATGTTCGGGATAGGAAGAAGCGTGGTCTTTTCGCCGACCGTCCAGGACGGACGCAGGTCGGAGACGGAGCCCACGAGAATCGAGACCAGAATGCCGAGCAGGAAGATGCAGACGGCACGGCGGGCAAACGGAGCCTCCGCGAACTTCATTTCAGTCGTGGAGTGCGTGGCGAGCCACTGGTAGTCGCCGCTGGCGAGGCGGGCCTTGAATTCCGGGTCGTCCTCGAGCTCCTTGCCGCGCCAGAACACGGAGAGGGCGGCGCAGAAGAGCGAGAGGATGAAGGTCGGGATCGTCACGGCCAGAATCTGATGGAATTCGACGCCCTGAGTGGCCATGATGCCCACCATGGCGGCCATGGCGGCGGACATGGGCGAGGCCATCACGGCGATGCCGGCGCAGATCACGGATGCCGAAACGGCGCGCTCGGGGCGCACGCGAGCCGAGGCCGCCACTTCGGCGACCACGGGATAGACCGCGAAGGCCACGTAGGACGTGCCCACGACCATCACGAAGAAGGAGCACACGAGCGGCCCCACGATGGTAATCATCTTCGGCCAGCGGCGAAGGAGCTTCTCGGCCCAACGGACCATCAGGTCAAGACCGCCCGAACCCTGAAGGACGGACGTACAGGCGATGACCGCCGTGATGATGAGCAGGACGGAAATCGGAGGAGAACCCGGGGGAACGCCCAGAACGAGGACAAGAAGGCACACGCCGAGACCGCCGGCCGCACCGAGGCCGACGCCGCCCAGACGGCCGCCGATGGCTACGCAGACCATAACGATGGCGAACTGGAGCCAGAAGTTGAAATCCATTTCCATGGTTGTAAAGCTTTCTTTTTGGTTGTTGGAGGGAGGCGGCAGTATTTCAGTCAGGGGCCGCCACGCGGTATTTTACAGTTTGTTGCACTGACACACATCATGGTTTTTACGGAGTGCCTGGCGCTCGTTGTGTTCGAAGGCTCCGCATGCACGTCGGCAGCGGGCTTTCGGTATCATTGGCGTGACCCGTGGGCAGTCATGGATTGCCCTGACGACTGAATTCACGAAAGGAGCCTGAAGTGACTGAAACCGCTGTTCCGAATGTTCTCAAGAGCGAGGTGCTCGCCCGATTCGTCGTGGAGACGCCCTCCGAGGCCGTGCCCGACGCGATGGTGAAGAAGGCCGTGCGCCACATTCTCGACTCGATCGGCGCGGGCGTTGCGGGGGCCGTCTCGGTTGAGGCGCAGCGCCTGACGGCCGTGCTTCGCGAAGAAGGCGAGGGGCCCGGCAGGGCCACGCTCTGGGGCCGCGGCGAGACGATGACGCCCGTCAACGCCGCGCTCGTCAACGGCACGGCCTCGCATGCCTTCGAGCTTGACGACACGGGCGGATGCGACCATTCGGGCGCCGTGGTGGTGCCTGCGGCCGTAGCCGCGGTGGCAACTTGGACGGGAGTTCTACCAGATTTTACCGGATTCGGTTCGTAAGG
>ERZ772831.3759-NODE-3759-length-10471-cov-6.103879_pt1 | contig 10471 bp, 9 predicted proteins | sample MGYA00580858_ERZ772831 | MGnify/ENA primary metagenome ERZ772831 (study PRJEB29015, sample SAMEA2737694) | human gut metagenome | biome: human gut; feature: human-associated habitat; material: faeces | place: China | collected 2012 ... | reverse complement strand
GCGCATTGCCGGCGAAAATCCGGTCAAGTGTAACGGAAAACTGATCCTGATCGACGGTGGATTTTCAAAAACATACCGGAGAAAAACGGGAATTGCAGGATATACGCTGACGTACAATTCTTATGGACTGACGCTTTCTGCCCATGAACCGTTTGACTGGTCAAACGAGGCGGTAAGAGATGAATTGGATATTGTATCGCATCAGGAAGCAGTGGAATACCGGGATAAACGTATTCTGGTGGGGGATACAGACGTTGGTAAGCGCATGATGATCCGCATTGAGGAACTGAAAAAACTGATTCAGGCATATCAGGACGGCGAAATCGCCGAACGGGATGCCAGTAGTGCTTATAAATGGTAGAGGATAAGTTATGTATCAGGTAGAAGGCTACGCATTTGAAACAAAAGAACAGGAACATACAGCAAAACATGAGGTAGAGATCATCGGCTATATCCGGAAAAATACGAGAATGGATGATCCGGATATTGTGCTGGCGTTATATAACAAACTGGTGTTAAAAGAAATTTTTGTCACGCCGGTCGGATATGATTTTTTGCACAGGCTTCAGGAATATCTGTATACCATTCCCTATATCCGGAGAGAAGATATTCTTCCGATCACGGTGTATGAACCAGAAGGAATGGTTTCAAAAGAAAAAAGAAGCAAAGAGGAAATAAAGCAGAAGAAAAAAAGACAGAAAAACAAAGAGCATGTGGTCAGTAAAAACCGCCGGAAGAAGAACCGGGATTATCAGAAACTGTTTCACATTAGTACATTTTTCGCAGTTGTTTTTGCACTTGGCATCATTGGGATGCTTGTGATTACATGGCTCAGCGAAGATAATGTGACGATTTTAAACTATGAAAATAAGGTGATTGATAAATACGAAATCTGGGAAAAACAGCTGGATGAACGGGAAAGCCAGCTTGAGGAGAGGGAATTGAGACTGACGGAACAGGAGGCAGAATAGAGATGGACAAAGTGAAGATCCTTGTGGTAGATGATGAGAGCCGGATGAGGAAGCTGGTACGGGATTTTTTGACCCGGCAGAACTATGAAGTCTTAGAAGCAGCAGATGGAGAGGAAGCACTGGATATTTTTTATAAAGACAAAGCGATCGCTTTGCTGATTCTGGATGTGATGATGCCAAAGATGAACGGCTGGGAAGTCTGCAGGGAAATCCGTCAGACATCCAAAGTCCCGATCATCATGCTCACGGCCAAAAGTGATGAGAGTGATGAACTTATGGGATTTGACCTTGGGGTTGATGAATATATAACCAAACCGTTTTCACCGAAAATTCTTGTGGCGCGTGTCGAAGCGATTTTGCGCCGGACCAATAAGATCGGCGATGCGGCCGATCTTAAGACGGCAGGAGAGATTATTCTGGATAAGACGGCGCACGAGGTGAAAATTTCGGGAAATCCGGTAGAACTCAGTTTCAAGGAGTTTGAACTGCTGGAATATTTTATGAATAATCAGGGGATTGCCCTCTCGAGGGAACGCATTTTAAACAGTGTGTGGAATTATGACTATTTTGGGGATGCACGGACGATTGATACACATGTAAAAAAACTGAGAAATAAACTCGGGGCATGTGGAAGTTATATAAAAACCGTATGGGGAATGGGTTACAAGTTTGAGGTGTCCTAAATGGAAAAGAAACAAAAGACTTCCCTGACGTGGCAGCTGATTTTGACGATGGTTGTCATTGTTGCGGGAACGGTTGCGATGTGCTGGTTTTTTAATACCACCTTTTTGGAAAAATATTATATTTTTCATAAGGAAAAAGAGTTAAAAAGCAGTTTTGACCAGGTAAGGCTGATTTGTGAAAAGCAGGGGGATTCCAGTGATGATGCGTATGTGCAGTTCGAGAGAATCTGTGCAAACGGAAATATCAATATGCTTATTGCAGATCAGGACAGAAACCTGATATGGAGTTCCTACAGCAGTGCACAGCGTTTTCAGATGCAGATGGAGGACTGGCTGTATGGAAGTGACCGCAGCCGTGTGCAGGTGCTTTCATCCGGAAAGGATTATACGCTGCTTCGGCAGACCGATGAACGGCTGCAGTCGGAGTATCTGGTTCTTCTGGGAACTTTAAAAAATGGAAACAATCTTTACATGCGTGCGGCTGTGGAAAGCATTCGGGAAAGTGCGAGCATAACAAATCAGTTTTTTGTAATGGTGAGCATGGGAGCCATCATCTTAAGCGTGATTCTGATCATCGTTCTCTCGAAAGGGATTTCCCATCCGATCCATGCCTTATCCGATATCGCAAGAAGGATGACACAGCTGGATTTTGATGCAAAGTATATACCGGTACGTCATGTGAGCCGGGAAATTGATGAACTTGGAAATTCCATGAATGAATTGTCGGAGACATTGGAAGAGACGATTTCGGAACTAAAGACAGCAAACGTCAGCCTGCAGCAGGATATCGAGAAAAAAGAACAGATCGATGAAATGAGAAAAGAATTTCTTTCGAATGTTTCACACGAGCTGAAAACACCGTTGGCACTCATACAGGGATATGCGGAAGGATTAAAAGAATGCATCAATGATGATGCAGAGAGCCGTGATTTTTACTGTGATGTGATTATGGATGAATCGGAAAAGATGAATCATATGGTAAAGCAGCTGCTGACCCTCAATCAGCTGGAGTTTGGCAATGATACCGTGGAAATGACACGGTTTGATATCACGGAGCTGATTGACGGTGTGATCCAGTCTGCATCCATTATGGCGGCACAAAAACAGGTGAATATCGAATTTTACAGGGAAGACCCGGTATATGTCTGGGGGGATGAGTTTAAGGTGGAAGAGGTGATTACGAATTTCCTGACCAATGCCATGAACCATGCGGCAGGAGAAAAAAAGATTACCATTCGTTTTCAAAAACATGACCATCTGGTACGCACGAGTGTGTTTAATACCGGTGACCCGATTCCCGAAGAGGATCTTGACAAGATCTGGGTGAAATTCTATAAAGTAGACAAAGCAAGAACACGTGAATATGGTGGAAGCGGAATCGGATTGTCCATTGTCAAGGCAATTATGGATTCTTTTCATCAGAAATGCGGTGCAGTCAATCACCCGGACGGTGTGGAGTTTTGGATGGAATTGGAGACCAATAATTAATGCAAAGAAAAGATTGTCTTATTTTTCAGAATATGATACCATAAAACATAGATTATAGGACAAAAGTGACAAGAGGGTAAAAGAGTATGAAAAAGAAAATAAGTCTGCCTGTGATGGCAGTGGCAGCAATACTCCTGTTGGGAGGCTGTGGAACCCAGATGTATGATTTGTCAGAGGACGAAGAAAATCTGGTCGTGCAGTATTCGGCGCATATTCTTGCAAAGTATAATATTGAGCAGAAAGACGGAATGACAGCCGCTTCATCTGAAGAGACACAGGAGACACAAAAACAGGACAGCCAGATGCCGGAGAGCCAGAATACCCAGAGTACGGACAACAACATGGCGTCAGATGCCACGGGAGAAACCCAGACACAGGAGATGGAGACGATGCCGATCGCCGAGGCAATCGGACATGCATCGGGTCTGACCGTTTCTTACAAAGGATACAGGGTTCAGAATATCTATCAGGAGGGAGACTATTTTGCAGTAACTCCTGAGGATGGAAACAAACTTGTTGTGATGAAGTTTGAAATTAAAAATAAGGGGAAGAAAAAGGTCAGGCTGGATACAGAAAAACTCGGTATTACATTTTATGCATGTTTTGACGGAAAAAACAGGATAAAGGAGACTGCTTCGCTCGGAACCAGAAGTCTTTCCTCTTATGGGGAAACCATCAGGGGCGGAAAGAAGAAAACAGCGGTTTTACTGTTTCAGATTCCGAAAGACCAGGCTGATAAAATTTCGGGTGAGACACTGTATGCAGAAATAAAAGATACAATTTATTCTCTGAAATACAAATAAATGCCCCCAAATTTTACAAAATATGATATAATAAACATAAGGGATTACCAATACAGAAAAGTACGGGAGGACGTATATGGATACAAATATTCTGTTAGAGTCAGGGACGAACGAATTAGAAATTTTAGAGTTTACATTAGGAGATAATCATTACGGAATCAATGTGGCAAAGATCAGGGAGATTTTGTCATACCAGAAGGTTACTCCTGTACCGAATACACATCCGAGCGTAGAAGGCATTTTTATGCCGCGCGAGGTGATGATTACGGTCATCAATCTAAAAAAGTGTCTTGGCATGGAGGATGATGGACAGGAAGGTCTGTTTATTATCACGAATTTTAATAAACTTGATGTGGCATTTCATGTGGATCAGGTGGTAGGAATTCACCGTGTATCATGGAATGAGATCATCAAACCGGATTCTACGATTAATGGAGAAGACGGAAGTGTTGCAACTGGTGTGATCAAGATGGATGGAAAACTGGTTGTTATTCTTGACTTTGAGGCAATTGTATCATCCATCAGTCCGGAAACCGGTCTCAGGGTCAATGATATTGAACAGATTGGGGAGAGAAGCCGGAGCGAGGATCCAATTCTGATTGCAGAGGATTCTCCGTTGCTGAGCAGTCTGATTACGGACTGCCTGAAAAAAGCAGGATACGAAAAACTGATTGTTACATGTAATGGACAGGAAGCATGGGACAAGATTCAGGAATTTGAAAAGGCGGGGACATTGGACGAGAACGTTCATTGTGTCATTACCGATATTGAAATGCCCCAGATGGACGGACATCGTCTTACGAAGCTGATCAAATCAGATGACAAACTGAAACATCTTCCGGTTATCATTTTCTCCTCTCTTGTAAATGAGGAAATGAGAAGAAAAGGGGAGTCGCTTGGTGCAGATGCACAGCTGACCAAACCTGAAATCGGAAGTCTTGTAGATGCCATTGATGAATTACTTGCAAAGAGAAACAAATAAATTCCGGCAAAACAGTAAGGGGTGTGATGGCTTCATCACATCCCTTTGCAGGTTTATGGAATAAACAGATGGAATGGAGAAAAACACATGGGAGACCACTCATCGGAAAATTATCTGGATCAATTATTAAATTCCATGCATGGAGAAGAAACGGAACATCCGAAGGAACAGCCGGCAGCAAAACAGGTTCTGAGAGATGATTTTGAAAAGCAATTGTTTGGAGAAGAAGAAACGAAGGAAAAGGCAAAAGCGAAAAATGAAGAAGATTTTTTGAGGGAGTTTGAGGAAGAACTGCTCAAGGAAGATATTCCGGAGTATACCGAGAGCCTGAATCAAAAAAAACAGGAAGAAAAAGCCACACAGATTGACGCTTCCCTGGATGATCTGCTCGATAATATTCCACAGGATGATTTTTCGACAGGGGATGCAGCAAAGGAAGAAGAAACCGGTTTTCAGGGGAAAAGTCCGTTGGAAACTGCAATACCACCCGATGAGGATGATTTCGAGGTGAATACACTTGATGATGCAGTCGGAACGTTTGACAGCAATCTGCCAAAAGAAGAGGATGGAGAACTGGATCTGTCAGGGCTTTCGGATTCGGATCTTATGGATATGCTTTCCGGAGATCAGGATTTATCGGATCTGGGGGATATGCTTTCTTCTGATCAAGATGGAAAACCTTTGGAAGAAACTGATTCCATCGGTGATTTTGCAAGATCGGAAATGAATCCGCAGGAAGAAGTGGCAGATAAGATTCCAGAACTTACAGAGCAGGAAGACATACCGGCACAGGCAGAAGAAACCGCTTCCAATGGGAAAAATAAAAAAAAGAAAAAGAATAAGAAAGAGAAAAAAGAGAAAGAAGGCGGCTTCTGGCAGAAACTTTCCCGGATTATTTTCGGAGAGGATGATGAGGAAGAAAAGCAGGCGGTTGACATCGGAAATACACAGGGAGCGGATGTCAGTGAACTTTCGGAGGAAAACCAGCAGATCTTAAAGGAACTTGAAGGTACAGGCGGTGATGCCGGAAGGGAACCGGAAAAGAAAAAGGAAAAACCGAAAAAAGAGAAAAAACCGAAGAAAGAAAAGAAGCCCAAACAGCCAAAACCGCCGAAACCGAAAAAGGAGAAAAAACCTAAGGAAGTGGATAACACACCGCCGCTGCCAAAGGGACCGGTGATTGCGATTGTTCTTATGGCAGTGTCATTGTTTGCATTTGTCATGATTGTGACAAATCTTTTGGGGTATCAGGCAAACTTAAGTCAGGCAAAGGAAAAATATGAGCAGGGTTCTTATGTGGAGGCATACCGTAAGCTGCAGGGGCTTTCGATCAAGGAGCGCGATGAAAAGCTTTATCATCAGCTGGCAACTCTTGCTGCTGTCTCGGAAAAGTATCAGGCATATCTCGTATTTGATAATTACGGTTCAAAAATTGATGCACTTGATGCACTGGTATGTGCATATGGGCGTTATGACCTGAACCAGAAAAATGCCAAAGAGTATGGCTGTGAAGATCAGCTGGAGAAGATCGGAGGAAAGATTATCAAAGCACTGCTGAAAGATTATGATATGACAGGGGATGAGGCACTGGATATCTACCAGACCAGAAAGCGGGATGATTATACGGTAAAATTGCATCAGAAGCTGAAAGAACTTGGGCTGGGATAAAAAAATAGCAGAAAGTAAGGCAGGAGACTGTTAATTTAGGAGTAAGACCTATATGATTGCAATAATAGACTACAACGCTGGAAATTTAAAAAGCGTGGAAAAAGCATTGCATTTTCTCGGAGAAGACTGTGTGATCACACGTAATTTTCACGAGATTGAGACCGCAGACAAAGTGATTCTTCCGGGAGTCGGTGCATTTGGCGATGCGATGGAACAATTGAAAAAATACGAGCTGGACAAGGTGATTCATCAGGTGACAGCGGAAAATAAGCCATTTCTTGGCATCTGTCTGGGACTGCAGCTTCTCTTTGAGGGAAGCGATGAGAGTCAGGGTGTAGAGGGACTCCATGTGCTGGACGGACAGATTCTGCGGATTCCGGATCAGTCGGGACTTAAGATTCCGCACATCGGGTGGAATTCTCTGCATTTACAGAATGACGGAAGACTTTTTGCTGGGCTGGAGGAAAATCCGTATGTATATTTTGTACATTCCTATTATCTGAAAGCAGCGGATGAACAGATTGTGAAAGCAACCACACAGTACAGTACGACAATTCATGCATCGGTAGAATCCGGAAATACATTTGCATGTCAGTTCCATCCGGAAAAGAGCGGTACGGTTGGACTTTCGATTTTGAAAAATTTTGCAAAGCTGCAGGGAGGAAATGCATAGTGTTTACGAAGAGAATTATTCCTTGTCTGGATGTGAATGACGGACGTGTGGTAAAAGGCATTAACTTTGTGAATTTAAGAGATGCCGGAGATCCGGTAGAGGTCGCAGCAGCTTACGACAAGGCGGGCGCAGATGAAGTAGTCTTTCTGGATATTACCGCATCTTCCGATCACCGTGCAACGGTGGTAGACATGGTGCGTAAGGTTGCAGAGAAGGTGTTTATCCCGTTTACGGTAGGCGGTGGTATCCGTACGGTGGAGGATTTTAAGGTACTGCTTCGGGAAGGTGCCGACAAGATTTCCATTAATTCTTCCGCAATCAATACACCGGAGCTGATTGGAAATGCAGCGGACAAGTTTGGCAGCCAGTGTGTGGTAGTCGCCATTGATGCCAGACGAAGAGAGGATGGAAGCGGCTGGAATGTTTACAAAAACGGCGGTCGTATTGATACCGGGCTTGACGCTGTAGAATGGGCAATGAAAGCTAACAGACTTGGTGCGGGAGAAATTCTTCTGACCAGCATGGACTGCGATGGAACAAAGGCAGGGTATGATATTGAACTGACCAGACAGATTGCAGACAATGTTTCCATTCCAGTGATTGCATCCGGTGGTGCGGGCACAAAAGAACATTTTTATGAGGCCCTGACAGAGGGACATGCAGATGCAGTACTGGCAGCGTCCCTGTTTCATTATAAGGAGATGGAGATCATGGATCTGAAAAACTATCTGGCAGACCGCGGTGTCTCCGTGCGTAGATAGGAGTGGATGAAATTATGGCAATGATAACAAACGACTGGCTTCCGGCAGTCCGTGAGGAATTCGCCAAACCATATTACCGGCAGCTGTATCAGTTTGTGAAAGAAGAGTATAGCCGCACGGTTGTGTATCCGCCGGCAGAGGATATTTTTAATGCACTGCATTTTACACCGCTTAGTGAGGTAAAAGTACTGATTCTGGGACAGGATCCGTATCACAATGAACATCAGGCACATGGTCTTTCATTTTCTGTCCTTCCGGATCAGAAAGAAATTCCGCCGTCTCTGCAGAATATTTATAAAGAACTGCAGGATGATCTGGGGTGTAAAATTCCAAACAACGGCTATCTGAAAAAATGGGCAGATCAGGGTGTACTGCTTTTGAATACCGTGCTTACGGTGCGGGCGCATCAGGCAAATTCGCATCAGGGAAGAGGATGGGAGCAGTTTACGGATGCGATCATTCAGGCAGTGAATGCGCAGGATCGTCCGATTGTGTATATGTTGTGGGGACGTCCGGCGCAGAGCAAAATACCGATGCTTACAAATCCAAGGCACCTGATCTTAAAGGCACCACATCCGAGTCCGCTTTCCGCATATCGCGGGTTCTTTGGATGCAGACATTTCAGTCAGGCAAATCAGTTTCTAAAAGAGCATGGAATCGAGCCAATTGACTGGCAGATAGAAGACATATAAGAAATTTCTTAAAAAAGAGGAGTGCCCCATTGTCCAATGGACAATGGGGCGAATTATGAAAAAATAACAAGTTAGTAACTTTGCTTTCTTTTATGTTCTTATAATAGCATCTGATTGTGAATAAAATATGAACAAAACGAAAAGAAATTGTTATCTTTTCGTAATTATAACCAAAATACGGAAAAATACCACAAAAGTATTGTAAAAACAGTGAAAAAGCGATAGGATAAAAGAAAGAATTGTGTGAAAGAGGTGATACTATGAGAGGAATTTCAATGTATGATTCATCATCAGTAAGTACTTTATTTTCCAGTCTGGGTTCTTCAAAAAGCACAGGAAGCGGCCTGTTTGGAATCAATTTAAGTGAGTATGCAAGTATTCGCAGTGGTTCTTATGGCAAATTAATGCGCTCTTATTTTTCAATGGATTCCACGAAGAGCACCTCGAAGTCGGATGACAGCACCAAAAATACGATCGAGGATCTGGCCACGACCACATCGACGTCAAAAGACAGTACCAAGACGCTGGCTGCGATTGAGTCCGATGCCAAGGAACTGACAGACTCTGCCAAGGCATTGTATACCCGCGGTAACAACAAGGTGTTTACAAAGGATTCCGGGGGCGGCTACGATACGGACAAGATCTACAAAGCAGTAAAGAGTTTTGCGGATGATTACAACTCCATGCTGGATACAGCCGGAAAGTCATCGACGAACCGCATTTCCCAGTCGGTAAGTTCTATGAAAAATGAGACTTCTTACAATGAGAAACCCTTAAAGGAAATAGGAATTACGGTTGATGAAAAGACCGGCAGGCTGTCGGTGGATGAGACAACGTTTAAGAGTGCGGACACAGAGAAAATAAAGAACCTGTTCAATGGAACCGGTTCCTACGCATACAGTGTGGCAACAAAGGCAGCCATGACAGAGTCCTATGCAAAGTCAGAAGCCGCAAAATCCAATACATATACGAAGAATGGCACGTATAATTACAATTATAACAGCGGAAATATTTTTATGGATATGTTTTAAAATAGTTGAAAATGAGTTTTCAAAATGCAGGAAACCCTCTTTGCTGGACAGACCAGCAGAGAGGGTTTCCTGTTTTTACCAAACAGACAGAGGGTAACAGATTAATCATCTGCCTCCTCATCTGCAGTTGTATTGTATACCTGACGTTTTCTTGCCATAACATCACTTTCGAGATATTCGTCATAAGTAGAAACCTTGTCTACCATGCTTCCATCCGGAAGAAACTCGATGATGCGGTTCGCAGTTGTCTGTACGACCTGATGGTCACGGCAGGCAAACAGGATGACACCAGGGAATTTGATCATACCATTATTCAATGCGGTGATGGATTCCATATCCAGGTGGTCTGTCGGCTCATCAAAGATTAAAACGTTGCTTCCCATGATCATCATGCGGGAGAGAAGGACACGGACTTTTTCTCCACCGGAGAGGACACGCATCTTTTTTACACCATCTTCACCGGCAAAAAGCATACGGCCGAGGAAACCGCGGACATAAGTTGCGTCTTTGATCTCGGAGTATTGGGTCAGCCAGTCAACGATCAGCTCATCGGAATCAAAGATGGCGGTATTATCCTTCGGGAAATAAGACTGGCTTGTTGTAACACCCCATTTGTAAGATCCTTCATCCGGTTCCATTTCCCCGGCGAGAATTTTAAACAATGTTGTCTTTGCAAGCTCATTTCCACCGACAAAGGCGATTTTGTCATCGTGTCCGAC
>ERZ772831.3758-NODE-3758-length-10472-cov-2.726793_pt1 | contig 10472 bp, 6 predicted proteins | sample MGYA00580858_ERZ772831 | MGnify/ENA primary metagenome ERZ772831 (study PRJEB29015, sample SAMEA2737694) | human gut metagenome | biome: human gut; feature: human-associated habitat; material: faeces | place: China | collected 2012 ... | reverse complement strand
TAAGAAGTCAGTGCCATATTTTGTGATTTAAACGGTGCCACACGGTAGCCATCCTGTTTAAAAATGCGGCACAGACCTGCCACGATCAGGCTTTTCCCTGCATTTGACATTGTTCCCTGAATCATGATTTTTTTTGCCATAAACTTATTTCTCTTTCCTATGCTCTTACTCTCTGCGGCTGATCTCATCCCGCAGCAATGCGGTCATTTCCCGGTCTGCTTTTTCTAATCCGGCATCCTTTAAATTCTGCTGTAATTCATCCCATTTCGCATCAAAATCATCGGCTGGACTGACAACACACTCAATGAGTCCCTTCCACGATACATTATCTAACGCAACTAACATTTTTTCCAGTTCATCTGGCAGTGTCATCGCCCACAATGGGGAATATGCATCTTTTGAAAATTCTTCTTTCTGTGGGAAAATATCGGTCAGCATGTCAACATTCCATGCTTTCAGTGCTTCTTTTTCCATCTCATCATAGCCTTCTTTTACCATTTCCCTTGAGCTCTTACTATAGGAATTGCCCGTGGAATCAACCGACTGATTTCCATAACTTGGATATGGATAAACACGAAATCCCACACCTGTGCGCTCAGAATAATTGGTGTCTTTCCGGGACGCTTCAAGATCCTCCTCCGTAATGCACCGTTTTCCGTTTTCATCATCGTGCTCATCGCGAGCTTCGGGAAAGCCTGATTGAAGTTTGCAGTGCAGCATCCGAAATTCGGTTCCAGCCCGAAAATATGCGACTCCTCGCCGTTCGTGTTAAACGGTTGCTTACCGTTCGGAAAACGAGAACACTGAACCTGATTTGTTAACTGATCATACTGATGAGTCCACATATCGGGGCTGACAGTCGCAGGGAAAGCATTGAAAGCGGTCTTTTCCAAGCGCTCAGACCAGTAGCTGTCCCCTGTCAGCGCAATAAGCCATTCATATGAATACATCGCTTCGGCAACCGAACAGCACTCCGAGCCGTGAATGGGACTTGTTCCGCTCAAACATTCGTCGCCCAAAAAATGTCCGCATGCCATGCCATGGTCACGCAAAAGAATTTCCATCGCCTGCTTTGCAAATTCGTTAGGATCACCACCGATGAATTCGGTCATCAGTGCTTCACCCTTGAGCATCATTGCAATGTTGACAACATGATTTAGATAGCTCCAATTTTCACGTCTTTCGGCATAGCGCCATGATTTAAACATTTTTTTATAGTCAATGCCCTGTATGTAGAGCTTGTCAACAAGGTCAAGCTGCCAATCTTCAGGCTTTCTTTCGCGAAGCCAAAGAATCGTTATAAGACACTCGAACCAGCGAGCCGACCCCCAATCAAAAAGAGTTCGGCTGTTCATGTGTGAACTGAGATTTTGAAGCGCCCGTCTGACGGCGTTTTCAATGCGCTCATCGCCCGAGCAATCGGCATATACGACAAGTGCCTTGCAGATTATAAAGTAAGCCCAGATATCATAGTTAACACGCTTTTCCTTTTCACACGGGCAGATCCAGCCATCCTCACACTGACGTTCAAGAATAGCGTCAACATATTTCTTCGCGCGGGCCTTCATGTCGTCATTGTCAAGAAGGTAAGCGAGCGGCACAAAGCCGTCGAGCCAATAAGGGACTCTCTCCCAGCCCTCGTCATTTCCGCCTATCCAGCTTGATTCCTTGACACTGTTCCACATCTTATCAAGATTGCCGGAAAGTCCTTTCGCCTGAATTTCGAGCTGATTTCTGAGCCAACCCGTGGCCTTTATTTCATTGGTGGTAAATTGTTTGAAAATCATAGACCGCTCCTTAACTTATTCCGAGCTTCTTAGCCATATCAGCTGTCTGAAGCTCGAGCATCTTTGAAACGCCCTCCTCCTGCATCGTGATGCCGTAGAGAACGTCGGCTTCTTCCATTGTGCCTCGTCTGTGGGTGATGAGAATAAACTGCGTATTTGTCGTCATGCGGCGAACATAGCGTGCATAACGGGCAACGTTGACATCATCAAGCGCAGCCTCCACCTCGTCAAAAATACAGAACGGGGACGGGGCAACCTTGAGAATAGAGAAGAGAAGCGCAATAGCCGCCAATCCCTTTTCTCCGCCCGAAAGCAGGTCAATATTTTGAACATTCTTGCCAGGCGGCTGAACCTTTATTTCAATGTTACATTCAAGCACATCGTTCGGATTTTCAAGAATAAGCTCTGCCTTGCCGCCGCCGAAAAGCTCAACAAAAGTTTCGCCGAAATAGCTGTTGATACGCACAAACTGAGCCTTGAACTGCTCCGCCATTTTGCTCGTCAGCTCCGTAATGAGTCTGTTCAGCTCCTCCCTTGATTTCTCAATGTCCTCAAGCTGAGCGCTCATAAATTCGTAACGCTCGGAAACCTCTTTATATTCCTCGATTGCACCGACGTTTACATTGCCGAGGGCACGAATCTTGCCCTTAATCTCCTGCAATTTTCTGTGCGCCTGCTGATAATCATCAATTACAATTTCAAGCGCTTCGGCCTCTGATTTCGTCAGTTGGTACTCGTCAAAGAGCTTATTTATCGCATTTTCAAGCTTCTGCTCCATCTGAGCCTTGCTTTCCTCAAGACGAGCCAGCTCACCGCTGATTTTTTCGCGCTCGGCGGATTTTGAACGCTCCTGCGAACGGAGCTGTGCGCTTCTTGCTTCACACTTTGTGCGCTCGGTAATAAGCGTTTCAATGTCGCTCTTTGCGCTTGCGCCAAGCTCGTGAAGCTCCTGCGCCTTCTTTGAAAGCTCTTGAATTTTTATCTCAATTTCTTTATTTGCGTTTTCAATTACCGCGATTTCATCGTTTAGGTCGTCCAGCCTGCCTTCGTGGCTTGCCATACGGCGATTGAGAAGATCAACGGCTTCCTTTTTCGCCTCAATATCCTTTTCGAGAGCGAGAATATCGAGATTGATTCTTGCCTCGGTCTGTGCAAGCTCCTCCTTCTTTTCTTCAAGCTTCTCTCTGCCGTGGGTAACGACGTCAAGATCAGCCTGTAGGGAACCCATTTCCTTGTTGAGCTTGTCAATCTCGGTCTGAGCTTCGTTTTTCAATGCTTCAAGATCACTGATTCTCAGCGATGCCGACTTCTTCTCACGGCGGAGCTCTTCAAGAGCCGCATTAGCCGTGTCAAGCTTACCCTCGATAAGCGCAAGCTCGCTCTCCTTACGGATAACGTCCTCCTGCGTGCGCTTGAGGTCAGCCTCGGAAGCGTCGAGATCAGCCTTGACCGACGAAAGCTCAACGCTCAATTTTTTATACGCTTCGTTATCCTGCTCCTGCTCGGCAACGAGTTTTGCGATCTGCGAGTTGAGCTTGTCCTTCTCATTGCTTCGGCTGAGGATACCTGCGTTGTGTCCTCTCGAACCGCCCGTCATCGAGCCGCCGGCATTGACAACCTGACCGTCAAGGGTAACTATCTTAAATCTGTATGAATATTTTTTTGCCATGGCAATTGCGCTGTCGAGATCCTCGGCAACAGCGGTTCTGCCCAAAAGTGACTGAATAATTTCATTATACTTTCCGTCATAGTCGAGCAGCTTATCCGCCATATCAACAAATCCGTAGCAATCGTCAAGTCCCTTTTCCGTAAACGGCTTTGACTTAACTGAGGTCAGCGGCAGGAATGTTGCACGTCCGCCCTTCTTCTCTTTAAGGAAGTTAATGGCACGCTTTGCATCATTTTCGCTGTCGGTTACGATGTTCTGTATCGCCGCACCGAGAGCCGTTTCAACCGCCACGGCATAGCGATCCTCAACGCTGATTAGCTGGGAGAGCGGGCCGTGAATTCCCCTGAGTGCTCCGCCCTTTGCCTCACGGACAACGGCTTTAACAGCACCCGAATAGCCCTCCATGTTCTTTTCCATATCGTCAAGCAAGCGAACCTTGTCCTTCTTCTGGAGAATATCAAGTCCTCTTGCGTCGATTGCCGATTTCAGCTTGTCCGCCTTTTCCTGACGGGACTGAACCCGAAGATTATATCCCGAAACGGCATTCATTATCTCTGTCGCCGTGTCATTGAGCTTGTCAAGCTGAGCCTGACAAGCGTTGCGCTTTTCTTCAAGCTCAGTTATGTAGCCGTTTCTGGTTGAGAGCACTCCCTCAATGTTGCTGACACGTCCTTTGATTTCATCAATAGATGAATTTGCCGTGGTTTCTTCAATTCTCTTTTCACCGACCTTTTGAGTAAGAGCGGTTATTTTTTGCGAAAGCTCGGCGATTCGGTCTGAAAACTCGCCTGTTTCGTTTTTCGTATCGGCTATGCTTGCTGCCGCAGAGTCAAGCTCCTTGCGCTTCTTTTCAATCTCGCCTAAAAGCTCATTGATTTCCGCTTCGGCTTCTTCAACCTCTTTTTTGAGGGAGTTTTCGCTGTTTGAAGCGTCGCTCATATCACGCTTTATACGATCGATCGTCTGTTCGTTATGGAGAATTGTATTTTTCTCAACGGAGAGCTGACCTTCAAGCTGAACAGCTTTTTCCTCATAGCTTGTCGAATTGTTTCTTATATTGTCAATTTTGACCGTGATTTCCTGACCCTTGGCGATTATCTCCTCGGTCTCGTTTTCAATCTGAGAGAGTGAAGCTTCAATTGAATCATACTGACCCTGAGCGATGGAGAGCTTATCCTCCTGCTCTCTCAATTTGACCTTTGATGTTTCAATGGTATGAAGCCAAAGTCCGATTTCAAGCTCCTTTTTCTCCTTTGCAAGAACGAGAAACTTCTGTGCTTTTTCGCTCTGCGTTTTAAGCGGTCCGACACGGCTTTCAAGCTCGGAAAGAATATCCCTCAAGCGAACAAGATTTTCCTCCGCCTGATCGAGTTTTTTGTTAGCGTCGTTGCGGCGATATCTGTAATGGGAAATTCCTGCCGCCTCCTCAAGCATATCACGGCGCTGACCCGACTTTGAAGAAATCAAATCGGCAATTCTGCCCTGACTGACGAGAGAATAACCGTCACGTCCAAGGCCTGTATCCATGAAAAGCTCATGGATATCGCGCAGGCGGACAACCTGACCGTTGAGCATATATTCACTCTCTCCGGAACGGTAATAGCGACGTGTTACGGAAACCTCGTCCTTATCGTTGTTAAGAGTTCTGTCTGTGTTGTCAAGGCGCAGAGTGACCTCGGCAAAGCCGAGAGGTTTTCTGACCTTCGTGCCGCCGAAGATAACATCTTCCATTTTTGAGCCTCGCAGGTTCTTGGTTGACTGTTCACCGAGAACCCAGCGCACGGCATCGGCAATGTTGCTCTTGCCCGAGCCGTTGGGACCGACAACAGCCGTCATTCCGTGATTGAAATTAAATACCGTTTTGTCGGGGAAGGACTTGAAGCCCTGCATTTCGAGCGCTTTTAATCTCATAATTCTTCGTTCCTTATTATGTAAAGTTGATACTTGCCTGTTTTGCTGTCCACCGTAATTTTAGCATCGTAGCCCATTTCTTTAAGCTTTAAAATATTACAGCGTTTCTGCCCCGTCATTTTTGAAATTGCGTCGCGGGCAACATAAATTATAATTTTTCCTTGAGGAATTTTATTTTCTTTTATATATTCTATAGCTTTGTTTATATAGATTTTTCCCTCACAAAGCTCTTTGAATGCCGGATGGTATGCGCCCGCAAGGTACTCGCCCTCAACGCCGCCGCCCGAATGAAGTCCCGTTCTGATAACGGTTATATCCGCCTCATTGAACATCAAAAGCAGCTTTGCACAAAGCTCTGCCGCCGAATCAACCGTTTCGGGCTGATATTTGCCGCTTTTGTAAAGCTCCGCAAGCTCGGTATTCTCAAGCACAACGGTCGGATAAATGCGAACCGTCGCCGGTTTCAGTGCAATAATTTTCTTCGCCGTTTCAATACTGTCCTCATCCGTTGAGCCGTAAAGCCCCGTCATCATTTGAAGACCAAGCTCGAAGCCGTAGCTTTTCAGCATTTCCGAAGCATTGATAACGTCCTGAGAGGTGTGGCCTCTGCGATTAAGTCTCAGAACCTCATCGCTCATGCTCTGTGCTCCAAGTTCGACTGCCGTAACTCCGTAGAGCTTTAAAATCCGACAGATTTCGTCATCTATCGCATCGGGACGTGTTGAGCATCGAATGCCCTTGAAGCTGCCGTTTTCGACATATTTATACGCCGATTTCAAAAGTCCGACCATAACATCACGGTCAATAGCCGTGAAGCTGCCGCCGAAAAAAGCTATTTCGCCGCCTCTGCTGTCTGGATTGTTCATTGCAATTTTAACCGCCTCGTCAACGTCGGAAGGCGTTACCTGCTTGCTCTGACCCGAGATTGCACGCTGATTGCAAAATGTACATTGGTGAGGGCAGCCGTTGTGCGGAACAAAAAGCCCCACGTTTACATGCTTCACAGTCCCATAAGCTCCAAGGCTTCCCTTGCAGCCTCCTGTTCGGCGCGCTTTTTGCTTCTGCCGACTCCCCTGCCGATTACGTTTGAATTGAGATGGACCTCAACCTCAAAGCGTTTGTCGTGGTCGGGACCGCTCTCACCTGCAAGGACATATTCAACTACCTCGCCCGGGTTGCGCTGAACAACCTCTTGAAGCATGGTTTTGTAATCCTTGACGGAACGGTGCTTTCTTATAGCTTCGTCAATATATTTAAGCACAAATTTTTTCGCTTCGTCCATGCCGCCGTCAAGATAGATTGCGGCAATAACAGCCTCAAATGCGTCCGCCTGAATCGAAGGGCGCTCTCTGCCGCCTGTTACGACCTCGCCCTTGCCGAGCATGAGGTACTTGCCGAGTTGAATCTCACGTGCAAATGACGCAAGCGACTTTTCGCAGACCATTGCCGCACGGAGCTTTGTTAAATCTCCCTCGGGAAAATCCGTATAGTTTTGAAAAAAGTTTTCCGCCGTTATAAAGCCGAGAACAGAATCGCCGAGAAACTCGAGACGTTCATTTGACCCTTTACAGGTGCTGTGGTTCTCATTGAAATATGATGAATGCGAGAGTGCACGCAGTAACAGTGATTCATCTTTAAATTTATATCCGAGCTTTTGCTGAAGCTCATTTATATCAGGTTTCATCTTCACCAAACCTTTCGTTGAAATAATCAAGACTTCTCTTTGCAAGAGTTTCGTATCTTAATTTTTTATCTCTTATTTTTTCATCGAGCGGCGGAAGAATTCCGAAATTTGCGCCCATAGGCTGGAAATCCGTCACGCTCTCATTGCTTATATATTTTGAAAGTGCTCCCATCATTGTGAAATCCGGAAGCGCAAGCGGCGCCTTACCGCCAAGTCTGTTTGCCATGTTTATTCCGGCAAGAATCCCTGACGATGCGGATTCCATATAACCCTCAACACCTGTGATCTGACCTGCAAAATACAGGCCTTCACGACCTCTGAACGAAAAATCGCTGTTCAGATGTCTCGGTGAATCAATAAACGTATTCCTGTGCATCACACCGTATCGGACAAATTCCGCATTCTTCAGCGCGGGAATCATTGAGAATACCCTCTTTTGTTCACTGAATTTAAGATTTGTTTGAAATCCGACGAGGTTATACATCGTACCGCTCGAATCCTCACGGCGAAGCTGCAGAACCGCCCACGGACGATGACCTGTTCTCGGGTCTCTCAATCCGACGGGCTTCAACGGACCGAAGCGCATTGTATCCGCACCTCTTGAAGCCATGACCTCAATCGGCATACAGCCCTCATAAACCCCTTTTTTCTTATCAAAGGAATGAAGCTCTGCCGATTCGGCATTGACAAGCTCGTTATAAAAAGCCTCGTACTCCTCCTTATTCATTGGACAGTTGAGGTAATCGTCCTCGCCGCCTCGGTCATATCTCGACTGAGTGAAGGCACAGGTTTTATCAATGCTCTCATCCGTAACGATCGGAGCCGCCGCATCAAAAAAGCTGAGCGAACCGCCGCAAAGCTCCTTGATTTTTTCGGCAAGAGCATCGGAAGCAAGCGGACCTGCTGCAATGATAACGTTGCCCTCGGGAATATCCGTAACCTCACGGCATTCAAGCTCGATGAGCGGATGCGACTTTATTTTTTCCGTTATCATACGGGAAAATTCATCACGGTCAACAGCGAGTGCACCGCCTGCCGGAACGCTGCATTTTTTTGCACATTCAACGCAGATCGAACCGAGTCTTTCCATTTCGGCTTTGAGCAATCCTGCCGCCGAGCCGACACGCTGAGCCTTGAGCGAGTTGGAGCAGACAAGCTCTGCGAGCATATCTGTTTTGTGTGCGGGAGAATGTTTCTTAGGCTTCATCTCGGCTATTGTCACGGGAACGCCTCTGTTTGCGAGCGCCCATGCCGCTTCAACGCCTGCCAGGCCTCCGCCCACAACAAGAACTCTGTTCATTTACTGATCTTCCTTTTTCCTGCTTTTTCTTTCTGCCTTGCGCTCATAGCCGCAGTTCTCGTCAAGGCAAACTATCAGTCCGCCTCTGCGCTTAAAGAGCGACTTGCCGCATTTCGGGCAGGTTTCATCGGTCGGCTTATCCCATGTCATAAAGTCGCACTCGGGCCAGTTTGAGCAGCCGAAGAACGGGAAGCCCCTCTTCGACTTTCTCTCGATGACCTCACCGCCGCACTTCGGACATTTTGCATTGGTCTTTGTGACAAGCGGCTTTGCGTTCTTACACTCCGGATATCCGGGACAAGCAAGGAATTTTCCGTAACGGCCGACCTTGATAACCATCATTCTGCCGCACTTTTCGCACGGAATATCCGTCACGTCCTCGTCAAGTTGAATCTTGACGTCCTTCATCTCTGTCTTAACCTTTTGCAGGTTCTTGTCAAATTCATCATAGAATTCATGGAGCATTGCGATGTAATCTTCCTTACCCTCGCCGACCTCGTCAAGCTTGGTCTCCATGCCTGCCGTAAATTTTGTATTAACTATCTTTGAAAACTTCTCTTTAAGGAGCTTTGTTATCGCTTCGCCCAGCTCTGTCGGATAAAGCTGCTTCTGCTGACGCTTTACATATTCGCGCTTGACTATCGTTGTGATGATAGTTGCGTATGTGCTCGGACGTCCGATTCCGTTCTCTTCAAGGGCTTTGATAAGAGAAGCTTCGGTATATCTCGCCGGCGGCTGAGTGAAATGCTGATTGCCTTTCAAATCCTTGAGCTTGAGCTTATCGCCCGTGTTCAGCTCGGGAAGCTTGCCCTCGGATTCGGCATCCTCGTCGTCCGTGCTCTCCTCATAGAGGACCGTAAATCCGTCGAATTTAATGCTGTAGCCTGCGGCTGTGAAGCGGCAATAACCGTCAACGCCCTCCGTTACGGCGTCTATCTCCGCCTTAACGGTATTCTGAATACAGGTTGCCATCAGGCTTGCAACAAAACGCTTCCAAATAAGCGTGTAGAGCTTATACTGGTCTGAAGTAAGACTGCCTCTGACTCTGTCGGGAGTGAGTGCCGGATTGGTCGGTCGGATAGCCTCGTGACCGTCCTGAGCATTGCTTCTTGACTTGAAATATCTCGGCTTTTCGGGAAGATATTTCTCACCGTATGTCTCAAGTATAAAGCTGTTCGTGGCGGCTCTTGCCTCCTCGGAAATCCTCAAAGAGTCGGTTCTCATGTATGTGATAAGACCGGTTGTTCCTATTCCTGCAATGTCAACGCCCTCGTAAAGCTCCTGAGCGGCACGCATTGTACGCTGTGCCTGGAAGCCCATTCGGCGTGACGCCTCCTGCTGGAGAGTTGAGGTAATAAACGGCGGAGCGGGATTTTTCTTTCTTGTGCCTTTCTTGACGGAGGTAACACTGTACTTTGCATTGTCAAGTCTTGCAAGATATGCGTCCGCCTGCTCCTTATTCGTAATCTTGACCTTGCCTGTTTCGTCGCCGTAGAAGCTTGCGGAAAAAGTCTTTCTGCTCGGAGCGGTAAACTTCGCATCGAGCGTCCAATATTCCTCGGGGACAAAAGCTCTTATCTCATTTTCACGGTCAACGATGAGCCTTACGGCAACCGACTGAACACGGCCTGCCGAAAGACCGCGACGAATTTTCTGCGAAATAAACGGGCTGAGCTTGTAGCCCACAAGGCGGTCAAGAATTCTTCTCGCTTGCTGAGCATTTACAAGATTCATGTCAATTGAACGGGGATTTTTCATTCCGTTCTCGATGCCCGTTTTTGTGATTTCGTTGAACGTAATTCTGTTTGCCGCGTTCATATCCAGACCGAGCAAGGTGGCAAGATGCCATGAGATAGCTTCTCCCTCACGGTCCGGGTCGGTTGCGAGATAAACGCCGTCTGACTCGGCAACCATGTTTTTAAGCTCCTTAACGAGCTTCTCCTTGCCCTTGATAACGGCATATTTCGGGGCAAAGTCGTTCTTAATGTCAACGCTAAGCTTAGCCGCCGGCAGGTCACGGACATGACCCATTGAAGCGGTTACGTTATAGCCTTGGCCGAGATATTTTTTTACTGTTTTAACCTTTGTGGGTGACTCCACTATTACCAGATTCTTTTGCAT
>ERZ772831.3750-NODE-3750-length-10509-cov-4.149608_pt1 | contig 10509 bp, 6 predicted proteins | sample MGYA00580858_ERZ772831 | MGnify/ENA primary metagenome ERZ772831 (study PRJEB29015, sample SAMEA2737694) | human gut metagenome | biome: human gut; feature: human-associated habitat; material: faeces | place: China | collected 2012 ... | reverse complement strand
CTTTAGAAAAGTAAAGCGTATGGCACAGAAAGAATTTAGGAAACCACCTCGTTACCGCCAGACTGCGGTTTCGGAGGACCGCATGGTCGGCGTCTGCATGCTCGAGCATCAGGAATCGACATTCACCTATCGACTTCGAGCGCAAACGCATGGAAAATATACGGTGCCGGCCGTTCAGGCGGCCGACGGCGCCGATCCGACGATCAAGGCGCATGACAAGTCCCTGACCCTCACCGTGACGCCATGAGCCTCACGGACAACACCAAACGGAGCACCTCATGAGAAGGTTTGCCCGTCTGCTTCTGGCCGCAGCCGTTCTGGCGGCAGCGGCCGGCGGCGGACTCATGATCTGGGCGAAAACCCAGCCAAAGCCCGGGCTCGTGCCCGAAGACACCCACTGGTCCCAGGCCGTCACCGACCGCGACGGCCGCCTCCTTCACCTCACGCTCTCCGAGGACGGCGCCTACAGGCTCCCCGTCCTCCAGGGAGCGGTGTCGCGCGAGGCGCTTGACGCGGTCGTGCGCTACGAGGACCGCTTCTTCCACTCGCATCCCGGCATCAATCCCCTCTCGATCGGCCGAGCCGCCTGGTCCACCCTCACGGGCACCCGCCGCATCGGCGGCTCGACCATCACCATGCAGCTCGCCCGCAGGCTTCAGGGACTCGACACCCGCAGTTGGCGCGGCAAGCTCGAGCAGATGCTCTGGGCGCTGCGCTACGACATGCACTACACCAAGGACGAGATCCTCACGGCCTATCTGACCCTGACGCCCTATGGCGGCAACGTCGAGGGCATCGAGGCCGCCTCGCTCGTCTACTTCGGCAAGCACGCCTCGCAGCTCACCGCCGCCGAGTCGATCGCGCTCTCCGTCGTGCCCCAGAACCCCGTCAAGCGCCATCCCGTCACGGGTCCGGACTTCGACCGTGCACGCCTTGCCGTGGGCAGGAAGGCGATCAACGACGGGTTTGTGAGCGAGCGCCTGCGTCCCGTCGTCGAGGGTCCCCTCAAGGTGAGGGGCACGCGAGCGCTTCCCTTCGAGGCCCCGCACTTCACGCGCCTCGTCGAGGGCACGCGTCCCGATCCCGTCCTCAAGACCACGCTGAGCCTGCCGCTTCAAGAGTCGATGGAGAAGATCCTCTCCGAGAACGTCGCTCGGCTTCGCCCCTACGGCATTGAAAACGGCGCGATGCTCGTCGTCGACTCGCGCGACATGTCCGTCCTCGCCCAGGTGGGCAGCATCGATTTCTTCAACAGCGCCATTGCGGGCGAAGTCGACGGCACCCGCGCGGCGAGAAGCCCCGGCTCCACGCTCAAGCCCTTCGTCTACGGCCTCGCGCTCGACCAGGGCCTCATCCACTCGCGCACCGTCCTTCTCGACTCGCAGCGAAGCTTCCGCGGCTACCAGCCCGGCAACGCCGACAAGCGCTTCCGCGGACCGCTTCCCGCCGTCGAGGCCCTCAACGACTCGCGCAACGTGCCCGCCGTGACGCTCGCCTCCGAGATAAGGCCCGACCTCTACGACTTCCTGCGCGAGGCCGGCGTTCCGATGAAACATCCGCGCGAGCACTACGGCCTCTCGATCGTGCTGGGCGGCGCCGAAGCGAGCGCCGAGGACCTTGCAAGGCTATACGGCACGCTCGGCAACGGCGGCCTTCTGCGTCCGCTCGTGCGCCTTCCCGACGAGGAGCCAGCAGCCGCCAGACAGATGCTCTCGCCTGAATCCGCCTGGATCGTGCGCCGCATGCTCGCCGAGGGCGGAGAGGCCCTCAAGGTCGAGGGCGTGTCCGTTCCTCTCCTCTGGAAGACGGGCACCTCGAACGGCTTCCGCGACGCCTGGACCGCAGGCTATGCGGGCCGCTACATCATCGTCGTGTGGCTCGGCAACTTCAACGGCAGGCCCGATCCTTGGCTGCAGGGTGCGCTCGTCGCGCAGCCCGTCTTCAGGAGCGCCGCCGTGCGCCTTCTCACGGACCGCGAGTTCGCCATGTCCGCTCAGGACGTGAAGCGCTTCGACGAACAGCCCGCAGGCGTCAGGTCCGAGCCCGTTTGCCGCTCGACGGGCGACCTTGCGACCGACGCGCAGGGCCGCGTGCGCTGCACCGACACGGTCGGCGCCTGGTTCATTCCCGGCGTGAGTCCCATCCGCGACACGGGCTTTCTTAAGGAAATCCTCGTCGACGAGGCCACGGGACTGAGAGCCTGCGAGGAAGGCGACGGCGTCAGGCGAGTCTTCGTCGAATCCTGGCCCTCCGAATACCAGCAGCGCTTCCTCGAGGCGGGCATTGTCAAAACGCCCATTCCCGACTGGAAGCCCGAATGCAGGCCCGAGGGCGCCGTCGCGGGCACCCCGCCCGCCATCCTGAGCCCGCGCGCTGGCACGCGCTACTACACGGGCACGGCGGGCCCGAAGCAGGCGGGCATCGTCCTCAGGGCCAGCCTCGCCCCTGACGCCAAGATCGTCTACTGGTTCGCCGACGACCGCTTCATCGGTGCTTCGGGCGCGGGCGGCTCCGTCGTCTGGCAGCCCGAGCCGGGCTCGCACCGCGTAAGCGCGGTCGATGACCTCGGCCGCAGGTCTCACAGGACCGTGACGGTCAGACAACCGTAGGACATTTCTATCCGCCTTCCGGGCTGAACCTCAAGCCCGCAACCAAAACGGCCGCTTCCTCGCGATGAAGGAGCGACCGTCTTCATTGGGTGCAGGGCACGGAGCAGACCAACTCAGAGGCCGTCCGCCGTGAACGAGGTTCTTCCGTCCTCGGGATCGATCTGCACGTTGAGGTTGAAGGCGTAGCGGTCGGCGGGATGCGTCGAGATGGTCGTGAGGATCGCGTGCCCCTTGACGTCGAGATAGCGGCGCGTGATGCGCCGGACGGGGCTGCCAGGAAGGCCCTCGAGATGAAGCGCGGCCTTCTCGGAGAGCAGCATTGCCTCGACGACCTGCCTGGTCTCGACGCACTTCTTCCGGTAGACCCTGGGAATGATGTCGATCATCAGCTGCTCGGGATGTCGGGGCGCCTCGTGCACGAGGCGCTGCCAGCTGCGGTTCACGTACTCCGTGGTCCAGGCTATGGGCGGGTCGCCCGGCTTCGAGCCCGTGCGGACCATGGAGAAGCGGATCAGCGTCTCGCCCGGCGGAAAGCCGATTCGCGGCGAGAGCTCACGGCTCACAACGAACTCGCGGATGTCGAGAATGCGGCGCGGGTTGTTCGAGGCGAGCCTGTCGAGGTCGCTCATCGAGCTCAGCTCGCGGTTGAGGCTCTTGGCCTGCCCCGTGCTCACCACCATCGTGCCCACGTGGGGCGTGCGGCGGATGAGGCCCGCGGACTCAAGCTTCTTCATCGCCGCCCTCACCGTGAAGCGGGAGACGCCCTCCGACTTGCACAGCTCAAGTTCGCGCGGGAGCATGGAGCCGACGGGCCAGCGCCCCGTCCAGATCTCGTGCATGAGCCTCGCGGCCAGCTGGTCCTGAAGAAGTTCTCGTTGCATGTTTCGTATGAACATGAGTGAATAATGGCCGTCCGGGCAGAGCTGTCCGAACGACCTGAGCTTAACAGATTCGCGGGGCAGCAGAGGCCGATCAGCCTCCACCAGATCATGCCGGTCGAGAAGACCACGAGCACGTTGAAGGTGACGAGCAGGAAGTTGATCTTGTAGAACCTCGGGCGCTCCAAGCAGCCCGCGCCAAAGTAGACCGGGTCCGGCCCCCGCGCATTCGGTCGTGAAACTCCCGCCTTTCTGCTCTCAACGCCCAACATCCCGTCGATGGTCCAGAAAAGTCAGCACGCCGTTCACGCAAATGAGAATCGGGGATGTTCACGTGTTTGAGAATCAGAGACGCCAACAAGAGTTCTCACCAGTCCTTCCCCTGTTCGTGCGGCCGGCGGACTTGCACCGCATGGATGCGCGTGCGCAGCGAGGCGGCCCCACAAAGAAGCCCCCGCATTCTTTCGAATGCGGGGGCTTCAAAGCCAGCTTCAAGAGCCTTTGGAGGCCGGAGTCCGAAGGCTCCGGCTCATGAGGCAATTAGAAAGCGTAGCCGACCGTAGCGTTGAACGTGTTGTTCACGCGGTTGTCGGAGCCAGCGCCCAACTTGTAGTTCAGGCCGAACGTGAAGGCGTCCTTCTGAGCGGACACACCAAGCTTCATCTGGAACAGGTTGCTGTCGATGACCTGCGTGGAGAGCGCAGACGTCGCGGCAACGCCGTTGATGCCCAGCGTCATGTCGGCATCCGTGTCGCCGAAGGCCGGGACAACGGAGAGGTCGAGCAACGGAGCAACGTTCCAGCCGGCGGCTTCAACATTGCCCGTAACCGTGACGCCAACAGGCATCTGGAAGATGTTCATGGAGTCGATCTTGGTCGTGTAGGCGGATTCGAAGTCGTCCGTGGTGAGGTGCGTGAAGCGCAGACCAGCGTGCGGAACAACCTTGAAGGAGCCGGCGTCGACCAGAACATCACCGCGAAGGCCAAGCGTGAAGGCATCCGTATCGGCAGAGAAGTCGCCGATGTTGTAGGCGTTGACGGAAACGTCGTTGGAGCCCTTCATGTAGCCGAGGTCGGCAGCGAGGTTGAACTGGCCGAAGGCCTTGGCGCCGTAGACGGAGAAGCCGACGAAGTCGGAATCCGTGCTCGAGACGGCGAGCGTGTTCGTGCTGTCGGTATCAGCCGTGGCGACCGTGAAGGCAGCGCCGAGGGTGTAGCCGCTAACAACAGAGTCAACGCCGAGAACGCCGCCATAGACGTCGGACTTGTAGCCCTGGCCGTCCATGAGTTCCTTGGCTTCGTAGTGACCACCCATGACGTCAGCCCAGACAGTCACGCCTTCGGCGCGCTGAGCGAGAACGTTGGTGCGGGCAGCAACGGAGTCGTTGAAGGCGGAAATGGCGTCCATCGTGACGGAAGCAACAGCGGACGTGGCGCCGAGCTTGGCGGCGTCATTGCCGATGGCGATGACTTCCTCGCGGTCAAGACCGTTGCCGGAAGACATCAGCCAGTTGTTGAACTTGGCAGACGTGGAAGCGCCGTTCTGAGCCTTGCCTTCGTACATGGCCGTCACAAGCGGGAGGGTCTCGAGGCCTTCGTAGGAAGCAACCTTGGCATCATCAAAGGCGATCGTGTGGACCTTATCCTTGAAGGCGGCGGACATGAGGCGGTCACCGTTGAAGGTGATGGCACCGATCGTGCCCTGCGTGTAGCCGGCCTCACTGAACATCACCTTGTCGCCGAATTCGGCGTCGGCAAGGTAGATCGTGCCGTTGTTGGTCACAGCGTTGGCGAAGACAGCATGGGCACCGGTCTTGTCGATCGTGTTCATGTCCACAACCATGAGGTTGTTTTCAAGAACCTGAACGCCCGTCTTGTTGGCTGCATCTTCGAATTCGGCCGTGCTCCAACCGGAAGCAATGACGTTGCCGGCGATCGTCTTGTAAGACGTCGTGTCGGTGGCTTCATCGTAGGTCTTGCCGCCGTCAACATAGATGGCAGACTTCATCTGGCCTTCATTGGTGCCGAGAACGGCGTGGCCGGCAGCGGCAACAGTCTTGACGGCAACGTCAAGATCCGTCGTGCCGAGAGCAACGAGAGAACCCTGGCCGGCAACCACGGTCGAGCCCGCAGCGGCAGTACCAACAGCAACCTGAGAGGCGTCGTTGAGGCTGAGAATATGGCCGTCCTTCCAAGCCGGGTCAGCGAAGACCGTACCGGAAACGAGTTCGTTCACGACGAGCTTGCCGGCGACGTCATCTTCGTCAGAACCGACACAGACCGTACCGGTAGCGGCAAGCTTGTCAGCCGTAAGGGTGCCGAGAACGTCGGCGTCCTTAAGCGTAACATTACCAGCCGTCAAGGTGCCGAGAACGAGGGCGGAGCCCTTGACTTCAAGATCGCCAACAGCCGTAGCGGTTTCAGCAGCCTTGCCCATGACGAGAGCGCTGTCGGCAGCAACTGTGAGATTCTGAAGCGCAGCAGCACCCTTGACCGTCAGGTCGCCGGCGGCAACATTGAGAGCACCGAACTTGCCGCCATTACCAGCAATAGCGCCGACAACAGCACCAGCACCGGTGGTCGTGAGCTTGCCGTATTCACCAATGTTCACACCCTGGAGCGTGACCGTCTTGTCCTTCGTGACAGTAACGAGGTCGCCCGTGCCGTTGAGCTTAAGGCCGGATTCAACCGTAAGAGCGGTCTGACCGGCAGCAAGTTCAACCTTGCCGAAGCTGCCGGAGAGGGCTGCGTCAACACCCGTCACCGTAGCGTCCTTGAACTGTTCGAGTTCAACACCTGCGAGGTTGGCAACATCGCTGGCCTTGACCTTGCCGTCCTTGAGAACCTTGTTGACCTCTTCAGCCTTGATGGTGACCTTGTCGCCGAAGACGATCAGGCCGTTGCCGGAACGAGCAATAGCATTCTTGACAGCGGCAACCTTATCGAGGTCAGCGAATTCACCGGCGGCGTCCGTGAACGTGATCGTGCCGTTGTTGGTGAGGTTGCTGTTCGTGGTAGCAGTGCCCTCGGCAATCTTGAGACCAGCAGCCTTCGTCGTCAGGACGAGCGTGCCGTTGTTATCAACCTTGAAAGTACCGGCCGTGAAGCTGTCAGTCACCGTCAGCGTGCCGCCAACAGTAGTCGTACCAGCGTTATTAACCTGTTCGAAGGTGTAGTCGCCATTGATGTTGGTGGTAGTACCCTGAGCCAGTTCAACCTTGCCGGTGAAGGCTTCGCCTGCAACCTGGAGAGCACCACCGTAGAGGTTGACCGTGCCTTCCGTGAACTTGAGGATGTCAGCCTTTTCAACTTCCTTGCCATCAACCTGGGACTTGGCATTAAGGGCATTGATGTTGAGCGTGGAACCCTTCTGGAGATCCAGGGTCTTGAACCCCACGAAGGAGGCCTCGCCATCAAGATTGACGCCGGTCTTGAGCGTAGCGCCATCTTCAACGGTGATCTTGTCGAAAGTCATCGTGCCGTCGTTCGTGAACGTGCCGCCGGCAATGGTCAGGGAACCATTCTTGGACTTATAACTATTGATTGCGCCGGTGTTGACGGAGTCGGCATTCGTCACAACCGTGCCGTTAACCGTCATCGTGCCGCCGTTCGTGAGCGTGTCGACCGTCAGCTTGCCAGCTTCCTGGGTGAACGTGCCGGCCTGGGCCGTCACGGCATCCTTTTCACCCTTGACTGCAGCAGCGACCGTGAGGGACTTGGCGGTAAGGTTGCCGGAAGTCTGCGTGAGAGCGGCAGCCTGATCAGCCGTACCAGCAGCGACCGTAATGCCTTCCGTCACAGTGGCGTCACCCGTAATATTGACAGCGCCAACATACGTAGCCTTGGCAGGATCAGCCTTTGCTTCAGTGCGCTGCGCATATTCCTTCGTGCCAACGGCAAGGGACTGCATCGTAAGGGTGCTGCCTTTGTTCACGACGAAATTAATGGCGTGATTAGCCTGAACAGCGCCCATGGCAAGCTCAGCCTTGCTGTCCTGCTGACCGACGGTAACGGTCGTGGCATCGAGCGCAACAGCATCATTACTACCATTGTTGACGCCAATCTGAGCGGCGATGTCATATTCAGCGATGCCGCCTTCAATGACCATCTTGCCTTCCTTGACATCGAGCTTGCCAACGAAACCGGTCATGTCAGCAGTGGTAAGCGTGCCCTTGCCTGTCTTTTCGATGGTGCCGTGATTCGAAACGATGGAATCCTTGATCGTCAGGTCGCCGGCGAGTTCGAACGCAGCCCTGTCAGAGGCACCGTTAAGGTACATGAAGTCGCCCTGCTTTTCGTAATTCTTAGCAGCAGCTTCAGCGTTGGTACCGGCCCTGTTGCCTTCATAAACCAGAGACTTGCCTTCGGTGACGGCAATGGTCACGTTGCCGCCGTTGATGCGCAGAGCACCACCCCAACCGCCTGCCTGGTTGTTGGTAAAGGTCGTGTCGGTAAACTTGACGTCGCCGGCATTAAAGGTGTCAACCGCACCACCGTTGGCAGCGGTGTTGCCGTCAAACACAACGTTGGTCAGGGCAAGATCGGCTCCATTCTGAACACGAATGGCGCCGCCGTTCTTCTTGGCACTGTTGCCAACGAACTTGCCGCCGGCCTGCGTATAGGAAGCAGTATTGCCGTTCAGGAACAGAGCACCGCCATGTCCGTCATCACCGACGGCCTTATTCCCTTCGAAATTGACGTTCTTCGCGACAATCTGGGTGTTCGTTGCGTTGATGGCACCGCCGAAGGTGCCTGCAGCATTTTCACTGAACGTGGTGTTCGTGATCGTCGTTTCACCAGCGCCAGCAAGCTGAAGAGCACCGCCCTGCTTGCCGGACGTGTTCTTGGAGAACGTGGAGTCGGCAATGGTCGTCTTGACCTTAGAGCCGGTAATGTAGACAGCACCGCCATGGGACTTGGTCGCGTTGCCGGTGAACGTGCTGTCAGTGATCTTGACAGTATTCTCACCATTCGACCAAACGTTGATGGCACCGCCGAGAACGGCTTCATTGCCGGCAAAGGTGGACTTGGCAACTTCGAGATTTGCACCTGCCGCACGAATAATGCCGCGGGCACCGTTGTGCTTCTGTTCGCCAGTCTTGACTTCGTCAAACTTGTTGTTTTCGAACGTGACGTTGTCAATCTTCAGCGTGCCCGTGGTGGCGGTAACAACCGCACCGAAATGATCTGCGCTGGTAACCTTGCCAGAGAAATTGCTGACGCTGCCGTTCTTGAGCGTGACGACATTGTCCTTGCTGGAAGCGGTCAGATCAAGACTGCCGGCGGCGTACATGCCCTTGTTGGTAACGTTCTTGAGGACCAGCTTGTCACCCGAAGTTCCAATGAGAGAGCTCGCCACATCATCCTGCTTCTCCGCCTTCGTGAAAGTGGCCTTCAGCGCCGTATCCGTCGCCTTGATTTCGGTATCAGTTTCAGTGGCCATGGCGGAACCGGAGACGCCGGCAATCATCGCGGCGACGGCAGCGGCCACAACCGTCTTCGTGCCCTTGCCCTGAACAGACGAGGTCACCTCGTTCACAACCATCAAGGCGCCGCGCGCCTTGTTGAACACAACCTTGAATGTCGAATTCATGTTTATTTATTCCTTCTAGAAAAACGTATGCGAAGGTTCTCTTGCGAAAACTGCGCAGAGATCAGTTTCGATGATTTGTGTTCAGGGGGGGGGGATAAACCCTAATATCAGGTTGTCCAACAATAACCAATCAGACAAAGACTACTGCGGCACAGTCATTTTACAGGAACTTTAACCGATACGCAAAGATTGTCATATCATTTTAATTATTTGATGTCTGTTGTTGTATTGCAACAGTGTTCGGTGAAAAATCGCTGTTCCGCATCACTGCTGTCCAAAAAAACGTTCTCTCCTGAGGTTGACAGGCAGACAGTCAGCATGCGCTAAAAAGGTTGAAGATCTGATTGTGGAGAAGCAGGCGATGGAGCGTACCAGAGCGAGAGGTGAGTGTCTTTGTGCGGCCTTTCAAGGTGCTTGACGAAGAGAAGGCAATGAGGCCGAGACCGATCTCGTTGGCGTTGAAGCCTGTGAGAAGGCAGATGCCCTGCCGACGCTGGCGAGCATGAAGCCAATGGCGACAATGATCTCCTGACGAGGTACCGTACCTGTTTTCGCGAGTTCCTCACGGCTCATGACGCGGGGCTCGAGCGTGCGCTTGAGCTCGAGGTTCATGTCCTTGTGCATAAGGAGCGGTTGCGCGACGAAGCAGATCATGGAGAGAACGACAGCCGGAAGGAACCACTGTCCTCCAAGAAAGATCGACGCCGAGGCTGTCGTGGGCATGCAAGGAGCAGAGGACCCGGTTGACGGACTTCGAAATCTGGAGCAGGACGCTGCCCGAACAGGCCGTCAAGGAAACATACCGGGCGCCATGATCAGATCGGCGAGACCGAGCGAGTTGGCGACGCAGAGTGAGGAGCCGCCCAAGAGCGAGAGCGTCTTGCAGGAGATGCGGCGGCCTGGATCCGACTGCACGGAACAGAGGAAAGGGGGCTCAACTATAGAAAACCTTACTCCCGCATATAGATTTTTATATGTCAACTACCCGATGCCAGATGTCGGAAGTCGGAGCAGTGGGCTGTTGGATCTCGAAGGCGGCGTTCAGCGCACGAGCTCGTAGGGCCACTGGATGACGCCCAGGAAGTTGCGCACGTCGCGGTAGCCGCTCGCCGCCATGATCCTGCCGCCGATGTCGCTGCGTCGGCCCGAGCGGCAGTAGATGAGAACGGTCTTGTCGAGATCGGGACACTCGGGAAGCGTGCGGCCCATGCGGATTTCGCCCAGAGGAACGTTGATGGCGCCGGGCACGTGGCCCGTGGCGAACTCCGAGGGCTCGCGCACGTCGAGGATGACGACGTCGCCGTCGTCCATCATGGCTCTGGCTTCCTCGGGAGTGATGGTCGAGAAGCCTTCGGAATTGCGGTCGTCCATAGAATTGCCGCGAGGGAACATCCGACTTCAGTCGGGTGAGGAATCGCGGCTTACTCCTT
>ERZ772831.3745-NODE-3745-length-10530-cov-3.236372_pt1 | contig 10530 bp, 7 predicted proteins | sample MGYA00580858_ERZ772831 | MGnify/ENA primary metagenome ERZ772831 (study PRJEB29015, sample SAMEA2737694) | human gut metagenome | biome: human gut; feature: human-associated habitat; material: faeces | place: China | collected 2012 ... | reverse complement strand
CAGTACAGCAGCGAGGGCGGTAGCAGTTGGCTTGGGGCCCTCCATGCGCGCGGCGTCGTCCGCCGTCACGCTGCGGCGCAGCACGAGCGGCTGCAGCTCGGACATCACATCGTCGGCCTCCGACAGATCACGGCGGGCCGTCAGTGCAGCCAGCTCGCCGAGGGCCTTTTCGATGGCGTCGTCCGTCTGGGTCGTGTCCTCCCCTGCCGTGCCGGAGGCCGCATAGCGCAGCTGCGAAAGCTGTTCCTGCAGGGCCGTGAGCCTGTCGCGCTTTTCGCGCGCCGCAGAGGTCTGATAGCCGTCTGCCACGCGCTGTCCGCTGCCGACGCGCTCGCCCTCGGTCAGGGCGCAGACCACAACGGGCTGTGAGGCCGTGATGATCTCCTCCTCACGCACTACAAAGCCGGAAACGGTCTGCCCGTCGCCGGCTTCGCAGCGCACGGCAGTCTCGAGGTCCAAATAAGCTTGCTGCATGATTTTCAGGATCGGCGAATCGATATTCGGCTGCCATCCGCCGTAACCATCCGAATATTCCACCTTCGCCCCGGCTAGAGAGAAAATACTTTCCAAACTCGAACAAACAGCTTCCTTGCGGCTCTCGGACGAACTGCGAACCAAAATTTGAATCTCGATCATTTCGTTCGAGGACTTGACGATTGCCAAGTTTGTAGACGATTCGACCGTACCCGGAAAATCGACCAGCATACTGATCACACCGTTCTGGCAACCTTCTATCGCATTGATCAGATCATCCTGAATCTCTTCCGGAATCAGAGTTGCCGGCATATCGGTCATTTCGGCCGTAAAATTAATATTGTGTTCAATGCCCTTATATTCGTAGCGGTACATTTCCTGATAATCGGACACAAGCTCCCAAAGAGCTTCCACATTATCTCCAGGAATTGTTATTACGGCAAAAGCTTCACGCGGGATAGCGTTGCGCAACGAACCGCCGTCGACAGATGACAGACGAGCCCCATAATCGCGTACGGCCTCTTTCAAAAAACGGAACATCAGCTTATTCGCATTCGCACGTCCCAAATGAATATCCACACCGGAGTGACCGCCTTTCAAGCCGGTCAGGCTGATTTTCACGGCAACATCGCCCTCCGGAATATAAGTATCTTCCTTAAATTGCATGGAGACATTCAGATCGGCGCCACCAGCACAACCGACAAACAACTCGCCTTCTTCCTCTGAATCACAGTTCAACAGGATTTCCCCTTTCAGGAAACCCGGCTTCAAACCGACTGCGCCATCCATTCCCACTTCTTCGTTAATGGTAAAAAGGGCTTCCAGAGGACCGTGCGTCAATGTCTTGTCCGCCAGGACAGCCATAGCAAAAGCAGCGCCCATACCGTTATCAGCACCCAATGTCGTTTCGCGTGCTTTCACCCAATCTCCATCTATATAAGCATCGATCGGATCAGTTAGAAAATCATGTTTTACCGAAGAGTTCTTCTGCGGAACCATATCGAGGTGAGACTGCATGGTCACGGTTTTGTGTCCTTCCATTCCCAGAGAAGCCGGTTTACGAATCAAAACGTTTCCCACTTCGTCCTGCAAAGTTTCCAATCCCAATCCTTTACCAAAAGCTACCATAAAACGGGTTACAGCCTCCATATGTCCGGTCGGACGAGGGATTTGCGTAAGGTCATAGAAATAACCCCAAACTGGCTGCGGAGAAAGATTTTTGATTTCTGCGGACATAAATAAAACTGCGTTTTAATTGACAATTGACAACTTAATCAATGAACAATTGACAATTAGGTTAATAATTAATGTTATATATCGAATGGACAACCGGGCATTTAATTGTCAATTGTCAATTGTCCATTGTCAATTCCTTTGTTTACAAAAGGTAGCGCCACCACACCAAACAGTCCCGTAATTCCGAGCCAGGCAGTTTGCACCGTATGCACCACCAGAGCAAAAGCCGCAGCATCGGTTTCTTTTACTCCGAAGCACATCAAAGTGGCGATCACCATAAAATGCCACGGACCAATCCCCCCCTGCACGGGTACCGCCACAGCGATACTACTCATCGTAAAAGCGATCAGACCGACCGTCACACCCAAATCACGGGTAAAATCGAAAGCATAGAAAGTGATGTAGAAATACAGGAAATATCCTGTCCAGATCAACAGGGTTTGAATAACGAAAAGACCTTTACGCTTCATCAGCCAGATGCTCTTCATTCCATCCCAGACGTTCTGCAACATCGACTTTGCTTTCTTGACCAGCGTAAAGTTACTCATATATGTGAATATAAACCAAATTCCGGCAATAAAAATTACGCCGGCCACATAAATCCATATCGAGTTGAACATGGACTGAAAACCATCCAGCAACGCAGGGTTCTTCGCAAAGAAACTATGGAAAAAATCAAAATTGAAGATAATGATGGACATTGTGATCAGCCCGACCATGATGGTATCGCTCACACGGTCGATCAGCAGCGTCCCCAACAGGCGGGTAAACGGGATCTTGTCATATTTGGTTATCATCCCGCAACGCCAGACTTCACCGACACGTGGTAGCACAAGGTTCACAGCATAATTCCCCAACACAGCATAAATCACATTGCAGGTCTTCACCTTATCACCTAACGAACGAATCAGCAGTCCCCAACGCAATCCCCGGACAATATTGGCTCCCAAGCCAAACAAAAGGGAAAAAAGAATAATCTCATAGCGGACCCCCTTACGAATCACATTCCAGATCTCGCCAATATCCATCTTACTGTATAGATACCAAAGGAGTAAACAACCGAATGCAAGCGGGAGAATTATCTTGAGAAACGTGCGTAGAATTGCTTTAAAATCCATTATACGTAGATGACTTTAAATTATTTGTTGTATTTTTGTACGCCTGCAAAGATAAGCATTATATTTAAATACGAACACATTACACCAAAGAAGTGGATGAGATTAGTTAAGCCCAAAAAAGCATTAGGACAACATTTCCTGAAAGATCTGCAAATAGCTGAGCGTATTGCAGATACATTGTCCGATTACAAGCAGTTACCTGTACTGGAAATTGGCCCAGGGATGGGCGTCCTCACCCAATTCTTACTGGAAAAAGGACACGATCTGACAGTAGTGGAGCTGGATATGGAATCGGTCGATTACCTGGAACAGAACTTTCCCGTCTTGGAAGGCAAGATTTTGGCCGAAGACTTTCTGCGTCTGGATCTCGGCAAGTTGTTTCCGGACCAGTTTTGTGTGATTGGCAATTATCCTTATAATATATCCAGTCAGATATTTTTCAAAGTGCTCGACTACAAGGAACATATTCCCTGCTGTTCGGGTATGATACAGAAAGAGGTGGCCGAACGTCTTGCTGCCGGTCCGGGTAGTAAGACATACGGCATCCTGAGCGTCCTGCTACAGGCCTGGTACGAAGTGGAATATCTGTTTACAGTCAGCGAGAATGTATTCGATCCGCCTCCAAAGGTCAAGAGTGCGGTGATACGGATGGTGCGCAATGACCGAAAATCGTTGGGATGTGACGAGAAGCTTTTCAAGACGGTTGTCAAAACCTCGTTCAACCAACGTCGCAAAACATTGCGCAACTCCATGAAACCTCTGCTGGGTAAGGATTGTCCCGATTATTCGCTCCCGATCTTTAACAAACGACCGGAACAGCTTTCCGTAGAGCAGTTCGTGGAACTGACGCTGATAACGGAGCGAAACTTAAAAGATTTATGATTTCAGATTTATGATTTATGACTTATGGAGCTTGTATTGTTTCACAAATCATAAATCATAAATCCTAAATTCTCCAAAGCATGATTGAACTGACGAAAGAATATATAGACCATCTAAAAGACATCATCACGGAGAAGGATGATGCTAAGATTAAGGAGATACTGGACGAACTGTATCCGGCGGACATAGCCGAACTGTACCAGGAGCTTGATTTGCAAGAGGCTATCTACCTCTATCTGCTGATGGATGGTGAAAAGGCAGCGGATGTTCTGATGGAACTGGATGAAGAAGACCGTCACAAGTTGCTGAAAGAACTTCCGAACGAACTGATTGCCAAACGCTTCGTGGACAATATGGAGACCGACGACGCTGTAGACCTGATGCGTGAGTTGGACGAAGATACCCAGGAAGAGATTCTTTCGCACATCGAAGACGTAGAGCAGGCGGGCGACATCGTCGACCTCTTGAAATACGATGAAGACACTGCCGGTGGATTGATGGGTACCGAAATGATCGTGGTGAACGAGAATTGGAGTATGCCCAAATGTATCGACGAGATGCGCAAGCAAGCTGAAGACATGGATGAGATCTATTACGTCTATGTAGTTGACGATGATGAGCGCCTTCGCGGAGTCCTCCCCCTGCAGAAGCTGATCACTAATCCTTCCGTCTCGAAGATCAAGCATGTGATGAAGAAAGACCCGATCTCCGTCCGCGACAGTGACAGTATCGAAGAGGTGACCGAGACGATCGAAAAATATGACCTGGTCGCCCTACCTGTTATCGACAGCATCGGGCGTCTCGTCGGACGTATCACCATCGACGATGTCATGGATGAAGTCCGCGAACAGCACGAACGTGACTACCAGTTGGCATCCGGTATCTCGCAGGATGTGGAAACTTCGGATAATGTCTTCACCCAAACGGCCGCCCGCCTTCCTTGGCTCCTGATCGGTATGATAGGCGGAATAGGGAACTCTCTGATCTTAGGTAATTTTGAAGGAAATTTTGCCGTCAACCCCAAGATGGCGCTGTTTATTCCGTTGATTGGAGGAACAGGTGGAAATGTCGGCATCCAGTCTTCCGCCATCGTGGTACAAGGCCTGGCCAACAACAGTTTGAAGGAAGGAAACATTCTGCCTCAGATCTTGAAAGAGTCTGTCGTTTCACTGATTAACGCCAGCATCATCAGTTTAGTCGTATTTATCTATAATTTCTTTATGTTAGGCGACAGAGGCATCACCGCTTCGGTTTCCTTAAGCTTGTTTGCGGTCGTGATGTTCGCCAGTGTCTTCGGAACACTGGTCCCCATGACTCTCGATAAACTGAAGATCGACCCTGCTTTGGCCACCGGACCGTTTATCACCATCACAAACGACATTATAGGTATGATGATCTACATGTTCATTACGTCTGCACTGGCTGGATAAGCAAAAAAACAATCTCTTCCCCTTTCAGAAAAGAGATTGTTTTTCCACACCAGACATCACCAACCCGTGGGCTGTTTGATATTCGGATTAGCGGTTACTTCTTGCTGATGTAAAGGCCATGAATCGAATTTCGGGAAAACACAATTACGTGTTTCAATCGTCACATAAGAACCCTCATTAGGATTCCATGCTCCATAAATTGTACCTTGATTCGTTTCATTCCCGATTCCCCAACGACGAATATCGTCATAACGCTTTCCTTCGAATGCAAACTCGATACGACGTTCACGGCGATACAATTCACGTACCTTCTCTTGAGTATTATACACAGACTTATCCATATTTGGCATTCCAGCACGATTTCGAATCATATTAATATATTTCTCCACATCCGGATTTTGCCAGTCTCCTGTTTCAATCAGACACTCCACATAATCCATCAGGACTTCGGCATACCGATAAATCATAAAGTCAAGTGTTCCTCGTCCCGTAGCTCGATCTTGTTCATCCAAGTATTTTTTCAACATATATCCAGAACGCGAGGCTCCTGTTTTTCCAACAAAATCACTACTGTTAGGATCAAACGGATGATAAACATAATTAGAAATGGAAGTGCTGTCTTCTGGCATCATCACAGTTGCATACAAACGGGGATCCCGCGCTTTATATAAAGGATTCCGTTCATACTGTAAACGTTCTTCAGCCGAAAGAGACTGAATCGTTTTTCCATCAATCGTCTCATAAACGTCAACCAATGACTTCAACGGGGCACTTACACCTTGCCCCCCATGACTGTCCCCATATTACGGAACCAAATATCATTGCATCCCTGGTCTCTAAATAATATTCTTTCCTTATTTTGTTCGCCGAGATAACGGAACAAATCCCGATAATTCCTGCCTGGATCATTATCCTGAGAAGATGTATAATACAGTTCAAATTCCCCTGAATCGATCAACGCCTTTGCTGCTGCTTTTGCCTGCTCATATTGTTTAAATTGCAGGTTGACATCCATTTTTAATGCTAAAGCGATCGATCTGGACATTCTACTCCGACGCCCTTCATCCCAAACGAACGGCAGATCTTCTGAATTTATAACCATATCCAATTCACGATTGATAAAATCCAGACATTCTTGTACCGTATTACGCGCCAAGTAAATATCACTTGGATTCAAAGCATGATCCACGATAGGAATCCCGTCATGCCGTCCATAATAATTCAGCAGGCGGATGTGATACCAAGCACGCCACACACGTGCTTCCGCTTTCATACGTGCTCTTTCCGATTCATCTGCAAAATAGGCATTATCAACATGTTCCAAGAATCGGCAACACCGACGAATATAAGTATAACTATTAGACCACTGATCTAAAACAACTTCCCAACTTGTTGGATCATTGTTTTTAGTAGGAGGTACCAAAGAGCCATTTCCTAATTGAACTATACGTTGATCAAAATTAGCAAAGAAATACATGTTGTCTGTAGCACCCTCCAAAAACATCAATCCTAACTCTGTCTCAGACTGCCCTCCTTTCATCCATAACTTACATTGTCCTAAAGCATTTTCACATTCATTCATCGTTTCCCAAAACTTATCATCTGATATTTCAGTCGGATGATTACGTGTTAAAAAATCTTCACATCCACAACAACTTATCATTACGGCAATCAGACAGATTACCTTCATTATTTTCTTACTATATTTTTTCATCTTTACTTTATCATTATATTAGAAATTCAAACTTACACCTGCCGAATAGGTCTTAACCAACGGATAAGAGCCTCTTTGTCCACGACTTTCCGGATCAACCAAATCCTCTTTTGCAATTGTAAACGGATTCTGCACATTCAGATATAAACGAATATTAGACATTCCAATCTTTTTCAATCCGATTTGGTCAAAAGTATACCCAAACTGAATATATTTAACGCGACAATAACTTGCGTCAAAACGCCAATAATCTGATGTATGATCATTATTCCCATAAGAAGAATTAGGAGCCAAACGAGGATATCTTGCAGTCGGATTTTCCGGAGTCCAATAATCTGTTTGAACTGCTAACGGTGTCTGACCGTCACCGGATGTATTCAATCCATAGGCATAGGGACCAGAATAATAACCATCAACTCCTGTAACCCCTTGGAAAAGTATTTCAAAGTCAAACTTTTTATAATTCAAAGAAATATTAGCAAAATAGTTCAAATCTGGCTGATCATCTCCACTGATAACACGGTCATCCGTTGTGATCTTACCATCCTCATCTGTATCCAAATAGTGGATATCTCCCGGTTTCTGTCCATCAAAAATCACAACACCTTCTTTGGGAATCCAATTTCCTGCAGCATCTTTCGTAAAATCGTCTTCTTGCAACAGACCATCCGTTGGATAAATAAAGTAACTATTCAAAGCATACCCTATCTGATGAATCCTGTTTCCATTATCATAAGGTGCACCAAAAAGATCTTCTATCTTGTTTTCATTATGTGTCAAACCAGCATGTATATTCAATCCGAAATCTTTAGTGACCTGTTTATTATAACTCACATCGAATTCCCACCCTTTATTACGGACTTTGCCCGAATTCAAGGGTGCTGCACTGATTCCCCCGATATAAGAAATAGGTGGGGTTATGATCATATCTGTCGTCAACTTATTATAATAATCGAACGTTACGGTCAAGTTTTTAAACAAACGGATATCAGCTCCTACATCCAACATGTGAACCGTTTCCCAAGTTATATCCGGATTCCCGAAGACCGTTTCATTACCATTTCCCGCATTTATCAATGTCTGATACTTATAAAGTCCGATATTCTCATTTCCTAATGAACCATAAGACATTCTCAGTTTGAATTCATTCAAAAAATTTTTCGTCGACTTCATAAATGCCTCTTCATGAATATTCCAGCCAGCACCGATAGAGGGGAACACTCCAAATTTGTTTCCCGGTCCAAAGCGGGAGGAACCGTCACGTCTCACCGTACCTTCCAACAAATAACGGTTATCAAATGTATAATTTGCTTTTGCAAAGAAGGAACTCATAGCCCACTGATCCCAGTCACCATTATTTGTCAGTTCCTGATTATACCCACCAATAGCAAATAACCGATGTTTATTTTTCTCCAAGGTATATTCAACGGTTCCCCCTAAATAATAATAACTGGAACGACTTTTGGATGCATTATGGATAGCTCCCCAAGTTTGTAGAAAAGAACCTGAATTATAATCGAAAAAGTTATAAGCATCTCTTTCTTCTTTTGTTGCTCCACTACTTATTCGATAAGAATATTGCCCACGGACAATCAGGTTCGGAATAATTTCCCAACGCGGAGCAATATTAATACTGATATTGTCTCCTAAATAAGTACGGACACCCCCCTTTTCCATCAAAGCTGCTGGATTCCGCTGCTCCGGACGATTTCCATAATATAAAATATCACTTCCTTCTTTCATCGGATAATGGATTACCGTATTCGGAGGTGTTGTATACAAATAATTAAGCACGGCTTGCAAAGGCTCATGCCTGTTTGTACGATACGAATTAAAATCCATATTGACCGACAAATTGTCCAACAAACTGACTGATGTATTTGCCCGAATATTCAAACGGTTATAACCTGCGTTATCAATCAAGGCTTCATTATCCAGATAATTGGCAGTCAAGGCAAAACGAGCAAGGTTACTTCCTCCGGATACAGAGACGGAATGGCTTTGGATCATACCGGTCTGATACATATAGTCGGTCCAATCTGTATCCGGATATTTGATAAGATCCGAATGGCTCCTCGTCGCATCAATTGCTTCTTGAGAATAGATCGGTGCTCCTCCTACATTCGCATTCGCAACATTTACCATTTGCATATAATCTGCCGCGTTAACAAACTCCGGTAGATAGGTCGCTTGTTGAAAACCTGCATAACCATTGTAGGAAATGCTGATCTTACCAGGAGTTCCACGTTTTGTCTTCACAACAATCACACCATTTGCTGCACGAGCACCATAAATGGCAGAAGCAGCCGCATCTTTCAAAACAGTCACACTCTCGATCGTATTCGGATCCAGTTGATTCATGTCCATAGGAATACCATCTACCAGCACCAAAGGATCACTTGTACCCAAAGTCGAAATGCCACGAATCTTTATTGCAGCTGCATCTGCCCCCGGTAAACCGGAACTTTGTGTCACATTCAACCCTGTGATTCCACCTTGCAGCGACTGGGACAAAGATGTGATCGGTTTGGTCGACAAGTTTTTTGTCACATCTAAAGAAGATACGGCAGAAACAGAGTTCACTCTTTTTTCTTCCGAAATACCTGTTACCACAATTTCATCCAATTCTTCGGAGTCAGAATTTAAAGAGACTGTCAAGTTGCTTATAGCACGAGAGACAACATACTCATAATCTTTAAACCCTAAATATTTAAAAATCAAAATATCTCCTCTCTTTGCCTTAATAGTGAAATAACCATTACCATCACTAATGGTCCCTAGAGATGTTCCTTTAATCAGAATATTCACTCCTGGTAATGGATAAGGCGGTTCTGAATTTTCAAGAACCTGTCCTTGGATAGTCCAAATCCTGTCATCAATAACAGTGTTATTGATGACATCCGAAGAATCGGATGTCATCAATAACAGTGTTATTGATGACATCCGAAGAATCGGATGTCTCTTTCCGGGCGATTGCGATATAATCCTCAATTTGTTTAAAAGAATAACCGTCGCCCAATACAGAGCGTAATGCTGTCAAAATATCAGAAGTCTGGATATCCACCGATACCACCCGGTCCTTTTGAAGTTCATCACTACTATAGGCTATTTTCACTCCCGATTGTTTCATAATAGCATCCAGAACTTGCTCCAAACGGGCGTCTTTAAAAGATAAATTCAACGTGTACTTTTGCTCTAAAAGAGTTGTTGATGCCGAAATATCCGGCGAAATACTTAATAAATTGATGAGTAAAAATAAAAATAACGAGTGCTTTAAGACTTTTTGTGCATACACAAAAGCCCCATGTCTGCTTTTTTCCATAAATTTGTATTTTACAGGTTTAAACTGAGTTATAAAAATGTTTAGTAATCTGTTACGGGAGACAGTATCTGGTACATACTGTCTCCTTTTTGTGTTTTCATGATATCTAAGTCATCATACCTCCTCTCTTTTTTGTTTAACATAAATGATATTTCCTTGGCTTCGTTCCAATTTCACATCTGACGTAAAACTGATCAACTCCAATAATTGCTCCAAACTGATTTTCCGGTCTATGACCAAAGAAAAACGCTTATCTTTCAACTGTTCATTTTGATACCGGACGGTAAAATCATACCAATGCAACAACTTATTAAAGATTTCCTCTAACGCGGCATCTTTGAAAATATATTCTCC
>ERZ772831.3743-NODE-3743-length-10536-cov-35.658143_pt1 | contig 10536 bp, 5 predicted proteins | sample MGYA00580858_ERZ772831 | MGnify/ENA primary metagenome ERZ772831 (study PRJEB29015, sample SAMEA2737694) | human gut metagenome | biome: human gut; feature: human-associated habitat; material: faeces | place: China | collected 2012 ... | reverse complement strand
ACGTAATATCCTTAAAAATCCACTGTTTATGCGTTTTGTCCACCTATAAAACCCAATTGTCCACCCTATATAATCTCATTAATTGTACTTTTGCCACTGAAAAATGATGGTTGATGTATATTTGGCCAGCATTAATCATTTCATCCGCAACCTAAAAAGAGAACGGACGAAGCAATAACAAACTGTAAAAATAGAATAAACAAAGTATAAACCTAAAAATTGATAAGCAATGAGGAAACAATTATTCTCTATGATGCTATGCCTAGGTGCTGTTGGTGGTGCTTCTTTTGTCACCCCAATGCCCGCAATGGCTGCAGTTGCACAAGATCAGGTGATCACGGTCAAGGGACATGTTGTAGATGATCAGGGTGAACCTCTGATTGGTGCAACAGTTAAGACTAAAGATGCCAAGACTGGTGCAGTTACCGACTTAGATGGTAATTTTGAAATTCGAGTAAAGGCTAATGCGACTCTTTTCGTGAGCTATCTTGGCTACAAGGAGCGTGAGATTGCAGTGCGCGGTCGTGCCATTATCGAATCTATCCAACTCTCTGCCGACAATCAGGTGCTCGACCAGGTTGTAGTAGTGGGTTATGGTACACAGAAAAAGGCAGACCTTACCGGTTCTGTATCTATCGTAAATGCTGAGGAGATGAAGAAGGTGTCAAACTCTAACATCTCTACTATGCTTGAAGGTAAGGTTGCCGGTGTGCAGATTACATCAGACGGTCAGCCTGGTGCAGATCCTAGTGTGAGAATTCGTGGTATCGGTTCTTTCGGTAGCACAGCTCCTCTTTATGTCATTGATGGTGTGCCAATGGGTACCACTATCCGTGACTTCTCTCCTAATGATATCGAGACCATCCAGATCTTGAAGGATGCTTCTGCGGGTGCCATCTACGGTTCTCGTGCTGCTAATGGTGTCGTTATCATCACTACCAAGAATGGTAAGAAAGACCAGCCTTTGAAGGTAAACTACTCTGGTTACTTCGGTGTTGACCAGATTCCAAGTGATGTATATGATGTGATGAATGCCGACCAGTATAGCAACTATCTCGGTCAGGCTTGCGCCAACTCTAATACAACTCTCGCAGGTGGTTATAAACTTGGTGAGGATGGCAAATATCATTTCCAGGATGCAACCAATACAGACTGGTTTGACGAGGTATTCAAGACTGGTACCCGACAGAACCATAACGTAGCCCTCAGCGGTGGTAGTGCCAACAGTACTTATAATGTATCTCTCGATTACTTCAACCAGAAGGGTACCTTGGAAGGTGCAGGTCCTAACTATGAGCGTTATACAGCTCGTGTAAACAACACTATGGACACCAAATTCGTGAAGTTCCGTACTAGCTTGGTATATTCTCATTCAGACCAGGACAATATGGGTCTTTCTAATGCCGGCGAGTATGTTCAGGGACTTTATGGATCTGTAACCAACGTGCTCCGTGGTACACTCTTGATGCAGCCAACCATCAAGGCTTATGATAAATCAACATGGGTTCTCGATGACAAGGTAGGTGCAGCCAACGGCTATCGCTACGATGCTTACGGCTATGGTGTATATTATGATGGTGTACATGGTGATATCTCTGCTTCTAACCCATTGTTGGTTAACAACCTCTTGCAGCGCAACACTTTGGTGGACCGCTTCGTAGGTACAGCTTCTGCTGATGTAGACCTCTTCAAGATGGTAGGCATTAAGAGCAAGAACCATGGCCTTCATTATAACGTGAACCTCTCTTATAGCAAGACCGAGGCTAAAGACAAGACTTGGATTCCTTCCTGGATTCAGAGCAACCGTGTATATCTTGCCAAGGAGAACGAGCGTTTGACCAAGGGCTCTCGTAACTACAGCGATGCCTTGGTAGAGAATACTATTACATACGATGGTAAAATTGGCAAGCACAACATCAACCTGCTCGCTGGTATGACCTATGAGGAGGAAAATACTAATGTCCTGAATGGTTGGGGTATCAACTTCACAGAACCTTACTTCCTCCAGCTTCAGAATGCCAAGAACACCTACTCTGAGTCATTTGAGTACAAGCATGCCTTAGCATCATACGTAGGACGTTTGAACTATAACTATGATGAGAAGTACTTGCTTTCTGCTGTAGTACGTCGAGATGGTAGTTCACGTTTGACCAAGAATATCCGTTGGGCAACCTTCCCTTCTATATCTGTAGGTTGGCGTTTCGATAAGGAAAAGTTCTTCCCTATCAGTCATGACATCGTCAATATGTTCAAGGTGCGTGCCAGCTACGGTGAACTCGGTAATGAGAACATCGGTGAGTACCAGTATATGGCAACCATGAACCGTAACAACATGACCTATAGCTTTGGTAATGACAAGGTGACAGGTTCTAAGATTGCAAATTACGTAAATGAGAACATCGCTTGGGAGAAGAAGAAAACTACCAACATAGGTATCGACTTGGCTATGTTCAACAATCGTTTAGAGTTCACAGCTGAATGGTATAAGAATAAGTCAGAAGACTTGCTTTATGGTGTACCAGTACCAGCTCAGACTGGTGTTGCTAACACTAGTGTAACTATGAACGCTGCCTCTATGGAGAACAGTGGTTTCGAGTTCTCTGCTACTTATCGCAACCATGATCACGCCTTCAAGTATGATATCAGTGCCAACTTGAGTACCTTGAAGAACAAGGTAACTTCTCTCGGTTTCGGTACAGAGTCTTACATCACAGGTGCTTACGCTACATACGTAGGTCAGGAGGTTGGTCAGTTCTATGGTTGGGTATACGAGGGCATCGCTCGTACACAGGAGCAACTTGATAACCATGCAACACAGCAGGGTGCCAACGTAGGAGACTGTCTATACAAAGATGTTTCTGGTCCTGATGGTGTGCCTGATGGCGTAATCGATACTTACGACCAGACCGTTTTGGGAAGTGGCCTGCCAAAGGTTAACTTCGGTTTGAGCGCTCGCATGGAGTATAAGAACTTCGACTTGAATATCTCTACATACGGTGTATTCAACTACCATGTATCAGATGATATCTATAATAGTTTAAATTCTTGCTATGGTCCTGGTAACAAGGATGTTGCTATGGGTGACGCCAACCGCTTTGCCGATGACGGTACCTATATCTCTAGCGTACCACGCACCTATTATACCAATAATGCGACATTGGCATGGAACGATCTCTTCAGTTCTCGCAAGATTCAGAATGCAGCTTACTGGAAGATAGCTAACGTAGAGTTGGGCTACAACTTCCCAGACAAGTGGTTTGGCGGCTACGTGAGCGGTGTGCGTCTCTATGTTTCAGCACAGAACCTTTACACCTTCACAGGCTACAAGGGATATAACGTTGACTACGCTGGTGGTACCTTCACTCCAGGTTACAACTTCTGTTCATTCCCAACTCCACGCACATTCATGTGTGGTCTCCACTTTACATTCTAATAGGGAGAACAAGGATTATAAGAATCATTATTATTTAAAAGAACATTTGATATGAAACTAAATAAATTATCATTAGCTATGATCCTCGGTCTTGGTGCGTTGACGATGGCATCGTGCGAAGGCAAGTTGGACTTAACAAATCCTAACCAGCAGACCACTGGTACTTTCGGTTTTAATGCCGATGACTTGGAAGAGTGTGTCATTGCTGCTTATCACGACATCCGTATGGAGGGCTCTATGGCTCGTGTAGGTTATACGCTTGATGCTGTGCGAGGTGACGAAGTGTGGAACACATCCCAGGTATGGTATCTTCCATTTGATGATATGGATGATCCTGCAACCGATGAAATCTCCATGTGGCCATGGCGTGAATCATACTATACCATCAATGTATGCAACTTTATCCTTTCTCGTACAACAGGCGAAGACTCTCAGCTCAGCGAGAGCATGAAGCGCATCAAGGGACAGGCTCTCTTCCTCCGTGCCTTCTCATATTATAACTTGGTAGGTTACTACAAGGAAGTGCCATTGATTACCGACTATTCTACCTATTCTTCATTGGATGGTCTCTATGGTGCCAACAACACCTTTGATGAGGTGCTCGATCAGGTTGAGACTGACTTGAAGGAGGCTATGGAGTTGCTCCCTAACCGCCAAGCTGGTGGTGAATGGGCTAAGGGACGTGCTACGTGTGGTGCGGCTGCAGGTTACTATGCACGTACTTTGATGCTTCGACATAAGTATAGTGAGGCCTTGACTGTGTTAAGGGATATCATTGGCGGTCAGAAGTATGGTCAATATAAGTTGATGGCCAACTATGGTGACAACTTCCGTGAGGGCCCGCAGTATGAGAACAATGACGAGAGCCTCTTCGAGGTTCAGTTCTTGGACTATGGCTCTCAGGGCGTTGACGATGAGTGGACTCCTGTCAATGTAAGTCCTAATGCTTCTCAAGGTCATGCTGTAGAGTCTAACTACTGTCCAGGAAGATTTGGTGGATGGGCAGACCTCTCTGCTTCACCATGGTTATACAACCTCTTCAAACAAGAGCGTACTACAGCTGGTAAGTTGGATCCACGTCTCTATTGGACTATCGGTACATACGAGGCAGACTGGGAAGGTTTCGAGAATGGTAACGTAGCTTATACTACTAAGATGACGGCTACTGATACAATTCCAACAAATAATGATAGGGGTGGTCTGCCTATCGCTAAGTGGACCAACTTCCGTACAAACCTTTATGATAAGGTAACTACTGGTCTAAAGTGTGGTATCAACCTCCGTATGATGCGTTATTCAGATGTGTTGCTTCGTGCTGCAGAGTGTGAAAACGAGGTAAACGGACCAACACAGCAGGCTATCGACTGGATTAACCAGGTGCGTGAGCGTGCTAACTTAAAGGATTTGCAGCTCTCTGACTTCACTACAAAGGATAAGCTCTTCGAGCAGATTGCCAATGTAGAGCGTCCAAAAGAGTTTGGTTGTGAGTCTGGACGTGGTCTTGACTTGATTCGTTGGGGATTCTTCTATAACAACGACCGTATGGCTCAGTTGAAGGACCACGCAACCTTCCGCATCTCTCCATACAAGATTAAAGAGCCTGTTAGCTACTCACAGGTCGGTATAGACCCACAGTTGAAATGCTCTTACGATACATACGTCGCAGGTCATGAGTTCTTGCCTATCTATCAGAATTTGCTTAATGATAACCCTAACTTGAAGGGTAACTCTGCTAACTACAATACAGACAACTCAACCGATTTCTTCGGGAGAGGTTGGACTGTTCATCCTGTAGTTAACTTGGGCAACTAATAATATCTATTCCTATGGGGTTTCTTAAGGATAGCCCCATAGGAAAACCAAAATAACAATTTATATATTTATAATAGGATATAATATGAAACGTCTAAATAAATTAGCAGCCGTCTTCTGCGTGGCAGCCATGGCATTGACAGCGATGACAGGATGTGAGGGAAGTGACATGTTTAGCGTCAACTCTCCTGATTGGCTCTCTGAAAAGATTGATTCAATCGAAAAAGCTAACCAATCTACCGAGGAGGTGCTCGTGGGTATGAACGAGGATGTTTATACTGTAGGTAATACTGATTTCTCTTCAGGCTTTTGGACTTCATTCTCAAAGTATTATCAGGTAGATGATAATCAGAAGTGGAACGCTGTATTCAATCTGAATATCAACCCTAATGACAATACTTATTACAAAAACTTTGGCGTAGTTATTACGAACGATGCAGATCGTGGAAGTGCAGACTACAAGGAGTATGGTGTAATCCGTTTCGATTGTACAGGTGATACCCTTGCTTATAACTCGCAGTGGAGTACAAAGACTGGCGATAATTATAATTACTATCTTCCTTTCAAGTTCTCTGAGAGTAACCTAATAATGAGTCCTGTTGATAATAAAGATGCAGGCTTGCAGAAACTTGGTGGTAAGGTAACTTTGACAGTAGATCGTTCTCGTGTAGATACATTCTTGGTCAAAATAACGAATGGTACTGTTACCAAGACATATACTCAGCCTTATAAGATAGGTAATCTAAATGCGGATGCAAGCAACTCAAAGATTCGTTGCTTCCTGGTACCTGAGGGCTCTTACATCGATTTCATGCAGAGCAACGTAGAGCCTATCGGCGGTTATACATCAGCAGCGGACAAGGCTCCTGTATCTATGGTATTAAATAATGTACCAGCTGAAGTAGACGAGAATACACCCCTAGAGAAGGCAATGGAGAATGTATCTGCTACCGTAACCTTCGAGGAAGGTATAACCAAGGAAATTCCTGCTAAGGAACTTTATTTCTCTGCCATCAACGATATGAATGTATCAGGCACCAAGAACCTCATCGTCATCTATAACAAGACATTCAAGGGCGAGAATGCTTCTACTCCTATCGTTGCACAGAAGACATTCGAGGTAGTACCTGCCATCACAGCTCTCCATATCGTAAGTGTTCCACAACTTGTCTATAAGTATTATGAGGCTGCAGGCATCACAAATCCTGCTAATGCTGAGTTTGCAACCAACACTGCAGACTTAAAGGTTCAGGCTACTTATTTGGATGGTAAGACTCGCGACATCACACTTGATAAGTTGACTATCTCAAATGTTCCAATGAAGGCAGGAAAGCAGGAAGTTACTGTTACTGCAAAGAACGGTGTAAAGACTACATTCCATGTAAATGTAGAAAAGGGTAACGCCACATTCGTAACTCCTAGCCCAGCTATCTTGGGTGCTGAGGATTGTACAACTGGTTGGTGGGGTGCTCACCTCGATGCAGACGTGAAGGTTCCTGCTGGCGAGACTCGCGCATTCTCATTTACTAACTTGAGTAATGGCGTAGGAAACTGGAACAACTTTGTGGTTGTTCTTCGTAATACGGCAAAGGTTGAATATGCCGTGGTTCGTGCTGACAACTTTGGATGGGGCAACGGCTATGCTGCATGTACTTTTGGTTGTACTGGCGGTGTAGACTGGAAAACTTGGCTGTCTGGTATGAATGGTGCCAAGGTGAACGTTTATGTAACTAACAACAATAATGGTACAGCAGATGTCGTAGCTATCATGCAGGGTACTGATGGCAAGGTTAATACTCAGTATTACTATGGTATTAATACCGTGGATGCCAACGATTTCTATGTAGATTTCACCGTTGACTGCAGCTGTTTGAAGTTCGACTCTGCAGCATCTGCTCGCAAGCATTATACTCGTGCTCACCGCAGATAATCCTCGAAGAGAAATCTTTGGCAAAACTATAATAATAAAGGTAGGTCTTGATGCTAACAGGCTTCCATAGACCTGCCTTTATTAGAAAGAAAATATAAAGTATATAAAAACTAACTAAACGTAAGGAAACAATGAAGAAACTTCATACTTTAGTACTCTTGCTCGCTTGTGCTTTGGCGGTAGGCTGTAGCAGTGGAGGCGATGACCCAATTGACGATCCAAAGCCTACGCCTACACCAACTCCTACGCCGACTCCAACACCTAGTGATCCAACGGATGCCGACTTAGCAAACTACAAGTGCCCAACCTATGTTGATAACTATGTATCCATTGCCGACTGGAGTAAGCGTAGCCAGTGGAATCTTGCCAATGTGCACGACCCATCGGTGATGAAGGCAGCCGACGGCTATTATTATATGTATCAGACTGATGCCAGCTATGGCAATGCCCACGAAGGTCATGGACACTTCCATGCTCGTCGAAGCAAAGACCTCGTAAACTGGGAATATCGCGGTGGTACGATGACGGTGGCTCCTGCTTGGGTGAAGACTAAGTTGAACGAGATTCGTGCTGAGCAAGGTTTGGCTCCTATCGCCAACCCAAGCTATGGCTATTGGGCTCCTTGCGTAAGAAAAGTGAAGGATAATCTCTATCGTATGTACTATGCCATCGTGGTGAACAACTACATCAAGACAGGTGGCACTACCTATGATGGCTCTTGGACGGAGCGTGCCTTCATCGGTATGGCAGAGACTACGGACCCAGCCAGCAACAAGTGGACAGACAAGGGTTTCGTGATTTGCTCTTCTTCTGATAAGGGTAAGAACTGGGCTCGCAAATCGGCCAGCGACTGGAACGGCTACTTCAAGTTCAATGCCATCGACCCTTCGTTCATCATCACACCTAATGGCGAGCACTGGCTTATCTATGGCTCTTGGCACAGCGGTATCGCTGCCGTGCAGTTGAACCCAGAGACAGGCAAGACCTTGAAAGAACTTCCTAAGTCATACGGTACAGCAGATGAGATTGCTCCTTACGGAAAGCTTATCTTCACTCGTACCAACGGTAGTCGTTGGCAGGGAGCTGAGGCTCCTGAGGTTGTATACCATGATGGATATTATTATCTCTTCTTGGCTTACGATGGCTTGGATGTTCCTTACAACACCCGTGTGCTTCGTTCCAAGAATGTGGACGGTCCTTACGAGACGATGAACAACAGAGTGACTAATGCAGCCAATGGCGCAGGTGACAATCCTACCGTCTTGACTCATCCTTATAAGTTCAGCCAGGGATATGGTTGGGTAGGCATCAGCCACTGTGCCGTCTTCGACGATGGCGCGGGCAACTGGTATTATGTATCCCAGCAGCGTTTCCCACAGAATGTAGGTGGAAATGCTTATAGCAACGCCCTGATGATGGGTGGCGTGCGCAGTATCAAGTGGAATGAGAACGGATGGCCTGTTGTCATGCCTGAGCGTTATGGCGCTGTGCCACAAGTGGCTATCAAGGCTAGCGAACTGGCTGGCACTTGGGAAGGTATCGACCTCGCTTATGAGTATGGCAAACAGCGCGTCAGCACCGAATTTACACTCAATGCCGACGGCTCAATGACTGGTGGTACGGCTTGGCCTAATGTGAAGGTATGGAACTTCGATACTTCTTCCAACACCCTCACCATCGGTTCTACCAAGCTCAAGGTACAGCGTGAGGTAGACTGGGAGGCTAGTCCTCGCAAGTTGACTATCGTATACTCTGGCGTCAGTGGTAGCAAGAGCTTCTGGGGCAAGAAAAAATAAATGTTAGTTAGTTTTTAAGGTATAAAAGAATCTAAGTAGAATCTTTGGGGGAGTTAAGCAGTGAAGCTATGACTCCCCTTTTTTGTTAAAAAATAGAGAAAATATACAGATGAAACAAACTGCAATGAAATATTTTGGCATTGTGGCGATAGCCATGATGCTAGCGCCAGCTGCGTCTCGTGCACAACAGCCTTTGGTTGTAGATACTCCTTTTGTCCACGACCCCGTGATGGCGTATGAGAATGGCAAGTACTATCTCTACTGCACAGGTCATGGTATCACGCAGATGACTTCCACCGACCGCAAGCATTGGACTTTAAGTAGGGAAGGAGTGCTGTCAAATGAGAAAATTCCGTCATGGACGCATGATAGTGTGCCTGGTTTTACCACGCATATCTGGGCTCCGGATGTCATCCGTTTTAAGAACAAATGGTATCTGGCTTATTCCTGTTCTACCTTTGGCAAGAATACTTCTGCCATCGGTTTGCTGAGCAATACCTCCTTATCTGATAAGGATGGCTGGAAGGATGAGGGCTGCCTCGTCGCCTCCAAGGGTGATAGAGACAACTGGAATGCCATCGACCCGAATTTCATCGTTGATGAGAAGGGAAACCCTTGGCTTACCTGGGGCTCTTTCTGGGATGGCATCCAGATGATTAAGTTGGATAAGAAGACGATGCATGTCAAGAAGGGCGCCAAGCCTCTGACCATCGCCCGCCGTCATGCCGTGGGCGATGCATCAGCAGAACCGAATCCTACCTCCAAGTTTGCCGGCACCAATGCCATCGAGGCTCCTTTCATCATGAAGCATGGTGGTTATTACTATCTCTTCGTGAGCTGGGATTACTGCTGCCGTGGCATCAAGAGCAACTATCGTGTTGCCGTGGGCAGAAGCAAGAAGGTTGCCGGTCCTTATTTGGATAAGGCAGGCAGAGACATGCGCAATGGCGGAGGTACGCTGATTCTGGAAGGCGATAAGAAAGAATATGAGGCGATGGGTCATTGCTCAGCCTACTCTTTCCCTGATGGCGATTACTTCTTCTGTCATGGTTATAGCGTGCCAAAGAATGGCGCCAGCATCCTGGTTCAGAAGAAAATCAACTGGACGGAAGATGGGTGGCTGACGCTGGAATAGCCTCGATTTTTAAAACACGGACAAATTGAATTTGTCCGGCTCTTTTGTCCGGCGGCTTGTAAGTTATTGAAAATAAGTAGCTTGTGAGACTGCGGACAATTTGTCCGGACAAATTCAATTTGTCCGTTTGTTTTTTTTAGCCCTTTTTGGCTTGAAAACAATGGGTTATGATGCCGAAACCTATGAGATGCTGGGAAGAAACCTATGAGTTATGTTCAGCGAAACTATGAGTTGTGGGGGAGAAAACTATGACTTATATTGCTTAACATAAAGCTCTAAAGCAGCCAAAGGAGAATAAAAGAGGTTGGAACGTAAACAGTTGGGAATGAGTAGATTTGCACAAAGTTGCCAAATCGGCATAAAGCAAGCGAGTGAGGAATATTGAAGTAGTTCAGTTACTAAATCGTGAGCCACAGTTACCTATGCAAAG
>ERZ772831.3739-NODE-3739-length-10543-cov-36.578089_pt1 | contig 10543 bp, 9 predicted proteins | sample MGYA00580858_ERZ772831 | MGnify/ENA primary metagenome ERZ772831 (study PRJEB29015, sample SAMEA2737694) | human gut metagenome | biome: human gut; feature: human-associated habitat; material: faeces | place: China | collected 2012 ... | reverse complement strand
CCACCCTTTTGAGCAAGGGAAAGATTAGTCATTCCATTTTCATCTTCAAATATTCTAAGTTTCAAAAGTTTTTGAATCATGAGATCAACTACTTTTTCATCATCAGTAGGTTCAAATCCTACGAGCAAGACTTCACCACTTCCTATAGTGCCACAAAGAGTTCCTTCACTAGTTACCGAAGCATTTTTTGCTTCTTGTATAACAATTCTCATTATTCACCTCCAAAGCAATGATAAAATTATAAGACATGTGGAGGTAAATACCTCACTAGATTGGAGGGTTTCTATGGATAGACCATTAGCTTATAGGATGAGGCCAAATCATCTTAAAGATGTATTAGGCCAAAAAGTATTAATTGGGGATGATGGATTTTTAACAAACTGTGTTAAAAACAACAAACTAGTTTCTATGATTCTTTATGGTCCATCCGGAACTGGAAAAACTACTATAGCCCAAGCATTAGCACATGATTTAGGGATAGAATTCCAGATAATGAATGCTGTGACGACTACAAAAGCAGAGATGATGAAGGAATTCGAAAAAGCCAAATCTAGCTTTCCTACTCTAGTAATTATCGATGAAATTCATAGACTTCCTAAAGACAAACAAGATTTATTGCTTCCATTCTTGGAAGATGGTGACTTCTTCCTTTGTGGAACAACAACAGCAAACCCATTCATATCTTTAAACCCGGCTTTGAGGAGTAGAGTCCATATTCTTGAAACAAAGCCTTTAAAATCCGAAGATATTGTCGAAGGATTAAAGCGTGCTATCAAATCACCGGATGGATTAGATTCATCAAGACAATTCGACGACAATGCATTGAAATTAATAGGAGATTTAAGTGGAGGGGATTTAAGATTCGCCTACAATCTTTTAGAAACATTATCTTTGAATTACAGCGGCAATCATCTAATAACAGATGAAGATGTAAAGAAGGTAAGAAAGGTTCCAAATTTTCTATCAGACAAGGATGATGATGAACATTACGATACTGTTTCAGGACTTCAAAAATCCATCAGAGGAAGTGAGGTTGATGCCGCATTATTCTATATGGCTAAATTGCTTCAAGGAGGAGATTTAGAGGGACTAATTAGAAGATTGATGGTGACAGCTTATGAAGATGTCGCATTAGGCAATCCTCAAGCTGTGGATAGATGTTATAACGCATGCCAAGTAGCAAGAGAAGTAGGGATGCCAGAAGCTGTTATTCCATTGGGATTTACAGTCATCGATTTAGCGTTGTCACCAAAATCTAAATCCACGTGTCTAGCTATTGAAAATGCGATGGAAGCCATCGAACAACATCCAACACATGTTCCAGAATATTTGAGATTACATCCAGTCGGTCTCAATAAAGATGCAACATATCCGTACGATAGGCCGGATCTTTGGCCACGTATAGAATATATGCCTGAAGGAATGGAAAAGATGCATTTTTATTATCCTTGGGAAAATGGAAAATACGAGAAAGCTCTGAATGAAATGAAGAAATTCTTTGAAAAAGATAAAAGAAGTAGAAATATCGCTGAATTGAGAAAGAAACTATAATCTCAAAAACCGAAACTATGCAAATCGTTTTGATTTTTAGCTTTTAAAACCTATATTAAAATATATACGTACAAAGAAGGTAAAAGATATTTATGGATAACAACGAAAATGCTTTTTCACCTGTTATAGAAACTATAACAAAGACTATAAATGCGTATGACAAAGAAGGTTCAATTCTTTCGATAGGAAGAATTGATTGCTTCGATAAATTAATCGAGGCTAAGCATCATGAAATTACAATCGTAGATAACAACGATAATTCGGATTTAAAAAGCCTTCAAAACGATATCGATGTTATCGATGCCAATTTTTCAGCTGATGTCTCTTCCAAATTAAATGGAAAAGAATTCAAGTTTGTCCTCATAACTGACAAACTTGTCTCATTGAATAAGGAAGATAGAATTCTTTTAATTAGAAGTCTTATTGAAAACAACATGGTCATCGGTGGAATTTTATTCATCGGTGGATGCATAGTAAAGACTAATGAAGAAAAAGAAGCATTTAAAGATAATGCTTTTTATTCCAATATCATAGTTTATGAGGATTTAAAGGAATCATTTCCTAGGATGGTCTTTCAAAAAGTATCAGAACATGAAGGAATACTAGCCTTAGCCAAAGGTAAGAGGGATGTCAAAAAGTATGAAGACTCTGAAGTTGTCGTTAAGAAAATAGAAAAGGCTAGTGATCATACTCCAGGATACTGGTATCAATTGGCTGAAGAAGAAATAGCAGAACAAAAGAACAAAGAAGAAACACAAAGTTCCTATAGAGAACCGGATAGAGAAATTGTTCAATCCTGGGTTAGAATGAAAGATGTACCTGGAGAAACAATGCTTGATTTAGGTAACAATTTCATGGCAGCAATAAGACCTTATGAGCAAGAAGCTTTGAAAAACTGGTCTCGTTATTCAACACAGCTACAAAATCTATATAGAGGTACATTTAACGGAAACGACATCATTGAATTCAGAGCTACAGCAGTAACTAACTATTTCAAAGCCAGCAACCCGACTCTAACCAAAGATGGAGATTATGCTGAATGGTTAGCTAGATTATATGCAGCCGTATTCCTTAGAAGAAGATTTCCTATGGACAAGATTGGATTCAATCTATTCGGTCTCTACTACGGAATAGTAGCTGACTTAAAAGTTATATTTATGACCATAGGTGAAAACTATAACGATTTAGATACTTTGATATATGAAGTCGATAACCTCAAAGGATCTAGACTTGCTGAAATTCTTCTCACTGGATTTAAACAGTCTAAAAGATAATTAAAAACTCGGAGCACTCAACTCCGAGTTTTTTTTAGTCAATCTCAGCTTCTTCCTTATTATCTTCTTCATTGGAATGGAATTTCTTCTTTTCATCTTCCCATTTACCTTTGGCGATAAAATTTATGTCAGCAGTGGCTAATTGAGTAAGACGGAACAATTGCCTTTGGACTTCTCTTTGCTCGAAGAAGAATTTATCAACGGCCTCCCAAATGAAAACCCAATAAACAATATCGATAATTTCCGAGAAAATCGAGAGCCATAGCGAAGCATTTTTCGACATATTATCATTGTTCCTAGAGAAATAACTCATCAAAATATATACAATTACAAAGAAAATACCTACTAGCAATAATTTCCAGCTCTGCTTGACCACATCACTTTTTTGCTTCTTAGTTTCTGAAAACTTAAACAAATAATGATTCTTTACTTCTTTAGCCAACAACTTATCAAACTTAGTATCTTTCTCTTCAACATAGAAATCAATAGATAATGGCTTTTCCACTTCAGTATAAATAGCCTCATCTTCTATGAATTCTAAAATATCTGGATGGATTCTTGTTTCATCAGAATATAGATTTAACGCTATTGTCTTTCTAAGATCAACTTTTACATGAGCTCTTCCATCAGACTCGACCATCGAATCGGAATGTTCTTTGACCCAGTCAGTCTTGGATTGACTCAATCTATGAAATCTTTTAGCTAAATCTTTTGCTTCCTCACTTTTCATATTTAATTTTCCTTCTTTCTGAAATAACTACATTGGTTATATCATCAAATATTTCATATAAATACATACCATCAATATATGGATTCATAAAAAGCTTATTCAAATTTTTATCGCTGACTATCTTAGTACCATTCTTGCATAAAGTGAAAACTGAGCCTGGTTTATTTGTTCGATTGTAGAAAGAATAATTATTTCCTTCATAATCAAAACTAACTTCTCTACCCGAAGCAATCATTACGATGAAACAAATTAATTCATCATTTGAAATTCTATCAAATCTATCTCCTGCCTCCAAATCAAAATAAATGTATCCATCATCGTCACTGGGCATGTAGAAATTTTTGTGAGGGAATAATAAATTCCATAGAATTATAGGAACCCTATCGAACATCTTTTTTGATATATCATCTCCAAATGAAGAAATAAATGCACTAGCAAAATCATATCCTTCAAAACTAAATATTGGTTCATTTAGAAAACAACTTACGTAAGTATCACAATTCGATCCTTCATCTAAAGACCATTTATCGGCAAACGCTGTATCTAAATCCATTTCCAAAATTCCAATTTGTGAAAAACACCAATACAACATGTTATAGGACTGATAAGCAAAATAAAAAGCAGTCATTTGTTTAAACAAAGAAAGGTCTTGATCATGTTTTAATAAAGAATGAACATATTCAGTTAAATCCTCGTCACCATTTTTCTTTAAGAAACTATTCAATAATAGGATTGTTTTATCATATAGATAATCATAATTTAGTTCATCTTCATTATCATTACCGTCTTTAAGAGAGAGCTCCATACGGGTAAATTCTAAAAATTCCAAATTATATTTGAATTGATCTAGTTCTCTATAATTCAAATCATTAAGGAATATATCAAAATAAGGTTTATTATCATCAGGTGCAACTTTTAGTTTCAAATAATCCAAATAATTAAATGCTATTCCAATATACGCAGTAAAATCCATAACAGTTCTCCTTATTTAAGGTTATTATAAGATATGAAGGCAATATAGGAAAGAAATAAAAAAGTTAGAGTTAACTTTTTATTGACATTTAGAAAATACCAAATATAATACTCACACGAAAGGAGGGAGTATGCGACTATACGATGCTGAAAATGAAAGCTTTAGTCTCAACGACATGTCCATCATGCTCGCGGCTATGCCAAATTCTACTCCTGTCCTTTTAAATAAGGTCAGGGAAGTAGCTAAGAACTTAGCTATGAATTACCCGATTAGTTGGCGGGAAATCGCTAATCTCAGCTTGATGAGAAGAATCCAATTGAATTATTCAAACGGAGAATTAAAAAGTGGAATAAACAACCTTAGCGATTTAGTTGATGCGATGAAGATATCTTTAGATGAATTAGGAAGTAAGTATTCAATTCCTAAAGATGATAGAATCATCCTCAAAAGATGTACTTCATTTGCAAAGGGGCAGCAGTTCTTAAGGCCATCAGAAAAAGCAATTAAGGATTTCTTAGGCTTATCTCAAAAAGGCTTAGAATCATTGACTCGAGAAATGATTTATGTAGGATCGAGTCAAAGCGATGAAATTCAACCTGCTACACAACAACAGTTAGACTTAATCGACAAAGCTATCAGGGCTTTCTCACCGGGTAAGAAGAATTTCAAAGTTCTTGACGCAAGATGTGGATATGGATTGACTTCTAGCTTTCTGTATCTCAATAAGAAGTCGAACGAGAACATGGAGTTCTACGGAATCGATTCAGATCCAGCTAAAATCATTATTTCAAGAATCAACGCCCTAGCAAATCATGAGGACTTCAACAATTATCAATGTGAAGACTTGCTTACTACAAAGTTTGAAAAAGGACCTTATGATGTTGTAATCGGTGATATTCCGTGGGGGAGCAAAACTAAAAAACTTAAGGAGTATAAGGAATTAATTTCTAATTCCAAGTATTCCAAAGAGCTTGAACAATGCGATACTCTCGATTGGGTTTACGCCTTAAAGATGATTTCTGCTTTGAATAAAGATGGCGTAGGAATTTGGTTCACAAATTCAAAATCCTTGACATCATCCAAAAACAAACAAATTGTTGAAACAATCATAAAAGAAAACCTGATTGCTTCAATAATTAGGCTTCCTAAAGGATCGACTAGTTTGAACTCAACTGCTCCAGTGATGGTCATATTCAAGAATGGAAGAAGATCTAAGGATTCTTTGATTCAAGTTGATGCTAGACAGTTCGTACAAAAAGGACGTAAGAACATTTACCTACCTATCGATGAAATCCTATCACAAGCCACAGGAAAAAGTAAGTCTGTTCTATCTCAAGCGATGAATCCATCTACGATGATTGCAGATGAGTCGGAAAAAGAAGAAATTTTGCTCAAGGATGTCACTGATGATATATTCCGAGGTACGGATATGCTAACTGATGATTTCATCTCAAATCATCTATCCAAAGGAACTGATGGATATAATGTATTGAGAATTAATGACTTGACATATGGCAATACTAGCATTTCAAAAGAGAATTCATCTATTGCATTGTCTCCGGAAGAAAAGGAAGAACTGGATAAATATATTTTGAAAAATGGAGATATTCTTATCAAAAGCCGTGGAAATGTAAACTCAGGATACCCATTTTCAAAAGAAATTAACAAATTACCGCTGTGTTTCGTATATAATGGTAATCCTCAAAGAATTATAGCTACTGGATCTTTCATGGTCGTGAGACCCAATAAGAAGAAGCTAGATTCTAACTATCTGAAATTCTATTTGCAAAGTAGGATAGGGGTAGAGGAACTAAACCTTCTGGGTTGTGGTAAAAATTCCTTTCTGTTGACGAAAGGAAGCTTAGGAAACTTAAGGTTACCTATGATGGAGTTGTCGAAACAAGAAGAACTTGGCCGTGATTGTCTTAACTATTCGATGTCAATTGCGACCGCTTTCAATGAATTTGAAAGAAAATTAACAGAATTTATGAATTATCTCTATGAAAGATTCAAGAAAGGGGATTAAAATATTATGGAAGAGGAAAACAAAGAGATGGATATGAAAATCGAAGCCAAAGGCACTGAAGCCTTATTGGAGTATGCCAAGACCACCGGCATGCAAGTTAACGAAGATGGATCGCTACCTTTCATCGGATTCGTGGTAGGAAAACCATTCAAAGGAAAATCTACAATGACCCCTCCTCGTAACAAGGAAGACGAGGGAAGCTATGTGCATCTTTCTTCTCAAGATGTCACTGGAGAAGAATTTGCTTATCCTAGTGGAGAATTGGATGTTCGCTCAAATCGTGAAGTAAAGCATTATATCGCTCAAGACTACGATGTCTTGATCACCAACAGAAAGACTAAGGGTAGTGCTGATTATAGAGTCTCTATTCTCAGAATCAAGCCTGGACAAAAAGTTGTCATACCCGACAACGTCATCGCTATTCGTCCTACCTGCCCTGAAATGAGCACCGCACTTAGAGATTACCTCAATCTTGAATCCACACGTGAACAAGTAAGAAACTTAAATCCTTCACCTGTTTATTCAATCACCACCAAGGCTATTCAATCATTAAAAATTCCTGGTGAAGTAATCGACAAATAATGATAAGTCAATTTTCGTTAGCAGAGAAAAAGTTCAATCCTGGAATAGACTTTTCGAAGGAAGAACTTCTCTCAATAAATATAGGTGAAGATAAATTTGAAGTTTCCTCACCTAGGGATGCTTTTCTAAAATTCATCCAATACTTTTACAACAAAAACAAGTGGGTAATGCGTGAAGTGATGATTAAAAAGCACGGCTTTCTTCAAGCTTATTTCTATCAAGATGAGAACTCGAAAAATCCATTGAAAGTGATAGATGGATTATATATGCGTGAGATAAGCCAAGAAAGAGCAGTTGACCTTTTGATAAAAACAATCATTTATTTAAAGCTAGAAAACTTTTCAATAGAAATAAAATAGAACCTGTCTGACAGGTTCTATTTTTTTTACTTTTCAACAGTCTTTAGAATATAAAGAATTCCGATTGTTTTAGGTCCACAATGCGTACAAACAACACATCCAGCATGAGTGTGATGTATGTTTTCAACAGGAATGTATTTCGATAAAGCATCAATAATTTGTTTGTCTTCACCATTCATGCAATCTGAATCTGTAACAAAGACATGAGATGTATCCATATTTGGCAAATCTTTAACGAACTTTTGAATTTGAACATCGACAGCCTTTGCGTACTTTCCTATCAAAACCTTCCCTACAGACATACCATTGTCCTTTACGACGATTACTGGATGAAGTTGAAAGACAGACGAAGCCCATCTAGTCAACGAATTACATCTTCCACCTTTATAGAGATAATCCAATGTATTGATGCAAAATTTTGAATTCACTAAAGGAACAAACTTTCTAACTTCTTCTGCAATCTCATGAACATCCATACCTTTATCTCTAAGTTCACACATCTTCAAAACTAAAAGACCTGTACCTGTGGATAAATTTTGAGAATCGACGATTTCAATTCTGCCTTCAGGGAATTCCTTTGATGCAACAGTTGCATTGTTGATTGTCGAAGACAATCCGGATCCAATACCTGTAAATATAATGTCGCACCCGTCATCGATATAAGGCTTGAAGTAATCAATGAATTCTTGAATATTGATTGCACCACTCTTAGGTGTTTCGCCTAATTCTTTGACTTTATCATATAGTTGTTGAGGTGTGATAGTTACTCCATCTAAATAATCTACTCCTTCCTTTGGAAAAGTGACATGAAGAGGTACAACTCTAACTTTATACTTCTCTACTAATTCAGGACTTAAATCAGCTGTGGAATCAGCTATAACAATAACTTTATTCATTAAAATGATTCTCCTTATGAAAATAGGGCTTTCATGCTTTTATTTTACCACTACTTTATACTAAAAAAAGTAAGTTCATCAACAATTAAGGTATTAAAAATTTTAGTATAGGAAACTGAGAATAATTGCAGTCTCAAACCAAGGCTTTGCTTTTAAAAAATAAGTAAATTTACGCTTGCTTTATAAAAAGATAGTAGTATAATTTCTCTTGCACTTGGGACATAGCGCAGCTTGGTAGCGCACTACCTTGGGGTGGTAGGGGTCGTGAGTTCAAATCTCACTGTTCCAACCAGTTAGAAATCAACAAATCCATACTTAACTGTATGGATTTTTTATTTTTAACATTTAACTAAATCTTGGATATTTGTTCACTGATTACTTTATTTAAAGCAAGGAAAATTAATACATGAATTCATTAAAGGTTATTTCGTTTGGAATATACGAAGATAACCAGAATCCAATCAATCAAATTTATAAAGATGAGAGAATCTTATATATGGATGGTTGTTTTTGAGATACTAATACATAGGTCTTTGGATATTTGAATGGATATAAAGGTAAAACTGAAAATGAACTTATCAGTTATTATGAATTGATTTGTAAAAAGAGACTTCATTTAAAATATAAAATAATATCAACACCTGAATATATGAAAAACATAATTCCAATAATGGACAAGCATAATGACTTATATAAAAAGGCTGGTAAATATAAAAGAAAGCGACATGGAAAACCAGACGTCGATTTGTATTTTGATCATTACAACAAATACAAATATGAAATAGGAAATGCAAATAAACTGATTAAAAATAGAAAATCATTATTATTTGTTGCAACTAGAATAGTAAGTAGATATCAAACGATTAAAGAAATGACTATTGATGAGTTTTCTTTCGATGAATACATCCACGGTTATAATGACATATATAGAATAAATAACAGCAATTATAATAAAGGATAATCGCTAATACTTAAATCTAATATTCCTTCAGAGCAAATATCTTCATCTATTTTTAATTGATTTTTTAATTCAAATATACTATCAAACTTTGTTTCTTCTCTTATTGCTCTTTCAAATATAATTCTAATTTTTTGTCCATAAACATCTTTGTTAAAATTATCTAATATTGTTGTTTCTATAATAGGTTTATCTAATTTGTTAATTGTCGGATGAACTCCTATATTAGTCATAGAATGATACATAATCCCATCAACAATTGTATAAGTTTTATATACACCATTCTTAGGGATGATTTGTCCATTTAACGGAGACATATTCAAGGTAGGAAATCCAATCTTTCTACCTTCTTTAAATCCATGCAATACTGTGCTTTCAAAAGAATAATAATGAGAACAAAGATCAACATAATCTTCAAGCAATCCATCTTTCAATTTGCTTTTGCACAAGGTGGTAGAAATCTTGTAATTATTTTTTATTATTAAGTCGACTATGTCGACTTTAAAACCGTGGCTGATGAAATCAGTGGATTTGCCAATTCCTTTGTATCCAAAAGTAAAATCTGTCCCTATATATATTTCTTTTGTATTAATAGGTTTAATTATATTATCTATAAATTCATTTGGACTTAATTTAACCAAGTTTTCATCATAGTCCAAAACGATAATTCCATCGATGAATCCTAACTTTTTTATATCATCAATCTTATTGTTTGTAGACATGATAAAATCAGAATTTGATCCTTTTATTCTTGTTTTAAAATCATCGCTGAAAGTCAAAACATATTTCTTGAGCTTTGATTTATTTAATTTTTCTAATACATTTAAATGGCCTTTATGCAGACAATCAAATTCACCGATGGCTAAAGCAATTCCGTTTCCATCATTTTTTATTTCATTTAAAGTTGAAAGTCTATATACAGGGACATTCTTATAGCTAATTCCAAATCCTCTAAGACATTTAAACTCTTCTCCATCTTTTTCATAGAAATAAACGAGTTTACCTATTTTATTAAAGCTAAAGAAATAATTAGATTTAATACTATCATTCTTAAACTTATTTCCGTTTAATATTATTTTTTCATTAGATTCATCGACGAAAAACAAACTAGATTCTTTGATAGATTTATACACAGGAATGATATCATTCTCATTGACTTCATTAATCTTCTTTGCTTTTGAAACATCAAAATCA
>ERZ772831.3736-NODE-3736-length-10548-cov-3.665777_pt1 | contig 10548 bp, 9 predicted proteins | sample MGYA00580858_ERZ772831 | MGnify/ENA primary metagenome ERZ772831 (study PRJEB29015, sample SAMEA2737694) | human gut metagenome | biome: human gut; feature: human-associated habitat; material: faeces | place: China | collected 2012 ... | reverse complement strand
AAAAACGGGCGCACCCGACGGGTGCGCCTGTTCCTTTATACTGCTATCTGAAAAAAGAAAAACCACAGGTAACTGCCTGTGGTTTTGCATTCAAAAATTCGGAGGATTGGAGTCTTTTTAAAAACGGCCTAAGTAAGTGAAAAATCAAAGAAAAAATTAAAAAGAAATGAAAAAAGAAAGAGAAGAGTACCTAGCCTCCGGATACACCGTCTTCCGCCGAAACCCGGATCACTCCGAGCTAGTACAGAATAACATTATACTATCGAAAAGGAAATACTGTTTTGCGTTTGTTTACATTTTGTTTACATTTTATGGGACAATAACCGCACAATCTGCCGTGTAACCAACCAATTGGGCGGATTTACCGGACATTTACGCCCTTTCGACCGGTTTTGACAATTTCTTGCAAAAGAAACAAAATGGTCATATTTTATCCGAAAAGTGTTAACCGAATTCGCAAATTCTTCATTTTATTTCTATATTCCGCTCACTTTTTGCCGTTATACTAATACTCGAAAGGCGGGAAACGCCCCTTCTTTTCTTTTCATTTTTCTTTTCCCACCAAACCCTTAACAATATCTCATTGTTTTCTGTTTTCCGCCTTCCACTTTGCATTCATCCTCCCCTTTCTCATATACCTCCGTGCCATAGGGCACAGCGAAAGCGCACGCCGACCGGTGTGCGCTTTTGTTTTGCCGCTTTACCCTTGGCGGCGCACCGGCGCTTGTCCTTTGACGACACCAAGGTAACCACCACCGTCAAACTCAGCAAATAAGCCACAAGGCACCAAAAAAGGACACCCACTCGGGTGTCCTTTTTATCGATTTGATTTTATTTCAGCACTTTGAAGTCTACCTTGCCGATCTTGGTGCGGGGCAGAGCGTCAATGTACTCAATCTCCCGGGGCACGGACCATTTGGACAGGTTCTGCACACCGAACTCGTGGATCTTCTCTGTCAGGGCGGCCTCATCGTCGTGGGCATAATTCTTGTTGCGCACCACAAACATCTTCAGCTGGGTCTTGCCCTCCTCGCCGGTGCCGATGACGCAGCAGTCATAGATCTCGGCCATGGCCCGGTAGCTCTCCTCAATAAAGGAGGGATACACCAGGTAGCCGCTGATCTTATACACCCGCTTCAGCCGCTGGCGGTAGTAAATATCGCCCTTTTCGTCAATGAAGCACATATCGCCGGTATGCAGCCAAACCTTGCCGTCCGGGTGCTCCACCAGCACTTTTGCGGTCTCCTCCGGGTCGTGGTAATAGCCCTGCATTAAGGTGGGGCCGTAAACGCACAGCTCGCCGTCCTCGCCCTTTACCTCCTCTGTGGTGCCGGGCTTTACGGTCATCACTTCAATATTGTAGGTAGGCACGCCGATACAGCCCTGGGGCGCCTCGCGGCGAGGGTCCGTAAAGCTGCACACGGTGACGCACTCGGTCAGGCCGTAGCCGGACACAAAGTGGAACTTGGAGCCGTTCTCGTGAAGCAGGCGGTCCATCTTCTCCGTTAAGGAGTAAGGCACCACATCGCCGCCGGAGCCGATAAGCTTCATGGTGCTCATATCCACGCCCTTCAGGTAGCCGGCCTTGTACACCTTCTCAAAGAAGTCCGGCACGCCGAAAACATAATTGATATGGTACTTGCGAATGGCATCTGAGCACATTTTAGCGTCAAACTGGGGCCACAGAGACTGGGGCATGCCCACACACATGGACACATGCATACAAAGGGCAAAGCCAAAGCCGTGGAACACCGGCAGCGCAGTCAGCATGGCATCGTGGTCCGGGTCCAGGTCGATCTTAATGGTGTCCTCCACCACATCCACCAGCTCATAGGACAGGTTGTTGATGGCCTCGCTGGAGAGCATTACGCCCTTGGGATTGCCGGTCGTGCCGCCGGTCATCATAATGGCAGCGGTGGCCTGGGGATCGGTGGCCGGTTCCGGGTTGCCGTTCTTGGCAATATACGCCCGGCCCTGCTTTAAGAAGTCCGACCACTCATAGAAGCGGGTCACCCCCACAGCCGGTGCGGTCTTGCCCTTGATCTTCTTCTTATACATGGCGTTAGCGATCCAGCCGTAAGGAGTCTTGGGGAAGTAAGAAGCGGTTTTGCACTTCACCAAAGTCAGGTTCATACCGGCAAAGGCCTTCTCTGACACATCAAAGCAAAAAGCAAACTTGGCATCGACCAGATCTACCGCATACTTGGCCTCGCTGGCCACAGACAGCGGGTGCAGCATGGAGGCCACGGCGCCGATCTTATTCACCGCATAAATGGCGGCAATGCACTGGGGCATATTGGGGGCGCAGATGATCACCCGGTCGCCCTTGCGCACACCGTTTGCCAGCATACCGGCAGCGCAGGCGTCTACCAGATCCGCCACCTGGTTCCAGGTCAGGGTGTTGTTATAATAATAAAAGCAGGGTTTATCGCCGCGCTTGGCCACAGATTCCGCGAACTTCTGATACATGGTCTTGCGCACATCATACTTGGTGGTATATTCGATCATGAAAATGCTCCTTTTTCATCTTACTGTTCATCTATTATAGCAGGCCCCTCGCCCCGGCTCAACAAAAGGCCCAAAGATTTTATACTTAATTTATAAACCCGGGTTTGACTTTTGGCGCATCTATGGTATGATAAAGAGCGATATTACAAAAAAGGACGACGATTATGGCCTATCAAATCAAAAAAGACCCGATCTCCAAGATTCCCAAGGTGCAACTGGCCTTTTGGCTGCTGGTGCGCTTGGCTATGCTCATCTGCGCCGGATATTCCTTTATCCACGGCGATACGGTGATGGGTTTTGAGAGCATATTTTGCTTTATATTCACCCATTTGTGGGATCTGTTTCAGATCTTCGGCAACGGCTCGTTTATTGAAGAAGTGCCGCCCCTGTCCCAAACCCTGCTGAATATCATTATTTTTATCGGCATTGTGTTTGGCTCCTACCTGGAGCTGTTTGACAAGCTGGCGCATTTTGACGATTTTATGCACCTGCTGTCCGGCTTCGTGTGCGCCGCCTTTGGCTTTGACTTTGCCCGGATCATTCAGCGCAAAAAAGGCCCCTGCGCCGTAACTCTGGCCGCAATATTCGGTCTGATGTTCGCCGTGACCATCGCCGCCGGGTGGGAGTTTTACGAATTTCTGATGGACACCCTCCACGGCACCAACCTGCAACTGGCAAAAGCCGGGCCGGAGACCGCCATGTTTGACCTGGCCAAGTACCACGGCGAGTACGGCTATATTGGCTTGGTCGATACCATGACGGATATGATGATGAACGTCGTGGGCGGCATTGTAGGCATGATCTTTATGATCGTGCTGCGCACCAAAGGAAACAAAAAGCCCACCGCCAAGGCAAAAAAATAAACCGTAAAAACAAGAAAACCGCAATGCACACGCACTGCGGTTCTTTTTGCTTTTATCTGTGTTTTACTCTGTATTCTGGGCGGTGTCCAGGTCCTGGAGCATTTCCTCCAGCTCTGACGGCTGGTGCGCCATGCGTGGCTTACCCTGGGCAGTCCAGCCGGTGCGTAGGTATGGGTAATAAGTTTTGCCGTCACTGCCGATCACGCTGCCGTCCTTTTGTTTCTTTTTCACCTGCACCCCGGTAACCAAATAGCCGTCGCTGTCAATATAGGCACCGGTCGGCTCTAACCGAGCGGCCGGGTCGTCCATAGCGTACAGATACTGCACATTCTTGGTGGCGTCTCCATCCGGCGACTTCCAATAATAATACAGATACGCCTTGCCGTCCCGGGTATAGGCAGGCACAAAATGCGGCTGGGGATAGAAATTGCCCTGCCGATCATAATAGCCCCGATCCAGTAGCGGCCGCCGCAAATTGCCGTGGGTGCCGCTAAAGTCGCCGCTAACCAGGAACCGACTGCTCAGCAGACAGCCATCCTTATCGTACAGCGTCACTGTGCTGTATGGCTTACCGGCCAAGCAAAAATAATAGTCCCCGAACTGATACTGAAAGCTCATCTCATACCGCTGGTGCGCCCATTCTTTCAGCTGGTCAAAGCGGCTGCCCAGACTATCGTATTGGGCTGTATACCGGTCCTCGGACACCTGGGGCGCCTGCAATTTGGCTCCAATCTTGCGAGCCAGGTCGGCACGACGCAACTTGGGGTTCTTCTCCACCGTGGCTGCTACCCGGTCCAGTTGTTCCATAGCCGCAGCGGTAGCGGTATCCTGCCGCTTGGCAGAGAACGCCGCCTCACATCTGTACTTGTCGCTGCCCACCAGGTAAGTCCAGTCATAGCGACAGTTGCCCAGCCGCTGCAAGGTGTATTCCACCTTCCATTTATACGGTATCACGCCGGACAGCTGCTCCAGCACCACCCGGTCCTTTTTGCCGGCCATCTTGCGGTCAAACAGTGCCTGCCGCCCGGCCGTATCTACCGTTAAAAAGCGGGCGCTGCGCTTGTCCAGATCCGTGCCCACCAAGTCGCTGTTCAGTCCCAAGCGCACAATGCCGCTGACCTGGGAGCGGTACGCTTGCTCCCGGGTGGATTGGGCATAGGTGCGGCTAATCTCCTCGGCCATCTCCGGATCGCTGCCCAGCTTCTCCAGCGAGTCTTGGAACTTGGCGATCTCCTTTTGGTACTCCGCCTCCAGCTCTGCCCGACTTTGAATTTCCTGCGGCTCCACCTGGGCCAACACATAATTGTGCTGATAGGTTGCGGACAGAAACTCCCCGTCGTCGGTGCGCTCAATCTCAAAGGCGTAAGGGCTGTCCTCAATCTCCGCGCACAGGGCGTCCATATCCTTGGCGCCCTGGGTCACCTGGAGCAAATAGGCATACACCGCCTTGTACTCCCCGGCAAAGGCGCGCACATCCGCCGGCGCCTTGACACCAAGGGCGATGGTGGCCGCCAGGCACAGAACGCCCAGCACCGCGCCCACTCGGCCAAAGACATGGGCCAAGCGATTGTCCAGCCGGCTGTTGGCCAGCGCCGCCTTTTTCAGCATATAGATCACTGCCGCCAAGAGCAACAGCACACCGGGTACCAGCAGACCGGCGATCCCGCCGGCCACTGCCCGATCGTTGGCATACAAGCCCTGGTGCTTTAAGATCTCTTGATGAAACAGGAACGCCTGCCAGTTGGCAAAGCGACCGCCCATGGTGGCGCTGAGCTTTTGCAGCAAAAAATACAGATACACCCCGCTGCCGCCCAGCCCAAGGGCATACAGCACCGCCGTTATCGGGTGGTTCCGGTGCAGGCACCACACCCCGTACAGGCAGGCGCAGCCGGGCACCAAGCAGGCCCCGGCGTTTAGCAGAGCCGTCAGCCCCACATCGCCGAACACATACTGCCGCAGGGCAAAATACGCCCCGGCCAGCAGTCCGCCCCACAGCAGCAACAACACAATGTCCCACACCGGCGTATAAAACCGATTGTGCAGCGCGCCCAGCTGGTCGCAGATCTCTGCCGGGTCGCCCATGGCCTCTACGCCCTGCGCCTCTGCCCGTTCCGGGTCATAGCCGATCTCCTCCAGTGCCGCCGTACGGTGGGCAATGTGATCCTCCAGCTCTGCGGAGACCGCTCGCTTTTGGCGGTCGTCAAAGATCCGTGCCGTGGCCTTTTTGACATAATCTTCTCTCTTCATTTTCTTTTCCGTTACCCTTTATGCAAATGACAATACTTTCTGTACCGTGTCGGAGAAAGCGGTGAACTCCGCCTTTTTGCTCTCCAGCAGCTTGCGCCCTTTCTTTGTAATATGGTAGTATTTTTTCTTGCGTCCGGTGGACGCGTCCCAGTAGCTCTCCAGGCAGCCCTCCTGCTCCAGCGCGTGCAAAATGGGATACAAAGTGCCCTCTTTCAGCGAAAAGGCATTGTCGCTGCGGGCCTCCAGGATCTTGATGATCCGGTAACCGTACAAATCCTCGCTCCCCAGTACAGAGAGCACCAGCATAGGCAGCGTGCCGGTGGACAGTTCCTTGCTGATCTTCATAGCCGTCTCCTTTCCGTTATTACATAGATATTCTATGTATAGATGATAACAGTATTTCAACACTTTGTCAAGACAGAAAAAACCGCAATGCACAGGCACTGCGGTTCTTTTTGACTTTGACTTTAATTGGCGGCGCGCCCGGCGTGGCCGTTGGTGGTAAAGGCCAAAATGATACACACCAGGGCGATCACCAGCAACGGCACATAGCGCACGCAAAAGATCTCCACCGTCAGCGGACCGTACACCTTGTAAAACACAAAGGCGTCCGACATGGCAAACTCGTTGAGCAGCTCATACAGCAGCAGCGCCAAAACCGCCATGGTGGCGGAGCCGGACAGCCGCAGGATCAGCATGGCAATGCCGTAAAACAGCACGCCGATGCACAGCAGATTAACAGCCATACTCACCGAGTAGCTCAGGCAGCGAAAGTGCAGCAGCGTCACCGCCGCCACATTGACCAAGGGCAGCAGAAAGAACAGCTGCGACACGGCAAAGCGCTTTTTGCGGCTGTAAAAGAACAGCACATCCCTTGTGCGATCGGAGAAGAAAAATTCCGACACAAAAATGCTGGTCCATACGGTGCTGATGGGCAGCAGAAAGTACATCACCGTAACAATATCCGTCTCTGCCCCCGCGCCGCCATTCTTATACAGCACGGCGGAGATCACCGGCACCAGCACATTGACGGTCAGCAGCGGCACCAGCCACAGCTTGCTGACCGCCTTTAAGTACAGGCCAAAGGTGCTCAGCTTAATTTTTCGATAAAGCATATATATCCGTCCTCTACCGTAGGCTCCAGCGCCGGCGCGGCCAGGGGCGCCTTGCTGATGATCTTTTCATACGCTTTGCCGTCCACCGTCACCGGCCCCATGGAGTGGAACGGCGTGGCAAGATCGGCCGTGCTCTCCACCGCATACACCTTGCCCCGGGCCACATCTGCCAGCGCACCGCAGGAGTCAAAGGCGGTGATCCGGCCGTCGCACAGCACCAAAATGCGGTCACACAGAGACTCAATATCCGTGATGATATGGGTGGACAGCACCACGCACCGATCCCCCTTGATCCGGCGGATTACATTCTTAAAATTCAGCCGTTCCTCCGGGTCCAGTCCCGCCGTAGGTTCGTCCAGCAGCAGCACATCCGGGTCGCCGATCAGCGCCTGGGCAATGCCCAGCCGCCGCTTCATACCGCCGGACAGGGTCTTGACCGTCATATCCCGCTGGGGCGACAGGTTCAGGATCTCCAGCAAATGGGTGATCTCCGCCTCCGTGATCTTGTAGCCCTTTAAGTTGGCAAAGAATTGCAGCACCTCATAGGCGGTCAGCTCCGGGAACACATCAAAGTTCTGGGGCAGGTAGCCGATATGGTCCAAATAATCCTTCACCTCCCGGCCGTCCCCGTCCGTGTAAACAATGCGACCGCCGTTTACCTTTTCCACCCGGGTAATGCAGCGCAGCAGGGTGGTTTTGCCGCTGCCGTTGCGGCCCAGCAGACCGTAGGTGCACGGCCCCAGGTCTACGCTGATCTGCTCCGCCACCAAGGCGGATTTGAATTTTTTATGTACACCGTCAAGCTTTAGCATATTTCTCTCCTAACTCCTGCAAAAAGGTCATGGGCGCCCGGGTGTCTTTGCTGTTTGTCAAATACTGCTCCGTCTCTGCGGCGGCAGCCTCCCGGTTTTTGGAGGCAGACAGCTTTAGAATGATCTGCACCATGGGGTATTCCTCCGGGTCCTCGCTCTGCTTTAGTTGTTCCAGCTCCTCCCGGTCCACTTTTTCATTATAGTAATAAACAAATGTCTTGTAGAAGTCCATCTTGCTGATGTCAATTTGGGACTCAAAGTACGACTGTTCCATGTCAATCATAGAATTCGTCACCACGTAGCCGTCATAGGACCGCAAGTGCTCATACGGGGTCAAATTGTCCGCGTCCATGATAAAAATGGTATGAATATCCCGGTGCTCCTTGGTAAAGGTGCCCATATTCTTTTTGACCCTTGCCTGGATTTCTCCGTCCGCATACTTAGGATAGACCACCAAGGTATCGTTGAGCTTTAAGGTATCGTAATACCCGCTGAGCAGGGTAATGGAACGGGCGTTACCGGCAAAGTGATTGTCTCCCCGGGCAGCCAAGTTGCAATACATCTGCTTTCGCCCACTGCAACGCACATCAAAGGCGGTATCATAGGGCAGCGAGCAATCAATAAAGCCATAAAAATTGTCCTTAAACAGCTCTCGATACCCGGGAATGGGATAATAGGCAAAGTTGGCGGGCAGGCAGACCCCGGCATAACTGCTGTAATACTTGGGTGATTTGCCGGTATATTCCAGGCACAGATATTCCACAGCCGCCCCGCCCCGGGTCACCGTTACATAGTCATATTCCCGGCGGAAGTCCAGCGCCGCGCCGGTTTGGTCCGTCACCTGCTTCACCTTATACCCATGGTACAGAGTAAAGCGGTAGCTTTTCAGCTCCGATCGGTCCACATACACCTTGGCACGGCCGGTCAAATTCAGCCCCACGGAAAAGTCCAGCTGATATTTTTTTACCCGGAAATCGGCGGCCTCGTCCTTTTGGCAATCCTTATAATTCATACCATAATATGTCGTGTCTGCCGTTTCGCTGGCAGCGCTCAAATCCATTACCGGAACAGATACCGGTATAAAATACCCGGTCAACAGCACAGCTGACAGCAGCAGCCCCAGCCCGCCGGTCCACCACCGTTTGGCCTTGGTGCGGGCACAAATAAGACCCACCACCGTAGCGGAGAGGGCGATGAAAAACAGCAGTTGAGCGATTTTGTTCAAATCCCAGGGGATCCCGATTTGGTCATTCGGCTCATACTGCATAGAATTGGGGATCAAGGAGAAAATTTGCATCAGCTTGGCATAATTTTTCCCGGTAGATTCCATCACATGCGTGGTGGTGGTTTGAAGCCATTCGGTCTCCGATAAGCCAAAAATCACCATCAGCGGATACACAATATACCGCTGCCGAACACCGGACAGCAACAGACCGATCAACACCGCCGCCCCCGGACACAGCACCTGATAACAGATCACCCGAGACAGCACATGGGGCAGCAAGGCAACCTGGTGCGCCACGCAGGCATAAACCACGATAAGCAGGAACGACACCATGGTTAAAACACCGATCAGGCTGAAAAGCAGCAGCAACTGGGCACGGTAGACCCCGCCGATCCCCTGCTTGCAAGTGGAAAAAGTCTCTTTATATCGATTGATCTTCACAAAGCACTCGTAAGAGAAGAAAAGAAAAAAAATCACCATCAGATACATGGGGAACAATGTGTCAAATGCATAGGTTAAAGTATCGGCCGGCGCTTCTTGACGGATAGAAGCAATCGTAGCGTATAGCAGAAAACCACTGTACAGCGCGATAACGGCCAGGATTAAATTTTTATAAAACTTGTTCCGGCTCCACAACCGGGACATAAGCTTAAATGTACTCATTTTGATTCCACCTTATAAACAAGGTCGGCGCTTACGCGCCGACCTTGCGCGTCCATTATGCGTTCTTCATATAACCCCAGGCGTCACAACCCTTTGTATTTTTGCCCTCTGGATTCAACTTCAAAAACCAATCGGTTTTATAATCCAGTTTTTTGGTCATATATGCATTTTTTTCATCTCTCCCATGTCCGGGTGCGATTAAATACTTTCCCCCAGTGTGCCAAAAGGCACCATTTTTGTAGCGGGCAATATAGTACACACTGTGTTGCGAGGACTTGCTGTTTGTTCCCCAATAATATTTAAATGTACCGTACACATTGGAGGAAGAATTTACGGCTTGGGTTTTGGTCAAGTGAACAGACACACTTGCCGCACTTGCGGAGAATGTGCTGCCCAGCATACCAAAGCACAGAACAGCTGAAAGCAAAATCGACACTAATTTTTTCTTTGACATAATACTACTCCTTTTTTATCTTTACAGATTTATTCTTACAAAACGAGAATAAACGGTACTCGCCTCCTCTCTTTGCCTATTTCAACCACAAAATAGTTGACAATTCTCATTTCGTAAATTTATTGTGTATACGAGTCACTGTAAAATACTTTCTTTGATTTACATTTTCATTGTATGGCAGTCGCTTTCGTTTGTCAAGGAACTTTACCACTTCTTAATAATTCAACATACACAAAAGCCACGACAAAGCATTGGTTGCTTTGCACAAAAGTCTATGGTATACTGTAATAAATCTGTGTAATTCGCATAAAGCGTTACCGGCATTGAAGGGGGATATTATGAAAGAAAAGAAGCTGGGCGCCAAGGTCAAAGACCTGGTGTCCTCGGTCAAAACCCACTGGACCACCATTTTTGAAAGCGAATCGGCAGCCGCAGAGGCTTAAAATCGATCATCGAAAGCAATATACAAAAGCAAAGGACTTTGACCAAACGGCCAAAGTCCTTTTTATCCCTATCTGTATATACGAAAGCCGCAGCTTGACGATACCCGGCAAAAATGCTAAAATATCCGCAAGAAAAAGACAAAGGAGAATCCTCCCTATGGCAAGCGACCAAACAGTGGTCCTGCACAGCAGAGACGAAATGTGCAGAAAATACAAAA
>ERZ772831.3726-NODE-3726-length-10569-cov-4.135343_pt1 | contig 10569 bp, 9 predicted proteins | sample MGYA00580858_ERZ772831 | MGnify/ENA primary metagenome ERZ772831 (study PRJEB29015, sample SAMEA2737694) | human gut metagenome | biome: human gut; feature: human-associated habitat; material: faeces | place: China | collected 2012 ... | reverse complement strand
ATTATCCCAATCCTATGGGGTATCCGACTTTCTGCTATCAAAAAGCTATCAGGGGTTGCTATCAATAGTTGGTTTCGACATTTATATGGGCGATTTAGTAAAAATCATAGCATATATCCACTTGCCTATCGGGAGGCATGATTATCCTAGCAAATACTCACATACAGCTGCAATTCCGGCGTTTTTTATTGTTCTAGCTCGCACATCTGCTATATATTTTGCTTGTTTTAACTTTTCTTCTGGTGCGGAAATTAAATCTCCAATGGTATCAATCGAAATCTCATGCATCTTCTGCTTTTGCCAATCTGTTAGCTCAAGCAAATCTATTGATTTATCCAACTGCTCCTTAAGCGCATCTGTTTCGCTTCCAACGATCTTACCCTGAACCCCTTGATATACAGGATAATTTGCACCATATTCGCTCATTCTTCTAATATCTGATGCTTTGATTATTTTCATGCCTGTTGCTGAAGGAGTTGCTTCAGATGCCAGTAAACACCCGAGATTTACCATGTATCGTGTACCAATCTCACTGCGGGTTGCACGTATTCCAGCAGCGTCTTCATAAATCAGACCAGAATACTCAAGTATTCTCAGAGCCTCTTTAACCTCTTGAGGAGCATTATTATTAATCCAGAAATATGCTGTTGTTCCTTTACCATTACTATTTTCGAGGAAATCATCATTTTTTCTCTTTAATTCTTGAAGTACAGTAGTTTCAAGAAAGTCACGTCCCCATGAAATGAAATCCTTATACCCGGGATATCTGTCTGCTAATTTGGTATGCTCTGCCCAAAGCTTTTCACGATAGTAATCTCTAAAGACTTGATTGACTGACTTTGCATCGATTCTTTCGGCCATAGAAACGCTTGTTAAAAGATATCGGGGATTTCCTGATGCTGCATACGCAAGCAAAGTGAAATTCTCTCCATGTCTTGAAAGATTAGTGGCTAAACTGCTATCACGGATCTGCTTTAATACCATCTGCTTCATGATAGACACATAGTCTGAATCATTTACATTTCTAACTAAAGATACCTTGACAGCATCATGTATTGGCTCGAATGTTTCCCCATAAACGGTTACACCAGGATATACTGCTGCATTACATTTGATATAGGGTGATCTTAAATCTCTAAATAATGTGAAGAACTCTCTTTGCTGCTGTGGTAAAAAAACATGTGCGGCTTCATCGATAAATAGGACGATACGTGAAATATCCAGTTCACCGCATAAATCTTCTACTGTATTTAGAAAATCATCCAAAGACGGGATTTTAGTAACATCGATCAATTCTCCTGGTGTTTTCCAAGACTCCTCAAAGGCTTTTGCAATATCGTCAATTTTGCTCGATTCAGTCGAACTTTCACCCGCCAATAATGATAATCCGCCAGATATAGGGGATAGTTTCCCTGTTTTCTTTAACGCTCTAAGAACTTCGGAACAAATTCGACTGAGCATCCAGTTCTGAAACTGTTCGGGATTTGACGTTTTCAATAGCGAAGCTTTTCTGAACGTTAAAAATACCGGTAAAATTTTTCTCTCAGAGAATTCCTGAAGCATCTGAATTTCGCTCATTTTGAATAGAAATGATTTTCCAACACCTCTACTTCCAATTAACAAAACCGGAGAGGGAGCTTTAAGCTTATCAATAATACTTTGCTCATAATCAGATGCTACATACAATTCTGCTATTTGATGGTTAGTTAATTCTTCAGTTCTAAAAACTAAATCACTCATATTAGTTTACTCCTTCAGGCGAAAGCAATAGTTGAATTTCTGATAATGTTCCCAAGTTATCTGAAATAATTGGCTCAAGTGCAACAATTGTCTCAGGTGTATTAAATATATGTCTAAATCTAATAAATAAAGCCACGCAAATTAGATATTGAATATTTGAAAAATATTCTACATACTGTTCAAAAGCATTTTCGTCGAATAGGAGATTATCGGGCAGTGAACTTAGCTTCTCAAAATTACCATGTACATACTCTGAGCATTCTCTGTATACATTTTTGGCAATTGTAAGGAATTCTACACTTCGTACCTCATCTAAGCTCTCGGCATATACACTAATAAACTGTTTCCCAAATATACCATTCTGATCATCTACAATTTGTGACCACGACATATCATACCGTCCGGTTTGCCAGAGTCTATATTTATAATCATTAGTTGATAGCAATATGGCAAACAGCATATGTTCAAAAAACTGACGCAGAGTTGTTATTGCTTCCTTATAAAATCCTTGAGCGCACATATAAATTGAGTTTATACATTCGGTTTGGGCTTCTTTGACTAAAATATAGTCTTTCACATTATCACAATAAGATACCCACTTATGGAGATCATCAGCAAAAGCGATGCATTTGCTAAGTGCATCAAGTTTTCCTGAAATATTAAGCAAATCTATGTTCTCTTTTGCTCTTTCACAAATTTTCTGCAAGGTTTCGTAATTTGTCATTTCAATCTCTTTCTTTTTATCAATAACTTGGTGGACATTTTGCAATAAACAACTGTCATATTATTCATCTCGGTCCTAAAAAACGATCTCCGTTCAAATGAATCATGTGATCTGGCATATCGGCAATCCAGACCTCTGTTTCCCATGCAAGGGATTCTGAGAACTGCTTGAATGTCTTGAAATCCAGAAATGCCGTAACATATATTTTCCCGGCCGTAACGCCAGTCGTCATTTCCTCGATTTCTTTGATGCGCTTAGGCTCCATCGGCCCAACGGATGTAACCGATTCGATAAAGTATAGCCAATCCTTGTCTTCAGAGTAGAGGACAACATCGGGCATTTTATCGTGAAGCGTAATTGCAAATCCGAGTTCTTGCAGTTTTGCAACATTCTTTACCAAATCCTTTTCTGTAGTATCTCCTACATAAAGGCACTCAGAATTTGGAGCAAAACGTGGAGCGAATTCTTCAATGATAGCCTTTTGAAGTTCGTTATGCTTACCGGGAGAGAATGTAAAGTCATCACCGTTAATCCGAACAGGCATTTTTCTCATTGTTCGTTTAGAAGCATAAAGATCAACCAATGTTTCGTGAGCTTTCAGAAATTTCAGCTTTTCTGATTCCCAACTGTCTGTTCCATCTCTATGGATAAGAGAAAGCATTTCATTTGTTAAACGATATCGATAATTCGGACTATTTGTTGCTTTTCCGTTGTCTTCAATAAAGGCAGCGTTCCTAAAATGGTGCATAGCCTGCTTTCGGAAAGTCTCTCGGCTGTTCTCTGCATATGTAACACCATTCTTTATTTGATATAGCCTATTCAATCCATCTCGTTCCATCAAACTATATTCTTCAATTTCGTATCCTAACGCTTTAATTTGTGACATGGAAATTTTTGTTTCAAGCCACTTTAACAATGTCTTTCTGTCTATTTCTTTAGTAATTGGTTGATCTGATTTTTCTGCAAGGGCGAAAAATATATTTCCTTCATCATCAGAAGATATAGTCAAATCACTGCCGTCATTTTTGAGTATAATATTACCTGTGCCCTGATTGTTTTGGCTGTCATTATATTCAAAGTGTATTTCGTTTTTTGTGATCGCTGCACTTTCGGTTATTTTTACGACTGTGTTCTTAGAAGTTACTATCGTAATTGCAACCCAGTGCAATAATCATATCAAGATTATAATGATCAAGATTACGATTAACCTTTCTGCCACCTTCATTTTGAACTGTCAAGTATTTCTTGACAGTTGAATTTTGACTTAATTCACCATCATTAAAAATATTATTTATGTGAAGGCTGATGTTTTGCTTAGTAGTATTACAAAGTTCTGCAATCTGATTTTGCGTAAGCCAAATATCATCTTCATCAAACCTAACCGAAACTTTTGTAATTCCGTTTTCATCTTGATATATCAACATATTGTTTCCCATATTATCACAACCTTTTCGCTTATTATATCATAGTTTATTGTAATTCTCAATTACAAACTCATTATGCACAATCTCCCTTGCTCTATTTGAAATATTATTCATAGCCTGAACTCAGGCGAGCATATCGGTCGCTTTGAGGTATTCGGTTATATTTTCTTGTTCGGCTAATTTCTTAACGAGTGTATCATACATTTCTGTTGCCCGGACATCTACATCGTGCAAGTATGAATTTAGTTTACATTGAGTAAGCATGGTTGTATAAAACGCCGGTTTATATTGTTTAATATATTCCTTATGTTTTCTGCCCCAATAGCCGATTTCATAATTAGTATCGGTTGATACAAGATTCGGTATATACACATCGCCTACAAGTGTGTAGTTAATGCCCGTGTTTTCGTCGGTAATATACTTTTTCATAAAATTCTCCTTATCTGCATAGGTCATCGTGCCTATGTCTTGTTTTTTGCTTCGTAATAAAGCGTTTTTGTTGCATTGCCTTTTCAGCTTTCATATTGTGTTTGATTTCATCGTTGTCCTCCAAAATATTGGTAGCAACCTTAACTTCTTTTCGTAGCAAAGACAAAATTTTTGTGAAATCATCTCGCTTTGATTTTAGCTCTGCCATAACACTAGGTTGTTTGCAAAAATGAAGAACATAAAACAATCAAAGATATAGAAGAATCATAAAACAAAAAAGAGCTATCGGACTTGATGTCTGATAGCTCTTAATCTTTTGTGAATATTTTATTGTTGCCAAAATGTTGCCATTTTGGGTTGCAAAACTCCCGAATGCCTTATGAATAGGGCGTTTATCGAGGTAGCGGAGTTACTCCCACTCCACCGTACCGGGCGGTTTGGAAGTGATGTCGTAGACCACGCGGTTGACATGCTCCACCTCGTTGGTGATGCGGTTGCTGACAGTAGCCAGGATATCGTAGGGGATGCGCGCCCAATCGGCAGTCATAAAGTCATCCGTGGTAACGGCACGAATGGCCACCAGGTGATCGTAGGTGCGATGATCGCCCATCACGCCCACCGTCTTGACACAGGGCAGCACGCAGAAGAACTGGGCCATCTCTTTCTCGTACCCATTCTTGGCCATCTCGTCCCGCAGGACCCAATCCGCTTCTTGCAGCACCTTGATCTTATCTGCGGTGATCTCGCCCAAGATTCGCACGCCCAGACCGGGGCCGGGGAACGGCTGGCGCCACACCAGCTCCTTGGGAATGCCCAGCATGGTACCCACCTTGCGCACCTCGTCCTTAAACAGGTCGCACAGCGGCTCTACCAAGCCCAGGAACTGCACATCCTCCGGCATCTTTACCTTATTATGATGGGTTTTGATGGTATCCGCATCCCCCTTGCCGGACTCAATGCAGTCCGGATAAATGGTGCCCTGGGCAAAGTAGCCCAGCTCATCCTGGTGGCGGATCTCGTCCCAAAACACATTAAAGAACTCGGTGCCGATGATCTTGCGCTTTTGCTCCGGGTCGGTGACGCCCTTCAGCGCCTGCAAAAAGCGCTCCTGGCAGTTGACCCGCACAAAATTCATATCAAACAAGGAAGTAAAGGTCTTTTCTACAAAATCGCCCTCGTCCTTGCGCATTAAGCCCTGGTCCACAAACACGCAGGTAAGCTGCTTGCCCACCGCGCGAGACAGCAGGCCCGCTGCCACGGAGGAGTCTACACCGCCGGAAAGGCCCAGAATCACCTTTTTGTCACCGATCTGCGCACGCAGCGCAGCTACGGTCTTTTCAATAAAATTATCCATCTGCCAGTCGCCGGAGCAACCGCAAACATCAAACAGGAAATGATGAAGCATTTCCTTGCCATAAGTGGTATGGGTCACCTCCGGGTGGAACTGCACTGCATACAGGCCACGCTCCGGGTTCTCCATCGCCGCACAGGGGCAGTCCGCCGTCTTACCGGTGACGGTAAAGCCCGCCGGAGGCTGGGCGATATAGTCCGTATGGCTCATCCAAACGGTGGAGTCCTGGGGCACATCCCGCAGCACACTGCCGCCCAGCACGGTCAACTTGATCTTGCCGTACTCGGACACCGGCGCCGTCTCTACCTTGCCGCCCAGCATCCATGCCATCAGCTGGCAGCCGTAGCAAATGCCCAGCACCGGCACGCCAAGCTCCAGCACCTCCGGGGTGTAATGGGGCGAGGCCGGGTCATACACGGAATTGGGACCGCCGGTAAAGATAATGCCCTTATAATTTCCCTGCCGAATGGTATCCAGCGAGGTGGTATAAGGCAGAATTTCGGCAAACACGCCGTGATCACGCACACGGCGGGCAATCAGCTGATTGTACTGACCGCCGAAATCCAAAACAAGAATTTTTTCCATACTATTCCTCCAAAGCGCAACGCGCGTTCATACGGGTCTATTATAGCGAAAAGCCCGCCGCTTTGCAAGGAAAATAGCGAAAAAGCGCCCCTTGGGTCTAAACATGCCCTATCCGGCAAAATACCGGGGCAGCACCGGCGGCTGTTCCACCGGTCGCCCGGCCTGCTCCCGGGCGGTACACAGCCGCAAAAGCAGCATAGACAGGGTAGCGCACTGGCACACAGGCGCCAGTAAAGGCAGGCTGTCCGGAAACAAAAATACCTGCCGCGCGCCGGACAGCTGCCCTGCCAGGCTCTCTACCGTGCAAGCCACCGTACCCGCGCCCCGAATGGCCGCCAGTTGCAGGGCAGCGCAGGTTTTTTCCGTCAGTTCCCGACTGCTGATCAACGCCACCAGCGCCGTGTGACTGTCCACCGTAGGCAGCAAGGTGTGGCGCAGCTCCGCCGCAGGCACCGTCTCCACCGGCACACCCAGAGTACGGCTCCACACGCCGGCCATCGCGCCCGCTGCCGCCAGGTCAATGTTTTGACCCACAAACAGCAGCCGATCATAGCCGGTTAGGTACGCCGCCAAAGCGTCCAGTTCGCTGCCACTTTTTAAGATCAGCCGCAGCTTGTCCGGCAGGGTGGCGCACAGCTTTACCGCCATGCGGCCGAATAAGGGGGTAATAGTCTTTTGGCGCAGCCCCCAGTCCACCGCCACCAGCGCCAGCAGCACATAGCCCAGCACAAAGTGGGTCACCGGCGGCAACCCGCCGGGCAGGCTGCAAGGCAGGGACAGAAGCGTGCCCCCGGCACGAGCCAAGGGGCTGTCCGGGTCGCCGGTCAGCGCCGCCGTACGGGCACCGAAGGCCGCCGCCTTTTGCAGCGCCTCCGCCACCTCTGCCGTTTGGCCGCTGGCAGAAATGCCCACCACCAGCGCGCCTCGGTCGCACACCACGCCCCCGGCGCAGAACTCACCAGCAGAATAGGCAAAAGCGGGCACATCGCACACCGACTCAAAATTACAAGCCGCCGCTTGCGCCAGCTGATAGGAAGTGCCGCAGCCTACCAGCAGCACCCGACTGATGCCCCGAGGCCGCAGGCGGCTTTTGCCCAACCGAGGTTGGTCCCCACGCACAAAGCGATGAAGCAGCAGTTCCAAATCTCCGGGCAGCGCCTGTAACGCCTCTCCCGGGTCTACAAAGCCCGCTGCCGGCGGCCGTCGCAAAGTCACCGCGCAGGGGGATTTTTTGATTTTTTTGCCCTTGGCGTTCCAAAACTGCAGCTTGCCCGGGCGTAGCTGCACGCACTCCCCGGCAGACAGGGCATAGATTTTCATTTGATCCGGTTCCAGTGCCGCCAAATCCGAAGAAACGCAAGCGCTGCCGCCGCCTACCGCCGCATACAGCGGCGCCCCGTGAGCACAGGCGAACAGACATTCCTCACCCCGACGCAGCACGGCCAAAGCATAGTTGCCCCGAGCCTCACGGCAGCACAGACGCAAAGCGGCAACGGTGCCGCTGTCTGCATACGCCTGCAAAAGCGCCGCCAGCACCGCGCCGTCGCTGTCCGGGTAGGGCAGCAGGTTCAGCGCACTGCGCAGGGCAACGGCGTTCTCCACCGTGCCGTTCATTGCCAGGCAATAATCATCGGTCACAAAAGGGTGCACATTCTCTGCGGTGCGCCCGCCACAGGTGGCAAACCGGGCGTGTACCAATCCACAGGGCGCTGCGCTCTCCGGCAGCTGCTGTGCCAATGCCGTCACGCTTTCTTTGCTTTTGACACACAACAGCTGGCCCCCTTGCATTAGGGCGGCGCCGTAACCGTCCAGCCCCGACTGGGTGCAGGCCTGCAACTTCTCCAGCAGCAGCTCGCCACAGGGGGCGCTGCCGACAAATCCGTATAGAAACATGGTATTCGCTCCTCCTTAATTTGGCAGCAACCGGGCCACGATCACGCTCATATCGTCTCGTCGATCCGCCGGGGTGTGAGCCTTGGCATAGGCCAGCACCGTATCTGCCAGCTCCTGCTGATCCTGGGATTGAAAGCGGCAAAGCAGCGCCTCCAGCCCTACCGCGTCCGCGTCTGTAATGCCGTCGCTAAGCAGCACCACCGTGTCCCCGGCGCCCAGCACCGCCGTGCGCTTGGCAAAGGTAATGCCCCGCAAAATGCCCGCCGGCATACTGGCCAGCTCGCACCGGGTCAGCCGCCCGTGGCGCAGCACATAGGATCGGGGTGCGCCGGCTTTGTAAAAGGCGCACCGACCGGTAAACAGGTCTACGCAAGCGCAGTCCAAGGTAGCCAGGCTCTCCTCATTGCTCTTGACCAGCAGCGCAGAGTTGACGACTTTCAGCGCCGCGTCAAAGCCAAAGCCTGCACTGAGCAGACGGCTCAGCAGCCCGGCGCCCATAGCGCCGTCCAGCGCTGCCCGAGAGCCGCGACCCATACCGTCGCTGATAATCAGAATTTGGTGACCACGGCCGTCCCGAGCCACCTTTACCGTGTCACCGCACAGCCGTCCCTCCGCTGCGTACTGGGCGTAACCCACAGCCAGACAATACAGGGGCTTTTCGTTAAAGGTCAACAGACTTTCGCTGCCGTAGCGGGTCACCTGGCCTGCCTCCAACGAGCGCCCGCAGGTCTTGCTGATCCTGGCCTGGAGCACCGGACTGGACAATCCCGGTGCCGGATCGTCACAGGCGATCTCCACGCGCATACGGTCAAATTTGTCTAAAATCACAGAGATATTTTTGGGATAAATTTCGCTCTCGCCCAGCAGCCGCCGCAGCTTTCCGGCTGTTTTGGCGTCAAAGCACTCCGCCTGATCAAACTCAAAGGCCAAATCGGACAGCATGTCGGAGATGGAGTAAAACTGGTCCGCCGCCACCATGCGCATATCGCTTTTTTCCGGATCCGGAGGCAACCCCCTTTTGCCGTTAATGCGGTCGATCTTCTCCCGCACCTCCCGCACATCGTCGCTGACGCTGGCCATGGCGGAGGCAGCAAACCGCAGCCGCAGTACCAGGCTTTGGCGCAGAGAGCCCTCCGGGGCAATATCCGCACCGTTTTCAAAAAAGGCAGTGCACCGATCGCCCCAGGCGGCAGGCAGCAAAAGCAGTAGCACGCCGGCCACCGCACTCTCCACAAAGGTGCACACACTCAAACGCCCCAGGTTGGCCAGAGAAAAAGCCCATAGACAGCACAAACGCCCCGGCGCAGCCCAGGGAGGCAAACCGATCAAACAGTGCCGCCAGCAGGGCGGAAAAGCCGTAGGCACCTAGCAAAAACATGGTGTCTTGCCCGGCCAGACCCAAGGCGAACCCCAGGCACAGGGCCAGGGTGACCCCCAGTCGAGACGAGCCAAAGCGTAAGGTAATCAAGATCAGCAGCACAGCCGCAATCCGCGCCGGTGCAATGCCAAAAATCGTCAATCGAGACAGGCTCATCAGCAGCAATGAGCCGCTAATGAGCACGCACACCAAGTCGCCGGTAGGCGCAGCCTTGCACCGCAGACGGCGATAATTGCAATGCTCTGCGCGGAAGAAGAAATATCCGCCGCCACCGGCCAAAATGCTCTCGCCCAGCACCAGCGCATAATCTGCCGCGCCGCCGCCCAATCGCAGTTGCAGCACCGCCCCGGTCAGCCCCACTGCCAGACAAGACAGCGCCATGGGCAGCCGGGCGTCTCGCCTTGGGAGAAAGGCAGCCATTGCCAGCGCGCCTACCAAGGCGATGAGCGCCGCCGCAAAGTACCGCACACGAGCCGTGCCGGTACCAAAGATCATATATCCCAGCCCGGCACCCAGGGCGGAAAAGAGAAAATCCCGCCGCCCGGACACCGCCACCAGTGCCACCGCAAAGGGGCTGCACCCGCCGGCTACCGCCCCGACGGATAGTACAAACCCACCCAGCAAGTGCCCGGCGCACCCTAGCAGCGCGCGCTTGGTCCCGGCACGGCTGTGGGCGGTGGTGAATTTTGGCTTTTCCAGTAGTTTCATAAGCTTGTCCTCAACGGTCTTTTTGGACCAGTATAACCTATAAAATTAGCAGATCCTGTCACTCGCCGTCCCCGGCAAAAAGCGCCCCCTTTCCCCACAAATTCCCCTGTTTTATTCCACGAAGGCAGCAATTTGCTCCCCCCGTATACCATAAGAAGGCCACCGATCATCGGTGGCTTTCTGCTTTGCTATTCGTCGTAATCCTCGATTTTCCGTTCTTCCTCTTGTCTCTGTTTTCCCGGGCTTCTTCCCGCTTGGCTGTGCGGGATTTGATGATCCCTGCAGCCAATGCAATCACGGCTGCTGTGGCTAAGGCAATGGCAAGATAAATTAAAAT
>ERZ772831.3707-NODE-3707-length-10592-cov-6.643732_pt1 | contig 10592 bp, 7 predicted proteins | sample MGYA00580858_ERZ772831 | MGnify/ENA primary metagenome ERZ772831 (study PRJEB29015, sample SAMEA2737694) | human gut metagenome | biome: human gut; feature: human-associated habitat; material: faeces | place: China | collected 2012 ... | reverse complement strand
CTCCACCCTTTGTATCAGGAACCTGTTTAATACATACTACGATATTCATGTATTTTCCACTCCTTATGTTATTATATTTTCATTAATCGCGGATTACTCGAAACACTTCGTGTTTCTCGTGCGCGTTGCGCTCTCAAATGTCTGTCAGAAATATTTCATTCTCGCAAGCGTGATTCTATATTTCTTCCATCCATTTTCAATCCGCTAGATCACGTCTATTTAAGCAATGCACCTGAGATAACCATGCGCTGTACTTCGCTTGTTCCCTCATAGATCTCTGTGATCTTAGCATCACGCATCATACGCTCTACATCGTACTCTCTGATGTATCCATATCCACCGAATAACTGAACAACTTCTGTTGTAACAGCCATTGCTGTCTCTGCTGCGAATAATTTTGCTTTTGCAGCTTCTACAGAGTAAACTTTCTGGTTTGCTTTTGCCATTGCTGCTTTATAAACTAACATCTGAGCGGCTTCAATTCTTGTTGCCATATCAGCTAACTTGAACTGTGTATTCTGCTGCTGTGCGATAGAACGACCAAACTGTTTTCTTTCTTTTGTATAAGCGATTGCGCGCTCTAATGCACCTTCTGCAATACCAAGTGCCTGGGAAGCGATACCAATACGTCCACCATCTAATGTATGCATAGCGATTGGGAATCCTTTTCCTTCAGGTCCAAGTAACGCATCCTTTGGAATTCTGCAGTCTTCAAAAATTAACTCATAGGTAGAAGATCCACGGATACCCATCTTCTTCTCTTTTGTTCCGAAGGAGAATCCTGGAGCACCTTTTTCTACGATAAATGCGGAGAAGTTCTTTTTCTTTCTTCCTCTCTTGTCCTCTGTAATGCTTGTGATAGCGATTACAATATAAACATCTGCAACTTTACCATTGGTAATGAAGCATTTTGATCCGTTTAATACCCATTCGTCACCGTCTAAAACAGCTTTTGTCTGAGCACCCTGAGCATCTGTACCAGCACCTGGTTCTGTCAATGCGAAAGCACCAAGTTTCTCGCCTGTAGCAAGTGGTCTGACATATTTCTGTTTCTGTTCTTCTGTACCGTAAGTCATAATTGGATCAATGCAGAGAGAAGTATGTGCGGAAACAACAACACCTGTTGTAGCGCAAACTTTTGATAACTCTTCTACACACATAACATATGTTAATGGATCACATCCCTGTCCGCCGTACTCCTTTGGTACCGGGATTCCCATGAATCCATATTTTGCCATTTTCTTAACTGTCTCTGCTGGGAACTGTTCTGTCTCATCAGTTTCCTGTGCAAGAGGTTTTACTTCGTTTTCAGCGAATTCTCTGAACAGAGAACGCGCCATTTCATGTTTCTTGTCTAAAGTGAAATCCATGATTTCAAATCCTCCTAAACCTTAATATCTGTTAATTACTGAGCGTCAACTGGTGTTTTTGTGCGGTCAGCATTGTATACATAGAATCCTTTTCCGCTCTTAGCACCAAGGTTACCACCACGAACCATTTTGCGGATCAATGGGCATGCACGGTATTTGCTGTCGCCAGTCTCTTTGTAAAGAACATCCATAATAGCAAGGCAGATATCAAGACCGATGAAATCTCCTAACTCTAATGGTCCCATTGGATGGTTTGCGCCAAGTTTCATAGCTGCATCGATACCTGCGATATCAGATACACCTTCCATTTTGATGAATGCTGCTTCGTTGATCATTGGAATTAAAATACGGTTTACAACGAATCCTGCTGCTTCATTTACCTGTACAGGTGTTTTTCCGATCTCAACAGAGATTTTCTTAATAGCTTCAACAGTCTCATCCGGTGTATTTACACCAGCGATAACTTCGATTAATTTCATACGGTCTGCAGGGTTGAAGAAATGCATACCAACCATTGGACGTGTAAGACCATTTCCGATCTCTGTGATGGAAAGGCTGGATGTATTTGAAGCAAAGATACACTCTGGTTTTGCGATCTTATCTAATTCCTGGAATGTTGTTTTCTTTACTCCCATATCTTCGAATGCTGCTTCTACGATCAGATCGCAGTCTGCGCAAAGGTCTTCTTTTAATCCTGGAGTGATTTTAGCAAGGATAGCATCAACAGCTTCCTGTGTCATTTTTCCTTTTTCTACAAGTCTTGCATAACCTTTCTGGATTTTGGCTTTTCCGCCGTCAGCCCATTCCTGCTTAATATCGCAGAGAGCTACCTCATATCCTTCTACCTGAGCAAATGCTTTTGCAATACCCTGTCCCATGGTTCCTGCACCAATAACACCAACTTTCATGTTAGTACCTCCTGAATTCATTCTGAATTTTTAATATGTAATGGAAACGCCCGGAAAAGCAGTTACCCGCTTTCCGGACAGTTTTGTCTGATTAATTATCTCTCAACGATTGTAGAGCATCCCATTCCGCCACCGATACATAATGTAGCAAGACCTCTGTGGGAATCTCTCTTCTGCATCTCATGCAATAATGTTACAAGGATACGGCATCCGGAAGCTCCTACTGGATGTCCAAGTGCGATCGCACCACCGTTAACGTTAACTTTGGACATATCGAAATGTAAATCTCTTGCAACTGCGATAGACTGAGCTGCGAAAGCTTCGTTTGCTTCGATCAGATCCATATCATCAATTGTAAGTCCTGTCTTAGCTAATACTTTCTTAGTGGAAGCAACAGGTCCAACACCCATGATCTCTGGTTCAACACCGCCAAGTGCTCCGGCTACCCATGTAGCCATTGGTGTAACACCAAGTTCTTTTGCTTTCTCTTCGCTCATAACAACGATTGCTGCTGCACCATCATTAATACCGGAAGCGTTACCTGCTGTAACAAGTCCACCCTCTTTACCAGAGCAGCATTTTAATTTTGCTAAAGACTCTGCTGTTGTACCTGCACGAGGTCCTTCATCTGTCACGAAATCTACGATCTCTTTTTTCACTTTAACCGGAACCGGAACGATCTCATCTGCAAATTTACCCTCAGCGATCGCTTTTTCACATTTCTGCTGGCTGTTTGCTGAGAACTCGTCTAATTCTTCTCTTGTGATTCCATATTTATCACATACGTTCTCTGCTGTGATCATCATATGATAATGATTGAATGCATCTGTTAATGCATCGTTAACCATTGTATCGATGATTGTTGCATTGTTCATACGATATCCGAAACGGGCTTTTGTCATAGCATATGGTGCCATTGACATATTTTCCATACCACCTGCAACAACGATATCAGCTTCTCCTGCCATGATCATGGTAGCTGCATCATTGACACATTTCAAACCAGAACCACATACAACGTTGATTGTGATTGCTGGAACTTCGATTGGGAGTCCTGCTTTGATAGAAGCCTGACGTGCAACGTTCTGTCCCTGAGCTGCCTGGATTACACAACCCATCTTAACTTCGTCAACCATCTCTGGTTTAACACCTGCTCTTCTTAATGCTTCTTTGATAACGATTGCACCTAAGTCTGCTGCTGGAGTATTGCTTAATGCTCCACCCATTTTACCAATTGCTGTACGGCATGCGCCTGCTAAAACTACTTTTCTTGCCATTTTGAATTCTCCCTTCGGTTTTGTGGTACAAAACACCGCTCATAATATGCAGTATATTTTGTTTCCTTCATAATAAATCTGCCGAAAAACGTTGTTATTTTTTTAACAATCTTTTAGTAAAAAAAATAAATTTAAAATCTTTTCTTTTAAATTTAAATTTTCTTTTTCCTGATTTTCTACGTTTTTATGTATTCGGCTTTTTTATTGGCTTTTCAGTACTTTCTCATGCTACCATATTTTATTTTCAAATGCAATAGCTTTCTTTTTTTTTCACACTTTTTTCAGTATTTAAATTTGGTTTTTACCTATTTCACATACGGTTTTCGTTAAAAAATTATCATGCGCTTCCACTCAATTCCGCAAAAAAGAGACGTTTTTTGTATATTTCTCACAAAAACGTCTCTTTTTCCATTTGGTTTCAAAAATGATTTTTATGTAATTTGCGCATTGACAGCCGTATTAGTAGAATATGTGATGTCCGATGATCGTTCCTTCCAATCCGTCGATCACAGTTCTGAAATAGAGACAGCTGTTTGTGATGTTCCCGTTAAGCACCTCCTGTGCCGCCTGCATACAGGTATTATTGACTCCCTGCTCGAGGCGGAGCGCATATCGTCCACTGGCTACCGGAGAAAACTGTCCGCTCTGATAAATCACACCGGATACGGTATTCGGGAAATAAGAGCTTCGCACACGGTTCATGACAACACTTCCGACTGCAAGCTTTCCCTCATATGGTTCACCGTCTGCCTCACACTGGATGATCGCACCTAACAGGTAAAGATCACTGTCACTTGGGACATAAGAAAATTCGCCGTTGTTCTCAGCCTCCTGACGCTTGATCTCCGCCATTCTCGCAGCGTCTTCTTTTGCCTTCTGGATTTCTAACTGTTTTTCCAGTTCTTCCATCTGTGCGATCTGACTGTTGATATCATTGACTTTTCCCTGGGCGCTGCTCAATTCAGAATTGGTCTGGCTGATATTTGCCTGTGTTGAACTGATAAGGCTGTTTACAGAATTCTGTTTTACCTTCATGTCATCCTGCATGGCGAGCAGTTCCTGCTGCTCACTCTCGAGATCCTTCTTCTGTTCTTCAAGAGAAGCTTCCTCTGCCGCAATCTGTTCCTGCACCTGGATAAACTCCTCTAATTTCTGTCTGTCATACGAATTGATCTCCGAAATATACTCCGTCCGGTTCAGAAAATCAGAAAAGGATGATGCCGATAACAGCATCTCAAGCATCGGTGTATTTCCATTTTCATACATATAGCGGATACGTATCTTCATATCCTCATACTGGCTGGCTGACTGCTGCTTTGCAGCTTCCAGATTATCCTGCGTCTGATCGATCTCATCCTCGAGATCTGACAGTTCTTTTTTCTTATCATTGATCTGTGACTCAAGGGCATTCATGGACGAAACAATGTTGGTCATCTGTCCATTTAAATTGTTCAGGTCGCTCTCTAGCTGGCCTTTTTTTCCATTGATATCATCGACCGCATCCTGTGCATCTTTCTGCTGGTTTTTCAGATTGTTGATCTGATTTTTTGCATTGTCAATATCTTCCTGCGTGACATCTGCATAAGCTGTTGTCACGGTAAGACAGCACACTAATGCTGCCGCTGCAAATATTCTTTTTAAGGGGATTTTTTTCATAGGTACCTCATTCTGTTGAAATATTCCTGTATCTGCTCTTAAAAAATTTCTTTCAAGAACCATGATAGCAGATTGTATTTAACCTTTCAATATGCTATATTTGGTATGTATCAGCTTGTTTTTATTTTATCATATTTGCATCAGGAAAGGTATGGGGGTATATGCAGTTTGTAAGATCACAGGATTTAAAGCCGGGAATGCGGCTGGCAAAACCCATTTACAATAAAATGGGGGTTTTATTATATGAGCGCAACACAAAATTAACACTTCAGAGTATAAACAGTATTGATAATTTCGGTCTGATCGGCATATTTATTCTGGAACCGGCGGAGCCTGTTCCTCCTCTTTCCAAAGAAGACCTTGAATTTGAGCAGTTCCAGACTATCTATATGTTCAAATTGAAAGACTGCATGGATAAGCTTCTCGCACAGAAAAATATTCTGGCAATCACGGAACTCGCACAGAATATATACACACATTATGGTGCATTAGACCACAAACTTAATTTCACACAGAACCTCAGAAGTTCTGCTGATTTTGTATACAAGCATTCGATCAGTGTTGCGATCCTCTCTGCGATGATCGCAAATGAGATGCATATTGAGCCGGAAGACTCCCAGTCGCTGATCGCAGCTTCCTTATTATATGATTTTGGTTATCTCTCCGTTCCAAAGAGTATTTTAGATAAGAATGAAGATCTCTCTGCTTCCGACCGGGATCTCATCCAGTTAAAATCAGAACATGGGTATGAGATCATCCGTCCGCATTTTGCAGAACTCGGCTTAAATGACACAAGTCTTGAGATCATCCAGAACATTATATTTGAAGATCATGCAACGATCAGCCCAAGACTTCCAAAACCACCGGTTCAGCTTCTGATCGATATATTGAAGGCTGCGGACAAATTTGACCGCCTGACTGCCATGAACATTAACCATGCACCAATGTCAGAGCTGGCTGCCATGACATTTTTTTACAGCCACATCTCAGAATATAACCGTTCTGTGATCACCGCTCTGGCGGACAGCATCCAGATCCTTCCTACAGGTGCATGTCTCGATTTTGCAAACGGAGAAAAAGGTCTGGTGCTTGCTGACAATCCGGCTGATTTTCTGCATCCTATGATCCTGAATTTCAAGGATAACCAGATTTATGATCTGAGCAATCCGGAAACCTCGGATCAGTTACAGATTGTAGATATTATGAAGACAATGGATAACCGTATCGCCATAGACAGCGATACACTTAAGCAGTTTGTTGCAGATCCATATATTAAAGCGACCGCTGACCGTTTCCGCGCCCAGAAAGAAAAAATCAGCCGTCGCAAAAATGGAACATCTGCCATTCCGCACGCAAAACAGCCGGTTATGGACAAACCTGTCCCGCCTGCGTCACCAGTTTCAGCCGTATCCATTGCTGCCAGAAATGAGGTGACACCTCCTGTAAAGAAACAGCGCCCGGCAAAGCGAAAAAAATTAATTTAATCTGCATAATAGAAAGAAAGCTGATACCTTCAGACGTTTCATCTTTTCCGTCTGAATGCATCAGCTTCTTTTTTACTGTGCACTTGTCAAATAACTCGATACACAATATAATGTCTGTCCATTATAGTCAACTCTTGACCATCCATAGTCTGTATTGATTCCGGTTCTCGTCACGGTCTCGCCATTTTTTAAAACCGCAACAACTGCTGCATCCGGGTTTGTGACACTCGGAAGTGTTCTTAAATTCACTTCGATCTTCGCTGTCACCACATCATTGCATGCAGTAAATTTTGTTTTCAATCCATCTCCTGAGCCTGAGCCGTCCGTTGTTGTCTCTGCAGCCGTATTGGCTGCTGGTGCTGTATACCCAAGATCTGTCGTCAGATAGCTGGACACTGCATACAAAGTCTGTCCATTGTAGCTTACCCGCGACCATCCACTGCTGCTCACGCCGGTTCTTGTCGCTGTCTCACCATTCTGCAAGGTTGCCACAACTGTTGCATCAGAACCCTGACTTGGAATGTTTCTGAGATTTGTGGACTGTTTTGCTGTAACCGTCTCATTTACATCAGAGAAATTCATCAACGCCTCCGCATCTGCACCGACTGTTTCCGGTGTCACATCACTTTTCGCATCTGCGGTTCCTGCATAACCGAAATAGGCAATATCGACATCGACCGGCTTACTGATCCCTGCCACTGTTCCCTGATTGGTGTACTGCCACATTGCATGTGTTCCAGTGTAATCGGACTGTGCGGTCTGTGGATACGGTACAGATGGATATTGAGACACCCAGATTTTATAAGTTTTTTCAATTCTTGAAGTATCCCATTTTGCATCGCTAAGCATCTCATTTTTTGCCGCATAAAACATTGGCGTATAGCCTCGGTTATAGATTTCATTTAAAAATGCGATCGCCATGTCAGTTCTCTCCGACTGTGTCATAGCATACTGTCTGCTGTCTGCATTTTCAAATCCTTCACAGTTAAATGCAACCGGATAGGTGATCTGATACTGGGAAATATAATCTGCCACCCAGTCTGCCTCCTGCACCGCTTCATCCGTTGTGACGGCTGTCGAAAAGAAGTATGCCCCTATTTTTATCCCATTTGCCTGCGCTTCCTGCATGTTGTATTTTGCATTGGTATCCGCAACGATCTCGCCAGTCTTCTGCGTGCGATATCCGACACGTATCATGGCAAACTGTACCCCGGAAGCCGCCACCTGACTCCAGTCGATGGTTCCCTGATATCTGGCCACATCTATACCAAACGTTGTCTCGCCGGACTCTGCCACGCTGCCGGCGGATAACAGCGCCGTCACATCCACGCTCGCACCTGTCTCATTGCCCATGCTGCTGCCCTGCGGATCATCTGCATCTGTCTCCTCTGTACTCTCGGCTGCCTCAATTGCTCCCATCACTTCGGTGTTCTGTGTTTCTTCCTCTGTTGTCCCACTCTGCTCAGTCGCCACAGGATCGGCACTTGTGTCTTTATTTTTACCATTTTTTCCAATGAGGATCAATGCGGCAATTACGATCACCAGAAGGACTGCCACAATAATGATGGGTACTATAAAACGGGAATCCCGCGAATCTTCATTCAATGATCCAAACTCAAGATCATCATCATATTTTTTCATGCTGCGTTTCCTCCATTTCCGTTAATGCAGAACGGGGCGCCGGAAAGCGCCCCATCAATAACCAAATTTACAAATTCTTCACAGTTGCGATATCGATCGGAGTAAGCTCATTGGTTGCAGTCTCAAGGCTTTGTGCCAGTGCATTTGCCGTATCCATTGCTGTGATACAGTACACACCTGTCTCGATCGCATTACGGCGGATCAGGAATCCGTCACGGTTCTTATCACCGTTACCCTGTGTAGGTGTATCAATGACAAGATCGATCTTATGACCAAGAATTAAGTCCATAACGTTCGGTGATTCCTGTGAGATCTTATTGATGCGGAGTGCATTTACACCGTGCTCCTGCAGATACTTTGCAGTACTTCTTGTCGCATAGATCTTGTAGCCTAATGCTTCAAATCTCTTGGCAACACCAACAGCTTCCGGCTTGTCTGCATCTTTTACTGTCATGATCATCTGTTTATATTTTGGAAGTTTTACACCAGCTCCTAAGAATGCTTTGTATAAAGCTTCGTTGAAGGTCTTGGCGATACCAAGACACTCACCGGTGGATTTCATCTCAGGTCCTAAAGAAATCTCAGCACCACGAAGTTTCTCAAATGAGAATACCGGCATTTTAATTGCAATGTAATCTGCAGTCGGAGCAAGTCCCGGTTCATAACCCATACCGCGGATGGTCTCGCCGATAATTACTTTTGTTGCCAGGTCAACAATCGGAATACCTGTTACTTTGCTGATATATGGCACAGTTCTGGAAGAACGCGGGTTAACCTCGATCACGTAAACCTGCTCGTCCATAACGATGAACTGGATGTTGATCAGACCAATAACATGTAATGCCTGTGCAAGACGTTTTGTGTATTCCACGATCATCTCTTTGACCGGTTCACTGATCGTTGGAGCCGGATATACGGAAATACTGTCTCCGGAATGGATACCGGTACGCTCAATATGCTCCATAATACCAGGGATTAAAATATCCGTTCCATCGCATACGGCATCGACTTCGATCTCTTTTCCCTGCAAATATTTATCTACGAGGATTGGGTGATCCTGTGCAATACGGTTGATGATTCCAATGAACTCTTCAATCTCTTCATCATTGAATGCAATCTTCATGCCCTGTCCGCCTAAAACGTAGGAAGGACGGACTAATACAGGATAGCCAAGACGATTTGCAACTTCTTTTGCCTCCTCGGCAGTAAATACGGTTCCACCTGCTGCTCTCGGGATCTGTGTTTTCTCCAGAATCTCGTCAAATAACTCACGGTCCTCTGCGGCGTCAACGTCTTCTGCCTTTGTTCCGAGGATTTTTACACCCATTTTCATCAGACTCTCGGTCAACTTGATGGCTGTCTGTCCACCGAACTGTACAACTGCTCCGTCCGGTTTCTCGATCTTAACGATTGCTTCCACATCTTCCGGAGTTAACGGTTCAAAGTAAAGTTTATCTGCGATATCAAAGTCTGTAGATACAGTTTCCGGATTGTTGTTGACAATGACTGTCTCCCATCCTTCTTTTGCAAATGCCCAGGTACTGTGAACAGAACAGTAATCGAACTCGATACCCTGTCCGATACGGATCGGGCCGGAACCTAATACTAATACTTTCTTCTGTGGATTGGTTTCCTCTGCCTCATTCTCACTTCCAAATACGGAATAGTAATATGGAGTAGCTGCTTCAAACTCAGCTGCACAGGTATCTACCATTTTATAAGCTGCAACGATTCCGTTCTCGTAACGCATGTCGTGAATTTCTGCTTCTGTTTTACCAGTCAGTTTTGCGATCACATTGTCCGGGAACTCAATACGTTTTGCTTCTTTTAATAATTCAACCGTCAATGGCTGTGTCTTTAAAGTCTCTTCCATCTCTACAATGATGGCAAGCTTGTCGATAAACCATTTATCAATCTTGGTGATGGCATGGATCTCATCATAACTGAAGTGACGGCGCAATGCCTCTGCGATCACCCAGATCCTTCTGTCGTCTACCACATTTAACTGTTCTCTTAATTCTGCATCGTTAAGTCCTGTAAAATCATAAGACATCAGACTGTCTACATGCTGCTCTAAGGAACGGATTGCCTTCATCAGAGCGCCTTCGAAGTTATTGCAGATACTCATAACCTCTCCGGTTGCTTTCATCTGGGTGGTAAGAGTTCTCTTTGCCGTAATAAATTTATCGAATGGCAGTCTTGGGATCTTTACAACGCAATAGTCAAGCATTGGCTCAAAACTTGCGTATGTTTTTC
>ERZ772831.3693-NODE-3693-length-10632-cov-4.995651_pt1 | contig 10632 bp, 7 predicted proteins | sample MGYA00580858_ERZ772831 | MGnify/ENA primary metagenome ERZ772831 (study PRJEB29015, sample SAMEA2737694) | human gut metagenome | biome: human gut; feature: human-associated habitat; material: faeces | place: China | collected 2012 ... | reverse complement strand
GTAGTTCTAAGAACGGCCGTGAATCAGCAAGTAAGAGATTAGGCGTTAAGATATTCGGTGGCGAGGCTTGCAAGGCAGGCAACATCATCGTTCGTCAGAGAGGTACAGAATTCCATCCGGGCAACAACATCGGCATGGGCAGTGACCACACTCTCTACGCCTTGGTAGACGGAACTGTACAGTTCAAAGTAGGTCGCGAAGACAGACGCTACGTTTCTGTCATCCCGGCTGAAAGCGCAGAAGCATAATAGTTTCCCGACAACATAAAGACAAGGGGTGCAATCGAAAAAACGGTTGCATCCCTTTCTTTTTAAGAAAGAATAAGTTACCTTTGCCGCACGAAAACAAAGAAATAATTCTTAACCGAACAAGATATGCTTACCATCAAACAAATCACTGAAAACACAGACGCGGTAGTACGCGGACTGGAGAAGAAGCATTTCAAGAATGCCAAAGAGGCCATCGAACAGGTATTGGCCCTGAACAACAAGCGTAGAAGTACACAGACTTTACTCGATAACAACCTCGCTGAGGTGAACACCCTGTCCAAGTCCATCGGCCAGCTGATGAAGGAAGGCAAGAAGGACGAGGCAGAAACGGCCAAAGCTCGTGTAGGCCAGCTGAAGGAAGCCAACAAGACTCTGCAGGCAGACATGGACCAGGCCGCACAGGACCTGCAACAGCTGCTCTACACCATCCCCAACGTGCCCTACGACGAAGTGCCCGAAGGCGCTACGGCCGAGGACAACCTCGTGGTGAAGATGGGCGGTATGGAAACCGAGCTGCCCAAGGACGCCCTGCCCCACTGGGAACTGGCGAAGAAGTATGACATCATCGACTTCGACCTGGGCGTGAAAATCACCGGCGCAGGCTTCCCTGTTTATAAAGGCAAGGGTGCCCGCCTGCAACGCGCCCTCATCAACTTCTTCCTCGACGAGGCACGCGCTTCGGGCTACACTGAAATCATGCCGCCTACGGTGGTGAACGCCGCTTCGGGCTACGGCACAGGCCAGCTGCCCGACAAGGAAGGACAGATGTACCACTGCGAGGTGGACGACCTCTACCTCATCCCCACAGCCGAAGTGCCCGTGACGAACATCTACCGCGACGTCATCCTCGACGAGAAACAGCTTCCCATCAAGAACTGCGCCTACACCGAGTGCTTCCGCCGCGAGGCAGGCTCCTACGGCAAGGACGTACGTGGCCTGAACCGCCTGCACGAGTTCTCGAAAGTAGAGCTGGTGCGCATCGACAAGCCCGAACACTCCAAACAGAGCCATCAGGAGATGCTCGACCACGTGGAAGGCCTGCTCCAAAAGCTGGAGTTGCCCTACCGCATCCTGCGCCTCTGTGGCGGCGACATGAGCTTCACGGCTGCCATCTGCTACGACTTCGAGGTGTACAGCGAAGCACAGAAACGCTGGCTGGAGGTTAGCTCCGTGTCCAACTTCGACACCTATCAGGCCAACCGCCTAAAGTGCCGCTACCGCACGGCGGAGAAGAAGACCGAGCTTTGCCACACGCTGAACGGCTCTGCACTGGCTCTGCCGCGCATCGTGGCCGCCCTGCTGGAGAACAACCAGACGCCCGAAGGCATCCGCATCCCCAAGGCACTGGTGCCCTACTGCGGCTTCGACATCATTGATTGAAAAATGAAGAATTGAAAATTGAAAATGGAGGGATGGCGCTCATTCTCCATTTTCAATTCTCAATGATCAATTAAATAAAATTCTAACCCAATAATCTATTTTATCATGAATGCAAAAAACAAAAGTTTCGCATTGCCGCTGACGTTCATCGGCATCATGTTCTTCGCCATCGGCTTCGCGCTGGGCATCAACTCACTGCTTGTACCCGTTCTGCAAGGCTCGCTGGGCATCTCGAACGCCGCTTCCTACCTGATTATCGCCGCGACGTTCATCCCTTTCCTCGTATTCGGCTATCCTGCCGGACTGACCATCAAGGCCATCGGCTACAAGCGCACGATGTCGCTGTCGTTCATCATCTTTGCCGTGGCCTTCTACCTGTTCATCCTCTCGGCCGACTACAAGAGCTTCAGCCTCTTCCTGCTGGCTTCGTTCATCAGCGGTGCAGCCAACGCCTACCTGCAGGCATCCGTCAACCCCTACATCACCATCCTGGGCCCGCTGGAGAGTGCCGCCAAGCGCATCAGCATCATGGGTATCTGCAACAAGCTGGCCTGGCCCATCCCGTCCATCTTCATCGTGTGGCTGCTGGGCAAGGACGTGAACCTCATCGGCATTGAAGACCTGAACAAACCGTTCGTCATCATCATCTGCGCCTTCGTGGCCCTGGGCATCATGGCTTTCTTCGCTCCCCTGCCCGAAGTGAAGGCTGAGGGTGAAGACGAAGACGACACCACTTCCAGCGCATCAAGCTATGCCGCCGGCAAGACGTCCGTCTTCCAGTTCCCCCACCTGCTGCTGGGTTGCCTCGCCCTGTTCCTCTACGTGGGCGTTGAAACCGTTTCGCTCGGAACACTCGTCGATTATGCCAACTCGCTGGGCCTGCCGGGTGCCGCCAACTACGCTTGGATTGCCCCCATCGGCATCGTCATCGGCTACATCTGCGGCATCATCTTCATTCCGAAATACATCAGCCAGGCCGCCGCGCTGAAGGTGTGCTCCATCTTGGCTGTCATCGGCTCGCTGCTCGTCGTGCTGACTCCGCAGGAGATTTCCATCTACTTCATCTCGTTCATGGCACTGGGTTGCTCGCTGATGTGGCCTGCCTTGTGGCCGCTGGCCATGGCCGACCTGGGCAAGTTCACCAAGGCCGGTTCGTCGCTGCTCATCATGGCCATGTTCGGCGGTGCCGTCATCCCCACCCTCTACGGATGGCTGAAGGACGTAACCAGCCCCCAGCAAGCCTACTGGCTCTGCCTGCCGTGCTTCCTGTTCATCCTCTATTATGGAGTGTCAGGATATAAGATCCGTACGAAGTAAGACTCAGATTTCAGAGCTGAGATTTTAGAATTCAGCATACAAAAGTTAAGGAGTTAAGTTCAATGCCAGGTTTCGAACACCAAGGCATTGGCTTGGCTCCTTAACTTTTTGGCTTCTAAACCTCTCCCCAACTCCTCGACTCTCAAACTTTCTGCCCATCTTTCTTTGATTTTAACAAATAAGCCGTATCTTTGTAAATCTATCAATCTGAAAGCAATTACGTAATTATACAAACAAAATTTATAGATAATGAACAAAATCATTAGCAAAGAACAATTTTCGGAGAAAGTGTTCAAGTTCGAAGTAGAGGCCCCGCTTATCGCCCGCTCGCGCAAGGCAGGCCACTTCGTCATCGTCCGCGTGGACGCCAAGGGCGAACGCATGCCGCTGACCATCGCAGGAGCCGACGTACAGAAGGGCACCATTACGCTGGTGGTGCAGGAAGTAGGCCTCTCGTCCACCAAGTTGTGCCAGCTGAACGCAGGCGACTATATCCTCGACGTAGTGGGTCCGCTGGGACAAGCCACACACATCGAGAACTTCGGTACGGTGGTATGTGCCGGTGGTGGCGTGGGTGTAGCCCCGATGCTGCCCATCATCCAAGCCCTGAAAGAGGCAGGCAACCGTGTGATTTCTGTCCTGGCCGGCCGCACCAAGGACCTGATTATCCTCGAAAATGAAGTGCGGAAGTCGTCGGACGAAGTCATCATCATGACCGACGACGGCTCGTATGGCAATAAAGGCCTCGTGACCGAAGGCATCGAGAGCGTCATCAAGCGCGAGAAGGTGGACAAATGTTTCGCCATCGGCCCCGCCATCATGATGAAATTCTGCTGCCTGCTGACCCAAAAATACAACATTCCGACCGACGTATCGCTGAACACCATTATGGTGGACGGCACGGGCATGTGTGGTGCCTGCCGCATCACCGTGGGCGGAAAGACGAAGTTCGTCTGCGTGGACGGCCCCGAGTTCGACGGCCACCAGGTGGAATGGGACGAGATGTTCAAGCGCATGGGATCGTTCAAGGACGTGGAGCGCGAAGAGATGAGCCATTTGGAAGCCTCTGTCTGCCACGCCACGTCACAAGAGGAAGCATCGGCCGAAACGACCGCCACAGGAAGAGCCATGACGGCCAACACCCCGATGGAAGAACTCCTCGACCGCAAAGCTCCCTGGCGTGAGGCCCTGCGCAAGAGCATGAAGCCAAAGGAACGTACCGCCATCGCCCGCTGCCCGATGAACGAACTCGACCCCGTCTATCGCGCCACAACCCGCACGGAAGAAGTGAACACAGGCTATACCAAAGAACAGGCCATGACCGAAGCCAAGCGTTGCCTGGATTGCGCCAACCCAACGTGTATGCAAGGATGTCCTGTCAGCATCAATATCCCCTCGTTCATCAAGAACGTGGAGCGCGGCGAGTTCCTCGAAGCCGCCCGCGTGCTGAAGCACACCTCTTCGCTGCCTGCCGTCTGCGGACGCGTCTGCCCGCAGGAGAAGCAGTGCGAAAGCCAGTGTATCCACCTGAAGATGAACGAACCCGCCGTGGCTATCGGCAACCTGGAGCGCTTCGTGGCCGACTATGAGCGCGAGAGCGGCAACATCATCCTGCCCGAACTGGCTCCCAAGAACGGCATCAAGGTGGCCGTCGTAGGTTCGGGTCCTGCCGGTTTGAGCTTTGCAGGCGACATGGTGAAGTATGGTTATGATGTCACCGTCTTCGAAGCCCTGCACGAGATTGGCGGCGTATTGAAATATGGTATCCCTGAATTCCGCCTGCCCAACAAGATTGTGGACGTGGAAATCAACAACCTCGAGAAGATGGGCGTGAAGTTCGTCAAGGACTGCATCATCGGCAAGACAGAAAGTGTGGAAGAACTCCAGAAGGAAGGCTACAAAGGCGTGTTCATCGCCTCGGGTGCCGGCCTGCCCAACTTTATGAACATCCCTGGCGAAAACAGCGTGAACATCATGTCGAGCAACGAGTACCTGACGCGTGTCAACCTGATGGACGCCTCCAACCCCGAAACCGACACCCCCATCAACCCCGCCAAGCGCGTCATGGTGGTGGGCGGCGGAAATACAGCCATGGACTCCTGCCGCACGGCCAAACGCCTGGGTGCCGAAAAGGTATATATCGTCTATCGCCGTAGCGAGGCCGAAATGCCTGCCCGTCTGGAGGAGGTGAAGCACGCCAAGGAAGAAGGCATCGAATTCCTGACCCTGCACAATCCGCTCGAATACATCGCTGACGAGAAGGGAGCCGTGAAGCAAGTCATCCTCCAACAAATGGAGCTTGGCGAACCCGACTCCAGCGGACGACGCAGTCCTGTGCCCATCCCTGGTGCTACTGTCATACTCGACATCGACATGGCTGTAGTAGCCGTAGGTGTATCGCCGAACCCCATTGTGCCCAAGTCCGTCAAAGGACTGGAGCTGGGCCGCAAAAACACCATCGCCGTCAACGAGCAGATGCAGAGCAGCATCCCCACTATTTATGCAGGCGGTGACATCGTGCGCGGTGGAGCGACCGTCATTCTCGCCATGGGCGACGGACGACGCGCAGCAGAAGCCATGCACCACCAGCTTCAAGACTAAAACGCGCTAAACACTTATACTCCATTACAGGCAATGCAGAAGGTTTCCAACCCATGCATTGCCTGTTTTTTATGTCCAGGTCATTTCTCCTCGCCCAAATTCTCAAAAAACAATATGAAACAATAACCTACATTTTATTACAAATATGTTACAAATTATAAGAAATACACTCTATATTGATTGAAATTTTGATTTATATCAAGAAATGAGGATTGGGAAAGCATTTTCTTTATCAATCATTTTTATGTTATAAAACACATCCATATATTTGCATCGGTAAAAAGAAAGGCTGGGCGCCCAGCCCTAGTTTCAATAGGTATTAGCTATTGGATTTATAGGATTAGTTTTTAGGATTAACAAAAATGAGAAGTATTATGAAACGTTTAGGATTAACATTCGTGGCAGCATTCTGCCTGACAGTTACAACTTTTGCTGCAGGTAACCAACCTGTAACTGAAACTGCAAAATGGGACGGTTCTATTAACGTAGCCCGATTGAGCAAATACTTGGATTTGGATAGCAAGCAGCATGAAGAAGTAGTAAACATCATCGATTTTTTCAACCGAGAGATGTCACGTGCAACCAAGGCGAAAAAGAATCGCGAACAGATGTTGCGCAACGCAGTCTACGGTAACCTGAAGCTGATGAAAAATACCTTGGACGAAAAGCAATATGCCAACTACACCAAGGTGCTGAATGTGACTTTGCGCAACAAAGGTTTCGAGATTAAATAAAGATAATCCGCAACCAACTGTTTCAAACAGGTTGTTGTTATATACGAAGAAAGCGCTAGGATCTACTCCTAACGCTTTCTTTTTTTTGTCAACACGAAAATCATGCTGACTCCCTAACCAATATATATAACGGTCGTCTTACTTTCACAAGCAAAAACGATCCTGCAATTCTTTCTTGAATTTTTTTGAGACAAGCAGCTCTGTCACCCTGTCAAAAGGAGGATACAACAGGCAACGATTGTCCTTTATCAACATCAGATAATCCATATTGATAATGTAGGACTGATGGATCTGCACGCATCTAGGCAAGTTGCGAATAATCAAATCGGCCGTCATACCCCTACGTAATGTCAACGGAGGATCATTGCTCAGAATGACCTCCCACAACTTACGTTCGGAAGAATAACGGAAAAAACCAATTTCTGAGGTCCGCAACACACGCATATCATTAGTCGGCGTATATACCATAAACGTATCGCTTATCGACGATGGCATCGAGGCGAGTCCCGTCCGCTGTCCTCCTTGCATCTGTTGCAGAAAACGATGCAGGATCTGATCCAACTCCTGAGGCTGAAAAGGCTTCAGCAAATAATCGAAAGCCGATTCCCGTATAGCCTCTATCATATACTTGTCATAGGCCGTATAGAAAACAACTTTCATATTCCAGATAATGCTGTCACGAATATCGCGCAACAATTCCATACCTGTCATCTCAGGCATCTCAACATCCAGAAATAGTAAATCTGGCCGTACTGCAGCAATCAACTTCTTACCCTGACGCGCATTCCGAGCAATGCCGTCCAATGAAAACTCAGGCTTCTTCTCCAGCTCAAACGCTAAAGCTTCCGCCGCCATTTCATCATCATCCACTACTATGACCTTATATGCACACATACTAATTTGTCGTTGTTTCTGTAGCGAATATAGGCATTAAATTAATCCAATGCAAAGAATGAAATGAAAGTCTTGCACTATTTGTTTAAATAGTGGAACTATTCTACAAAAATAAAGGATTATTCGGCAATTCTTTTTTTCTCGTTTAAAGTCTGTAATCGTACTTTACAGGCAAAAGAAATGAAACCTGACATCCCGTCTCACCACTGGGGAGAACCACATTATGGACTTCCACATCCAGCGCCTGTTTGTTCTTTGCATTCAGAATCTGAATGGTTTGCATGACGACTTTCATACCGGTACCCGTCCCCCGATGAAGGCTGTTGGGACGATATCCTCCCCCATTATCTGTAATCTGAATGCTGACTTCACCTGAATCACGACGACAGATATCAATCCAAAGCCGTCTCTCTCCTTCCTTTCCACGCAACGCATGTTTCACAGCATTTTCTACAGGTATTTGGATCAACATAGAAGGCAGAAATACCAAACTTGGATGCACATCGGGCGCAATCTGGATAACAGGGAAAAAATTGTCTCCCAACGAACGCCGTTCCAAATCTATGTAAGTCTTGACAAAATCCAATTCTTCTTCCAGCGTAACACACAACTGTTCGGCCAATTCCAAATTTCTTCGCATCAGTTTCACTAAAGAAGCCAGTTCTTTTTGCTCGGTCTCTTGCTTGCGGCTCAGCATCTCCTGGTTGAGTACATTAAAAATGAAATGAGGAGACAGACGGTTGCGAATGTTTTCCAAACGCAGGGAGGAAACCATACGACGATTCTCCACCAACATCAACGCACGCTTCTTCTTATTATACAAATAGAGGAAAACAGCTACCAAAAAAGCGAGAACCGCCATGCAAGCTACAATCAGATGAGCCTGCCTGAGCCTAAGCACCTCATTCTCAGTTTCACGTATCATGACACGATGGGCCAGCAGGGTAGAGTCCTGCTGATAGCGCAAAGCCAAATCGGCCGTATGCATCCGAACACGTTCGTTGCGGATGGAGTCATCCAACCTCAAGTTATTTTTTTGATAATAATAAGCTTGCTTGTAGTTTCCCGTTTCCTCATAAAACTGTTGCAGATATTTATTGCGGATATGTACCATATCGGGATCAATATCGGGAGGCGTCACACTATGAGACAGCACACGACGGGCCTCACCAAACTCTTTTTGAAGCAATGCCTGTGCAATAGCTTGTGTATCCAGATAATACAAAGCAGTCGTCATCCCTATCTTTTGGAAAAAAGGCCGGCATTCATCCATATAACGAGCCGCGGAATCGGGTTGTTGCAATTGCAAAAAGCAATCGCTCAGGTTCAATTTTCCCAAGTTCTGTTCGAACATCATGTCAGGATATCCTCCTGTCAATTCAACAAGCTTTCGAAAATAAGACATGGCCGTCTGGCAATCCCCCCGATAATAATAGGACGTTCCCCGATTATTCAAATAGATGTATTTCTCATAAGGGAGCATCCGCTCATATTCCTGACCAGCCAGATTGTAGTAATAATCACACTGATCAAAATCACGTAGAGCAACGTAAACCTGCGCCAACCCATAGTAAATCGGAGTACGCTTGGTAGACGGCAACTCCAAGGAGTCGCACAGCAACAAAGCTTTTCGATACCAGGAAGCCCCCAAATCCAACTCTCCCAAACGGTTGCAGGCATCTGCAAGATTCATCAGGATATCGGGCACATCAGCAACGCGCGTCCCCTTCAGCCGATATTCATAAGCAGATTGAAAGGCCTTTTTGGCAGAATCCATCACACCTGTACGGGCAAACAGATTACCAGCCATATTCAAACACTCGGACTGTAAGTCTGCTACTTGTGGAGAGAAAGGTTGGCGTGCAGCAAAACGCTGAATATGATGCAACACCAACCACGCTGAATCAATTTGTGAAGTCATCAGATAAGTTTTCAGCGTCAAAGACAGGTAATTATACTTCACAAGACTATCTTCCGCTTCATTCATTCGTCTCAGTGCCTCCGCTCTCATCCAACGGGGAGCGACAGAGATAGAGTCACTATGACTGGCAAAAAAAGCCTGGAAGGCATCCTGTTCAGATACTTCCTCTCTCTTCTCCCCTTCGGCACAACACACCAACAAGGCAATCACGAAGCTTAATATCCATACGACCTGCCCTTTTATTAAAACTCTCTTCATAAATATATACTTTTCAACCTGCTTCTTTCCACAAAAATAGTCCATTTTTTTGAACGAACAATCAAACAAGTAAAAAAAACGAAAAAAGCCTCATAACTTCCTTTCAGAAGTTACAAGGCCATGTATATTTATAAAAAACTAAATTAAAGCGCACCCACTTCTTTCAGAGCAGCATTTGTCTTGTGGACAGCAGCAGCGCTGGCAGCGAACTTCGCCTTTTCATCCTCAGTAAGTTCCAGCTCAACAATCTTCTCAATGCCATTTTTACCCAAAATAACAGGAACACCGATACAGATATCGCTTTCGCCATATTCGCCTTCCAGATATACAGAGCAAGGAATCATCTTCTTCTGGTTGTGCAAAATAGACTCTACGACATACGCTCCTGCAGCACCTGGTGCATACCAAGCCGACGTACCCAGCAATTTAGTCAGAGTAGCACCACCTACCATTGTAGCGGCAACGACCTCATTCAATTTTTCTTCGCTCAAAAGGGTATTTACAGGCTGTCCTTTATAAGTAGCCAAGCGTGCCAAAGGAATCATAGTCGTATCGCCGTGTCCGCCGATCACCATTCCTTCTACCTCATTAGCATTGCAACCCAAAGCCTGAGACAGGAAATATTTGAAACGTGAGCTATCCAATGCGCCACCCATACCAATAATACGGTTCTTAGGCAAGCCAAGAGACTTCAGAGCCAAATAAGTCATCGTATCCATCGGATTGGAAATAACGACCAAAATAGCATTAGGAGAATATTTCAAGATATTTTCTGCTACTGACTTAACAATACCAGCATTAACGCCGATCAGTTCTTCACGAGTCATTCCTGGCTTGCGAGGAATACCTGAAGTGATGACAACAACATCAGAATTGGCAGTCTTCTCATAATCATTGGTGCAGCCGGTAATTACCGTATCAAAGCCCAGCAACTGAGCTGTCTGCATCATATCCATTGCCTTACCTTCTGAAACGCCTTCTTTTACGTCCAGCATTACCACCTCGTCGGCCACTTCATTAAAAGCCAACACATTAGCACATGTAGCACCTACATTACCGGCACCTACTACGGTTACTTTTGACATAATTAATTCTTTTATTTAAAGTTGTTTAAGACAGTGCAAAAGTACGACGAGACTATCAATTAAAGAAATTTTTCCATAATAATTTTAGTTAAATGAACATTTACCTTCCAAGTAATGTTAACAAATTGACAATTAATTCCCCAAGTAATATGTTACGCCAGTTTAGCAACAAT
>ERZ772831.3692-NODE-3692-length-10638-cov-3.976850_pt1 | contig 10638 bp, 9 predicted proteins | sample MGYA00580858_ERZ772831 | MGnify/ENA primary metagenome ERZ772831 (study PRJEB29015, sample SAMEA2737694) | human gut metagenome | biome: human gut; feature: human-associated habitat; material: faeces | place: China | collected 2012 ... | reverse complement strand
TGCGCGCGGCAGGTGCCGGGAAGTCGGTGCTCTTTGTATCGTTTTATAAGGATGGCTCCTCGTGCGAGGTGGCGGCGCTGGAGCGGCTGGGGGTGCAATGCCTGTTCCCCCGGGAGCAGTTCCAAATGTTTTGCCCGGTGACGGCAGAGAAGCAGGCGGCCTTGGCAGCGGATTATGCCCGGCTGCTAACGGAGATTGACGCGGTGGCGGCGGATTGCTTTTTGGTGGTGCTGGACGAGGGGGCAGATGCCTTTGCCGGTGATCTGCTGCCTCGGCAAGCGGTGCTGGACCTTTTGCAGCGCCATGGCAAGGACCGCGAAATCATCTTGACCGGCCACAGCCTGCCGGCGGACTTGGCGCCCTTGTGCGATTATGTTACCCGTATGACCAAGGAACGCCACCCCTTTGATACCGGCGCGCCGGCACGGCGGGGGATCGAATACTGAATACCCGTTGCAAATGGCTGCCGTTTGTGGTAGGATGATATTGTTGACCGAACCATACACTTTTTTGCATTATGAAGGGGGATTCATTTATGCGCAACCATGAGGTAACCACCATCCAGCCGCTGCTGGGACCGGATGGGATTTTGCAGGAGCCGGGTTGGTCTCGGCGGCCGTTGCAGCTGTACAGTCGGGCGGATATTAAAAAGCGCCCCACCCGCATTAAGGAGTGGGACTACTATTCGGTGCTGTCGCCCTCCGGGGACTTTGGCGTGTGCTTTACCCTGTCGGATGATGGGTACATTGGCTTGCAGTCCGTGACTTTTTTGGACTTTAAGCATGCCTTTGAGCACACGGAGACCATTTTGAACGCCTTTCCCATGGGTAAGCTGCACATGCCCACCGTGTCCTCCGGCGGCAGTATCCGCTACTGCGACAAAAAGCTGGGTATGCAGTTTAATTTGGATTTTGAGCAGCGGGAGATCAAGTGCCACTTTAAGAATTTCTATAACGGCAAGCCCCTGCGGGCGCAGATCTTCTTAGAGGACCCACTCCAGGACTCCATGGTGATCGCCACGCCCTGGCTGGAGGACCCGCACGCGTTCTACTATAATCAAAAGATCAATTGTATGCGTGCCCGGGGCAAGGTGGAGTTTGACGGCAGAATTTATACCTTTGACCCGGCTACGGACTACGGCGCTTTGGACTGGGGTCGCGGCGTGTGGACCTATGACAACACCTGGTACTGGGGCTCCGGCTCCGGCACGGTGGACGGTCACCGCTTTGGCTTTAATATCGGTTACGGCTTTGGCGACACCTCCGCCGCCTCGGAGAATATTTTGTTCTACGACGGGGTGGGGCATAAGCTGGACGATGTAACCTTCCTGATCAGCGATAATTACACAGATCCCTGGAAGTTTACTTCCTCGGACGGTCGGTTTGAGATGGACTTTGTGCCCATTATCGACCGGGCGGCGCTGCTGGATGTGAAGCTGATCTGCTCCGACCAGCACCAGGTGTTTGGCCGCATGAGCGGCACCGCCGTGCTGGACGATGGCACCAAGGTGGTGCTGAAGGACTTCCTTTGCTTTGCAGAGAAAGTGCATAATAAGTATTAAGAAAGTGACAGAAGATGGCAAAAAAGGAACTGAAAACCAATGTAATGCGGGTGCTGGACAGCAAAAAGCTGGCCTATAACCACTATACCTATGATAATTCTACCGTGAACGGCGTGGAGGTGGCACGGCTGCTGGGCCAGGAACCGGACCGAGTGTTTAAGACCTTGGTGACCCGGGGCAAAAGCGGCGGCTTCTTTGTGTTTATGGTGCCGGTGGCGGAAGAACTGGATCTGAAAAAGGCGGCTCGCGCCTGCGGCGAAAAGGCGGTAGAAATGCTGCCCCAAAAAGAGCTGCTGCCCCGCACCGGCTATGTGCACGGCGGCTGCTCGCCCATTGGGATGAAAAAGCAGTTCCCCACCTATATCCACCAAACGGCGGCGGATTATGACACCATCTTCTTCTCTGCCGGGCGCGTGGGCGCCCAGGTGAAGTTGCCCCTGTCTGCTCTGCAACAGGCTCTGCCTGTCACCCCGGCGGATATTATTAAAGCATAAATCAGCAAAAAGCCCTTGCTTCGCAGTTGCAAAGCAAGGGCCTTTTTATGCCCTCTGTAAAGGAGGCGTTTAGCACACGGAAAAGTCTGCATTTTTTTCAAATAATCTGTTAAGTGTACGCTGTCGGCGTATAGCTTTTGATAGGGTGTTTACCTATAATAGAGGTGCAAAATACAATTTCTGTTGGAGGTCAAGAATATGAAAAGAGTGCTTAGCTTGGCGCTGTCTCTGGTGATGCTCTTGAGCGTTACCGGCGGACTGGGCCTTACGGCGTATGCGGGGGACACCTATTATGAAACGGAGGATAATGACTATTACACCTCTGCAGATTATGTGCCGGTGAATTCTACCATTTATGGTGCGTGTAAAGAATATGATTCTGATTGGTATAAGTTCACCTTATCTTCTCCTGCCAAGGTGAATGTGCAGTTCTCTTTTAATCGTGCAGATGCAGATGGAGATTGGAATGTGTCTCTACATAAATATGATGGTAACGGAGAATATACTCGTTTAGATTATAAAGATGTCAATGTGTATGACGGAAGTTATACTTTCTCCTCAGAAGGACTGCCCGCTGGGACATATTTTGTAGAGGTTTATGGCTATAATTCTGCATGCAATCGACAGTATAGTGTAACGCCCAAGTGCACTTATGTGTCAAACTGGGAAACGGAATTCAATGACTATTATACTTCGGCGGATCCTCTTTCTATAGGAACAACACGCTATGGTGTCTGCCGGGAATATGACAATGATTGGTACAAGTTTATTCTGAATTCCTCTTCCAGTGTTTCAGTGACATTTACACATACCAAGGCAAGCGCTGATGGAGATTGGAATGTATATTTGTACAAATACAAAGGCGATGGAGAATACGCTCAAGTGGCTTATAAGAATGTTTGTGTCAGCGATGGTAACTATACATTTCCGACTCAGGGACTATCTGCAGGAACTTATTTTATACAGGTTTATGGTTACAATTCCGCCCTTGGTCGCCAGTATGGCGTGACCGTGAACTACTCTGTCGGCAAGCCGGGCAAATTCCGGGTGAGCAGTCGGGGCAGCAATTCGCTGAAACTGGCGTGGAACAAACCGGCCGGTGCCACCGGCTACCAGTTGCAGCGCAAGAGCGGCAACAGCTATAAGGCCCTGGCAACGGTAAAAGGCACTTCTTATACCCATAAGAGCCTAAGCGCCGGTGCCGGTTACACCTACCGGGTACGGGCATACCGCACAGTGGGCGGCAAGAATTATTACAGCGGTTGGGCGTATATGACCGCTTATACCAAGCCGGCCACACCCAATTTGACCGGTCTGAGTGCCACTAAGAGCGGCCATAAGATCAAGGCCACCTGGAAGAAAGTGGGCGGCTCTGCCAGCGGCTACCAAATCTATTGGGCCAAGGACAAGAACTTTAAGAAAATGGTGTCCAAGACCACCGTGTCCGGGCAGAAGAAAACCAGCTATACCGGCAAGAACTTCACCAAGGGCAAACGCTATTATGTGAAGGTGCGCGCTTATAAGACGGTGAAGGGCAACAAGATTTACGGTGCTTGGTCTAATGTGCGCAATGTAAAGGCAAAATAATCCGTTTTTAAAACGACAAATCAATCCCACAGATTGGGATGGAAAAGCAAAGACCTCGCCGGTGGCGGGGTCTTTTGTAGGTTACAGGCAATTTTGGATATAGCGGCAATAATCGGCCAGGGGGTCCAGGGAGGTCAGGTCGTAGAGCATACGGGCGCCCACGGTATCCTCCAACTCATTAAAGACCCAACGGCCTTGGTGGCGCACAAAGTCGATGGCGTAGTAATCCGCCTGCACCAAGGCGGCGATGTCGCGCACCTGCGCCCGTTCTGCCGGAGAGAGGGGATAGACCGCAGCGCTGCCCCCCAGGCAATAATTGGAGCGAAAGTCTGTGGCGGAGCGGCGCAGGCAGGCGGCGTAGATTTCGCCTCCCAGCAGCCACACCCGCAGGTCCTGCCCGGGGGTATCTGCCACCGCCTGATAGACCAGGTTGCCGTCCTGTGGCGGCACCGGCTCGCCGGACCGGATCAGGCGCACGCCCTGCCCGCCGTGGCCGTCCTTTGGCTTCACCACCATAGGCGGCTCCGTTTGGTCGATGGGTAAGATCTCCACGCCCTTTGCCGCCATAAAGCGGTAGCAGGCGTCCTTATCGTTGGCCAGGGCGCAAAAGGCTGCCGGGTTAAACACCCGCACGCCCTGCGACTCAAATCGCCGGGCCACCGCCGGGTCGTTGGTACGGTTGATGACAAAATCCGCCGGGCCGTTGTAATCCGGGGTGTGCAGTTCCGCGCCCAGCAGCGTGTGGAATTTAGTTACAGAAAATGTGTTGCGCCGTGCCTCCTCCGGCGAATACAGCACCACGCCGCTCATTGCAGCGCCTCCTGAATGGCTCGGAACAGCAGGGGCGCTGTGTCAATGCCGGTGCACTTTTTCAAATTTACCAAATGGGCGTTGGAATTGACCTCGCACACGGTGCCGTCGTCCAGCAGATCCACCCCGCCGAATAGCAGCCCCAGCTTTTCCGTTGCGGCCAGCGCCAGCGTTTCCTCCTCCCGGGTGGGGGTGTAGGGACGCATTTGGCCGCCGTTGGTAATATTGGCCCGGAAGTCCGCCGGGTTGTACCGCTCCATGGCGGCTACGCACCGGCCGCCGATCACCTCGATCCGCTTGTCGTGTCCGGCGCTCTCTTTGCAGAATTTTTGCAGCAGGAAGGGGCGGGCGGTAATATGACGCTCGATCTCTTCCTTGCTATGGCACAGAAACACCTGGGCGCCAAAGGAGCCGTAGCATTCCTTAAACACCAGCGGCAGCCCCAGGTGCTCTATGGCCCCGTCAATAAACGGAGAAAAATTGTTGTCCTCAAAATAAGTTATGGGTGCCACCATGGTCTCCGGCTGGGGCACGGTGCAAAGCAGGGTTTGGTAGGTCAGCGCCTTGTTGTCGCACAAGGCAATGGCCTTGGCGCTGTTAAACACCGGCAGCTCCTGCTGTTCCAAGGCGTGGGCCAACGACACATCCTTGTCCCAAAACAGTACAAAGTCTGCTTTGGGCACAGCCAGACGCAGCTCCAAATTGGAGTAGATTTTTAGATCGATCCCGCAGGCTTTGGCGCCGGCAAGCAGCAGTTTGTCCTGCTGGGTATATTTTTCGCTGTGCAAAAAGGCGTTGATGGCTAAAATTCCCGTCATTTTGTTACATCTCCATAGGTAAATTGGCAGTAATATTGTAGCATTGAGCATTGCTTTTTGCAATGCAAGGGTGTAAAATATTGCTATCATCTCGGCACGACCGGGTATAAAGGAGAATGGCTATGACGGAGTACAAACTGAAATACGGTTGCAACCCGAACCAAAACCCTGCGCGCATTCACATGGACGGGCAGGCGCTGCCCTTTCAGATCCTGAACGGTGCAGCGGGCTACATCAATCTTTTAGACGCATTCAATTCCTGGCAGCTGGTGCGGGAATTAAAGGCGGCCACCGGGCTGCCCAGCGCCGCTTCCTTTAAGCATGTTTCTCCCGCCGGTGCGGCGGTGGCGAAGCCCTTGACGGCAGCGGACCGCCAGGTGTGCTTTGTGCCGGAGGGGCTGGAGCTGAGCCCCATTGCCCAGGCGTATGTGCGCGCTCGCGGCTGCGATCGGGTGTCCTCCTTTGGCGACTTCGCCGCCCTTAGCGACGAGTGCGATGCCTCTGTGGCCCAGTTCCTGGTAAAGGAAGTGTCCGACGGCATTATCGCGCCTTCTTACAGCGACGAGGCGCTGGAGATTTTGAAGAAAAAGCGCCGTGGCAACTATCTGATCATCCAGATGGACCCGAACTATGTGCCCCAGGAGACGGAGACCAAGCAGGTGTTTGGTATTAAATTTGAGCAAAAGCGCAACGATGCCAAGATCTCCATGGATCTGTTCAACGAACTGCCCACGAAGATAGACACCTTGCCGGAGAGCGCCAAGATCGACCTGCTCATCAGCATGATTACCCTAAAATATACCCAGTCCAACAGCGTGTGCTATGCCAAGGACGGCCAGACCATCGGCGTTGGCGCCGGGCAGCAGAGCCGAATCCACTGCACCCGCCTGGCCGGCAACAAGGCAGACAACTGGTGGCTGCGAAATAGTGAAAAAGTGCGCACTTTGCCCTTCATTGACGGCATTCGCAAGTGCGAGGCAGACAACGCCATTGACCTGTATATCAGCCCGGAGAGCGATAAGCTGCTGGCAGACGGCGTATGGCAGCGGTACTTTACGGAGAAGCCGGCGCCCTTTACTGCGGAGGAAAAGGCAGCTTGGCACAAAGAACTCACCGGCGTGAGCCTGGGCTCTGACGCGTTCTTCCCCTTTGAGGATAACATTGAGCGTGCGGCAGAGAGCGGCGTGCAGTACATTGCCCAGCCCGGCGGCTCTGTGCGGGACGGCGATGTGATCGCCTGCTGTGACGACTTCGGTATGGCCATGGCCATGACCGGTATTCGTCTGTTCCATCACTAATGAAAGAGCAAGTGCTTGTGTGCCCCGTCTGCGGCGGGGCACTTTTGCGTACAGAACGGCAGTACACTTGCCCGGCGGGCCACAGCTTCGATGTGGCAAAAGAGGGGTATGTGAACCTGCTTTGCACCTCTAAATCTGCGGATAAAATGGGCGACAGTAAAGAGAGCGCCGCTGCTCGTCATGCCTTTTTGGAGCGTGGGTACTACGGCTGCCTGAAGGAGGCGCTGACGCCGCTGTTGCATGGCAATGTGCTGGATATTTGCTGCGGTGAGGGGTACTATGACAGCGTGCCTGCCGACGGTGCGCTTTACGGCTTTGATTTGTCTAAGACGATGGTGCGCCTGGCGGCTAAGCAAAAGAACGGCGGCCAATACTTTGTGGCGAATTTGGCTCGTATGCCGGTGGCAGAGGGTAGCATTGATACGGCACTGCATTTGTTTGCGCCCTTTCACGATCGCGCGTTTGCTCGGGTGTTGGCGCCCGGCGGGCGGCTGTACAGCGTGACCCCCGGTGCGCACCATTTGTGGCAGATCAAAGAGACGGTGTACGATCGGCCTTATCCCAATGACGAGATCGTGCCGAAAAGTCCGCTCCTGGAGATGGAACGGCAATTCCGGGTGGCGCAGGAAGTGCAGATCCCCGCGCCGGATTTGCAAACCCTGTTTGCCATGACCCCTTATTATTATCGTACCGCACCGACGCTGCGCCAGCGGTTGGATGCAATAGAACAGCTGCCGGTGACCTTGGACTTTTTGGTGACGGTGTACAAAAAAAGATGACCCGTCTTGCAAAGGGGTAGAATTTTTGGTAAAATAAACAGAACAACACAGTGAAGGAGTACGGCCTCATGGATCTGAAAACAGCAAATCGCCTGCAACAACTGCGCAAGGAGAACGGTTACAGCCAGGACGCCTTGGCGGAGAAATTGGGGCTAAGCCGCCAGGCAATCTCCAAGTGGGAGCGTGGCGAGTCCTCACCGGATACAGACAATTTAATTGCATTGGCCGAGCTGTATCACATGACGCTGGACCAGTTGTTAGGTGGCGAGCCGTCTTTGCTGACGCCGCCGCAGCCTTCTCCCCGCCAGGCCGCTGCTGTGGCGCAGCCGGCAGAGCAGCCGAAAACGAAAGAGAAGCGCCACGCCCTTCACGGTAAACTGGGCAAGAGCCTGTTTAAGTTCCCGTTCCCGGCAGTGGTGGCTATTGTGTATGTGGCTTTGGGGCTGACCGTTGGCTGGCACCCTACCTGGCTGGTCTTTCTGCTGATCCCCATTTACTATCATTTTGCCGGCGCTTGTATGACCAAGAGCCAAAAGGCCTTTATGATGGCACAGCCGATTCCGGAAGTCATCATCACCGTGTTTCTGGTACTGGGTGTTTGTGCAAAGTTGTGGCACCCGGCCTGGGTGCTGTTTCTAATCATTCCGGTGTACTACTGGCTGGTGGCCGTGTATGTGAAAAAGCCCAAGAAAAAATAAGATAGGCAATACAAAAACCGCCCCTGCGGTCCGTTTCGGATCACAGGGGCGGTTTCGTTTATTGATTTGGCGGCGAAAGCCGTAGGGCGGGCATGATCCCTTTTGGGATTATGCAGGCGGTAGATTGCCTTTCATATAGATTCGAATACCAATCGCTTTATTCCAAATACAGCACCGGCTCGCCGGTCGTAAGGGTAGCGGGTAGGTCCAGCACACGCTGATTTTTGGACCCGCGAAAGGCCAGGGTAATATCTGCCAGTTCTTCCTCATACCGTCCGTCCACCAATATGTTGATCAGTCCCAGCAACTCCCGGGTATGGGGGGTGCAGGCGCGGCATTCGCCGCTTTTGCCCAGCAATTCTTCTAAGGTAAAGCCGGTGTAGCACCACACGGTCTTGCCCGGTAAGGCGGTGCGGAACCGACGAAGAAATGCCAGCAGCGGCGCTTGATTTTCCGGCTCAAAGGGCTCGCCCCCCAGCAGGGACAGGCCGCTGATCCAGCGGGGACGGGTGGCCTCAATGATATCGTCCTCCACCGCTTGGTCAAAGGGCTTGCCGTACAGAAAGTCCCAGGTGACGGCGTTAAAGCAGTTTTTGCACCGATTGCGACAGCCGGAAACAAACAGAGAGGTGCGCACGCCCTCTCCGTTTGCAATGTCATTTTTTTTAATCTCTGCGTAATTCATCTTATAAGTGCAGGACCCGGTCCTTGATCTCCTGGGTACGGCCCTGGTTCCAATACTGGGTGCCGATGTAACCGCAGGTGCGGCGGGCCACATTCATCTTGTCCTGATCGGTGTTGCCGCAGTTGGGGCACTGCCAGATCAGCTTGCCGTCCGCATTTTCTACGATCTTGATTTCACCGTCGTAGCCGCAGCACTGGCAGTAGTCGCTCTTGGTGTTCAGCTCGGCGTACATAATATTGTCATAGATATACTGCATCACCTGGAGCACCGCCGGAATGTTCTGCTGCATATTGGGCACCTCCACATAGCTGATGGCGCCGCCGGGGGACAGCCGCTGGAACTCGCTTTCAAATTTCAGCTTGGTAAAGGCGTCGATGGGCTCGGACACGTGCACATGGTAGCTGTTGGTGATGTAATTCTTGTCTGTTACGCCCTTGATGATACCAAAGCGCTTTTGCAGGCACTTGGCAAATTTGTAAGTGGTGGACTCCAGCGGGGTGCCGTAGATGGAGAAGTCAATGTTTTCCTGCTTTTTCCACTTGTCGCAGGCGTCGTTCAAGTGCTGCATCACGGACAGGGCAAAGGCCTTGCCGCCGCCCTCATCGTCCGTATGACTCTTGCCGGTCATATAGCGGGTGCACTCATACAGCCCTGCATAGCCCAGGCTGATGGTGGAGTAGCCGCCGTACAGCAGCTTGTCGATCTTCTCGCCCTTTTCCAGGCGAGCCAGTGCGCCGTACTGCCACAGAATGGGCGCCGCGTCGGACAGGGTGCCCTTCAGTCGATTGTGGCGGCACATCAGCGCCCGGTAGCACAGCTCCAGCCGCTCGTCAAAGATCTTCCAAAACTTGTCCATATCCCCGCCGGAGGAGCAGGCAATGTCTACCAGGTTCAGAGTTACAACGCCCTGGTTGAACCGGCCGTAATATTTGGGCTTGTTGGTCTTGGGGTCTATATACGGGGTCAGGAAGCTGCGGCAGCCCATGCAGGTGTAGCAGTGGCCTTCTCCGTTTTTATCCACCTTATATTCCAGCATTTTCTTTTCGCTGATATAGTCCGGTACCATGCGCTTGGCGGTGCACTTGGCGGCCAGCTCGGTCAGGTACCAGTAGGGGGCGCCCTCATGGATATTGTCCTCCTCCAGCACATAGATCAGCTTGGGGAAGGCGGGGGTGATCCACACGCCCTTTTCGTTCTTCACGCCCTGGATCCGCTGGCGCAGCGTCTCCTCAATGATCATGGCCAGGTCGGCCTTTTCCTGGGCATTCTTGGCCTCGCCCAGGTACATAAACACGGTCACAAAGGGTGCTTGGCCGTTGGTGGTCAGCAGGGTGACCACCTGGTACTGAATGGTCTGCACACCACGACGGATTTCGTCCCGCAGGCGCTCCTCGGCGATCTTGTTGATCTGTTCTTGATCGGCAGTGGCGCCGAAGGCCTCAGCCTCTTTTTGTACAGAAGCGCGGATCTTTTCCCGACTGATCTGCACAAAGGGCGCCAAGTGAGCCAGGCTGATGGACTGGCCGCCGTACTGGGAGGAGGCTACCTGGGCTATAATCTGGGTGGCGATGTTGCAGGCGGTGGAGAAGCTGTGGGGCTTCTCAATCATGGTGCCGCTGATCACGGTACCGTTTTGCAGCATATCCTCCAGGTTCACCAGGTCGCAGTTGTGCATATGCTGGGCAAAGTAGTCGCTGTCATGGAAGTGAATAATGCCCGCCTCGTGAGCCTCCACAATATCCTGGGGCAACAAAATGCGCTTGGTGATGTCCTTAGACACCTCGCCGGCCATATAGTCCCGCTGCACGCTGTTCACGGTGGGGTTCTTGTTGGAGTTTTCCTGCTTGACCTCCTCGTTGTTGCACTCGATGAGGGAGAGAATCTGGTTGTCGGTGGTGTTGGCCTTGC
>ERZ772831.3689-NODE-3689-length-10643-cov-12.957027_pt1 | contig 10643 bp, 10 predicted proteins | sample MGYA00580858_ERZ772831 | MGnify/ENA primary metagenome ERZ772831 (study PRJEB29015, sample SAMEA2737694) | human gut metagenome | biome: human gut; feature: human-associated habitat; material: faeces | place: China | collected 2012 ... | reverse complement strand
TTTAGCCCTTGACCGCACCCATTGCGATGCCCTTGGTGAAGTACTTCTGGAAGATGAGGAAGATGATGATGATCGGCACTGCGGCCAGTGCGGCACCGGCCATGATCAGGCCGAAGTCGGTGCTGTTCTCTGCCTGCAGTTTTGCAATGCCCAGCGAGATGGTCAGGTTGCTGGTGCTGGACAGCATGATCAACTGCATGAAGTAATCGTTCCAGCTGTTGATGAAGGTAAAGATGGCCAGCGCGCCGATACCGGGCTTGACCATGGGCAGCACGATCTTGACAAAGGTGCGTGCCTCGCTGGCGCCATCGATGCGGGCAGCCTCCAGCATTTCGGTGGGGATGCCCTCACTGAACTGCTTCATCAGGAACACGCCGAACGGCCAGCCCACAATGGGGAAGATGACCGCCCAGATGGTATTGTACAGGTTCAGTGCGCTCATCTCCCGCAGCAGGGGGATCAGGATGACCTGCTTGGGCAGTGCCATAGCGCAGACGATGAGGGTGAACAGCAGCTTGCGGCCCACAAAGCGCTTTTTGGCCAGCGCATAACCGGCCATGGCGGCGGTCAGGCAGGTAAGGATCATGGACATAACGGCCATGAACACGGTGTTGATCATCCAGCGGATGGCGGCGGGAGCCATGGGGCCTACCGAGAAGTAGACGGGCTCGCCGTTGGCGCTGAACTTGGAGCCGAAGGGCACGGCCAGTTGCCACAGCGGGGCACGCTTACCGGCAAACAGTTTCTGGTAGTTGGTCAGTACCCACTGGCTGGGCCACCACTCCGGGGTGGTCGCATTGATGGCGGCACCGGTCTTGAAGGAGCCGGTGATGATCCAGTACAGCGGGAAGGCGAACAGCACCGCCATAATGCTGATAAGGATAATCGCCAGAATGGCGTAGGCGCTCATCTTTTTCAGTTTACTGGGATGGCGCTCCAACGGTTTTTGCTTTTTTGCAGCAGTTGCACGCATTGTTCCGCACCTCCTTAATTATCCTTGTTGCCCAGCTTGAACTGGACAGCAGACAGAATGGCGATGATCACCGCCAGCACCACGCCCATGGCGTTGCCGTAGCCGTACTTGTACTGCTTGAAGGCGGTGTAGTAGATGTAGTACATAATGGTATCGGTCTTGTGGTTGGGGCCGCCGGAGGTCAGCAGCTGGATCAGTGCAAAGCACTGGAAGGAGTTGATGGTGGTGATGACCAGAATGTACAGGGTGGTGGGCATAATGGCCGGCCACTTGATCTTCCAGAAGCACTGGAAGTCGGTCGCGCCGTCCACCTCGGCAGCCTCCACGATGGACTGATCCACGTTGCCCAGTGCCGAAACGTACAGCACGATGGGCTGACCCACAGAGGTAGTGAGCAAAATCAGGATGATACAGCCCAGTGCGAACCGCTCGTCACCCAGCCAGTTGATATTCTTGTCCAGAATACCAAGGCTCTTGCCCAGATAGTTGAAGATGCCGTAGTAGTTGTTGTACATCCACTTCCACACCACGGTAACAGCGACCGAGCCGGTGACCACGGGCAGGTAGAACACGCAGCGGAAAAGGCTGGTGGCCCACTCCGGCAGGTCTACGATGGCGGAGGACACCCACAGCGAGAAGATGCAGGTGATGGGCACCGACACGATAACGATGACGAAGGTGTTCTTTAATGCACCAAGGAAGATGGGGTCGGCAAACAGGGTCTTGTAGTTTGCCATCCCCACAAAGATATCCGCGCGGTTCATGGTGGAGTCAAAGAAGCTGGTCACCACGCAGAGGATCATGGGGTAGATGACGAAGCCCAGAAAGAAGATCAGGCTGGGCAGCAGGAAGCAGTAGGAGGCGAAGGTTTCGCGCCGTACCAGCGCACTGCTGCGTTTGGGCTCTTTCATTGCCGTCTTTGCAGCCAAGAGGATCACCAGACCTTTCGTTTGAGAGTGTTTTTTCCGTAAAAAGGCCCCTCCCTCACCCGGAGGAAGGGGCCATGCGGTTCAGCTGTAATGCAGTTCAGAGAAACTAGCGCTTATGCCTCGGCAGCAGCGGCTGCGTTTGCGTTGTCCACAAAGGTCTTGACGGCAGTCTCGACGGCCTCGCCGGATCCCACGCGCTGCAGCATGTTCCACCACTCGGTACGGGCAGTGGTCCAGCCCGGGGTGATCTGGTAATAATCGCCCAGATAGCCCATAAACTTGCTGTACTCGCTCATGACCTCGTTGCCGGCGTAAATGTCGCCCACGCTGGTGCGGACGGGGAAGTAGGTGGAAGCCAGCACGCTGTCCTTGACCTGAGAGGGATCGGCAGCGATGAACTCAATAAAGGTCTTTGCAGCCTTGATCTTGGCCTCGTCGCCGTTATCAAAGATGCCGAAGCCCCAGATGCCGCCGCACAGCTTCGGGTCGCCGCTTTCGGTGGGGAATGCCATGGGGAAGATCTCGTCGCCGCTGATGGTCTGGCCTGCGGCAGCGGTGTCAGCGTTCAGCTGCTGTGCAATGTTCCAGCAGAAAGCCATCTGCAGGGTGCCGTTGCGGAACAGGGTGATCTCCTCGCCGCCGTTGATGGAGGGATCGAAGTTGACGCCCTTTGCATCGTACAGAGTCTGAATGGCCTTGATGTTCTCGGCAGAGTCGGCGGTGTACTTGGTGTGGGCTGCATCGGTAAAGGTGCCGCCGTACATATTGTTGATGATGGCGCGGGTGCCCTGGTCGCCGCCCTGACCGCTGCAGTAGATGGCTGCTACGTTCTCGTAGCCGCCCTTGTACAGTGCGTCCACAGTGTTCAGGAAGCCCTCGGTGCTCCAGGTGTGCTTGTCAGTATCAATGTACTTGTCCGCGCCCACTTCCTTGACCTTGGTCATGTTCACGGCCATGCAGTGTGCGGTCATGCACAGGGGATACTCGTAGTAGTCGCCCTTCTCGTTGTGGCAGGCAGACTCCACAGAAGCGTAGATGTCCTTCTTGGCGTCGTCGGTCCACAGGTCGTTCAGCGGAGCCATAACGCCCTTGGCACCCCAGTTGGCCACCAGACGCTCGGGGCCTTCCATGACCAGATCGGGTGCGCTGCCGCCCTCGATGGCGGTGTTCACCTGATCGTCGCCGTTGGTGTAGTCCAGATACTCCACGGTCACCTTGATGTCGGGGTACTTTGCGTTGAAGCTGGAGATCAGGTTCTGGACGGTATCGTCATTGCCCCAGCCGCCGATGGGGTATGTCCACAGCTTGATGCTTGCGCCGGTGCTGGCTGCACTTGCAGCAGCAGAGGAAGCGGTGGAGGAAGCAGCAGTGCTGGTGGAGGAGGAACCGCCGCAGGCGGCCAGTGCACCGGCAGCGCCCAGAATACCGGCAGCCTTCAGGAAGGAACGGCGGGAAATGCAGTTTTTCATGGTAGATTCTCCTTGTTCATCTTCTTCGACCCATCGGGGGATCGTACTCCGTTTTGCTCGTAGCGGCTGCTCGTGTCCGCAGCCGTTGTTTGTAGCCCAATTATAGAAAATTATTTTCATTTTGTCTATTCGTTCTTTTCATAAATTTTCATTTTTAAACCCGGCAGTCTGCACAAAATTGTGGGATATCAGAAAAAACACAATATTTTCATCCACTTTACTTGTCAAAATAGTTACAAAACGGTACACTTTCCCCAGCTATTCTGAAAATCACTTTCAGCTTTGAAATTGTAAAAATGAAAAGCATTTTCACTATTTGGGGCATTTTTTCCTTCAAAACTGTGCCCTCTGCACAGAATCGGCGGGTAAAATGTGTTCATTACGCCTCTTGCACAGCGGCGCGGTTTCTCTTATACTTTTATATAAGAAGGTAAGCACGAACACGGCACCGGCATCGCCGGCGGCCTAAGTCAGGAGAGGGAAGAATGTCTACAAATTTTTGGGAGCTGCTGCAGCAGCATCAGGGCGACCTGACAAAATCCGGCCGCACGGTGGCGGACTATCTGGTGCAGCACGCTGCAGAGGCACAGTATCTGTCCATATCGTCGCTGGCCAGAGAGTGTCAGGTGGCTGAGGCTACGGTGTTCCGGTTCTGCCGGGCGCTGGGCTTTGAGGGCTACCATGAAATGCGCATTGCGCTGGCACAGGCCAACGCCACCGGCGTGCTGGTGAACCAGCAGGAGCCCGCCCCGGACGCCGACACCGCCACTTTGTGCGAGCACGCTTCGGCGCTGTTCATGACCGCCATCAACGGCACCCAGAATGCCCTTTCGCCGCAGGCGGTGGAGCAGGCCGTGGCGCTGCTGCACAGTGCCCGGCAGGTGTTCTGCATGGGACAGGGCGGCAGCATGGCCGCCGCCAACGAGATCTGCGCCCGGTTTGCCTGCATCACCAACAAGTTCCGCGCCATTGCCGACAGCCATATGCAGGTAATGGCTGCCAGCCTGATGACCGAGCAGGACGTGGTGCTGTTCGTCTCCTACTCCGGCGCTACCCGCGACCTGATAGAGACCCTGCGCACCGCCAAGGCCAACGGGGCAAAGGTCATCCTGATCACCCACTACGAGGACTCCCCCGGCGCAAAGCTGGCAGACCTTGTGCTGCTGTGCGGCGCACAGGAAAGCCCGCTGGACTCCGGCAGCATCCCCATCAAGGTGGCGGTGCTGTATGTTGCCGAAGTGCTGGTGCTGCGGTACATTCTGGACGATAAGCCCGGCAGCACCGAAGCGCAGGAGCACACCACCGAGGCGCTGGCTGTAAAGATGCTTTGAGTATCAACTTAAAATTTCAGGTTCCATCATAAAAGTTGGGGTCGGGAGAAAATCCCGACCCCATTCTTTATAGAACAAAAAATCGGTCAGACCAGCAGGCCTGACCGATTTTTTGCTTATCAATGATGTTGCAGCGCTGTACGCTTAATCGCGGCGGCGGCTGTTGAGACCCAGCAGACGCACCACATACAGGAAGATGTTGATGAAGTCCAGATACAGCGTCAGTGCGCCGTAGATGGAAGCCTTTTCCGCCAGCTCGCTGTCCCCTGCGTAGTAGGAGTACATCTGGCTCAGCTTCTGGGTGTCGTAGGCGGTCAGCAGCATGAACACCACCAGACCGACAGCGCTGTACAGCACCGTGGTGAGGAAGCTCATGCCGAACAGCATGCCCACAAAGCCGGTGATGATGAGCGCGAACAGGCCCATCATCAGCTTGGGACCCCAGCCGGACAGATCCTTGTGGGTAGTAGTGCCGTAGACCGCCATCAAGCCGAAGTACAGCGAGGTGGCAAGGAAGGCCAGCACCAGAGTGCCCAGATCAAATATCAGGAAGTAGTAGCTCAGCACCATGCCGTTGAGCAGTGCATAGGCAAAGAAGGTGGCTCTTGCACCGCCCACCGACATGTTCTGCACGCGGGAGCTGAGCACATACACCAGCACCAGCTCTGCGATGGTGAACACCAGATACAGCGAGTTGACGACGTACAGCAGCGGGGTAGCGGCTGTAACGAACGCCGCTGCAAAGGTGATGAGCAGGCCTACCGCCATCCAGCGGTAGGTGCGGTTCATATAGTCAGCCGAGGTCATGGCAGGCTCCGTGTAGCCTCGATCGTAACCATTGTAATTGTAATCCATATGGGACTCCTCCAGTCTCTTTCTGCCGGAACACTTTTTCCTTGCTCCGGTCTACGGAATATAGTATACTGCATAGAAATGAACGTTTCATGAAAAAGGCTGTGATATTGTATGTCTCTTGGGCTTTATTTACACATACCCTACTGTTTTTCCAAATGCAGGTACTGCGATTTCTATTCCCATCCCGGTGAGCGCGGCGTACCGGAAGCTTATGTGGATGCTCTTTTGCGGGAGCTTTCCCGCTTTGCGCCGGAAGCACCTCTGCAGCCGGACACCCTTTATTTTGGCGGCGGCACGCCCAGCCTGCTGCGCCCGGAGCAGGCAAAACGGCTGATCGATGCGGCCCGGCCGATGCCGGGGGCCGAGATCACACTGGAAGCAAACCCGGAGACGGTGACGGAAGAAAGCCTTGCAGGCTTCCGGGAGGCGGGCGTGAACCGCATCTCTTTCGGGGTGCAGTCTGCCCGGGATACCCAGCTGCGCACGCTGGGCAGACCGCACACGGCAAAGCAGGCGCGGGCTGCATTTGCCGCCGCGCAGCGCGCAGGCTTTGCGAACATCAGCGGCGACATCATGCTGGCACTGCCGCACTACACCGAAGCTGAGTTTGACGAAACGCTGGAACTGATCGAGGGTGGTGGGGCTACCCATATTTCGGCATATCTGCTGAAGATCGAGCCGGATTCGGCCTTTGGTAAACATCCGCCCGAAGGCCTGCCCACCGGCGATGAAGCCGCCGATTTTTACCTTTATGCAGTGGAACAGCTGGAACACCACGGCTACAAACAGTACGAGATCTCCAACTTTGCAAAGCCCGGCTATGAGGGGCGGCACAACCTCATTTACTGGGACTGCGGCGACTATCTGGGCCTTGGCCCGGCGGCGCACTCCTGCATGGGCGGCAGACGATTCTATTATCCCGCCGACACCGAGGCCTTCCTAAACGACAAAGCAGCCCCCGTTATGGACGGAGGCTGCGGCGCAGAGGACTATCTCATTTTACAGCTGCGGCTGCGCAAGGGGCTGGATCTTGCCGCCTATAAGGCCCGCTACGGGAAGGAGTTTTCCACCGCCCAGCTCGCCTTTGTGAAGAACTGTGTGAAGTCCGGCTATGCCGCCTTCGATGGCAGCACCCTTGCCCTCACCCCCGCCGGTCTCATTGTGCAGAACAGCATTCTGGCGGAGCTGCTGTGACTTTTGCTTGACAATTTACGTTGAAACGTATATACTGAAATTACAAAAGGAGCTGCCCTCCAAACGGCCAGCTCCTTACGTTACTCGTATCAAAAAAGATTGACCGATTTGCTTGGGGAAGCATAGATGGCGGTCAGTCTTTTTTGTTTTTATATCTTTTGTCGTCATGGCTGATTTTCCATGTGATGTCAAAAACACCATATGCTACGCTGGAAACAAATGTCAACAGCAGCAACACTTCTGACAAAGTCATGCGCATTCCTCCTTTCGCCGAAGCGTCGGGATTGTGCGCCCAAAAAAGCCGCCCTCCCGATGCCTGTTTACCAGTAAGTAAAACCTTTGCGGTTCGGTAAGGAGCGTTCAGCCGCCTACGTTTAAGGCAACACCTGATGACAGCTTAAAAGCTGTATTTTTAAGATATCATATTTTCTGACAAAATACAATCGCTTACGTCAGGTCAATGACCCTCCACCCCAGTTCCCGGATGGCTTCCCGGTCATGGGTGGCCAACAGAACAGCCCGTTCGCCGCGGCGCTCTTTCAGGAGCGCTGCGGCTTTTTTCATGGTCTCCGGGTCCATGCCGGTGAAGGGTTCGTCCAGCAGCAGGGTATCGCACCCGGCCCAGAGGGCGCGGAGCAGGGCCGCACGGCGCTTCTGCCCGCCGGAAAGCTTCCGGGCAGGCAGGGCAAGCGCCTGCTTATCATATCCAAATCGTTGAAAATCCGACACGATTTGCGTTTTGTATTGCGTTTTTCCCTCCGGAAGCACCAGTTTCACGTTCTGCACGGCGGTCAGCTGCGGGCAGAGCCGATCCTCCTGAAAGACAGCACCGACCCGGCCCACGCCCTGCACCTTGCCGGAATCCGGTACTTCCAGCCCCATCAGGATGCGCAGCAGCGTTGTTTTCCCGCAGCCGGAGCGTCCCATCAGCACTGCCGGGCCATCGACCGTCCAAGTAAAATCCTGCAGAACAGGTGTATCGCCAAAGCGTTTGCAGAGGTTCCGTATCACAATGCTCATGCCTGTACCTCCCCGCAGAGACGCATTTTTGCCGTGCGCAGCAGCCGGGCTGCCGCCGCAGACAGCGCCGCCGACAGCAGCACGATCACCAGCGTCCATGCGAACACATCCGGCGTGGATAGCGTGATCTTGGCGCGGTAGAGCGCATCGCCGACCGAATGATCCGGCAGGCCGATGACCTCGGCAGAAACACCGCTCTTCCAGCACATGCCCATTGCGGCGATGCAGCTTTCACAGAAGGATGGGAAGATGCCCGGCAGCCAGATATACCGCAGCCGCGCAGACAGCGGCAGGCGGTAGACCTGTGCCATCTCCAGCAGCTTCGTGTCTGTGTCGGCGATGCCGGCCAGCACCCCCGCATAGACCACCGGCAGCACATGGGTAAAGCTGACGATGACGGAAAGATTCGCACTGCGCACCCACAGCAGTGCCAGAATGACAAAGCTGGCCACAGGCATGGCGCGGATCAGCTGCATGGCAGGGTCAATGAATACCCGCACCCAATGCCAGCGCGCCCCTGCTGCACCGAGCAACAGGCCCCCTGCTGCTGCCAGCAGAAAGCCCGCCAATATACGCAGTGCGCTGAACACGATGCGCTGCCAGAACGCAGCGGTAGGCGCCAGTGCTGCCAGCGCCCCCAGTGTCTGCAAGGGCGTGGCCAGAAAGAGCCCGCCATGCCCCAGCCCCACAGCGGCAAGCTGCCAAATCGCAATCCATGCGAGGATGGCGGCGGCTTTTTGCCACAACGGCGTTTGCAGGGGCGGATGCTTGCATCGCCCCCTGCAGAGGGCATGCAAATGGAATTTAGCCGACATAGTAGAAGTCGTCCGCAGGCAGAGTGCCGCCCACGCTGGCGGGGTCGGCGGCATACAGAACATTGAAGTAGGTCGCAAGGTCGTTCTTCATCTCGTCACCCGTCTCAAAGACGATGTTGCACTGCGGCAGCGCCTTTTGGGCCAGTGCAGCCTTGGCGACAACACCGTACTGCTCGCAGAGGGCTGCCGTGCCCTCGACATCGTTGTTGGCGGCCTCAACGCTGGCCTTATAGCCGTCCATGAAAGCGGCAAACGCTTCGGGGTCATTCTCGACAGCATCCTTGCGGACGACCAGAACACCGGTAACGAGCTTGGAACCGGCAACCTTCTGCCATTCCTCGTTCATATCCAGTGCAACGCGCAGACCCTCGACCTGAGACAGCGCGCTGGTGACAAAGGGCTGGGGCAGCATGGCGATGGTTGCTTCACCTGCCTGCACCTTGCTCAGGGCCTCGGTGGCCTCGCTGGTGTATTCTAGGGTGACATCCTTGTCGGGGTCGATGCCGTTCTCGCTCAGGACATAGCGCAGGACATACTCAGGGGTAGCGCCCTTGCCGGTCGTGACAATGGTCTGCCCCTTCAGATCCTCGACCGAGTTGACGGTATCACCGTTCTCAACAATGTAGAGCACGCCCAGCGTGTTGATGCAGGCAACCTCCACCGCACCGTTTGTCTTGTTGTACAGCGTGGCGGCAAGGTTGGCGGGCACAGCGGCGGCATCCAGATCCCCCTTGACCAGCAGCGGAACGATCTCATCGGCTGCACCGTACATCGTGAAATCATAGCTGGATGCGACCTCATCGCTCATCAGGTTGACAAGCCCCATCGTTGTGGGACCTTTCAGGCCCGCGATGCGCAGGGCGGCTTCGGTCGCGGCGGCATCCGCGGTCTCCTCGGTTTCCGGTGCGGCCTCCACGGCAGATTCCGCAGCGGATTCGGCAGCAGACTCGCTCACGGCCGCTTCCGCACCGCAGCCTGCCAGAGCGGCACACATAGCAAACGCCGTAACAGCGGCGAAAACGCGTTTCAGTTTCATAAAAATCTTATCCTCCTTGTTGCTTTTGCGGCCTTACTATACTATAATACAGATGAATTGTCTGTTGCACCGGCAACAGGAAACCCTTTTGTAACCCACGCAAGGAGCCGTATGGACTACACACCCTACTATGAGATCATGCGCAGCACCAGCCTTTTGCGCGGCCTGTCCGATGCGGAACTGGACACGCTGATGACCTGCTTTGCCCCTCGGGTGCGCCGCTACGCCAAGGGCGAGCTGCTGCTGATGGCCGGGTACGAAACCCACGAGCTCGGCCTTGTGCTGGAGGGTGCCATCACGGCCAGCAAGCCGCTGGCTGACGGCGGCACGGTGGTCATCGCCCACATGGGGCCGGGCGGCGTGTTTGCCGATGTACTGGCCGGCGGGCGCAGCCGCAGCCCCGTCAATGTCTGTGCCGCCGAGCGCTGCCTGATCCTCTACCTGCCCTGTGATGCGCTGCTGCGCCCCTGCGCAGCCCTGCACAGTGCGCATTTAAAGCTGCTGCAGAACTGGCTCGAAACCATCAGCGACAAATATTTTGCGCTGGACCGCCGGTTGGAGCTGATCTGCTGCAGGAGCCTGCGCGGGCGCATCTGCATGTGGCTGCTGGAGCAACGCGAGCGCTGCGGGGCCGACACCTTTACCACCGCCATGAGCCGCACCGAGCTGGCCGCTTTTTTGAACTGCGACCGCAGCGCGCTCTCCCGCGAATTGAGCCGCATGCAGGAGGAAGGGCTGATCGAGCTGTTCCGCGGCAGCTTTAAGCTGCCCGACCCCGAGCGGCTGCACGCCGCCTGCCAGCAATTTTAACATATTGAGGTTATTTGTATGAACAACCGTACCGACCCGATTTTGTACATCGTCATCCCCTGCTACAATGAGCAGGAGGTGCTGCCCATCACAGCACCGATGTTTTTACAGAAGCTCACCGACCTGACCGCCGCGGGCAAGATCAGCCCCGACAGCCGCGTGCTGTTTGTGAACGACGGCTCGAAGGACCGGACGTGGGAAATTATCTGTG
>ERZ772831.3680-NODE-3680-length-10662-cov-3.016027_pt1 | contig 10662 bp, 8 predicted proteins | sample MGYA00580858_ERZ772831 | MGnify/ENA primary metagenome ERZ772831 (study PRJEB29015, sample SAMEA2737694) | human gut metagenome | biome: human gut; feature: human-associated habitat; material: faeces | place: China | collected 2012 ... | reverse complement strand
TACGACCGTAGCTGCGGATGCGGAAATCAGTCTGTTTTTCCATGTCTTCCTTATTTGATTTATTTCTACGAATATACGAAAAAAACAATGAATTTCAAGCTGTTTCAGGTGATAAAAAATATAGTTTTTCTATAATAGAACACCATATAAGCCGGAATAAATTAGTCTTAAAAAATATAACACGCAACTTTTCACCTCTCATTTTACCCTACAATGCGCACCTTCCACACCCCGTTTTCCCCCTATAACACGCATCTTTCCGGCAGAACTCCCCACAACTCCCCCTTACGCGCAACGGCACAAGATGAGGGTGTTATCTTTGTTGTACCGGAAAGGGAAGAAAGGCAGGGCAGCTTCACCGGAACGGTATCGGTTTTTCATCCTAATTATCAACTTTAAAATCAAACAGACATGATTCGTTACAAGAAGTATCAGAACCAGACCAAGTCCACCCCGCTCAGCGGCAAGTGGCTGGCAAGGGCGGTGGCAGACGAGACGCTCGACACGCGCGCTTTGGCCGAACACATGGCCAAGCACAACACGCCGTATTCGCAAGGCGCGATCCACGGGGTCCTCAAGGACATGACCTCCTGCATCAAGGAGTTGCTGCTCGACGGCAAGAACGTGAAGCTGGACGACCTCGCCATCTTCGGCGTGGGGATCCGCGGGAAACCTGCCGACACGTCGAAAGACTGGTCGGTCACTACCAACGTGGTCGGGCTGCGCCTCAAATGCCGCGCCACCGGAACCCTCGCCATCAACCAGCTGAAACTCGAAGCGCAGCTCAAGGAGCTTTCACCTTACGACATCGAAGGTGGCAATACCGGCGGTGGCGGCGAGGAGGAACGGCCGGGAGAACTTTAAGCAATCGACAAGAGAAGCCAAGAGAGACACAAACAAAGTCATGTGTCAAAAACTTCTCATAAATCATAATTCATAAATCTCATAATCCACAATTTCATGGAAGAAAAAAATGAAAAGAAATCCGTCTGGGGGATCATCCTCAAAGTAATCATCGTCGTGGCTACGGCCATCGGTAGTGCCTTTGGCGTTACGGCCTGCATATAAAGGACAGGGAGAGCCGCACATGAGACGCATCACGCTATTCATCATCCATTGCAGCGCCACGCGCTGCGGGCAGCCTTACTCGTTCGAGGATTGCCGCCGGGACCATATCGACGGCCGGCACTTCCGCGACATCGGCTACCATTACTACATCACACGCGACGGCCGGGTACATCCCGGCCGGCCGCTCTCTCTGGAGGGGGCGCACTGCTTCGGTCACAACCGCCACAGCATCGGCATCTGCTACGAAGGGGGACTGGACGGCAAAGGCCTCCCGGCAGACACTCGCACGCCTGCCCAGAAGGCTGCCCTCACGCAGTTGTTGCAAGAGCTGGGCCGCAACTTCCCGGCAGCTCTCACCGTAGGACACCGCGACTTGAACCCCCAAAAGGCCTGTCCTTCGTTCGACGCAGCGAAAGAATACAAAAAAGACGCACCCCGTGGGAGGCCCTGAGGCCTCCGCGGGGTGCGTCTCGTTTACACGGTGTTGTTATTGTGCGCGTTTTCCCTATACTACTTTCCAGCCGGAGTCTCTTCACCGACTTTCAACGGGGTGATGTTATTCTCGGCCCCCGGATAGCCGATGTTCTGGTTGATAACGCCACCGGTATTGGTTGTGATCGCATTATAGGGGACAGGCCATAGCACATGATGGACGCTGATGCGGTATTTACCGTTGGCAACCTCAGTCCCGTCACGGAAGAAGTTATTGACCGTCATCATCCAGTCATACCAGAAGTTATAACCAGGCTCTTTCACATTCGAGCCTGTTCCACCGGGACCGGAGAAGTTATCCAACTTATATACACGGCCACCGAATACCTCACAAGGTTTGCCGGTCTTAGCATAAATATAAGAAATACGAACCAACTCGATATGACGGCATTCCTCGTAATACAACTCACGGGCACGTTCAGCCAAGATAGCGCCGATATTGATTTCAGATCCATTCAGCGGTTCAGCTCCTGCACGTTCGCGAACGACGTTCAGCATGTTGGCCGCTTCCTGCAATTGATCTTTCCAATAATAACATTCGCCCATCAAGAGGTAGACTTCGGCTGAACGATAAATATACCAAGCAGTCTCGCCACCGCTACGGTCAGTATCCTTCGTAGGATCCGGAACAAACAACTTATAATGCGGCCATGAGAACCAGCAACGTACCGAATCAGACACGCTCATATTGGTCGGGCGAACCAAATGTTTTCCATACCATTCGGATTTACCTTTCAAGCCCGGGTCATTATAATACAAATCGGTCATACGGCGCCAACTACCCGATGCGTTAGGACTGCGAAGGTCGTTTTTTTCTTTTTCACCCCAAATGTCATATTGCAGGTAGTTGTTGGCACGACAGGAACCGATGCCACGACCGACATGCAAGTCGTTATCGATTTCCGTACCTTTATCAGCTGCCGCAGGTGAAATAGCCGTACCGGTCTTCCCGTCAGGGGTGACGATAGCCGCACCTTTCGCCCAATAGGGAGTCGCATTACGCATGGTCTGGATTCTGTCACGACCTTCCACGTCCGGATAAGACACGACATACATCAAACCTTCTGTGTTCGACATGTCCATCTTCGCCTCTACACTGTGCAAGTCGTGCATCAAATTCGTGTTCGGCTTGTTCTTGTTCGAGGTGAAACGAGCTGTCATCAACGGATGGTTGGCGACAATCTCTTTACCGATCTCGATAGCACGGTCAAAGTCACCCAAACACATCGCGACTTTCATCAGCAAGACACCGCAGGCAGCTTTGGAAGTTCTTCCACGATCCACCTTTTCCGGAACCCATTCATAAGCAAATTCCAAATCTTTTTTCAATTGCTCCAAAATGCTCCAACGGTCATGAGAGTAGAAATCCAATTTCGGTTCCGTATATTCCCGATCCAGGAAGGGGACATTTCCGAATTGGTGGGTCAACTTATAATAGCGGTAAGCCCGTTGAAAATAGGCAGTACCCAAAACAGCATTCCGTTCCGCTTCATCCTTGTAGGTTCCAGCATCGATACGCGACAATACGATATTGGCATATTTGATTCCCTTGAAACCCTCATCCCAATACCATTGCATCTTGTTTTTAGCATTATTTTGGGTTTGGGTAGGAAGCATATAGTTGTCAAAATCGACCAAAGCACCGCTTTCGTCGGTCTTTCCGTTCACGGCAACGTCAGAAGTATAATATTCGGTCAAAATCGGTGACTGGTCTCCGAAAAACTCATGACGCATATTACGCTCGCAAGCTACAATAGCCGAATACATGCCCTCTGCATCCACGTAGGTGTTTTCAGGCGTATAAAAAGAGAGAGGTTTCGGATCCAGCCAGCTCTCTTTACAGCCGGTCGTCAACAAAGGCAACAAGGCCAATGCTCCGATGATATATTTTTGTTTGTTGTTCTTCATATTCTTTCGTCTTTATCAAAGAGTGAAATTAAAACTTATATTATAAGATCTCATGCCATAAAGCCCATCGTCACGATTCTTTTTCGTGGCTTCGACATCGAAATAATCCCAACCGGTTATGGTGAACGGGTTACGTGCCGTAAGGGAAATGCGCATATTCTGCACTTTGAATTTCTTCAGGAAATCCTTGGGTACTGCATATGACAAAGAGATATTATCCATACGGACGAACGTTTTCTTCTTATAATAGTTGGCAAACCGGTACGAACCGATACGCCCGTATTCATTCGTCGGATTTTCAGGAGTCCAACGAGGTTGGTCGTACGTAGAATAACGGTCAAACATACCACCGCTATTGGAAGCATGGTTATAATAATCATAATGGCCTATATCAGAATAAAGCATGAAAGACAGGCTGAAGTCCTTATAAATGAATTCATTTCTCCAAGACCAGAAGAAACGCGGTGTCTTATAGCCTTGGAACGTCTTATCATCGTCATCAAGCACACCGTTGCCATCCTGGTCTATGAAACGGAAGTCACCCGGTTTGCAACCATACTTAGAAGCTTCTTCTTCCTGTCCCAGCTGCCACACGCCTCCGAACTCATAATCCCAGATCTGATCCGGATCATGGCCAATAAACCACCCGTTCTTCGGGTCATCTTTTTCCTTTTGGCCGATCACATTGCCATTTTCATCCAGAACATCCTCCATGTCGCCGTACAGGCTTTTCAACTTGCGACGGTTGAAAGAAAAACTACCGGAAGAGGTCCACGTGAAGTCGTTCGTACGGATAATATCACCGTTCAATGACAACTCGAAACCTTTATTCGCCAATTTACCCAAATTGGCTTTTACACTAGCAAATCCCAAAATAGAAGGCAAGGCACGGTCGACCAGCAAATCAGTCGTCTCGGTCATATAGGTTTCCATAGAACCTCTCAAACGATCATTGAATAAAGAAAAGTCCAAACCGATGTTGTAGGATGACGTACGTTCCCATTTCAACCCTTTATTAGCCATACGATCTACATAAATCTGAGAAGTGACATAAATGTTGCCATTCTGGTCGATATAAGGATGCAGACCGGAATTCAATTTGGCCAATGCATCATACTGACCGATGTCGCGGTTACCGTTCTGCCCCCAAGAGAAACGCAGTTTTCCATAGTTCAACCAGGAACTGGCCGGTTCCATAAATTTTTCAGAGGTAAACACCCACCCCAATGCCACAGCCGGGAAAGTGGCACGCGGATTCATCTGCCCGAAAGCGGAATACCCGTCACGGCGCACAGAAGCCGTCACCATATATCTGTCTGCAAAAGAGTAGAACAAACGTCCCATCAAGGCATCACCGGTCTTATATGTGTCATTGCTGGAAACAACAGGTACGGTTCCAGCCCCGATATTATGATAGCCTAAAATATCGCTCGGAGTAAATTGAGACGCTTTGGCGATAGTCTCCCAAAACTGTCCCTTTTCCGCATTCTGCAGGAAAGTCGCTTCAACGCGATGCTTGCCGAATTCTTTTTTCCAACGGACAATGTTGTCGATCTGCCAGTTGAATGTCTTTTGATTTTTGCGTTCGGACTTTCCCCCTTCTCCGGCCCATTCCGGATGCTGGGAAGAGTCGTGATTGTAGTATTCGTACCATTTATAATATGGGTTGAAGTTCATCTGATATTCAAATCCGAACGGAAGTTTGACAATCGCATAGATATTGGCGTTCAGTTTGTGTTCCATATCTTTACGATCTCTGTACAAGTTATCGAAGAACGGATTTTTAGTATTATTGTCGCCAGAAGGATACATTCTGTATGGACTATCCGGATCATCGATTTCATTTGTTGTAAAAGGAGAATTGTTCGTACGCTGTCCTACATCGGCAGACAATGCACCTTTATCCTTCGTTCCGAAAGAAGAATTCAAACCTATTGTCAAGAAATCCGTTACCTTAGACTCCAAGTTCAACCGGGTGCGGAATGTTTTGAAACGGTCACCAACTTTGACACCTTCGCGATCGGCATATCCCATAGACCAAAAATAGGAAAAATTGTCTGTACGGTTAGAGATGCTGGCCGTGTAGTCTTGCTGGAAACCTGTTTGGAAAACAAGGTCGGTCCAGTCTGTTTCAACTCCGTTCAAATAATTTTGGATTTCAATGTTCTTAAAGTTCAGACGTCCCAACCAAGTTGTCAACATTTGTTCTTCAGAAGGCAAAGCCGTAGCAGGAGTCGACTGGTCGTAATTATACCAAGTCAGCGGGTCAACTCCTAAGCTACCCAACGTACGCGGATCGTCATACATTCCTTTTTTGGCGGCCAATTCTTCCGGAGTCAGCAAACTTTCAGAATATTCTTGACGAAATTTGACAAAACCGGCACCGTCTACCACTTCCGGAACCGAATTAGCCTGCACCCACCCAAAGTTCGAATTGAAGTTGACAACAGGTTTGCCGGTCTTACCCTTTTTCGTAGTAATGGCAATAACTCCATTCGCTGCTTTTGCACCATATACAGCGACAGAACTGGCGTCTTTCAACACATCGATAGACTGGACATCCATCGGATTGATATCCGACAAGTCACCGTTGAAGATCACACCATCCAGCACATACAAAGGATCGGATCCCGCACTTAACGTGTTTTTACCACGAATCTGAACAGAAGCCGTACCTTCAGCATTGACAGATGCCCCAATCGAAACACCGGGTGCATTGGCTCTCAACAAGTCTTGGACGGAACGGGGAGTTTCTTTTTCCAAACTCTCGGCTTTAACGGTCGAGATCGCCCCCGTCAAGTCCTTCTTCTTGGCCGTGCCGTAACCGATCACAACCACTTCTTCCAGTTCTTCCGTGTCTTCTTTCATCGTCACGTTGAGCGTTTTCTGATTCCCAACCGGAATCTCTTGGGAGATATAACCGATGTAAGAGAACACTAGGATGGTTTTGCCCCCTTTTACAGAAACACTGTACTTACCATCCACATCCGTGATGGAACCATTGGTCGTCCCCTTTTCCATCACGTTCACGCCAATCAGAGGTTCACCCGACTGGTCTTTTACGACACCGGTAATCGTCACATTCTGAGCAAAAGACTGGGTAACAAACAGCCCTAACAGAATTGAAATCAAACCGAATCGTAGCAAAAAATTCAATTTACACTTTTGCATTTTGATTTTAGGTAATATATTAGACATAAAAAATCACAACAAAAAATTCCACTAAGACATTAACTGTCTGCAGAAAACCAAAAGGAAATATTTGAGAATAAAAACAAAGACATCATGATATTACATTTAATTCTTACTTCAGTTCTTAAGGAACTGTGGTGTGATAAATCGTTTTTTTTGTGTTTAAATAAAAAATTAAGTTTGCATTTTCTAAATAAAGTGTGTATGTTTGCGGCCACAAATAACAAAAACTTGAGTGAGTGTTAATTTTTTATCTACAAATACCACAGTTCCTTAAGAACTATAGAATAATAAAGGCCTATAACATTTCATGCATAACCCGTCATATCTTTCACATGACGGCAAATGTCTAAACTGACGTATTGTCACACTTCCTGCCACCTGAACTTTTACAAACCGATCCTTGTTACTTTGGCATATGATTTGTAGAACAGTTAATGCAGCTCGAAAGAGAAAAGCAAGTACAGGAAAATAATAACAATTAAAATAATAGAAAATTATGGGAAAAATTATCGGAATCGACTTAGGAACAACCAACTCTTGTGTTGCCGTACTGGAAGGTAACGAACCGGTTGTAATTGCAAACAGCGAAGGTAAAAGAACGACTCCTTCAATCGTTGCATTCGTTGAAGGTGGTGAACGTAAGGTTGGTGATCCTGCAAAACGTCAGGCTATCACAAACCCGGAAAAAACAATATTCTCTATCAAACGTTTCATGGGTGAAACCTATGATCAGGTTCAGAAAGAAATTGGTCGAGTTCCTTATAAAGTAGTCCGCGGTGACAACAACACACCACGTGTCGATATCGAAGGACGCCTTTATACTCCTCAGGAAATTTCAGCAATGGTACTTCAGAAGATGAAGAAAACAGCTGAAGACTATTTAGGACAGGAAGTAACGGAAGCCGTTATCACCGTTCCGGCATACTTTAGCGACGCACAACGTCAAGCGACTAAGGAAGCTGGTGAAATTGCAGGCTTGAACGTTCGCCGTATCGTAAACGAACCGACTGCCGCATCTTTGGCTTACGGTTTGGACAAAACGAACAAAGACATGAAGATCGCCGTATTCGACTTGGGTGGTGGTACATTCGATATTTCTATCTTGGAATTAGGAGACGGTGTGTTTGAAGTAAAATCCACAAACGGTGACACTCACTTGGGTGGTGACGACTTCGACCATGTGATCATCGACTGGTTGGCTGAAGAGTTCCTGCGCGAAGAAGGCGTCGACCTGCGTAAGGATCCGATGGCTTTGCAACGTTTGAAAGAAGCGGCCGAAAAAGCTAAGATCGAATTGTCAAGCACGACAAGCACGGAGATCAACCTGCCGTATATCATGCCGGTAAACGGTGTTCCAAAGCACTTGGTCAAGACACTGACACGTGCTAAATTCGAACAGCTTGCAGACAGTCTGATCCAGGCTTGTATCGAACCATGCCGTCAGTCTTTGAAAGATGCAGGTTTGAGCACTTCCGACATCGACGAAGTCATCCTCGTAGGTGGTTCGACACGTATTCCGGCTGTACAGGCCATCGTTGAGAAGTTCTTCGGCAAGGCTCCGTCAAAAGGTGTTAACCCGGACGAAGTGGTAGCTGTAGGTGCTGCTATCCAGGGGGGGGTATTGACAGGTGAAGTAAAAGACGTTCTGTTGCTCGATGTTACTCCGTTGTCACTGGGTATCGAAACAATGGGTGGTGTAATGACCAAGCTGATCGAAGCCAATACGACTATTCCTACCAAGAAGTCTGAAACATTCACGACTGCCGTTGACAACCAGCCTTCTGTAGAAATCCACGTATTGCAGGGCGAACGTTCACTGGCTAAAGACAACAAATCGATCGGCCGTTTCCACCTCGACGGAATTCCAGCCGCACAGCGTGGCGTTCCTCAGATCGAAGTTACTTTCGATATCGATGCAAACGGTATCTTGAACGTATCGGCTAAAGACAAAGGAACCGGCAAAGTACAGAGCATCCGTATCGAGGCTTCCAGCGGCTTGAGCGACGACGAAGTAAAACGTATGAAAGAAGAAGCTCAGGCTAATGCCGAAGCAGACAAGAAGGAAAAAGAACGCATCGACAAACTGAACCAGGCCGACAGCATGATCTTCCAGACCGAAAAACAACTGAAAGAGTTCGGAGACAAATTGCCGGCCGACAAGAAGGCGCCGATCGAATCTGCTCTGCAAGAACTGAAAGAAGCTCATAAAGCTCAGGATGTCGCCCGCATCAACAGCGCCATCGACAAACTGAACAGTGTCTTTCAGGCTGCTTCACAGGAAATGTACAACGCTCAGGCTCAACAACAGCAGGGCGGTGCACAGCAAGGTCCTCAGGGTAACCCGAATGCCGGTCAGCCGAACAATGGCGGAAAAGACCAGGAAGTCACCGACGTAGACTTTGAAGAAGTGAAGTAAGATAGCAACTATCTGAAACGATAAATAAGAAAAGGAGTGTAAAATAATTGCACTCCTTTTTATTTTACTAATATTCTCAATCTTTCGTTATTATCAGCAATTTTTACGATAGTTTTCAGTTATGCGATAACAATGGTCCCGGGTAAAAATTTAAAATGCGGCATATTTACTGTTGAAACGGAAACCGATTCCCAACATCAGGAAATTGGGGTCGTGAAATTTCTGGAGGTTATAACCCACATGTAAAAAAGTATCCCGTGACATGGCTATTTTCAAAGTCAACATTTGATAAAAAGCCCTCAGATCGCCTTTTCCGATAAAATTAGTACCCATACCGATCCCTACGGTAAAAAAAGGCATGACATACTCTACCCGCCCCGACATACCCAGGGCAAATTGCTTATAAAGAGCAGGCCGCCTGATTTGTGACTTATCGATGTCTCCATATACCTCATCGGAAAGATACAAATTTGCACTTCCATCATATACTCCATCCAAAGAAACACCTAGCCGAAGTTTATAGTCGACGTTATACATAGGGGCAAAATTAAATCCAAAAACCGGATAAGACTCGGGTAACGGATATTGCCCCTCCTGCATCCAGATTCCTTTCCGCCGCCATGAACCGAAAAATACAAAATCATAACTGACATGCCGCTGAAAAGGAGGAATATGATAAGAAGCGGCTGCATGTAAAGAGGTCAGATCTTCTTTCCGGTAAAAATTATATTCTACACCGAGTTTTCCCCCAAGGGTATTCACCCCTGCATTGGGGAAATTTGTATTTCCATTTGAAAAATGGGTCAAAGTGACTCCCGAAGTCAGACTTAAACGGGGAGAAAGTGCCCAACGCAGATAAAAATTAACATTGAGATAAGCATTGATCTTCGATCCCACCATCTTATTGTAAGAATTATACTGTTCATCATAGGGTTTCCAGCCGCCAGACAATCCGAAATTCCATTCGTAGTTAAACGACAACCACGGACAAATCCGGGCGATACGTGCTCCCTGAAACAGATAAAAGGCAACAGGATTACCGATTTGCCGGGATTCTCCAAACGAATAACAGCCCAATCCGATTCCCTGATAAACATTCCCATAAATCCGATCGTAAATACTTCCGGGCTGATAATGAAGCGCATATTTAAAATGAGTAGAAAAAGCTCCGCGAATCAGTTTCCGCTCCGGATTTTCTCCCCTCAAAAAAGGATGAGTAGGAAAAACATATTCGGGTCTTGCTTCTACTCCCAGGCCATGAACGAACCGACGGGGCAGCCTATTAGCCAAACTATCCTCCGTCTGCCCGAAAACAGACGCAACCACCCCAACCATCACCATACCCGACAAAACGATAACTTTCTGAATCCGCCCAACCTTATTCATATATCAATCCTGATTTCATAGGTAAGTCTTCACTATTTTTAATGCACGCAAATATAGTAATAGCAGTCCAATATAATCCCCCCCTGCACCATTAAATTTTGACAGTTATATACATATTTACACTTACAAACGTAGGTTTAATTTTTTTCTTTCTATTCCGATTCCGGGTTTTATCCCGTCAGACCGGTTCGCCTGGA
>ERZ772831.3644-NODE-3644-length-10749-cov-11.419862_pt1 | contig 10749 bp, 7 predicted proteins | sample MGYA00580858_ERZ772831 | MGnify/ENA primary metagenome ERZ772831 (study PRJEB29015, sample SAMEA2737694) | human gut metagenome | biome: human gut; feature: human-associated habitat; material: faeces | place: China | collected 2012 ... | reverse complement strand
ATTCTGGATAATCTTCTTTAAATGAATTGAAAAAAACATCGTTTATATCTAAGTCACCAAGAAGCACTTTTTTTATAGGATAATCCATGATTGCACAATTTTTTTATGTAAAAAGCTCTTTGTCTTATTCCACAGCATCGGTACAAAAAACAGAAAGAGACATAATAACAATATCAGTGGTAAAAACGCCCATACATAATCTAAATAATTCCAAGAAGTCAATTTACTTGTTTCAAGAAATTTAGTACACAAAAAAGAACCAATAAAACCTAAAAGAATTATGAAATCTAAACTTACTAATAGCTGTATCCAATTTCTTGATGGATAAGTTGCACTAAAGAATAAAGAGAAATCCGAAAACTTGGTTTTATCTTTTGTTTTCTTCCAATGATACGAAATAAAATTAATATCATTTATACCATTGGGTAAATAATCTCCCCATTTTGACTTTTCTAAGAAACGACAGTCTTTGTGCATTGTATTCATATCTTGAATTACTTCACGATTGTTTACCATATACAAGAAATGTATCTTTTCAAAAGTATAAGAAGTAAATCCTTCCGTCTTTATTGCCTCATCAATTTTTGCATCATATTGACGTAAGTCATTAATTCGGAAATCATACAATTCAATTTTTGAAAATGCCGATTGTATGATATCATTGGACAAATTATCCTTGATCTTTATATTATTGAGAGAAGGAACCTCTATGCGAAAACGCAAATAGACTTTTTCTTTTTTCTCTTCAACTTGAATCTGTTTTGCGCCAGGACTATTTTTAATATCATTAGAAAAGTTTTTATCATTAGGTTCACTTTTTAAGTCTATTGTAAGTAGTGTTCCTTCTGTCTCAAACTTAGTCGCATCACAATTAAAATTTGTAGATCCCAATTTGTAGATATAAAAAGACTCTCCTTTTTCATCATCAGTCGCTTTTGCATATACTCCATTAGAAGGATTCGTTATTTGCATGCGAGTATTAAATACTAAACTCAGTATATCTTTGTTCTCCATCAAAATATGTCCTAAATCCTTAACAGGACTAGAATCACTTTTCTTTTCGTTACTATTAAGCTTAAATGGCAGAAACAAGGCAATAGATTTTACCGACTGAGATATCATCAAGCCAAAATCAAGCAAATATGGAACATTAAAAGACTTTAGTTTCCATAAATTAACATGAATTTCAACGGCATCTTCAGAAGGTTTATATCCTTTATAATATAATCCAAAACTTTTCATTTTAACTTCTGTTTATGCATTATTTGAACACCATTCGTCCATACCTACATTGACAATATTGCAATCGTAACAATCATGATTCGTATTACGTCTGAAAAACTCTTTATTTTCATCATTCAAATTGGCATAAATTACATCTGAAATCATAATCGTTTTATCAGAACTGTTACTATTACCGTATCCAGAAAGGTGGCAAGCAGTGTTAACAACATCACCCATCCACACAACATCGCTTATGCCGGAACCATTATATCCCGCCTTTATCATTAAAGCTCTTCCATAATCAATTCCAATTCCAACTTTATACGTTGCATAGCCTTTTTTCGTTAATTTTATATTTAAAGCATTGACTAAACTATTTGCCCTTGCTGCCATATTAATCATGTCATCAATATCAGACTTATATTGGGTATTAAAAACACCCCATACACAATCTCCATGAATATTTATTTCACGACATTGCTGACACCCTTTCAAAAGTGCAACCATTTCCGATATAAAGCTTCGGTATATCTTTGCTAATACTGGACGGCGGTGTTCATCAGTCAAATCACTGCTTCCGCAAATATCTACAAACATTGCCGTACAATTAACATAAAATCCATTTGTATAAGTCAACTCTGATCTAGGCGGAATAGAGTCTCGTTCTTCAAAATTAGAGTCACTCTCATTAAGTATCGCATCAATGCGTTCTAAAGATTTTAAAAAATCATATTCAGAATAAAGAACTTCCATAACTATAATATTATTTGTACAAATAAGGTTACTAATACCCCTAAAGACCATTTAAGTAATTTCAAACCTTTATTGTAATTTGTAAATTTAACCGTACAGATTTTAGAATTTATATAAATTTGAGAAAGATAATCCTCAAATATTTTCTTTTCATTAATATGTTTTATATCGGTTTTATATTGCTTAAAAGACTTTTTTGCTATCGTTTGAAAGAACAAGAGGCTTTCAGTTTGCAAGTCTTTTTCAGAAAAAACAGAAGAATTAATTTTCCCCTCCAAGCACTTAAACAAATAAAATATGCAAGCAGACAAAAGTACTATAAATAAAGCTAAAGTTAAAATAAGCACTAAACTATAAATAACTTCTACGCTAGCATTAAGTATATCACAGAGAGTTTTCACGTTCTTTTGAATTATTTCTAAAAAAACTGAATTTGAGGCAACAATCGGTAATAAAACACTTGTTGCAGCTAATATAAGACCTGCTTTCTGGTCGCAATTAGAAATCCAACTATTTGTCAACAAAAGACGTTTCTGTAGAGCATCCTCATCTAATTGTGATAATTTTACATGCTCGCCTGCTTTTGGGGACATTAGCCTTGTTGTAGTGGGAGTAGTTTCAAATGATATAGCAAACCTCATTTTTGTTATACTTTTAGTTAGTACTCAATTTAGGGCATTGCCCTTTGTATAGGCACTTTTACAAGTGCCTATACATTGAGATGTTAAAAATTTTACTTGTTTATTAACTATTTCATACATTTTACACACAAGTGATTTTCGGCTGCACTCGGCATAGTTCAAACATGTTTGGCTCTGCGCTCGTTTGCATGAAAATTCTTCGCTCGACAATATAAAAGCATTCTTTTATTGTTCTCACTTATCGAAAAAGTTTCATACTTTTTCTCGCCATGGCAAAGTTCAAGCAAGCTTGCTTTGCTCATGACTTATCGAAAAAGTTCCAAATCTTCGCTGCTATACATAAATCAAATGTTTTTAATTCTGCTGCAAAGTTACTTCTTTCTAATTTAAGCCCTAATTTGAGTGCTTACCTATGATCAAGGTTTTGTTACAGTTGGGGTGATGGGTGTTGAAAGATTGTTGTGCTATCTATTCTGCCACCTCAAAATCTTCCTGGTGCACGCCTCTGAGTGCGACGGCGCGGCCGGCGAAGTCGAAGACGAGTTGGCGGTTGCGGTCGATGCGGATGATGTAGCCTTCGTAGTCTTTGAAGGGACCGGTGAGGACGCGGAGCTTCACGTGGTCTTTGGCGAACTTCTCGATGGGGGCGTTGAGGAGAGTGACTTGCTCGGGGTGGGCTTTCAGTACGTTCATAAAGGGCTGCATGATGGTGTCGCGTATGGAGGCTGGACGCCCGTGACAACGGTCGTTTACTAAGTGGTACTGAGGAAAATATTGTGATAGGAACTTCTGGATGCTCTTCACGGTGCCTTGCAGAAAGACGAGGCCGCTGATGGTGGGCTTCACGATTTTCTTAACACCGCGTTGTGTCTCCGCATTTTTGTAGGCGTAGCTGGTGGCTTGGTGTATGAAGAAAGGTTGTTTAGTGGGGTGGGTGTTGTCGGCGTTGTATGCTTCAAGCCACTTCTGAAACGACTTTACTGCCATGTGATGTATGAACAGATAGCTCCAGGAGGTGGGCTGCTGAGCAACATCTTCATAATAGCTACTGTGTTTCGGTATGGGTATAGTTTCTACTCTCGGCGCCGATGGTTTGTCAGCCCCGATTATGTGAATGCCCTTTGGTAAGCGTTGGCTTACACTGGCTATAGAAGGTGAATCTAAGCAATCCTGCGTCATCTTCGCCGTCTACTTTATGTCCTTGCACATCGCCATAGGTGGCGATATCAAAAGCATAGTCATTACTAATTGCATGCAAAAAAATATATTAGTAAGTCATATCTCAAAAGTTGCAAGAACTTTTATGAAATTCACACCTTGTGTTTGTCCTCCGTTAGGAGAGATATTTCTGCAAAGATAAGGGTTTTATTTGAATTATGTACCTTATTTATAAAAAATATTCCGTCGGCTGTCAATATTCGTCGACTCTGGTTGTTGTGGGTCTAAGTGTTGTTGGGTTTGTGTTTAGATTCTGTTGAATTCGCAATCGTGGTCTTTGAAGAATTCGTAATAAATTCTTACGCTGGGTAGGTCGGTCCATTTGCACACAGAGACGGGCGAGTTGTCCATATCATATATCTTGGCGTAAGGTATAGACAAGAGGAATGGGCTATGGGTTGACATGATGAACTGGCAATCGTAGAACCGTGCCATACCGATGATGAACTGCACCAGTTCGAGCTGCATCTCTGCCGATAGCGAATTCTCGGGCTCGTCTAATAGATACAGGCCTCCGGGTTGGATAGAGTCGGTGAAGTATTTAAAGCCGCTTTCGCCATTTGAGTAGGTTCTTTCGTCTACTCCGACGTTTTCTCTAACGTATCTGGAGCCCGATTGTTTTCTCTTTTGATGATAGTCGGTGTATGCTTTCATGCTTTGTGGGTCGTCAGTGTTAAATCCGCGTGGTCCTTGTCCGCCGTACCGATTTATGTTATTCTTCTCGTTGAAAATCAATTCGCGTTTGAAGTTCAGATTTTCATTCCTTTCACGAACCTCGATGATGTTGCTAAACACGTCGTCGCTTGTTATTATCTTTGATAAGCGTTTGAGGCTTTTTAGTTGTAATGGGTCGTGTACGCTTAATTCGTAACGACATTTCTCAAGGTAGGGGTCGAAGAAATGGGTCTTGTTGTATGTGGTTTTTCTATCCAGTTTTAGTTTCTCGGCTATGATATTTAGCAATGTGCTTTTCCCCGAACCGTTGCTTCCGCATAGTATTGTGATGTCCGAAAAGTCGATACGCCCAAGTTGTTTGTCGGATGTGAAGAAGTTGAATGGATAGTATGAATCGTAGCATGTACGGCGAAAGGAATTTAAGAAGTGTTCTTCCTCGTCTATTGGGGGCAAATTAAAGCTATTTAAGTATATCATTTGGTGTTATTTTTGTGGCTGTTGAAAATTATGTACTAATTGTTCTATGCACCATGCGAATGCTTCCGCTGTGCGCTCTGCTTCGGCACCGAAGTGTCCGCCTTCGTGCCAACGCAGGGTGACGGCGGTGGGGGAGGGTTGCTGGCAGAGTAGGGTGTGCTCTGCACGCACGCAGTCGCCGATGCGCTTCATGCGCTGGTTGCGACAGTGCTCTTCGCGGTCGCCGAGGGAGAGGTGAATTGTGCAGGAGCGCGATTCAGAATGCGGAATGTTGAGTGTTGAATGTTGAGTTGTTGCTTTGGGTGGGAGTATGGGGTGTGCAGCGGCATATTCGCTCCAACCGTTAATCCAGAGTGAAGGTGAAGCTGCAGCTACGGCGGTGAAGGCATCGGTGTTGCGTGCGGCCCAAAGGGCGAAGAGTCCGCCGAGCGAGTATCCGCCGATGATACAGGGCAGTGCGCCGAAACGCTCGCGAAGCCATGGCAGTAGAGTGTGCTCAATGAAGCGCAGCGTGTCGGGAGCGTGCCTGCCCACCTCCGCGTCGCGCGACACGGCATCGTCTGCCCACGGCATGAGCGCACGCGCCCACTCAACACAGTCGAAGAAGACCATGGCGAAGCCTGTGGGGCTCGCCTGTGCAATAAGGTCGACCTCGCATCGCACACCGTCGTTCTTTTCCTCGTGGCGTGCTGATGGCTGTATGAGCAGCACCTGTGGGTCGCCCACGACGAAGAGCTTGCAGGGTGTTTGGATGTTATGTTCTTCTGTGAAGATGGTGCTTGTGTTGGACATATGGTTGGAGTTTTTATGGATTTGCAAAGTTAGTGTTTTTGTTGGATATATGGCTGCTTTTGATGGGTAAAATTAAATGGTTTGTTGGTTGGATGGTTTGTTGGTTGGATGGTTTGTTTGTTGGTTGGTGGTTGATTGCTTGGTTGGTGCAGCGGAGACCGCTGCACCCCCTATGAGGGCTGCGTGGATATGGCAAGATGCCATATCCTCCTACGGGTGGCGGACGGAATCTGATTGGGTGGCGGACGGAATCTGATCGGATGGCGGACGGAATCTGATTGGGCGGCGGACGGAATCTGATCGGGTGGCGGACGCGCAACGATGACAAAAGCATAGGGTGAAGAGCAACAAACTGCGGCTGTATCTGCAACAAACTGCGCCTGTATCTACAATAAACCGCACTAACACATTCAACAAACTGCACCTGTATTTGTAACAAACTGCGCCTGCGTATATAATAAATTGCGGAAAGGTACGTTATTAATAAACGTTAAGCACTTTGAGGGCTTAATGCTGACAACAAAACAATGAATAAAACGTACTGAGAACAACGAATAAAACGTACTGAGAAATGATTGATTACATAAAGGGCGAACTGGCAGAACTCACTCCGGCGCAAGCCATTGTTGAGGCTTATGGCGTGGGTTATGCGCTGAATATTTCGCTGAACACATACGAGGCGATACAGGGCAAGCAGAACGTGAAACTGTTTGTGCACGAGGCACTTGTCACTGGCGGTCGCGACGATAGTTACACATTCTTTGGCTTTGCGTCGAAGCAGGAGCGCGACCTCTACCGTCTGCTCATCACCGTGTCGGGTGTGGGAGCCAACACGGCACGTATGATTCTCTCGTCGGCATCGCCGTCGGAGCTCTGCAATGCCATCTCTACGAGCAACGAGCGCGTGTTGAAGAGTGTGAAGGGCATCGGTCTGAAGACTGCGCAGCGCATTATCGTCGACCTGAAAGACAAGATTCTCTCGCTGGGTATAGCGCAGGAGGTGTCTGCCGGCACGGCTGCCGACAGCACAATACCCGTCGACGTGCGCGACGAGGCGGTGGCTGCGCTCACCATGCTCGGTTTCTCGCCTGCGCCAACGGCTAAGGTGGTTACGGCGATACTCACCGACGATGCTACGCTGCCCGTTGAGCAGGTGGTGAAGTTGGCGTTGAAGCAGATTAAGTAAATAAGTTGGTGGCTGCGTGGATATGGCAAGATGCCATATCCTCCTACGAGTGGCTGCGTGGCTACGGCAGGAATGCCGTAGCCTCCTATAAATAAGCTAATTTTGAATTTCATAAATATTATAAACCGATTTTTAAAGTGTAGGCTGCAGGAGCTTCGCTCGCTCGGCACGGCTCGCGTGTTTGTCGTCGTAATGATTATGGCGGCTGTGGCATCGTATGCCATCACGCAGACACCGCAACGACCGCAGCGCAAGCTCTCCGTGCGCAAGACGCGCGACGCGGCTCCGCAGCGCGATGCTAATGCTGATGCCAATGCCAACCGCCCAGATACGCTCGCTATCAAGGCGCAGCCGAAGCTCGAGAACGAGGATTCGATACCCGACTCGCTGCTGCATCCGCGCTGGAAGATACAGCGCACGCTGCCCATAACGCTCGACGACCTCGACCAGAATGCTGCCGACCTGAAGCGTCCCGACAACCTGAAGCAGGACGTGGTGTACAACGACTCGCTTGACCGCTATATCATCGGCTCGAAGATATCCGACTCGTACATCAACGCCCCGTTTATGATGACGCAGGAGGAGTATCGCAAGTGGAGCGAGCGACGCATGATGAACCAGTTCTTCCGCAAGAAGAACGACGAGATATACCAGGCTAAGGGCAAGGAGAAGTTCGACTTCACCGATATGCACTTCGACCTCGGACCGGCTGAGAAGATATTCGGACCGGGCGGTGTGCGCATCAAGACGCAGGGTACTGCCGAGCTGAAGTTCGGCGCCACGATGAAGAGCATCGACAACCCGTCGCTGCCCGTGCGCAACCGCAAGACCACCACGATGGACTTCGACGAGAAGATAAACGTTAGTCTTAACGGACGTGTGGGCGACAAGGTGAACATGAACCTCAACTACAACACCGACGCCACGTTCGACTTCGACGCGCAGAGCCTCAAGTTGAAGTACGACGGCAAGGAGGACGAGATTGTGAAGCTCATCGAGGCTGGCAACGTGTCGTTCCCCTCCAACTCGTCGCTCGTGCGCGGAGCCTCCTCGCTCTTCGGTCTGCGCACCGACCTGCAGTTTGGCAAGCTCAAGCTGCAGCTCGTAGCCTCGCAGAAGAAGTCGTCGTCGAAGTCGGTGTCGTCGAAGGGCGGCAAGCAGTTCACACCGTTCGAGATAGACGCAGCCAACTACGAAGAGAACCGCCACTTCTTCCTCGCGCAGTACTTCCACGACCGCTACGACGAGTCGATGCGCTCGCTGCCCAACCTCACATCGGGCATCACTATCAACCGCGTGGAGGTGTGGGTGACGAACAAGTCGGGCGTAACGTCGAACACACGTAACATCATCGCCCTCACCGACTTGGGCGAGAACAACCGTGTGTCGAACAATCTGTGGGGCATCACGGGTCAACCCGTGCCTGCCAACGCTGCCAACTCGGAGTATGCAGCCATGACATCGCAGTACGCCGCCGCACGCGACATCGACCAGACGTCTACCGTGCTCGACGGAATAGCCGGCTTCGTGGGCGGATCCGACTACGAGAAGCTGGAGCGTGCGCGCCTGCTCAACTCGTCGGAGTACACCGTGAACAAGGCTTTAGGCTACATCTCGCTGAAGACATCGCTGCAGACCGACCAGGTGCTCGCCGTGGCTTACGAGTACACATACGGCGGCGTGACATACCAGGTGGGCGAGTTCGCCTCGGACATCACCGACTCGAACAAGGCACTCTACGTGAAGGCACTGAAGAACACCAGCAACAACCCACATCAGGGCAACTGGGGCTTGATGATGAAGAACGTGTACTACCTCGCATCGTCGGTGGAGAAGGAGAAGTTCCGCTTGGATGTGAAGTTTCAGAGCGACACCGCCGGTGTCTACCTCACATACATACCCGAGCCACAGGTGAAGAACCAGACCCTCATAAAGTTCCTCGGAGCCGACCGACTCGACAATAACAACAAGGCACACCCCAACGGCTACTTCGACTACGTGGAGGGCTACACCGTGACTAACGGACGTGTGTTCTTCCCCGTTGCCGAACCGTTCGGCAGCTATATGTACGAGACGCTTCTGAAGAATGGCGTGTCGGCAGAGCAGGCTGCGAAGTATGCCTTCACCGAGCTGTACGACTCTACGAAAATCGTGGCTAAGCAGATAGCCGAGAAGGACAAGTACGTGCTCATGGGACAGTTCCGCGGCACATCGGCTAACGTCATCTCGCTCGGCGCATACAACATTCCGCAAGGCTCTGTAGTGGTTACGGCAGGCGGCGTGACGCTCGCCGAAGGCACCGACTACTCGGTCGACTACTCGGGTGGCGAGGTGACCATCCTCAACCAGAGCATCATCGATGCCGGCACCGCCGTGAATGTGTCGCTCGAAAGCAACACCGACTACGGACAGGAGCGCAAGACGATGTTCGGCATGAACTGGGAGTACGACTTCTCGAAGGACTTCCAGCTCTCGGGTACGTTCCAGCACCTCTCCGAACAGGCTCTCACCAACAAGGTGAACATGGGTTCGGAGCCGCTCAACAACACCATCTGGGGCTTGAACATCAACTGGAAGAAGCAGAGTCAGTGGCTCACGAACATGCTCGACAAGCTGCCCTTCCTGCATCTTACGCAGCCTTCGAGCATCTCGTTCTCAGGCGAGTTTGCGCAACTCATAGCCGGACAGAGCAGCGGCACGCAGGACAACGCCTCGTACATCGACGACTTCGAGAACACCAAGAACACCATCGACGTGTCTACACCTACGTCGTGGATAATCTCGTCGGTGCCGTCGATGTTCCCCGAGTCGGGCGACAAGTCTACGCTGCGCTCGGGTTTCAACCGCTCGCGCCTGGCGTGGTACACCATCGACCCGCTCTTCACACGCCGCTCTTCGTCGCTCACGCCGAGCCACATCAAGAGCGACCTCGACCAGCTGTCGAACCACTACGTGCGCGAGTTCTATGTGAGCGAGCTGTTCCCAGCCCGCGACCAGAGCGCATACAACGGCAACTCGTCGATGCTCAACATCCTTAACCTCGCTTACTATCCGAACGAGCGTGGCCCGTACAACTTCGACCCCGACCTCAACTACGACGGCACACTCAACAATCCGCAGAAGCGTTGGGGCGGTATGATGCGCAAGCTCGACACCAACGACTTCGAGGCTGCCAACATCGAGTACATCGAGTTCTGGATGCTCGACCCGTTCATCTATACACGCGAGCAGGGCGTGGCAGCCGACTACGGCGGCGACTTCTACATCAACCTCGGCGAGATGAGCGAGGACATTCTGCGCGACGGCAAGAAGTTCTACGAGAGCGGAATGCCCGTAGACGGCTCGCAGAACTTCACCACAACGCAGTGGGGTAAGGTGCCCAACCAGGCTACCGTCGTGTACGCCTTCGCAACATCGAAGGGCTCGCGTGCGCTGCAGGACGTGGGCTTCAACGGACTCAACGACGAGGAGGAGCAGAAGTGGGAGAGCTATCAGGACTTCCTGCGCGAGGTGCAGGGCAAGGTGAACCCTGCCGTGTGGGACTCAATCTGGGCAGACCCGGCAGGCGACAACTACCACTACTTCCGCGGTTCCGACTACGACAAGATAAAGGCACCCATCCTGCGCCGCTACAAGTATATAAACAACCCGCAGGGCAACTCGCCCGACAACGACTCGCGCACCGAGAGCTACGATACATCGTACAAGTCGACACCAGACGTTGAGGATATCAATCAGGACTACACGCTCAACGAGTACGAGAAGTTCTTCCAGTATCGCGTG
>ERZ772831.3621-NODE-3621-length-10818-cov-3.114002_pt1 | contig 10818 bp, 10 predicted proteins | sample MGYA00580858_ERZ772831 | MGnify/ENA primary metagenome ERZ772831 (study PRJEB29015, sample SAMEA2737694) | human gut metagenome | biome: human gut; feature: human-associated habitat; material: faeces | place: China | collected 2012 ... | reverse complement strand
CAAGAACATCCTCCACGTGCACAAGTTCCTTGATCTTTCCCAGCAACTCATCCGGGTTCAACGGCTTGGCAATATAATCCGCCGCTCCCAGCTTCATCGCCTGAACCGCCGTTTGTATCTCCGCATAACTGGTCATCATGATAAGGGGTAAGGAAGGATGAGTGCTTTTCAGCCATTTCAATAAGTCGATCCCGTCACTATCCGGCAGGCGTAAATCCGATATAACCAAATCGAACGCTTCCTCCCCCAGCCTCCGTTTAGCGTCGGAGACAGAGGACGAGGATCTTACGACAAACCCTTTCTTACCCAGCCATGTGGTAAGCATCAAGGAAAAAGTTATATCATCTTCAACGATTAGAATCGACAACATACCCACTCAGATTATTTATAGTAACCACAAAGGTAAATAAATAAAACGAATCAAGAAAACATCCACGTAGCTTTACGCCATACTCCCTCGAAAGGACCTTGTTTATGATGGGCTAACCACCAGTGGCAAAAACCTAGCTGGAGAATGAAAAGAAGGATTCCTACGGCGAAGCTAGCGGTCGTTCCCAGATCGTCATACAGGGATAAACCGTATCCGAAATAGATAAAAGAGCCTACCATCGATTGCGTGAGGTAATTCGTCAAGCTCATTTTCCCGTAAGGCACAAGCCCGTGAAGCACCTTTTGCGGCGCCTTCCACTGCCACAAAAAGATAAAGGAGGATACCAATACGCACATGAACGAGAAATTACGCAAGGAAGACACGATCGTACTCATCGGGCGAAGCTCTTCGGTACGCTCTAGCAAACCGGGTAGGGAAAGGGACAGATAATAGAGGGGAATGAAACAAACTACCCCGATAACAAAGGTCCTTGTCCAAAACGTCCGATGCTTCTCCGGATCGACAAACAATCCCTTGCGCCCCAACAACATGCCCAGCATAAAGAGAGCCGATGTCTGGAAGAAACGTCCATAGCTCCAAGCCCAGAGAAGGCTATACAGCTGCCCGTCCCACAGATTAGACTTGACCATTTCCCAAAAGCTAGCACCTTCCATATACGGATAGATCCGCATACAGTGCACCAGCCATTGTTCCTTGGATGCCACATATTCCGGATGCATCAAGGCATACATGAATTTACCCCATTCCATGGGCTGTAGCATCAAAAACACGGCGATCGCCAATACCATCTTATTACTCAACTTGCAAACCGGTATCAACACAATACCCAAGATCGAATAAAGCACCAAGATCTCCCCCGGGAAGAACGATGCGTTGAAGCAACCGATAAAGAATAGGAGCACCAACCGCCAGAAGAAACGAAGCCGGAAGTCCTTCCCTTTCCTCGCTTGGTTATCAAACTGGATGAAAAAACTAAAACCGAACAGCAGGGCGAAAATAGCGTATGCCTTCCCGGAAAAGAGGAAGAACAAGGTATCCCATACCCCTTTATCCAAGGCTTTCATAAAATCGGTAGTAGCCTCCGGAAAATTATACAAGTTAAAATGCTCGATATTATGCAATAGGATAATAGCCATAACAGCAAATCCTCGTAATGCGTCGACCACCTCGATACGAGGTCGGGATTGTAGCGCGTGTTCCATGATATGATTCAGTAGATTTTATTATTTCGTGGCAAAAGTAACGAAACTAAATAAAAAAAGCATCCTCGAAAGGATGCCTTTTTCTTTTGCAGACTTAAATTGAATACTCAGGACTTAATCTTTCGCCATGAATAAATTCATGACTTTTGTTTTTAACGGTTTAAATGTAGAAACGCCCACTTGCGATTTCATTAAATAGATAGCGAATATCGTGCCAAAGCCAGCGAAACGCACGACAATGAATATCTAACTACTTATCCTTTAACAAGTAATAGATAAATTTTGTTTCTATAAAGTAGAATTTTATTTCAAAAGCATGGGGAAAGGCATTCCACGGATGGGTATTTATTCCACACCGGATTCCACAAGATTACCCGATGGCAGACTCCGCATCCTTCACGATAGCAAGCGCTTGCTCGATTACCTCGCCCAGCAGGTGGTACCAGCCGGAATCGGTCAGTTCCTCATCGTTCTTCTCCAAGATCCGCAGGTGTTGTACCAATGAATTGGCCCCCAGCATCGTGAACAGGGGAATCAACTTATGAGATATCCGGGAGGCTTCCTCCCGGTCTTTTCCCTCTAACGCATCTCGAAGTAAGTCGATGCTCTTGCGGGTTTCCTCCGAGAAGGTTTTCAGTATAGAGGCTGAGGCCTCCGGATCCTCTCCGGCAAAAGCGGTCAACGAAGAGAAATTCAACTCGCTCCTTGCCTCCAGATGGAGTGTCAGCAACTCATTCAGCAAGGAGATTAATTGGGCGGCGGTAAACGGCTTGTTCAAGAAACCCGTGAAACCAGCCTCCAGATAATGCTCGTGCTCCTTGGCGATACTGGCAGATAGGGCGATCACCGGGATCTCATCCGTTCCGGGGATACCGGACGTACGTATCCGCTCCAGTAAATGATAGCCATCCAGCGTCGGCATCTGTATATCGGTGATAATGGCGTTGAATACGGTGTTCCGCAATAGCTCGAGGACGTTATGCGGATTCGTACAACCTACCACCTGCACGTGACTCTGCTTCAAGAGTTCCTCCGTCAAGGCCAGTTGTAGAGGATCGTCATCTACCAGAAGACAATAGACATCTTGCCCCTCAAACAAGGGTAAAGCCTCGGCCTCACCAGCATCCGGAGCCTCCGCCGTTACGTCCGGCAAAGATTGATTATCGGCCAAGGGAAGAGGTAGCAAGATCGTGAAATCACTGCCTTTCCCCGGGGTACTATCCAAAGCAAGCGTACCGTTCATCAAGGACAGAAGCTTACGGGTGATGGAGAGGCCCAGACCGAAACCTTCCACCTCTTCCGTATCGGCAAGGCGAGTAAACTCCCCGAATATCCGCTCTTGTTCCTCTTTCGGGATGCCCGGACCGGAATCGCTGACGGTAATGGACAGTTGATAATGGACAGCGGACAGTTTCTGTAAGGAGACAAGTAAAACGACTCGCCCCGCTTCCGTGAACTTGATAGCGTTAGATAAGAGGTTTCCTACGACCTGCCGGATACGGATCGGGTCGCCCATATAGACTTGCCCAGTCTCCTCCGGTTTCAGGTTCAAGACAAACCGTAAGCCTTTCGCCTCCGCTATCGGCTGGAAGCTGGTATAGATCTCATCGAACAAGACTGGGACACGGAAGGGAACGCTATGCACCTCCATCTCGCCGGACTCCAACCGCTGGAAATCCAACAGGTCGTTCACCAAGGAAAGGATATGATCCGAGGAACCTTTCATGTTCTCCAGATAATATTGCTGACGCTCGTCTGGATGGCGGCGTAGCAAAAGCTCGATATATCCGATGATGGAAGAGAGCGGAGCCCGTATATCGTGGCTGATCGTCAACATCAGCTTCTCACGGCTTCGCAATAAGCTCTCGGCGACCTGTTTCGCCTTTTCCAGTTGCATACGGTAATATTTACTTCGTGAGATATCCCGTGAGATAAAGAAGAGGAACAGAAAGGCGATTACCACGGAGACGATCGCGATTCCGGCGATCAAATGGGAGGTCTCCCTTAATAGTACCTGCTTCTTATAGACCCTTTCCAGCGACGCCTCCATCTCCTCCTCCTCGATATTACGGAGCATCTGGTTGATCTCCCGGGTAATCACGCTATTGTTATACCGTAAGTTAGAGGCCCTTTCCAACAACTGATCCATCAGTTGTTGCCGTTGCCAAGCCACACTGTCTTGGATGCTTTTCAGCACGCTGACAATCGTATCGGTCGGATTATAAGCGTTCACCAACGTATCGGTAACGATCTCCCGGGTCGTGTTCACCACGATGCTGGTATCTTCCTTGCCGGGAGAGAACACGTCGGCCAAACGCTTGAAGAATCCTCGCTTCTTACGGGGAACTACCACCGTATCTTGCTTGACCTCTACCCGCTCTTGTACCTGCACCTCATTTACGATCGTATCCCGGACGGCAATTATTTTCTCGATATTCTCCGTATAAAGACGCTCCGTGTTCGCTTCCTGCCAAGTCTCAAGCAAGCGGCGGGTATTCCATCGCTTACGCTCCAGCAGTATGTCGATCGTATCTATTTTCAGGAGTTGCATGGAGTCCGTCACCAAGGTCCTCAACGAATCCATGTTATTATGGGCCTTATTCAACGTACGATTGAAGTGGCGGAACTCGTTCTGGGGCATGCCTACCAACTGCCCCAACGCCTCGCTTTCATAGAGCAGGGAGAGCGTATTGGTGACCAAGTACACCTTCCGGCGTGCCTGATGATCCGGCTCGTCCTCCTCGGCCACTTTCTCTACTATATTATAAATGTAAGCGACTGAGCAGACCGCAATGGTAATCAGCAAAATATAGCCTAATATCACCTTGCTAGTAATATGTCCGCTTTGCTCTTTCATATACGATTGAGATCAGTCTAATTCCTATCATAAGCGATATCCCATTTATCCATCATCTCAAAATCCTGCTTTTTTAAGCCGACTTTCCAAAATGGGATCGGGTCGTCATGGTCTCCCAGATACATACGGTCACGTACCTTGAAGGCACGATTCGTTAAAGCAAACGTGGAATCGGCCACCGGAGTCCGCACACCGGCTATATCAAGCATCGTATGGAATACGCTGTTCGTGCTAACCGGATAAGTCTCGTGTGCCTGCGCTTCCAGATATTTCTGGGGATATGACTCCCGGTAAGCCTTCGAGAACCAGATCACATACGGGATATGCAACTGGTAATAGGTCGGTATCGGAGAAGCATGCAGATAACGGGCTCTGGAATCATCGAAGATATCCTCTCCATGATCGCTTAAGTAAAGCATGGATGCCGGAGCATTTGTCTTCGCCAACATATCCACGATTTCCCCCAGCACGTAATCTGTATAGTGGATGGAATTATCATAAGCGTTCCGTAACTCCTTTTTATACGAGGCACGAATTCCCTCCGCCTTATCCGGCCTATAGAAACGGAACTCCTTCGGATAACGTTCATGGTAATTAAAATGCGAGCCATAAGTATGCAGTACTACGAAAAGATTACCGTCCTCTTTATCCAGTTCCTTCTTTAGATAAGGCAGGATCGCCGCATCGTGCAAGGAGGTTAGCGTAGAACCCGTATTAAATGCGCTCATATCGATAAAGGTATCTGCCTCCCGGTAAAAAGCGCCGATCATCGAGGTCGTTAGTTTCTGGTTGGCGATCACGAGCGTACGGAAACCAGCCTCTTTGAAAGCGGTCACGATACTTTTCTCGTCGTAAAGGACTCCATAATTCTCGGCGCTGGCAGCGGACAGGATAATGGGGACACTTTTATGCGTATTATTCGATTGCGTCACCACATCCGTGAAATGCACCAATCCGTCTAAAGCCTCCATACGGGGAGTCGTCTTGCGCTCGTATCCGTAAAGGCTCCATTCCATAGCACGGGAGGTCTCTCCCACTACCAAGACGTAGATCTCCCGTTTTCCCTCAGCTTGTTCCAGCTTAGTGGCGTCGAACTTAAAGTCGGCGGAAGTAATATGATACTTACGGTTCCTCTCCGCCTTATTTATGGCGAAATATAAATTGTATAGGGCGTTAGCCGGATACACATCGTCCTTCCATGAAAACCGGTGATCTTGCAAAGGAGACAGGAAGCAAAGGATCAAGCCCATGACAAACATGCCTAGGCTGATCTTGGCCCATTTCTTCCGGAAAGGATTTCGCAATTTCTCTTTCTGCCGTATCGAACGATAAGCGAGTATTAGAGTAGGCAATGTATAGAAAAAGAATACGCAACCGATCACCAAAATGATATTCCCCAATAATTCGCTAGCCTCGGAAGCGTTCGAGCTGGTAAGGTTCAAATACATATCAACCGCTATCACGGACTGCCCGAAAAGATACAGAAGCACCAACTGTCCCCCATCTAATATAACCTTCGGCAACAGGCACCAAACCACGATCCCCGGTTTACGGGCCACTAACAAAACACCCATCCAAAAGGCCAAAGGTATCAGCAACGAGGCGATACCGACCGTGACGGGAAGCGGTTCCGTAAAAAAGAACACACAGTTTGGGATGATAAATAACAGGGCAAATAAGAAATATAAATGCTCCTGTGAAGATATCCAGCGTATTAACTTTGTAAAATACTTCATTCAATAAAACTTTGCCAACTCTCAATCATTACTCTTCTCAACTAATACCCAGAACCTAAAATTCCGGTAATTGGCAAAGATAGGCGTTATTAAACACATACAAAGCGTATTATACACAAAAAATGTTATTCACAGTCATTACTTCTCCTTCATCCGTCGCCAATACTCCTTGACAGAGTTTTTCACTTCCCTATGTAACAGCAAGATACCAATTAAGTTCGGGAGAGTCATCAAAGCCACGGTGATACCGGATAATGTCAATACTACCACACAATAAAATTATATTTATCTCCTATATTTTCTGGAGGATAGCGATAAACTCATCATTCGTAATGTCTAGCTCCGGCTCTTTGTAATTGACATAATCCTCAAAATAGTCGCTGGCGATATCGGCTACGATCTCCCCTCCGTCCAAGCCATACGAGGAAACTAGTTTCTCCACCCGGTTACGTATCTGGCGAATCACCTGTAAACGATCCTCATAACGATCTGGCTTCTCCTGATCAGTGACGTGCTCATTCCGGGCGATCAAGTAAACTACCGTATAAAATTTCTCCATGCTCCCGAAAACAGGGACAAACAAGGATTTCTTCTCCTCGGGCAGATCTGCCAAAAACTGTTGTATCTTTGTCATAGCTCTTACTCTTTTACCTAATAAAAAAAACAATATACTTTTTGTTCTAAATCTATCATTTAGGTCTAAGTAATTGGCTATGAACAGCCTTATGAGTTATGAAATGCAGTAGGTAATGATTTAGCGACCTATCTTCAACAGTGATATACAACGCTTTGCATAACTCGAATAACCTATTGCAAAGATAAAGGTATATCGTGAGAAAAAAGAATTTTCTCCAAATTATTTTCATAGAGCCGTCCGTTGGGGCGGCTTTTTGTTTTCCGTGTATTCCGTTTTTATGATAAGATGCAGTCTCGAAAACTGCGTTTTTTGTTTTCGCCCCGCTTCTCCGTCTGCACATCCTCCACTTATGCCGTGTATTATGTCGGGATCGGTTGTTCGTTGTCAGCGGCAAAGATAGTTCCGGGCTTCCACGGACAAAAAAGGTCGGGGCGGCAAGCCGTTTAGACGACAATCTCCACACTTCCATTTCATTGCAGGTAGTATTCTCGCCGTAAAACCTTGTTTGTCCTAAGCCCTACCTTTTTACGCCACTGAAACGAAAACGACCGACCCGACGGAAAGACGCATAAAAAAAATGTCGGATATGCGAGAAGCAGGGAAAAAGAAAATGGAAACTCAACTCCCTCACCTCTAAAATCCGCATAAAATCAAAAAAATCAGACAAGATGAAACTGAGATACAAAATATCAATTTGGGTGGTACTTGCACTCGCAGGCTCTCTTCTTTGGGGCGGAAGCGTCTGGCTTTGGCTGGTAGGGATATGTGCAGGGAAATTCCTCATTCGGCTACTCCTTACCATCACTTTGGCAATCGCAGTGTACATCTAGGTTTATGCCCTCATCATCGGGACAATACTTTGGATACTCATTTCTTAAACAGACAGATATATGAAAAGAAGAAGCAAGACAGTCGCACAACAATGCAGATACTACGAGGTGGACAACATCTTCGAGTATATGGTATCGGTTTACCTCAACGGAAACATATCCGCCTTTGGGGAACTATACAAGGAACTCAATCGGAAGGATAGAAAGGAGTTTATATTCTATCTCTTTTCAGAAGTTGAACCTATTCATATCCAAGAAATCATTTTAACAACCATCTAACTATATCAAACAATGAAAGGTACAGAACATTTCAAGGACGTTATCCAAAACTATTTGGAAACGAGAGCATCATACGATGAACTCTTTGCCGAGAATTTTCGCAAAGAGAACAAGAACATAGACGAGTGCATTACCTACATCTTGACGGAAGTCCAAAGAATGGGGTGTGCAGGTCTGTCCGATGAGGAGGTATATTCCCTCGCCGTCCACTATTATGATGAAGATAACATCGAGGTGGGCAAGTACATCAACTGCCAAGTCGTGGTAAACCATACTATCGAACTCACGGAGGAGGAAAAGGCAGAAGCACGGAAAAAGGCTATCGAGCGATACCAAGCGGAGGAATACCGCAAACTTACCGCCAAGAAACCAAAAGCGGAGAAGCAGGTGGAACAGCAGATAGCCCAACCTTCATTATTCGAGTTTTAACCCCTTAAACAACGAAAGGAAAATGGAAACAAAGGATTTGAATGAAGCACGCATCTATGTAGGCACTTATGCCAAGTACAACAACGGCTCATCGCAGGGCGAATGGGTGGAACTTTCGGACTTCTACGATTTGGACGGCTTTATGGAGCGTTGTGCCGGGATACACGAGGATGAGGAAGAACCCGAATATATGTTCCAAGCGTGGGAGGAAATCCCCGATGGACTGATAGACGAGGGGCATTTGGAGGAAAACTTCTTTGAACTTCGGGACGAATTGGACAGACTGAACGACACGGAGAAAGAAGCCTTTTGGGTATGGGCGGTCGGCAACAACATCCAACTCACCCAAGACGCATACAGCCTTATGAAGTCTTTCCAATCGGACTACATCGGAAGTTATGCAAGCAGGGAAGATTTTGCGGAGGAGCTTGCGAAAATGGAGAACGACTTACCCGATTTTGCGCTGATATATTTTGACTTCTCCAAATATGCCGATGACCTTTTTTGTACGGACTTTTGGTATAAGGACGGCTATGTATTTCGCAACGAATAAAACAAGGAGGACAGATTATGAAACCGAGAAACAAGTTTGAAAAGGCAGTACTTGCCGAGAGCAAGAACTTACGACCGATAACCAAGACACAGAGCAAATGGGCATTCCGTGAGTGTATAGACCATTTCGCCTACCGACTGCCCAAAGGTCGTACCACGTGCATGGATTGTGGACATACGTGGACTATGGATAATCCAACCGAACATTGTACTTGCCCCCATTGCAAGGCAAGGTTGCAGGTCAGGGAAACTTTTGAACGCAAGATAAGGCAGAAGCAGTATTTTACCATTCTAACTGCTTGTGAAGAATACCAAGTACTAAGAATGTTCCTTCTTTCTGTGGAAATGGAGAAAGGTTGCAAGGCATCATCATACACTATTGAAATCGGTCAGTATTGGTGGAACACACAAGGTAGAAAGACGATTGTTGCCGTTCAGAGAGTATTGGGCAGATACATCGACACCTTTTCCTATTGCTCGCCTATGGCAGTGAGAAACGACAACGAAGCCTACCGCCATATATCGTACTCTCCGATATATCCGAAGTTCAAGGCAACGGAAGCACTCCGCAGGAATGGATTTAAGAATGATTTTCACGACATCGCACCAACTGTTCTCATTCCAGCCCTATTGTCCGACAGCAGGGCGGAAACATTGATGAAAGCAGGCAGAACCGAACACCTGAAATACTTTCTTGACTATTCGAGGGTATTTGACGCTTGTTGGCAATCCTATAAAGTAGCCACTCGAAACGGCTATGACATAGAGGACATTTCGATATGGTGCGACTATGTGGATATGCTCCGCAGATTGGGCAAGGACATACACAGTCCGAAGTATGTTTGCCCCACCGACCTGTATAGGGAACACGACCGCAGACAACACGAACTCCGCAGACAAAGGGAAAGGGAAGAAAAGGAGAAGAGACGTAAAAAGGCAATGGAGGACGAGAAACGTTTTCACGAACTCAAATCAAAATTCTTCGGTATCCGTTTCACGGACGGCACAATCCAAGTCCACGTTTTGGAGAGCGTGCAGGAACATTTGGATGAGGGTGTGGCAATGCACCATTGTGTGTTCGACAATGCCTACTATCTTAAAGAGAACTCACTGATACTTTCGGCGACCATTGGGGGCAGACGGATAGAAACGATTGAAGTTAGTTTGGACACACTCAAAGTCGTGCAAAGTCGTGGCGTGTGCAACAAGAACACGGAGTATCACGAGCAGATAGTGAGCCTTGTCAATGCCAACCGCAAACTGATAGGGCAGAGAATGAGAGCGACAGCATAAGAAACAATTACCAAAACATCACAGATATGAAAGCAGAAATAGAAAGCATCGTATGTAATTGGGCGGACGAGATACCCAATATTCTTGTAAGAGTAATCAATGCCATTACTCTATCCGCCAATGAAGAGGAACTGAGGGCAGCCGTCAAGCGGATAGCCGAAGAAACGGAACTTAACAAGTTCTTTGCATACGGTTATGGCGCACACCATTTTTGGCTTACCCAGCGCAGGTTATCAAATGGAGAACCAAAGGAACACAGATTACTAATTGCTAAATTTTGAGAACATGAAGAAGAGAGTTTACAGAATACGGACGCAGTACATCTTCAAAGGAGTGTTTGAAGTGGTTGCCGAGAGCAGAGAGGATGCACGGCAAAAGGTCATTCAGGATTGCGGAATGGTGATGGGTGGAAGCATTCACAGCACTCTTCCTGATGAGGAAATCAATTGGGCTTTCTCCACGCACCCCGATGTAAGGACGGGACGGATAACTGTTCAAGAAGAACTGACGAAGTAAAGCGGTCGGCAGATTTGCCGACCGCTCCTTTCTTTCGTGAGCTTCGGGCGGATAAAGAAAGGAGCAAAGAAACCTTGACATCCAGTTACTTTTGAC
>ERZ772831.3619-NODE-3619-length-10826-cov-22.851639_pt1 | contig 10826 bp, 4 predicted proteins | sample MGYA00580858_ERZ772831 | MGnify/ENA primary metagenome ERZ772831 (study PRJEB29015, sample SAMEA2737694) | human gut metagenome | biome: human gut; feature: human-associated habitat; material: faeces | place: China | collected 2012 ... | reverse complement strand
CAGACACCTGGTGTTAACATCGTTTCTACTTCTGGTCAGCCAGGTGCAGCCATGAGTGTTACCATTCGTGGTTTGGGTACCGTAGGAAACTCTCAGCCTCTTTACTTGATTGATGGTGTGGGTGGTGATATCACAACCCTGAACCCAGCCGATATCGAGAGCATCGATGTATTGAAGGATGCTGCTTCTGCTGCTATTTATGGTGCGCAGGCTGCCAATGGTGTAGTCCTCGTTACTACCAAGAGCGGTAAGGAAGGTTCTTCCAAAATTACATACGATGGATATGTAGGTTGGCAGACTCTGGGGCGCCAGATAAGTATGCTCAATGCCTCTGAGTATATGACAATTATGGATGAGGCTCGCCTCAACTCAGGTATGTCTCCTGTTGATTGGATGTCTTTGAGGGGTATTCGTAATGCAGAGGGTGTTATCAATAATACAGACTGGATTGACCAGGCTGTAGATAATGGTGCATTGACCACAAGCCACAGTTTGGCCTTTACCGGTGGTAGCAAGACTTCTACTTATTCTATTTCTGGTGGTTATACAGGACAGGACGGTCTCATTGGCGGTTCTGACGTTTCTTATTATAAAAGGTATAACCTTCGTGCCAATTCAGAGCATAAAATGTTCAATGGTTTGGTTACTGTAGGTGAGCATGTAGGCTTTGTTTATAAGGATAGCCGTGGTATGAACACAGGTAATATTTATAACAATAACCTTCGTGGTGCTTTTACAACCTCTCCTTTGGTTCCTGTTTATGATGCCAATGGTAACTTTAATTCTACAGAGAGTTCTGACTGGAATGTGAATGATGGTAACCCTTATGGTACCATGATGATGAACCGTTACAATCAGAGCAAGTCTACTTCTGTTGATGCAAATGTATATGTTCAGATTGAGCCTATCAAGAACTTGAAGTTTAAGACAGTCTTTGCTGTTAATTACGGTGGTTCAGACTATCGTTCTTATTCTCCTGTTTATAAGTTTACTCCACAGAGTGGTAATGGTATCACTAAGGTTAGTCAGAGTGATGGTAGTGGTATCTCTCTGGTTTGGACTAATACCCTGACTTATGATTTCAATATCAAGGAACATCATATTAATGCCTTGATTGGTAGCGAGACTTCTAAGTATGATGGTAGCTCTTCTGGTAGTACCGGTTATGGCTTGACAGCTGGTTTCAATGATTGGGATCATGCTTATGTCAAGAACACCGACCAGAGTTCAAGCGACCGTACCATCAGCGGTGCTCCATATAACCCTACTCGTGGACAGTCTTTCTTCGCTCGTTTGGGCTGGTCATGGAAAGACCGTTATATGGTTAATGCAACCATGCGTGCCGATGGTTCTTCTAAGTTTGCAAGAGGCAACCGTTGGGGTTACTTCCCATCTGTTTCTGCAGGTTGGACATTGACAGAGGAAAAGTTCATGAAGTCTACTGCTTCTTGGTTGGATTTCTTGAAACTCCGTCTCTCTTGGGGTCAGGTAGGTAATGCCAATGTCAACTGCTTCCAGTATTTGGCTCCTGTTACAACATCCAAAACCAACTACAACTTTGGTGCTACCGGTGGTACAGATGCCTGGGTAATGGGTGCATACACTAGCCGCTTGGCAAATGAGAAAGTGAAGTGGGAGACTTCTGAACAGTACAATCTCGGTATCGATGCACGTTTCCTCCGTCAGCGTCTTTCTCTGACATTCGATACTTATATCAAGAACACCAAGGATTGGTTGGTACAGGCTCCAGTATTGGCAACAGCCGGTACTCAAGGTCCAGTCATCAATGGTGGTGATGTAAAGAATAAGGGTGTCGAACTTGGTCTTTCCTGGAATAATCAGATTGGCAAGGACTTTGTTTATAGTGTAGGTGCCAACTTCGCTTACAACCACAATGAAGTAGGTAATATTCCTACATTGGATGGTATCATCCATGGTGCTACCAACCAGATTTATCAGAATGCAGAAGAGTTCTATCGTGCAGAGAATGGTCATGCAATCGGTTACTTCTGGGGTTACAAGACAGCAGGTATCTTCCAGAGCCAGCAGGATATCAATAATTGGATTGCTGCCGGTAATGGTGTGCTCCAGTCAAATGTACAGCCTGGTGATGTAAAGTATGTTGATGTTAACCATGATGGTGCTATCAATGCTAATGATAAGGTTGACCTGGGTAATGGTCTTCCTAAGTATACTTTCGGCTTCAATTTTACCCTTGGTTATAAGGGCTTTGATTTGAGTGCAAACTTCACTGGCGCTGCCGGTTTCCAGATTGCACAGTCTTATCGTGATCCTAGTGGTTCACAGGGCAATTACAGTCATCGCATTTTAGGCAGATGGACAGGTGAGGGTACAACCAATGAGATGCCTCGTGTTACATACGGAGACGTAGGTAACTGGTTGTTCTCAGACCTCTATTTGCAGGATGGTGACTACATCCGTTTGCAGAACCTTACCTTGGGTTATGATTTCAAGAAACTTATCTCTTGGAAGGGCCTCTCTAAGTTGCGCCTCTATTTCCAGGTACAGAATCTTTTTACTTTGACCAAGTATGATGGTATGGATCCGGAAATCGGTTCATACAATGGTACAGATGGTAACAGTAGCGACTCTTGGGTATCAGGAGTTGATATGGGTTACTATCCACACCCACGTACTTTCATTGTAGGTGTAAATGTTGCATTCTAACTCTAAAATTGAAAGTGATATGAAAAGAAAACATATATTCATGAGTGCGTTGATTTTGTCAGCTTTGACACTTACTTCGTGCGATGATTTCTTAGATACAGAGTCCAAGACCGACCTCAACTCAGAAACTGCTTACAGTAATGCTGAGACAGCAGAGATTGATCTCGTGGGCTGTTATGATGGATGGCAACGCACCTATACAGATGCGGGTGTCGGCATGTATCTGATGGCTGAGTTTGCTTCTGATCAGGCTTTTGCAGGTTTGGGACTCTCTGATGCCAAGAATAACAATGTGATAGACCAGTTTGATATTAGCATCGCTCCTTCGTATAACGACTTGTTTAATACAGACTGGAAGAACTATTATGCAGCTATCTTTCGCTGTAATCAGTTGATTGCTGCTGAGAATACCATCAATTGGGGTGGTAATGATAAGGTGAAGGGTCGCATTCTCGGTGAGGCTCGCGCCATCCGTGCCATCCTGTATTTTGATATGGCTCGCTTGTTTGGTGATGTGCCTTTGCTGTTGACACCATCTGAGGAAAATATTCCTCGTACACCAGTTAAGGATGTTTACCAGGTTATCTTTGATGACTTCAAGTATGCCATCGCCAATATTCCTGCTGATGCTTATCCGCTCGATAATCGTGATAGCAATGATGGTCGTATTACCAAGTATGCTGCCGAGGCTATGATGGCTCGCGCGTACCTCTATTATACAGGTTACTATGGTGAGGAGCATCCTGCTTGCTCTAAGTCTGATGCTGTTGTAGCAATCAATGATGTGGTTGTAAATGGAGGATATGAGTTGGAGGCCAACTACAAGGATCTCTGGATGCCTGCTTGTACCAAGGATGCTTCTTCTAACGGAGAGTATGCATGGAGTACAACTTATGCCGGAAAATGGTATGATGGCAAGACTTGGAAGGCTGGTCAGGGTAGTCTCTCTAAGGAGATTGTGCTCAACATGAAGTTCAATTCTACTCACGACTATAACGGAAATGGTGATGGTAATACCTTCTCTGTTTATCTGGGTCCTCGTAACCGTAGCGCTGCTGATATTTGTATTGCAAGTGGATGGGGTGCCTGCACTGTTACTCCTTCTTTCGTAGAGCAGTTTAAGAACGACACTCGTTTCTCTGCTTGTGCATGGAGCTGCAAGGAAGCAGGATTCTCTCCTGACTTGAATGATACTTACGAATACACTGGTTACTATACCCGCAAGTATGCACCTATGTGTTTTGCAGATGGTACTCGCCAGGAGGTAGGTTTCAAACTCGGTGAACAGCATCAGAATATCACCTACTATCAGGATTATACCATTATGCGTTATGCAGATGTACTTTTGATGCAGTCTGAGTTGACGGGTTCTAACTCTGGTTTGAATCAGGTTCGTGCCCGTGCTGGTGAACTCCCAGAGGAGTATAGTATTGAGAATATCCGTAAGGAGCGTGCTATCGAGTTTGCTTTCGAAGGCCTTCGCTATTGGGATTTGATGCGCTACGAAAAGGATGGAGCTTTTGCTGCTAAGACAATTGCTGAGGCTCAGAATGGTGCTTCTGTCCAGAATGGTGGAGCAGCTGCAAAGACCAAGTTCGTGGAGTCTAACTTTACGACCAAGAAGGGCTTGATGCAGATTCCTAATACTCAGATTACACTTTCTGGTAATGTCTTGACACAGAACCCAGGATGGTAATAAGTATAGTTGATTTTAATCATTTAAAAATCGGAAAATATGAAATTATTCAATCATATATATATGGTACTTGCCATATTTGCTACTTTGTTGATGGTGGCTTGTTCGCCTGACGACTTGAGCATGGGCGGCAAGGCTTACTCTCCTGAGGAATTGGTGGAGGGCAAGGCTTATACCGTGACCATTAATGGCAATGTTGTGACCTTGACATCCAATATTCCTGATTGTACGGCTCTTTGGGTTACTCCTTCTGGTCGTTCTCAGAAACCGGTTCAGAAGTTGGAGTTGCCTTTCGCTGGTGACTACGAGGTTACTTTTGGTGTTGAGACCAATGGTGGTGTGGTTTATGGTGAACCATACAAGTTTAATCTTCCTCAGAACGACTTCTCGCTCTTGAACGATAACAAGTGGTTCTATCTGGCTGATCAGGATTATAAGGGTGGTCAGTTCCCTGATGCGGAGACTTTGGCTGCTGGTGTCAAGAAAAAATGGATTCCTTGCTATGCAAGTTTTGGCATCGGTCAGTGTTCTGGTCCTGTGATGTATGCTTTACCTTATGACCCTGATGGTGATGGTAAGGGATTTACAGAGGATGACAAGCTCGGCAATGTTTACAAGGATATTCTCTTTGAGAACTTTAAGCCTAACTGGGATCCTGGATTCCAGAGCTGGTTGATTCCTGAGACTGACCCTTATATGGATTCATATATGGAGTTCAGTATGGATGCCAAGAATGGTTGCGTGGCTACCATGTATCGTGGTGAGGCAGGAACAAAGGGTGCTAGTACCGGATCTAATCTCATTGGTAAGTTTAACATGAATTTAGAGGAGAAGACGATGCCTAAGATTTCGTTCTCTGATTGTTATGCTATGCACAATGTTGCCTTTGATGAAGTTTGTTCTAACTATACCCAGGATATCTCTATAGTTGAACTGACTCCTTATATGCTTCAGTTGGCTACTCGTCGTACCAACTCTGAAGGTAACTGGTATATCATCTGGAACTTCGTTTCTCAGGAAGTTTTGGATACTAAGGGTAAATGTATTCCTGCTGCCGACAAACTTTTGGATGTTGTATCTCCTAAACTTCCAGAGTATCCTAACTTGGCAACAGATTTGTTCACTATCGAACATAATGATGTTTCTTATGTTGGTAATAAGGCTACATTCATTCTCGATTCTGAGAAGCCTTACGATATCTTGTGGTGGAACAATTCTCCATTTACTTACGAAACATCGAATGCTAATGGTGTACCTAGCAAGCAGGAGATGGCTGTTCAGAATGCTGCTCGTTGGAAGTCTGTAATTGGTGATAAGTATAACGAAACATGGGCTCCTAAGCCTGCAGATGCTGTAGTGGATAACTTCCAGCTATCTATTGAGAAGATTACGGGTCAGGATTTCTACAAGTTCTCTTGCACAGACTGCGAAGGTCAGGAACTCGAAGGAAGAATGGAAATCAAGGATGGTAACAAGTTGGTATTCAATAAGTATATCAATATCATTGCAGCTTCTAGCGATAAGCGTACTATCAAGTTGAGAACTCGTGAGTTTACAGTCTTGGGCGAGGATGCTGCTGGTCAGTTGATGATTGGTGTTCCTGAAGCAAAAGATGCTGACGGTAATGTCAATACTTATCTCGTAGCTTGCCTCAACCATAAGGCTATTGGTGGTGGACAGACAGGTCCTACTATCGTGGGTATTGATGCAACCAAGATTCCTGACAAACTTTGGACCGAGAATGGTTGTCTCCGTTTAGGCTTCTGGCATTACGGAGCTTCTGGTTCTGGTATCTTCAAGGATGAGATTGGCAAAATTAAATTGAAGAAGAAGCAGACTATCACAGTTGTCTTCAAGATTAATAGTGGTATTACGTGGTCTGCTACTCCAAAGTGTGCTCTTATTACTGATAATAAGGATATAGGTGGTATTTGGGAGCCAAAGCGCTTTGAACAATCTGATGCAGTTGAACTGAATACTAATGGTGAGACAACTGTCTCTTTGACTAATACGTCAGGTTCTACAGTTACCTTTACTGGTACTTGCCTCGACCTTTCTATACAGTTGGATGGTTATGGCATATTGGATGGTGATGCCTCTGCTGTAGGTGTGGAGATTGTTTCATGTACGATTCAATAACTTTAATAGAATTCAATTATGAAGAATAAAATATTATTTGGAATAATGGCATTTGTCATGAGCATCTTCTTCGCAGGATGCTCTGACGATGACTATTCTCCTAGCACAACCCCATTGCTGGATGAAAATTCCGTTGTTACGGGGTCTGCTGACGTTACAGCCTCTTCCGCTATCTTCCATGGTACGGTGAAGGGACTCGAAAGTCAGTCGTCCGGATCTTACACTGTAGGATTCATGTATGGTGATGCCGAGGACAATCTTTCTGAGAAGGTAACCGGCGAAAGCACCTCTGAGTTCAGTGCTTCTATCTCTGGCACTCCTGGTCAGGTGGTTTACTATCAGGCTTTCGTTACCTTGCAGGGGCACGTTACTTATACGGGTACTGTCTCCAGTGCAGTCTTAACCGATTCCAAGGCTATCACTGGTGAGGTAAAAGATCTGACAGCTACCACTGTTACTTTCCAGGCTTCTTTGGAGAAAGCTCCTGCTGATGCCGTAAGCGGTATTATCCTGTCACCTGATACTAAGACAGAGAAAATCCGCAAGGGTGTACGTATTCAGGCTGATGGTATCAACGACAACTATGAAGTAAAGACAGAGGGCTTGTTGCCTAATACTACTTATCACTATACAGCTTACCTCGACTTGGGTAATGGTGTTATCTATGGTGAGGAAAGAGAGTTTACAACTCCTGAGTCTAACTTTGATCCAGATAATGATCTTGTAGACCTTGGTCTCTCTACCAAGTGGGCTAGGTATAATGTTGGTGCTACCAGTGAAACAGAGTTTGGTGGTCTCTTCGGCTTTGGTGATATGACTGGCTTCAAGACCAGCGTATTAATGGAGGATTATGCTTCTGCTGACATCTATAAGACTGATCGTGATGTTGCCAATAAGGCTTATGGCTCTTGGTTGACAATGCCAACTGTGGAAGAGTTTGAGGAGTTGTTTAATGAGTGTAAGAAAGAATGGGTAGAACAGGCTGGTGTAGCTGGTTACAAGCTTACAGGTCCTAACGGTAATTCCATCTTCTTGCCAGCGGCAGGTTCTCGTACTCAGCAGACTGTTTCCGGTCAGGGTATCAATGGTCTCTATCTCTCTGGTTCTATCAATCCTGCTGACAAACAGTTTGCTTTGGGCTACAGCTTCGACCGTAATTCAGATCGTCGTACTTCTACTCCTGTTTATCAGGCATTGGCTATCCGCCCTGTATCTGTGGCTAAGAACGTGAAGTTTGTTAAGGAGAAGTTGTATAATACTTGGGAGTTTGACTTGAAACCAGATGAATCTCATTATAAGTTTGTTGGTCCTGTATTCTTCTATGGCAAGGATGCAAGTTGGGCTTCTTATACCAATAACCAGCCTGTTGTAGGTGAAACTACCGGTTGGGATGCAGAATATGCAAATATTAAGTCTTGGGCTATCACTGATCCTAGCCATTGTAATGGTACAATGAAATTCTATCAGGATGAAGATGGCAATGATAAGGTAAAGGTTCATCAGGTTCAGGCTGATGGTTCTTATAAGGATTCTGAAGGTACATTTACCGTTGATGAGAAGAATAAGACAATCACAATGACCATTGACCCTCTGAATGCAGTTGAGTATATCGGTGGTATCACCCGTACTGATGAAACCAAGATCAAGGTGATGTCTCTTTCTGACGAGGCACTTCAGTTGGGTGTAATCCGTTCTAGTGATGGTCAGTTGATGATTTATAACTATGTAACCTCAGATGTCAAGAATGGCTATGTTGCCAAGTTGACTGCTTGGGGTGATGGTGGCAACTGGGATGGCGCTTCAACTGTCGTTTCTGGTGGCTCAAAGGCTGTTGGTCAATATACTGTAAAACTTGAAACAACTGAAGCCCGCACCAATGGTAAGGTTTACGTCCTTGATCTGGAAGGCTTTGCTGCAAAATACCCTAAAGCATTGGTTCGCATTGATGCTATCAAGGCTGATGGACAGGATTTGAAGTTTGATGCCAACAAGTTCCATTATGGTGATATCGAAGATAACGGCAACTATCGTATAGAGTTGTTCAATATCTGGGGTTCAGGTACTGCTCAGAATTCCCCATTCCGTGCTAGTGGAGGTCCTGGTGAAGCAGGTGAGCCTGCTCTTGCCTTCAATAAAACCTTGGAGGTAACATTCACTGTAGTTTCTACAACTAGTGATGGTACTGGTGTCTACACTCCTACATTTAATGCCGTTCGTGGCTGGGGTGAAGGTGAAGCTCAGTTGTGGGGATATAACGATGGTTCTACTTTGAAAGTTGTTAAGAGTGACAAGGGGCAATACTCTCTCGAGAACAATCAGTTCGATATGACTTATGAAGGTTCGGGCTTTGAAGGTGGTACTATCATGACATTCGTTGAGATTGCTGACCTTTATGGTTTCTTCCCAGGCACACACAGTACTTTGGATGAGTTCTATCTTGACGGTAAGGCTGTTTCTTACGATAAGTCTAAGGTGATTGACGCCAATGAGAATCCTAAGTATCGTTTGGAATTATTTAATTGCTATGCTGCTACAAAGGATAATTGTGCATTTGGTGTCAAGGATGGTGATTTGATGCGAGAGCTGGGCTTTAATAAGTCTATGCGCGCTAAGTTTACTGTCCATAGTCTTTTCCCTGTACCACAGTGGTAAAAATAAAGTACTACGTAAAAATATACGATTATGAAGAAAGTAAAATTGATATTTGCAACCATGCTTGCCTTATGTTTCTGTTTCGTGATGGCGGCATGTAGTGATGACGATAATGATGTTACTGAAATCTTCCATGTTGAGGGCACTGAGTTTGCCCTCAGCAACGAAGCTGCTACAGAAACATTCTCGGTGACGGCATCCAGTAAACCGCTCGTTGTGGTCAGAGACAAGGATGACGCCGGTAAGAAAGTGGATGTCTCTTGGCTTACCTTGACAGAGGGTAGTGCAGAGGGAAATGTATATAACTATTCTTTCGCAGTGACAACAAACAAGAGCGAAAGTCCACGCAGCCTTCTCATCAAGGTGACACAGGGTACCAATATGAAGGAGATTTCTATCACTCAGGCTGGTGAACCTCTTGTTGTTCCTGAAGGAGAAATGGCTCACAATGCCAAGGAACTGGCAAGCATGATGTATGCCGGTATTAATCTGGGTAACCTGATGGAGGCACCTGGAGGTGAGGGCTCTTGGAGAAATGGTAAGGTTTCTGAGGAGTATATCAAGAGTTTGAAAAATGCTGGTTTCAATACCGTCCGTATTCCTTGCGCTTGGGCTGCCCACTTTACTCACCGTTCTACAGATCCAGCATACACCATTGATACCAATTGGCTTCATCGTGTAAAGAAAGTCATCAGCTGGTGTGTTCAGAATGATATGTATGTTATCCTCAATTGTCATTATGATAAGGATGGAGATACCGAAAAAGATGGCGGTTGGCTTGAAGACCATATCTTTGATGATTTGTTGGAGCCATCTATCATTGCAAGACAGAAGGCTATCTGGACTCAAGTGGCTTCTTACATGAAGGACTTTGATGAGCACCTCCTCTTTGCAGCCTGCAATGAGCCAGGTATGAACGAAACTTCTGGTAAGTCTGATATGTGGAAAGATAAATATGCTGTGGAGCGTGTGGTTAGATATGAGCAGACCATGATTGATGCTGTTCGTGCTACTGGTGGTAATAATGCTTCTCGTACCATCATTGTTCAGGGACTCGGTGCTGATATCTCAAATACCTGCAACTATATGGACAACCCTGATGAGACTGAGGTGGCAACATTCCCTACAGACAAGGTGCCAGACCGTCTGATGGTAGAGGTTCACTTCTATGAGCCATATCTGTTCTGCTTGCTGGATAAGGATGGAAATGATGCATGGTCTAAGTGCTACTATTACTGGGGCAAGGATAATAAACTTGCTGGCAGCAACCGTAATACTCCTGACAATTATGCCGAGGCATGGGTTGACGCTCAGATGGCTAAGATCAAGGCTAAGTTCGTAGACAAGGGTATCCCTGTTATCATCGGTGAGTATGCTGCTATCTTCCGTACTTTAGGAGAAGGAGAGGATCAGGAATTGCACGATAAGTCTGTGGCTTACTTCGATGAATATGTTACCAAGGTAGCCAAGGACAATGGTTGTGTTCCATTCTACTGGGAGACTGGTGACGTGATTGATTGCACCAATGGCGTAGTGAAGAAACAGTATATCTTCGATGCCATCATGAAGGGTGCGAGCCAGGGTAAATACCCATGGTAAAAAACGAGATATTAAGTCTTTAGGTTTAATATAAAGTGTGTGGACGCATATC
>ERZ772831.3617-NODE-3617-length-10829-cov-4.397253_pt1 | contig 10829 bp, 10 predicted proteins | sample MGYA00580858_ERZ772831 | MGnify/ENA primary metagenome ERZ772831 (study PRJEB29015, sample SAMEA2737694) | human gut metagenome | biome: human gut; feature: human-associated habitat; material: faeces | place: China | collected 2012 ... | reverse complement strand
CATTTCTTCATATCGATCACCTCTGTCTTATATAATAACTTTAAGCCTTTCGTATTATCCTAATCCGGTATAATCTCTATATATACCTGATCGTATTTGTATTTCAATTCCTGCTTAATCTCATCCCGGACACGATGCAGAATGCTGATATGTATAACGTCTGTTTTATTTCCAATATATACTTCAACCCATAGCTTCCGTCCGGTCTGGATAACATCTAAGAATGTAACCTCATAGGGATAATCATTCATATGTTTATCCACGATTCCACGTATCTGAAGACATCTTCCTCCGGTGCAAATAAAATCAGATTTTTAATGCTCTGGAAAATCTCCTTTACCGGTTCTTTTATAAGGAGCAGTGCCATAATTACAGCTACTGCAGGATCAATATATGGCGTCAGAAACCGAAATCTCGTTGTAAACAATATCATCTGAACTGCAAATGCTACGGCTACTCCCATACTGCTTATAACATCAAGCTTCCACATATAAAGCTCAGCTTTGATCGTCGTAGACTCATACTTTTTACTGTAATGACCAAGCAACAGATACATGCCTGCACAGCCAAGACATACAAGCAATTCAAATATAGCAATACTGCCGGCATCAACTTCATGTCCACCATGTAATAACAGCTTTATATTTTCAACCATTAGATTGCAGGTAAGTGCTAATAATACACTGTACTTTACCAGTAAAAACAACGATTCTACCTGTGCATATCCATATGGATGCTTCTCTGTCACCGGTTTATAAAGCAGGGGCACAAGCACCAGAAACGGTCCGATCATCACTAAATCCGCTGCATCAAACAAACAATCAGTCCACAAAGAATGGGAATGGGTAAACCATGCCATCACACCTTCCGCTACTATAAACAATACACTTCCAAGAAATGATAGTTGTAATATTCTCTTTTCAATCGTCAGTTTCTCTTTCTTTTCCCTACGTTCTTTCTTTACACTGTTCACTTTTTTCGCACTATTATCTGTCTTCATCTGTTTTCTCTTTCTTACTTTCATCTTTTCTATTCTTCAATCTCACAACTACCACTATAACACAAAAATCCCGCCCGGCATACACCAAATGGGATTCTTTGTATTGTTCACAATTATGTGCAAACATATAATTTTCATTATTAACAAAAAGCCCCTGTTACTGCAATATAACAGTAACAGAGACTTTTTATTATTGACTATTATAATTCACGTTTTCGTGCAGTCTATTATTTGTTAGCGATTGCAGCCTGTGCAGATAGGTAAAAATATGGGGGTTTTTAATGAAATGAGCATTGTCCTCATTCTTTTCCCTATGTACCGAGGAAATCTTTTCGATTTCCTCCAATTTGATAATGCAGTTTTTCTTTCTGCCTTCCGCTGTAAAGGTTGCTTTCACATCTGCTGTCCCATTCAGATTAACATACCAATCAAATGTAGTATCCGATGTCGGTGTTATCAGATATACAAACTGATTGACAACATCGTGGCTGATAGTGCTACCACTAAAATCAATAAAGCTGTTCAGAGTGGAACGGATACCCTCTATATCCAATCCTTTCGGATTGCTTTTTTCCTGTGGAATTTCATCAAGTGCTTTTTGAAGTTTCTTGATTTCTTCATCGACAGGACTTCTCATTGCTTGATACTCGTCCTTGGAAATCTCTCCATCAGCTCTCATAGCAATCAAGTTAGTCAGTCTGCTATTTGCCTTATCCAATTTCGCCTGTATCGTTACCGTATCGGATTGAGTTTCGTTAGATTTTTCTTCCTTATAATAATACTTAATAAGGTCTAACGCAATCAGTACAGACTCTTTTCTCTCCGTCCAGAGATGCTCTAACAAAGCTTTTGCCATAAAATCGAGTTTCCAATCGGTTATCATTCTGCTGTCACAATATCCCTCAGTATCTAAACCGATTTCAGCTCTTTTCCGTTTAATTCCGTTGTTAAGCTGATTGTAGCATTGATAACCGTAAGAGGTTTTTCCGTCCAATTTCGTATGCCATTTATTTTTACGGTATGATGAGCCGCAGGAACAACGTAGCTTATTGACCCATATATCTCGTGAATCACGCTTACTATGTGTGTTTTTCCCTGCCGATACACATACCGGTTTTACTCTACTTTCCCTTATCGCCTGTGCTTTATCCCATATCTCTTGAGAAATAATAGAAGGGAAATCACCCTCAACATATTCATAAGTGGACATATCAAGATTGTTTATTCGCTTCTGCTCTAAAAAGTTATTGCTTCTGGATTTGTTGTAACACTTTGTTCCTGTGTAAGTGGCATTTTTAATCGCTCTCATAATATTTGAAACGCTCCACTTTATAAGTCCAGAAGCTGTTTTCCTTTTTCGCTCCGTCAAAATCTTTGCGATTTTCATCGAGCCATAACCTTGCAGATACAAATCATATATCATTCTGACCGTTTCTGCCTGTTCCTCATTGATAACATAGGTATCTCCAACACGGTCATAACCTAAAATATTACCGTTTCCATAGAGAACACCATTATCACGGCTGATTTTCTGACCTGCTTTTACACGCTCGGAAGTCTTGCGACTTTCTTCCTGTGCCAATGTTGCCATAAGAGATAGCCGCAGTTCTCCATCTCCGTCCATTGTCCAAATATTATCGTCGATAAAAAACACCTCAACGCCTATGCCTTTTAACTCTCTTGTAACAACAAGGGTATCCACAACATTTCGTGCAAAACGGCATACCTCTCTGGTAACAATTAAATCAAATTTACCTTGCTTGGCATCTTCAATCATTTTCAAAAAGGCAGGGCGTTTTTTTGCCTGTGTTCCCGTGATACCTTCATCAATATATCGTTCACAGACCGTCCAGTTCGGATGATATTTTACTTGGTCATCATACCATTGTAACTGATTTTCCAATGCAGATAACTGTGCTTCGTGTTCTGTTGAAACACGACCATAAATAGCAACTTTTCTGGCTCTGTTTCTGTCAAACAGAGAATAATCTGTGAGCTTAAATCTGTAATTATATTCATTTACTGCTGTGTTCATTAAGCATACCTCCAATTCATTTTTCTGAATATATTGTACTGATTATCAAGCCGCCTGTGAAATGTGCGAATTTGCGTGTTTCACGATATTTGTATATGTGGCTTGATTTATCATTCCTTTTTCAAGAAGTATCTCAATGAGTTTCAGAGCCGCTACATTTTTATCTACCTTAATTTCATTCATTATTGACCTCCCTCAAAGAAATACTAATGGCAAGAGCTTTATCGGCTCTTGCCATTATGACTGTGGATAGCATACCAACATATTTACGCAGGCGTTGTTTGTCTATGGTGCGGATTTGTTCAAACAGGATAATTGAGTTCTTATCCAAACCTTCAAAATCATTGATTAAAGTGTGTGTCGGCAATTTTGCTTTAGTGTGTATTCGGCTTGTGATGGGTGCGACAATGACCGTAGGGCTATGCTTATTGCCGACATCGTTTGAAATGATAAGTACAGGTCTTGTTCCGCCTTGCTCCGAGCCGATAACAGGATTTAGATTTGCGTAGTAAATATCTCCACGCTTGATTTTTCTTTCCATTATGTTTGACCTCCCAGATTTATTTAGGCAGGTATGTTCTGCCTATGTAGGCAGCCAAACACAAGGAAGTATTTAAGGTCGGGAGAGTATAAGCAAAATCTCTGTTCCTATGACTACCTTTTATCTGGCTTTATGATAGGAGCATTTCAATTTGTCCTCGACACCCCGAAATGCTATGGGAAGTCGCCAAACGGTCAGCAGCGAACTGACGCCACGGGAGTTTCACCCCAACTGTCGTTCTGACAGAGCCGCCCTCATTGCCTGCGACGGTTTTATCACGCTCGGACTGTGACTGGACGGGAGTACCATTATTCTCTTTGTGGGTTATGGCGAAATCGGAAGCAATCCGATATTTTCAGTCGGTAATGAATGAGATCACCCCCTTTCATCGCTCGCTGCTTCTTAACAGGTCTTGGCGTACCGCTGCACACGCTTATGCTCATCACAATCACAAAGAGGAAGTATTTGGCGAATGGATATTCGGTTGTCAAGGATCACTCCCGTTTTCGCCACACAAAGCAAAACAGGTGGAAGGAATTTAATCCCTCTCACCTGTTTGCTCACTTAAAAGCGGTTTCGTATAGGCTAAAATTAAAATTTTTCAAAAAGTTTTTTTAACTTCTTTAGTGCAATGTCAACGCTTCCTTTAACCGCCATTTTGGTGCATCCCTCCAACTTGGCAATCTGCTCATAGGACAACTCTCCGAAAAAGTACAACAGCAGCCTGCGTCTTTGTGTTTCGGGCAGTTTTGATATTGCCTTATGTAGCAGTTCGTATTCGATGCACCTTGAAACGGTTTCCTCAAGACTTTCTTCCTTATAAAAAACTCGGTCATTCAAGGAGTTTTCTGTCAACTCGGAGTGTTCAATGTGCCTGCTCACCCGATTAAGATAGGAAATATCCTCAAGCTCAAAACGGTTAAACAGGTCATACAGCACTTTCTCTATTTCAATATTTTGCATAACACCCCGCCCATCTTTAAAAGAGAGGTAATATCTGCCCTCTACAATCATCAGCGTATAAGGGTTATGCTTGTCCTTTTTTCGGTTAGGATGTTTTTCATTCATTCTTTGTTCCTCCAATCAATCTGAATTTTTGAAATTTCAGATTGATCGGCGGTGAACGACACCCTACGCCACAAACAGGCTTACGACTTAATTCAACAAAAAACGACAAAAGAAAAACCGCAAAGGCTGTCAAACCCTTACGGTTATAAGAAATAACAATTCTATTATATAGATATTTAACATCTACTTTTGGATCATAATTTCCCCAAATGGAGATAAGAATTTTTTTAACAGATTATTCTCATCTCTATCGAACGGTATGTAAATAACTGCTGCTTAAAATCAGCAGCACAGTGTTATCAGACCAACACATAAGAAATCCCTCCAAACTTGAAACAGGTCTGGAGGGATAAAATAGCCATCTGAGCATGACAAAATTGCCCACCAAAACACCGTTTTTTTTATTTGGCGGACTTGTCAAATTCTATATTCATGTAAAAAAAGAGCCGATGACTTATGAGGTTATCTCACAAGTTCATCGGCTCTGCGTCTATGCGTCTGGCTCTTTGATGACGGTTATATGTAATTTCTTTGCATTTATTAAAGTTTCTTTCTTACATTTCGGACAGTAAAGAGGATAATTCTTTAAAACAGTATCTTCTCTAACTCTATCACGGGTTTTGTTGCCACAAATCGGGCAAATTATCCATTCTGAAATCATAAATTATCCATCTCCATTTATCATGTTTTATTTAATCTTTCTATTTTATATTTACTATCTTGACAAATTCATATCGTACACTTATCTGGAATTACTATTATTCTCTAAACTTTTTTCAAGAATAAAGAAAATATCGTACCTTTTTCATCGGATGCCACCTTGATATACCCGTTCTGCTTATTCACAATATCACGGGTAAGATATAAACCGATTCCCACACCGTCAACTCCTGCTGACTGCTTTCCACGGTAAAATCTGCCGAAGATTTTTGCCTGTTCTTCTTCAGGAATGCCAATTCCGTTATCGGATACATCCAATCGCAAATACGATGGATATTCGGTGATTTTCAAGTCCACAACTCCTCCGCTTGGTGTGTATTTCACAGCATTGTCAAGTACATTGGTAACAGCTTCTGCCGTCCAGTTAAAATCAAGCAGGGCTTCAAAGGTCTGCCCACAATCAAAGGTAATCGTAATATTTTTATCCCTTGCTTTGGCATAAACCGTTTTCACCGCTTGCATAACAATATCATTTAAACTGTTTTGTTCAGGTTTCAATCGGATAATGCCACTTTCCAAACGGGACATTTTAATCAAACTGTTTGTCAAAAAAGTCAGCTTTTCAAGGGACATCTGCAAGGTGGCAATATATTCCCTTCTCTCCTCATCGGATAACCCTGTATCACCTAATAACTGTGCAAAAGTGTTTGCCGCTGCTACGGGCGTTTTGATTTGATGCGAAATATCAGAGATTAAAGTTTTGATCTGTTCTTTCTCTTGTGTCAGCATTTGATTCTGTGCCTTTAAAATATTGCGGAGTTTTAGAAGTTGGTGCTGCAGCCGTGCGGTCAGGGTATCCTCAGCTTCTGAAAAGACCATCCGTTCCTGCTGTTCTACCAAAGCTTCAATGAGCAGCGTAATCTCCTCTAACAGATTATCGTTATAGCGGTTGTGCAGAAAGTCCATTAGGAACAACAAGCCACATAAAAATACAAATGCAAAAGAGATAAAAAGCGTACGGAAAAGGATGTCCTCCATAAAAAAGAACACACCAACAGATACCACCGCCGTAGCAGTACCTATAATTAAAATCAGTTTTCTGTAAATTCCAAAATGCTTCATCGTCATTCTCCAAAAGTGTAACCCATACCAAAAACCGTCACAATGTATTCCTGCTTTTCATCATGCAGTTTCTGCCTTAGTCGCTTAATATTCACACGCACGGTATTATCATCAACAAAGTTTCCATCTATATCCCAAAGCTGTTCCAAAAGCATTGCCTTTGTAACAACCCTTCCCCTGTTTTCCATTAGATAAAGGAGCAATTTGTATTCTGTTGAGGTCAAATGTATTTCCTGTCCCTTCATCAAAACAAGACACTTTTCTTTATCTAACTCTAAATCTCTGTATTTCATACGAAATTTTCCTATGCCGGTTCTTTTTAGAACTGCCAATACTTTTTTTCGTAAAACTTCAATAGAAAAAGGCTTTGATATATAATCATCACAACCAACGCCAAACCCTTCCAACATATCTTCTTCCGTATCATTAGCGGTCAAAAATAATACAGGTGTTTCCGATGTTTCCCGAATTTTCTTACAAAATTCCAAACCATTTCCGTCAGGCAGGTTAATATCAAGCAGAAACAAATCATACTTTTGCTTTTGGTATTGCTGCAATGCTTCCAAATACCCATAGACTGCTGTAACCGTATGCTCGTCTTTTTTTAAGGCGATAGAAATACCCTTGCTCAGAATTTTGTCATCTTCAAGTAGAAAAATATTTGCCATAGCCGCAAAACGCACCACCTTCCTCAATATACAAAATTGCAGGAACAGACGCAGCAATGCTGCGTCCGTCCCACAACCTCATTTAACTATCAAAATTGTGCAGTCTTTCAATGACCGTTTCATCAGAAGTTGCCTTGTAAACAATGGCAGGAACGCTTAAGCAAATTACAAAGATTGCTGCGATCAAACCGATGACAAGTGCAACAGGGTATTTAAATACTGCATAGTTTGCCATATGCGGAACTGCATCTGCCACCAACATTAGGAACGCATTACCAAAAGTCATAATCAGCAGAGTAGAAATCAGAGCATAAATACCGCCTTCTAAAGTAAGTATCTTCATAATCTGCTTTTTCGTTGTTCCGATACTTTCCATAATGGCAAATTCATTTTTCCTTGCCACCACACCCGTCAGCATTACATTGACAAAGTTAATCAAACCAATGACAATGAGCAGAATTGCGGCACCGTTCCCCAACAAGCTTAAAGAGTAGTTCATCTGTTCAAATAGTTCTTTCTGATTAACAGAAGATCTAAGTTGCCATTCTGATCCAGTCAAGGTACTGTTGATCGCCTGTAATTCGCTGTCAATTCGCTCTAAATCGTTGAAATTCTTAATGTCAACACCGATTGCCGAAATGATCGGTTCTTTCGTCAGTCGTTCCATACCCGCTTCGCTGACAAAGATGATATTCGGCACAATTTGAATGTCCTTGCGTCTGCCAATACCTTCTGAAAGAGTATTATCATAATCGTCATAGTAAAAAGCTCCGCCAATTTTGAAATCAGTTGCCTTGCCGTCTGTACTGTCGGCAGTTAGTGTCAATGTTTCACCCACTAAAGCGGTATTAGGAGCGTTATATTCGGTATCTTTTCCTGCAATCGCTGTTTCGCCACGCTTAAATGCTTCCATGTCAATAGGCGTATCAGGATGCTCTGCATTGTATTCTTCCAGTACCCTGTCGTCTGGAAGCGTTGTAATATAGCAGCCATAGTCACCAGATTCAGCGTACCCTTTCAGTGTTTCTATCGTCTGTTCATAGGACTGCCCCTTTGCTTTATATTTGCTGTCCTCATATTTGATTTTCATAAAGCCTTCTAAATCGTTTTCATTAAAGTCAATACCTGCCCAGACTGTTTTTTGAACATCTATATTTTTAATACCGTCAAGCTGCTTGATTTGTTCTACAAAGTGTTCGTCAAACTGCGGTACTTCTTTATTGAGCTGTTCATACTGCTCAAACTGAATATCAGTGTATTCAAAGTTATAGTCCATATATTCCTTAATAAAGTTCTCAGCCGACATACTGCTTATAACTCCATTTACACCTAAAATCATAGTAATTCCCATAAATAAGGACATAAACACAAGGATAGCCCGCTTTTTGTCACGGAACACATTATGAAATGCCATCACATGCAGCTTGCCACCATTAGTGGAATTTCTGCTTTTTGTTTTCTTCGGTGCAAAATTCTGAAACTTCAATGCTTCTATTGGCGAAATTTTTGCAGCCGCTTTTGCAGGAGCATTGCAGGCAATCCAAACAGTTACCGCCGAAAAGAGAATGGACAGAATATAGATAGATGGATGGAAAAACACTTCGGCATCCATCATCGACTTGCCCTGTTCAAAGCCCTCGTTCAAAACAAAGGGAACAATTCCAAAGGAAACAGCGGTGGCTAACAAAATACCAATCGGGATACCAATGCAGGCAAACTTAACTGCCTGATTTTTTACCAGTGATTTAATCTGTTTTTGCGTTGTTCCAAGCGTTTTCATCAAACCGTAAAAACGGGTATCCTTTGAAATGGATATATACAAAACATTGTAAATAAGCAGATAGCCGCTGCCAATGATAAAGAATACCAATAGAATTACCATTGCGATAACTGAACCGCTTGATGATTTCATGGAAACCGCACCGCCGAAAGATTGATTTTCGTTAAGCTCCACATCTTTTTGAATACGATAAAAATCATCGGGCATTTTATTCAGCGACAAAGAAAGAACGCCGTCCTCTGCCATTGTATAACCTGCATTTTTGCAATACGCTTCGGAAACAAAGCCCATTCCCGTACCTGTATAGGAATGAAACCATCCGCTTAATGTGAAATTTTTTTCCTGCTGACCGTTTTTATCATAATAGGACAGAGGAATTTCCATATTCAGCTTCGGCTCTTTCATTCCAAGCTGTGAAAGAGCATCCTCTGACAGCATAATTTCATTTTCATCTGAAGGATATTTCCCTTCTATATCTTTGATTGTTTCTTTATAGTGTTTTTCCCATTCCGTAGGGTCGTAATACGAAAGTGCGATAGAAAGATCACGCCCCTCATCGTTCTTCTCGGCAACCGAGCCGACCATATACTGCGTACCGACGGTTTTAACATATTCCAAATTCTTAATCTGCTGTTCCTGCTTTTCTGTCGGCATCGCAAGGGAAGCATTAGCGGTCGTGCCTGCGGTACGCACCTGCATTAACTTCATATTTTCCATATAGTTAATGCCCAAACTAAACACGGTAGTAATCATAAATGTAGTGAGAACGATCGCAAACACCGCAAACAGGTTACGAATACGGTTTGCTTTCATCATTCCCTTTTCCACTCTCTTAACTGCTTTTTTATTTCGGTTAGCGTGCATATCTGACACCTCCCGAAACAACCTTGCCATCCTCAATGCGGATTGTGCGGTCTGCCATTTGAGCGATTTCCTCATTGTGCGTGATCATAATGGTGGTTTGGTGGAACTGACGGCTAATCGACTGCATCAGCAAAATAACATCCATACTTGTTTTTGAGTCCAGATTTCCCGTCGGCTCATCCGTAAACTGTACCCCTATCCCCTTATGCCTTGAAAATAGAGGCTTTAACTGTATGCACACTTGTGTACTGTGTGTTATTTTCCATAAGAAGAGCTAGTAGCAAAGTCTCAGCCCTCCACTACTAGCTTTTCTCTCTTTTTCTATTCTTCTGTTACTGTTTTCATATAAAGTGCTTGCATATTTTGTTCCCGAACACTCATTCCTGCATGTTTAAATTTATATCGTAGCAATGCTGCTTTTGCCTCCTCATGCGTAGACAATACAATTTGCCCTATTCCCTGCTGTGTCAACAAATCCGCAAGCGAAATTGCACTAATATCATCAATTGTTTGAAGTGGATCATCTATCAGTAAAATGTCTAACCCTTTCGTATCACCATACACATTTTTTATTGAAAGTAAAAGCGCAATCGAAAGACCATTCAATTGTCCTGTACTTAAAATATTATAAACATCACTTCCACTCTTAGAAGCTGCTTCAAATACTAACTGATTGGTTTTAATGACTGCTCTAATTCCCAACCCTAACGGATAATTTTGTATAATCCTTCCACTATACACCATTAAAGGAATTTTAATTGCATTAAGAAGCTGTGTTTGATATTCTTTATTCGCATCTTCATATTTACCAACCAATACTTTTATTGCATCTGTCATATCCTTTGTTTTATTCTTGTATTCCTCATAATCTCTTTTTAGTTTTCTTAGTCGGGCCTCTTCCGTAGAAAGCTGCTGAGAAAGATTGTCATTAAATAACTTTGCAACATATTGTTCCTTGCTTTGTAACTCTCCCACTGTGTGATACGGTTTTTCATTATGATAATAGGTATTGTGAATGGATTTATACAATTCAACCTGCTTTTCTTGAAAAATAATTTTATTTGGAACTTCCTTTTCTTGAAGTTCTTTTA
>ERZ772831.3614-NODE-3614-length-10833-cov-23.526999_pt1 | contig 10833 bp, 8 predicted proteins | sample MGYA00580858_ERZ772831 | MGnify/ENA primary metagenome ERZ772831 (study PRJEB29015, sample SAMEA2737694) | human gut metagenome | biome: human gut; feature: human-associated habitat; material: faeces | place: China | collected 2012 ... | reverse complement strand
CATGGATATCTCTGACATATTACTATTATACCGAGCGCAGGATGAAATGGCAATCCCAACTTTTTTACTGCCAATTTCTACTTCTTCCTTATTTGGATGTAACTCCAGTAAGTCAACAGAGGGCCAGCCCCATTAGAGCTGGCCCTCTATGCACCAAAAGGCATACTTTTTGGCTGATGGCATTTTTGATCGATCGAAATCAAATATGTGTTTCAAAATGCCATAAACAAATTAGTGAGATATTTCAAAAAACAATGGACATTATGGTGCAATTCTTCTCCATAAAACGTCGCCCTTTCCCGATGCTCGCATTACAATCGCATTAATGCTTTTAGAACAGTATAGCAAACTATTCGCAGAGAGTGATCAGGGGTATTTTCGTTCCATCGGTGGAGCAAAATACTGTCTTTCGGCTAAAATTACTTTTCGTATACTGCGAATTACCGCATATACAATTGTCTGTCGCTGATGAAGGGTGATAAGGTTGTCGAGATAGCCAAAGAACATCCCGATTGCATCCTGCTCAGTCTTTTTTACAGGGATAGGCACATTGAAATTTGCAAGATTACCTCGGCTGATGCGCTGTCTTGTTCCGCCTGCCAGACATGTATTAACATCATCAAAATATGCTTGTGACGATAAATACTGAACCAAGAACTTGTTGCTCATATCAGGTGCAGTTCTGACGATCGTACAGTCAACTGCCGTAATCATTTTTGTGCCTAAAAGCGGCATAATACAAGCTCTGCCGGCTGGTTCAGGCAATCTCGAAATAAGGATGTCACCGGGTAGCACTTCTTCGCAGTGGAGCCGATCAAAAGTGTCCTCAGATATCCATTTTTTGTTATTAGGCTTGTCCAAATATTCTGCTACACCAACATTGCCAGTTTGAACTAAACGCACACCGAAATCGCTCTGATCTTTTGATTCGATCCAGTCGCCATCTGTGAACTTCTCACATAAAGATGCTAACTTACGCTGTTCCCAAGAGAATGTAAAAAAAGGGGGTGTCAGTTGGACAATCAGAGAAATATCCGGAGGTGAATGCAAAAATGGCTGTCGTTGATGAAGGGTGATAAGGTGGTCGATGGCGGCAAAAAATTGCCCAATAGTCTGTTGCTCGCCGTGCTTCGGCGCAAGCACATCAATATCGTTTATTGCTGTTTTGGATAAACTCGGTACACCAGTTGACTCATCTTTCTTTTTCCAGTCGATGTTTTGAAAAATATCAAAAGCAAAATTCAAGTCAGCTTTTTCTCTTGGAATGGCATAAAACAGCGTATCTACTGTCCAAAATGGGGCTTTAAGGATATACGGTCTATCGATTGTCCCTTTTCTACCAATGCCAATCGCATCCCGATCATACGATAATGCGTCGTTCACGCTAAGCATATATCCACCTGTTCCATAAACAGGTATAGTGCCTTCCGATAGATGTTTATAATCTCTGCCACTGCAAACATCAACAAGTTCCCCGAGCTTACGCTGTTCCCAAGCTATTCGGTTACAGTCGAGCTTACACAGGTGTGAAATATAGGAATTAAGTTTGATATTTCGGGATTTATAGTTGCTATTCTGGGATTATATGCTATAATATAAAATGTATTTTAGTACTTACTCGCGGACCGAGAGAAAGGAATGATATGATGGCTGTAAGCTATAAAAAACTCTGGCACATTCTGCTTGATCGAGATATGAAGAAAAAAGATTTGCAGGAAGCTGCAGGGCTCACAAAATACGCAATGAATAAGCTTAGTCGTGATGAAAATGTCAGCACTGAAGTGTTGGGAAAAATCTGCTCCGCTTTGAATTGTACAACTGACGATATTATGGAGTTTGTTTCTGACGAAAAGTAAGTCCGTTTTATGGGACACTAGTTGTGTGTATCATAATAGGGGGTAGTACTTTGCCCTTAGAAAAAGAAAAAGGATGGGGTCACAGAATGAATAAGCAACAACTTGCTCAGAAAATATGGGCTTCCGCAAATCAAATGCGTTCCAAAATTGAAGCAAATGAATATAAGGATTACATACTAGGCTTTATTTTTTACAAGTATCTTTCCGATAAGGAAGTTAAGTTCTTGAAGGAGAACGACTATGATAATGAACTCCTGAAAACCGTATCGGAGGAAGATGCCGAAACAGTTGAATGGATCCAAAAAAACATAGGCTACTTTATTGCCTATAAGGATCTTTTCTCCACTTGGCTCACGATGGGTAAGGACTTTGATGTTTCAAATGTCCGTGATGCTCTTTCTGCATTTAGCCGACTAATTTCTAATTCGCATAAAAGGGTATTTGAAAAAGTATTTGATACCCTGCAAACAGGCCTTTCCAAACTTGGCGATAGCTCCGGTTCACAAACGAAAGCAATTAGTGGGCTGCTGACGCTGATAAAAGATATTCCTATGGATGGCAAGCAGGACTACGATGTTCTCGGTTTCATCTACGAATATCTTATCAGTAACTTTGCAGCAAATGCTGGAAAGAAAGCTGGCGAGTTCTACACCCCGCACGAGGTATCGCTTCTGATGTCCGAGATCGTTGCGAGTCATTTGAAGGGTAAAAGTGAAATCAAAATCTACGACCCGACAAGCGGTTCGGGCTCACTGCTTATCAATATTGGTCAAAGCGTTGCGAAGTATATGAGCGACGACAACAATATTCAGTATTACGCTCAGGAGTTGAAAGAGAATACTTATAACCTGACCCGAATGAATTTGGTTATGAGAGGCATTGATCCCGCTAACATTATCACTCGTAACGGCGATACTCTCGAGGAGGATTGGCCGTACTTTGATGAAAATGATCCGGTCAATACCTATAACCCTCTCTATGTGGATGCGGTCGTGTCCAATCCGCCGTATTCGCAGGCTTGGGATCCGTCTAATAAAGAGGGAGATCCTCGTTATGCTCGTTTTGGACTTGCTCCCAAAGGAAAAGCCGACTATGCTTTCCTACTTCACGACCTGTTCCATATCAAACCGGACGGCATTATGACAATTGTTCTTCCCCACGGCGTACTGTTCCGTGGCGGTGAGGAAGGTGAAATCAGAAAAAACCTGATCGAGAATAACCATATCGACGCCATTATCGGGCTGCCTGCAAATATCTTCTTCGGGACAGGGATCCCCACCATTATTATGGTGCTGCGCCAAAAGCGTGAGAACACCGATGTTCTTATCATCGACGCATCCAAGGGATTTATCAAAGAGGGTAAAAATAACAAGCTCCGTGCGTCTGACATTAAACGCATAGCAGACACCTTTATCAAGCGTGAAAGCGTCCCGAAGTTTTCACGAGTTGTCAGTCGTGAAGAAATTCGCAGCAATGATTATAACCTGAACATTCCTCGCTATGTGGACTCATCTGAAGCAGCCGAGCATTGGGATGTCTATGCGTCTATGTTTGGCGGTATCCCGACGGCAGAAATTGAAGAGCTGGGCGAATTTTGGACGGCGTTCCCGGCACTGAAAAAGGCTCTGTTTACAGAGAGTGGCATCCCCTATGTGAATGTGTCTGTCGATGACATTAAGAGTGCCATCAAGAGCCACCCCGATGTGGTCGGATTTGAGGATGCTTTTAATGCCGCCTTTTCTACTTTCCCGGCGTTCCTGAAAGAAGAACTTATCGACCGGATGGAAAGCATTGAAATCTCTAAGGCTGAAACCGTTCTGAGCGCTGATATTTTTGAGCGTCTGAAGGATATTCCGCTTATCGACAAATATGCGGCGTTCCAACTCCTTGACGACGATTGGACTGGGATTTCTATTGATCTTGAGGTCTTGCAGACCGAGGGCTTTTCTGCGACAAAGGAAGTCGATCCGAACCTTGTCATCAAGAAAAAGGATGGCAAAGATCAGGAGGTGCAAGAAGGCTGGGTAGGTCACATTATCCCGTTTGACTTGGTACAGGCGACTTTGCTCTCCGCAGAAACGGATGAGCTCCACGGCTTGGAAAGCCGTTTGGCGGAAATCCCGTCTGAATATGAGTCCATCCTTGATGAAATGACAGAGGAGGATAAAGAGAGCTGCAACGATGTTCTCACCGAGGAAGGCGATGCTTTCGTTCCGAAAGAAGTATCCAAAAAGATTAAGGAACTGAAGAAAGCCCGTTCTCCTGAAAGCGTTGCGCTTCGTACACTCTTAGAAAAGGTAGAGTCTTTGGTCAAGAGCGAGAAAGAAATCAAGGCGGAGATCAAGGCAAAGAGTGCTGCGTTGCAGGCAAAAACAAAGGATACGATTGAAAGACTGAGCGACGAGCAGGCTTTGGATCTGCTCGAAAAGAAGTGGATTGCTCCTCTCATTGAGAGCATTCACAAACTGCCTGATACCGTAATCGACAGCTTGGTGAGCAAAATTCAAGCCCTTCAAAACAAGTATGCTACAACTTTCTTCGAGGTCGAACAGCAGATCAGCGAAACCGAAGCAACGCTTTCGGGAATGATCGATGACCTTGAGGGTAATGAGTATGATATGCTGGGACTTAATGAGTTGAAGAAATTGCTGGGAGGTAGTGCAGAATGACGAAAAAATCAGATGCTCCCGCAATTCGCTTCAAAGGATTCTCAGACGCTTGGGAACAGCGTAAGTTCTCAGATATTACTTTTCCCGCTGGCGAAAAGAATAAGGACAACCTTCCATTAGAGAGCTATTCAATTACCAACGAACACGGATTTGTACCACAAGATGAGAAGTTCGAGAATGGAGGGACGATGAGAGAAGCAGATAAAAGGATGTATTATATCGTTTCTCCGAACTCATTTGCTTATAACCCAGCAAGAATAAATGTTGGTTCAATCGGATACCAAAATATCGGGAAAAATGTGATAGTTAGCTCTCTATATGAGGTTTTCAAGACCTCCGAAGATGTTGACGATAGGCTCTTATGGCACTGGTTCAAATCACCTGATTTTCAAAAGTTGATTATGCAGTTGCAAGAGGGTGGCGTTCGTCTGTACTTCTATTACGACAAGCTCTGTATGGGAGAAGTATCTCTTCCTTTGCTTGAGGAACAGCGCAAAATCGGAAAGCTGTTTGATACCCTTGACAACCTTATCACCCTTCATCAGCGTAAGTTTGAAAAGTTGACGAATGTGAAAAAGTCTATGCTCGAAAAGATGTTCCCGCAAAATGGCAGCAGTTACCCCGAAATTCGCTTTAAGGGATTTACTGACCCTTGGGAACAGCGTAAGTTGTCTGAAATGTGCGGTACTTTTGAGTATGGACTTAACGCAGCCGCTAAGGAGTTTGACGGAAAAAACAAATACATCAGAATCACGGATATTGATGATGCCAGCAGAGAGTTCTTGCTTTCTGATCTTTCGTCCCCTGATATTTGCCTTGATGGTATGTCGAAATATCTACTCTCAAGCGGAGATGTTGTCTTTGCACGAACTGGTGCAAGTGTCGGAAAAACCTACATTTACAGGGAAAACGACGGCATTGTGTACTTTGCAGGTTTCCTTATTCGGGCAAAAGTCAATCAGGACAATGATGCAGAATTTGTTTTTCAAAGCACCCTTTCGCCGAGCTATGAGAAGTATATTCGTATTACCTCACAGCGGTCTGGACAGCCGGGTGTAAACGCACAAGAGTACAGTGAGTACGACTTGTTCGCCCCGTCAAAAGAGGAACAGCAAAGAATTGGACACTTCCTGCGAGGTATTGACAACCTTATCACCCTTCATCAGCGTGAGTTGGAAAAGCTCCAAAATATCAAGAAATCTATGCTTGAAAAGATGTTCGTGTGACATCAATTTCGCAGGAAGGAGGAAATCGAATGACATTCCAAAAAGAAGCGGACTTTGAGGAAGCCCTGATTAAAGTCTTGGCGGATAAAGGATGGGAAAAAGAAGTCATCAAGAACCCGACCGAGCAAGACCTCATCCGAAATTGGGCAAAGATCCTGTATGATAACAACCGTGGAATTGACCGCTTGAATAACTATCCTCTTACGGATGGCGAAATGCAGCAGATCATCGAACAGATCACGGAACTTAGAACACCGTTAAAACTCAATGGCTTTATCAACGGAAAAACTGTGTCCATCAAGCGTGATAACCCTGATGATAAGCTCCATTTCGGCACTGAAATCAGCTTGAAAATATATGATCGCAGGGAAATCGCCGCTGGACAGAGCCGGTATCAGATCGTACAACAACCAGTTTTTCCGAGCAAGTCAAAAATGCTGAATGACCGTCGTGGTGATTTGATGCTGCTTATCAACGGTATGCCTGTCATACATATCGAACTGAAGCGCAGCGGTGTCCCCGTCAGTCAAGCATATAATCAGATTGAGAAATACTCATATGAGGGCGTTTTTACCGGATTGTTCTCGCTCGTTCAGGTGTTTGTAGCAATGAACCCTGAAGAAACTCGTTATTTTGCGAATCCCGGACCTGACGGAAAGTTCAATACTGATTACTATTTCCATTGGGCTGACTTCAATAATGAGCCTATCAACGATTGGAAAGCTATCGCCTCCTCGCTGCTGTCCATTCCTATGGCGCACCAGCTCATTGGGTTTTATACTGTTGCCGACAATGCTGACGGTGTTCTGAAGGTAATGCGAAGCTACCAGTATTACGCAGCCAGCGCAATTTCCGATGTTGTGTCTAAAACGAAGTGGGACAGCGGTAAGCAGCGTGGTGGCTACATTTGGCATACCACCGGCTCAGGCAAGACGATGACGAGCTTTAAGTCGGCTCAGTTGATTGCAAACTCCAATGATGCTGATAAGGTTATTTTCCTTACCGACCGTATTGAGTTAGGAACGCAGTCGCTCAAGGAATATCGGGCATTTGCGGACGAGAATGAAACCGTGCAGGCAACAGAGAACACATATGTCCTTTTGACTAAGCTGAAAAGCAACGCAACGGCAGATACCCTAATTGTTACCTCTATTCAGAAGATGAGCAATATCCGAGATGAGGACGGAGGACTTAATGCAAGCGACATTGAAATAATCAACGGTAAACGGCTTGTTTTTATTGTTGACGAAGCTCATCGTTCAACTTTTGGAGATATGTTATCCATCATCAAGGAAACATTCCCCCATGCCATCTTCTTTGGCTTTACCGGCACACCAGTGTTTGAGGAGAATGCAAAGAAAAACAATGCCCAAACAGATGTTTTTGGCAATGAACTCCACAGATATAGCATTGCTGATGGTATCAGGGATAAGAATGTGCTTGGATTTGATCCTTATAAAGTCCTGACATTCCGTGACAAGGATGTCCGCAAGGTGGTTGCTTTGGAAAAAGCAAAAGCGGCAACCGAAGAAGAAGCAATCAGCGATCCGAAAAAGGCAAAAATATTCTATGAGTATATGGACTCCTCCACCGTCAAGATGGCTGGTTTCTTAGGCGATGACGGTAAATGGGTCAAGGGCATTGAAGATTATCTTCCAAAGACTCAGTACCTTTCCTCGGAGCATCAAAGCAAGGTTGTTGAGGATATTCAAGAAAACTGGCTTACTTTGAGCCATAACGGGAAATTCCACGCAATCTTTGCAACGAGCAGCATCCCCGAAGCAATAGACTACTATCGACTGTTGAAGGCTGCAATGCCGGAGCTAAGGATCAGTTGCCTTTTTGACCCCAATATCAGCAATGAAGATGGGGATTACAAAGAATACAGGGGGCAACCGATTGCCTTCTATAAAGAGCAAGGCTTAATCGAAATCCTTACTGACTATAATATGATGTTTGGTCAGGATTTTTCGATTGCTACACACGCTCGCTTCAAAAAAGACCTTTCTCTACGCCTTGCCCACAAAGAGCAATATAAGCGGGTCGAAAGAGAGCCTGAGAAGCAGCTCGACCTCCTGATTGTAGTGGATCAGATGCTTACCGGCTTTGACTCTAAGTGGGTCAACACGCTGTATATGGACAAAATACTGGAGTATGAGAACATCATTCAGGCATTTTCCAGAACCAACAGACTTTTCGGACCCGATAAGCCTTTTGGCATCATCAGATATTATCGCAAGCCGCATACGATGGAGCAGAATGTGAGCAAAGCTGTTAAGCTCTATTCCGGCGATAGACCGATAGGTCTGTTCGTTGAAAAACTGTCTTACAACCTCGGAAAGCTCAACGCTGTGTTTGATGATATTGCCTATTTGTTCAAGAATGCTGGTATCCCTGACTTTGAAAAGCTGCCTGCGGACGGAACCGTAAGAGCTAAGTTCGCCTCGCTGTTTAGAGATTTCAACGGATACCTTGAAGCTGCTAAAATCCAAGGATTTAGGTGGGACAAACACACCTACTCATTCAAGGACGAGGAAAGCGGTAATTCGATTGAAATTACAATGGAGTTCGATGAGAACGCATTTTTGATTTTGGCACAGCGTTATAAAGAACTTTCCGCTGCTTCTCCCGATGATCCCGGATCACAAGACATAGATATACCATACGATCTTGTTGGATACCTGACTGAAATTGACACAGGGGTTATTGATGCCGATTATATGAACAGTCGTTTCGATAAGTACCTCAAATTGATTCGACAGGAAGGTTCTTCCGAGGAATCTATTGAGCAAGCAAAGGCAGAACTACACAAGACTTTTGCTGCCCTAACGCAAGAGGAGCAGAAATACGCAAATATCTTTCTGCACGACATTGAGCGAGGCGATGTCATTGCCGAGGACGGAAAAACGCTTCGTGACTACATCACGGAGTATCAGTTTAGAGCAAAAGATGACCAAATTCATCGTTTTGCAACCATCTTCGGTCTTGATGAGGATAAACTCAGGAATATGATGGGGCTTAACTTGAATGAAGCGACTATCAATGAGTTTGGCAGGTTTGACGAGCTGAAAAAGAGCGTCGATAAGTCCAAAGCAAAAGCGTTCTTTGAAGCATATGAACAAACCAAGTTGATTCCGCCCAAGGTCAATATGAAAACGGATCAGCTTTTGCGGCAGTTCATTCTTACCGGTGGATTTGAGGTTGATATGCCGTAATGAGTGCCATCAACGCTAAAGCAAGCCGAAAAATGAAAAAATATGCGGTCTTAACAAGAGAGCCAAGGTGTTTCCTTGGCTCTCTTGCTTTTTCTTGGGAACAGCGTGAGGTTGGGGATTTGCTCATAGAGCGTAGTCAACAAGCACCAATGAGCGATGAATATCCCCTTATGGCATTCATAGCAAATGAAGGTGTTGCCCCTAAAGGTGAGCGTTATGACCGAAGCGCCTTAGTTACGGACACGGTAAACAAGCTATATAAGAAAACAGAGAAAGGCGATTTCATATATAGCTCCAACAACCTTGAAACCGGCTCAATAGGTCTGAATAAGTACGGAAAAGCCTGCATTTCACCAGTATATAGCATTTTTGAACCCACTGGCATTGCTGACTCGGATTTTTTAGGAAGAAGATTAGTCAGAAAAGATTTTATAAATGCTATGGTCAAATGGCGTCAGGGTGTCATTTATGGTCAATGGAGAATACACGAGTCCGATTTTCTGAAAATTGAAATATCTGTACCTTCAGTCGAGGAACAACGGAAGATCGGTGCTTATTTAGACCAGCTTGACAACCTTATCACCCTTCATCAGCGTAAGCCATTTTTAATGAAATGGAGGACTTCTGATGCTAACAGAAACCAAACGAACAGACTTGTTCTGTGAATATTATGCAAAATGGATTACGGTGTATAAGAAGGGCGCAATCAGAAAGGTGACGATGGATAAGTACCTAATGACGCAGAAATGGCTCGTTAAGCTCGTCCCGAACCTGAGAGTATGTGATATGAACCGGATAGCTTATCAGCAGCTGTTGAACGATTATGCTGAGTTCCACGAGCGCCAAACCACGATGGATTTTCACCACCAGCTCAAGGGAGCAATTCTTGATGCTGTTGATGAGGGCTTGATTGAAAGAGATCCTACTCGCAAGGCAATCATCAAGGGGAAGCCACCGGTTGCTAAGAAAATCAAGTATCTCAATCAATTTGAGCTACACACGCTGCTGATCTCGCTTGACCTGAAGGATAAGGTGAATTGGGACTATTTTATCCTGTTGGTAGCAAAGACGGGGATGCGCTTTTCTGAAGCACTGGCTCTTACCCCCAAAGACTTCGACTTTGCCCATCAAACACTGTCCATAAGCAAGACTTGGGACTACAAGGGAAAGGGCGGCTTCCAGCCTACGAAGAACAAGTCGTCTGTGCGGAAAATTCAAATTGACTGGCAAACTGTCATTCAATTTTCTGAATTGGTAAAGCACCTTCCCGAAGATAAGCCCATCTTTGTCAACTCCACTGTCTACAATTCGACGGTGAACGACATTCTCGGCAGGCATTGCAAAGCCTGTAACATCCCTATCATCTCTGTCCACGGATTACGACATACACACGCCTCTTTGCTGTTATTTACGGGCGTTTCCATTGCGAGCGTTGCCCGCCGTCTTGGACATTCGAGTATGACCACTACGCAAAAAACCTATCTGCACATCATTCAGGAACTTGAAAACAAAGACATCGACTTGGTGATGCGCTCTCTTTCGAGTTTGAGCTAAAAGATTAAACCGGCTTGCGCTGATTAAAGGTGATAAAAAAGATGCCATCCGAAAGGGTGGCATCTTGATTTCATCTGTTGTAGAATCCAGCTCAATAATGTCATCACCAGCAAAACTGCAGACAAATGGATAACCTATTATTGTGACATATCGTATTACCTTCTTTAGTGCACTTCCCGCAGCTTTCTTATAAGAATTATCCCAGAAACTGCTTTGTCGCAGCAAACAAGGCCTTTGCTCGTTGAATATGGAAAGCGCTGATGTTCTTTGCCATATGCACCTCGCTATATTCTACCGAGATTATCTTTGAAGA
>ERZ772831.3612-NODE-3612-length-10840-cov-4.774780_pt1 | contig 10840 bp, 10 predicted proteins | sample MGYA00580858_ERZ772831 | MGnify/ENA primary metagenome ERZ772831 (study PRJEB29015, sample SAMEA2737694) | human gut metagenome | biome: human gut; feature: human-associated habitat; material: faeces | place: China | collected 2012 ... | reverse complement strand
GGGAGCAGCGTCAATCCACCACCGGCACATCCAGCCCGAATTCCAGCGGGCGGAAGCGGGGGCAGACGTTCTCGGTGATGCAGATGACCGATGCGGCCAGTCGGCTGCCGATCTCGCAGGACTCGGCCAGCGTTTTGCCGTAGGTCAGGCCGATGGTGGTGCCGGCAAAGAAGGCATCGCCTGCGCCGGTGGTGTCGATCACATCCACCTTCTTGGCAGGCACCACGCCGCACTCGCCGTTGGCGCGGGCATATACGGCACCCTGACCGCCCATGGTGATCACCATACTGGGAATGTTGGCGCTGTGCACATTGGCGGCCAGAACCCTGCACATCTCGTCCGGGGCCAGATGGCCGTAATCATCGGAGAACAGCAGCCCGGCTTCCTGCTGGTTACACACAAAGCAATCGATCTGCTGCAGGAAATCCCGGCGCTCCATGGCAATACTCATGTTGGAAATGGCCGCAAAAACCTTTTTGTTGTACTTTTTGGCGTAGTGCAGCACCTGTTTTACAGTATCTTTTTCCAGATCCAGCTCCAGCGCAATGGCATCGCAGTCGGCAAAGATCTCGTCGCCCTTTTCCTTTAAAAGGCCGGTGAGGGGAGTGGTGTCCGGCCGCTTGGAAATGGCTGCATGCACATCGCCGTCGTTGTCAAAGATGGCCAGCCAGGTGCCCATGCCGTCCGGCACGCGCTGGATGTACTTGGTGTTCACCTTGTGGTTCTCCAGCTTGTTGATCACATCCTGTCCCATGCCGGTGTCGTCCACCAGACTGACAAAGGTAGGGCGCAGCTCTACATTGGCGATATCCTCCACCACGTTGCGGCTCACTCCGCCGTGTACCTGCTCAATGCGGCCGGCATTGCGCCCGCCCGGAATATAGGCGGAAAGGGGATAGCCTTTGATATCCACAAAAACAGCACCGAGCACAACGATTCCCATAGCAAAAAACCTTTCTGAACAAGAAATATTTACGTCTATTATACCGTATTCTGACACAATGCGCCATCCCTTTTGCGCAAAAACTCCGCAAAGGTCAGGCAAGGGCTGTCTGCGCTGTGCGCACCAGATATTCCATGGCCTGCATCGGGTACTGTCCGGCAGCAGTCTCACCGGTCAGCATCACGCTGGCCGCGCCGTCCAGCACGGCGTTGTAAATGTCACTCACCTCGGCACGGGTGGGCACCGCGCGGGTGCACATGCTGTCCAGCATCTGGGTCACTACCATAAAGGGCACACCTGCAGCCCGGCAGGCGGCGGAAAGCTGCTTCTGGCAGCGGGGCAGCTCCCACAGCGGCATGGCATTGCCAAGGTCTCCGCGGGCGATCACCACCTCATCCACAAGGTGGATGAATTCCGGCAGGGCACGCACACCGGCCATGTTTTCAATTTTGGCAAAGATACGGATATCCGCAGCCCCGGCTTCTTCCAGCGCATGGCGCAGGGCCAGAATATCTGCTTTGCCGCGCACAAAAGGCAGCATCACACCGGTAACACCGCACTGCTTTGCAATTTTCAGGTTCTGCAGATCTTCCTCCGTCAGGGTAGGCGAGGGCACCGCAAGGCCCGGTGCAGAAATGCTTTTGCGGCTCTGCAGGGTGCCGCCGCGCACCACGGTGCACACAAGGGCTTCCGGCAATGCCTGTGTGACCTGCACCAGAAGCTTGCCGTCGTCCAACAGAAGCTGCTGCCCGGGCGCAGCCGTCTGTACCAGAGCTGCCGGGCAAGGTACGCCGTCTGCGCCAAGGCGTACAGAGCTGCCCTCAACCAGAGCAACAGGCTCTGCCAGCGTGCCGATGCGCAGTTCCGGCCCCTGCAGGTCGATCAGCAGCTGGCGGATGCCGGCTGCGCGGATCATGGCCAGCCAGTCGGTGTGCGCCGCCAGTGGCCCGTGGGAAAGATTCATGCGGATGCCGGTCATGCCGGCTTCCACCATGTGCTGCAAGATCGCCGGCTGTGCGCAGGCCGGGCCGATGGTACCATAAAAATCCAAGGTTCATTCCCTCGATTCATTTTTTATTTCTAATGTATATTGTAACATGAACTGTCCGGGTTGAAAAGAGCCGGACGCGGGCAGAATAAGGGGATTGAAAAAATGCGGTAGCAGCCTGCGCGGGGAAATTGCGAAAAATCAAAGACCCGGAACCTTTTGGAGCCGTTTTGGCCCTGAAAAAGTTCCGGGTTTCGTACAATGTTTTTGGAGAGCTGTCTTGCAACAGCCTCTTTTTGTTGTGGGCAATCAGCCCTCCGATGCAAAAAATTCTTTGGTCAGCCTGACCACCGTGCCGGAAAGCAGCAGCAGCGCGAGCAGGTTCGGAATGCTCATCAGGCCGTTGAAGGTATCGGCAATGCTCCACAGCAGGCCCAGATCCATCGTTGCGCCCAGAATGGACACAAAGGAGTAGACCAGAAAGAAGGGCTTTGCCACCTTATCGCTGCGGCACAGGAACACCAGGAACCGGGAACCATACAGGCCCCAGCCGATGATGGTGGAAAAAGCAAAGCAGCACAGGGCCACGGCGGTAAAGATGGAAGCCCAGCCGCCGTAGGTGGTGGTAAAGCCGCTGATGGTCAGCTCTGCACCGGCGGCGGTGCCGTAGTTCACGGTGGTGCCGCTGCACAGAATGACCATGGCAGTCAGGGTGCAGATGACGATGGTATCGGCAAACACTTCAAAGATGCCGAACATGCCCTGCTTGACCGGCTTTTTGGTGTCGGCGCAGGCGTGGGCAATGGAACCGGTGCCAAGGCCGGCCTCGTTGGAGAAAATGCCGCGGGACACACCCTTCTGCATACTGACGAACAGGCTGCCGATGGTGCCGCCGGTGAACGCTGCCGGGTTGAACGCGCCCGCAATGATGGACTCGAACACATAGGGCAGGCGCTCAAAGTTCAGCACCATAACGCCCACGGACAGCACGATGTAGAACAGAGCCATAAAGGGCACCAGCTTTTCGCTCACGCTGCCAATGCGCTTGATGCCGCCCAGCAGCACCATGGCCACCAGCATGGCCACTGCGATGCCAACCACGAGGTTCAGGGTAGAAAGCGCACCGCCGCCCACCACGCCGTACTCCAGCAGAGCGGTATCGATAGCGGCAACGATGGTATTTACCTGTGTGGCATTGCCGGTGCCAAACACGGTCAGCACGCCAAACAGGGAATACAGCACAGCAAGAAACTGCCAATGCTTGCTCAGGCCGTTTTTAATGTAGTACATGGGGCCGCCTACCCATTCGCCCGCCTCGCTGCGCTCACGGTAGTGCACCGCCAGCGTGACCTCGGCAAACTTGGTGCACATGCCCAGCAGAGCCGAGCACCACATCCAGAACACCGCGCCCGGTCCGCCGATGGCGATGGCACCCGCCACGCCTGCAATGTTGCCGGTGCCTACGGTGCCCGCCAGCGCAGTGCATACCGCCTGGAACGGCGTCATAGCGCCGTCCGAGGCATCCTTTTTGCGGAACATGCGTCCGATGGTGGTCTTGATGGCGTAGGGAAATTTGCGGATCTGCAAAAAGCCCGTGCGAACGCTCAGGAGCAGGCCTACGCCGATGATGCACGCCATGGCGGGCACGCCCCAGATGAATTGGTTGACCGCCTGATTGACGGCCGTGATCGTCTCGATCATATTTTTCCCACATCCTCTGTTAAATTGCGCTTTTCCAGCCGAAATGCCGGAAAACAAACATCTTATTCTACCGCAGTTTTTGCGCACTGTCAAATAAAATGCACAAAAAAGAGGGAGGCTTTTTGGCAAACTCTCCCTCAACTGCTTCAATCTATTTTGTTTTACTTGGCCTTCGCCGTCCAGCGCTTTCAAGAAGGCTCAGCACTTTCCAACTGCCTTGCGGTATACCGGGTAAGCCACGATGGCGGACAGCACTTCGGTGATCCAGAATGCATGCCACACGCCGTTTGCGCCCAGAAAATGGCACAGCACAGCGGCCAGCGGCATGATGAATACGATGTAGCGGCACAGCGAGATGACCAGCGATTCTGCGCCCTTGCCAAGGCCTTCCAGTGCACCGGAAGAGGTGGTGGATACGGCAGAAACCACAAAGCCCAGACAGATGATGCGCAGGGCAGTCTGGCCGATGGCGACGGTTTCGGGGTTGGAAGTGAACAGCTGCATCAGCGGGCGGGAAGCGAACAGGCAGATGACCGTGCCCGCAGCCATGATGGCAGCACTCATGATGAGGGTGAGTTCGTAGAGCTTTTTCACGCGGGCGTGCTGTTTGGCACCGTAATTGTAGCCAATGAGCGGGCGCATACCCTGCACGATGCCATTGGCGGGCAGATACAGGAAGGTCTGCAGCTTGTAGTAAATGCCCAGCACCACCACGTAGCTCTGGGAAAAGCCCGCCAGCAGGCTGTTCAGGAAGGTGACCAGCAGAGAGGGCAGGGCCAGATTGAGGATGGCCGGCACGCCGATGGCATACAGTTTGCCGTCCAGTGCGGCATCCGGGCGCAGGCAGCTGCGGCGCAGTCGGATAGGCAGCTCAGTACGGACGTAAACGAAGAGGTAAACGCACAGGCTCAGCAGCTGGCCGATGCCGGTGGCAAGGGCCGCACCCGCAATGCCCATGGCAGGCACCGGGCCAAGGCCGAAGATCAGGATGGGGTCGAGAAGGATGTTGCACACACAGCCAAAGATCAGCGCCGCCATAGTCACCTTCATGCGGCCCACGGCCTGAAACATCTTTTCAAAGGCCAGTGCCGCCATGTTGATGGTGGCAAACAGGAATACGATGGTGGAGTAGGTGATGCCGGATGCGATCAGGCCTGCGTCGCTGGTGAACCGGCGCAAAAAGCCCGGCATGATGACAATGCTGACAATGGTGATGAGAATGCCGTGCATCAGGCTCAGCGCCATACCGTGGGTGGCGGCAGTTTCGGCCTTTTTGTGGTCGCCCGCGCCAAGGTACAGTGCGATCATGGCATTGATGCCAATGCCAAAGCCAATGGCAATGGCGTTGGCAAAATTCTGGATCGGGAACACCAGCGACAACGCAGTCATGGCGTCTTCGCTGATGCGGGCCACAAACAGGCTGTCTACAATGTTGTACAGACTGTTCACCAGCATGGAAATAACATTCGGCAGTGCCATGGATACCAACAGCGGCAGCACCGGTTTTTCTTTCATAAAGGTCTCGTTCATAGTGTTTGCATTGCTCCTGTAGAGAAAAGGAATGAATTACTGCAGCCGCGGAATCGTCAGGGCGAGACTGCTCGAAGATAAAAGCAGACGCAAAAAAGCCACACAATGGCTTTTTTGAAGTCATTGTGTGGCGAAAAGTAGCATACTGCTGTAAAAATCCACACGAATTTTATTAACTGTAGGATAACACGGCTTCCGGCAGATGTCAAGAGGTCAAACGGATAAAGTATGACTTTTATAGACTTGACCATTTTTCACCGGGAGGCTAAAATAAAAATAGATACTTTATAAAATAAGGAGAATCCTGCCATGAAATGGATGATCGCATCCGACCTGCACGGGTCGGCGTTTTATTGCAAAAAAATGATCAAAGCGTTTGAGCGGGAGAGAGCAGATCGGCTGCTTTTGCTGGGGGATCTTTTGTATCACGGCCCCCGCAACGACCTGCCGGAGGGTTATGCCCCGAAGGAGGTCATCCCGCTCCTGAACGGGCTGAAGCCGGCGCTTTTGTGCGTGCGGGGCAACTGTGACGCTGAGGTGGATCAGATGGTGCTGGATTTTCCCATTCTGGCCGACTATGCGGTGCTGCCGGTGGGCAGGCGGCTCGTTTACGCTACCCACGGTCATGTGCACAACCTGAAAAACCTGCCGCCGCTGGCTCCGGGGGATGTCCTGCTGCATGGCCACACCCACATTCCGGCGTGGACAGAGTTCGGCGAAGGCAATCTCTACCTGAACCCCGGTTCTGTGAGCATCCCGAAGGAGGGGAGTGCACATAGCTATATGACACTGGAAGGGGAGACTTTCCTTTGGAAAACGCTGGAAGGCGAAGTGTACCGGGAGCTGGAGCTGTGATGGGGGCAATGGAGCTGGAAGAGAAAACGGTTCAGATCCGGGATGATTTCGACCCGGACAAAATACTGGAAAGCGGCCAGTGCTTTCGCCCCCGGAAGCAGGCGGAGGGCTGGTATCGGTTTGTTTCCGGGAGACAGCTGCTTTACCTCAGACCACTGCGCAGCGGAACCTACACGGTGCGGTGTGAGCCGGGCGCATGGGAAACCTTCTGGCACGGTTACTTCGACCTTGGCCGCAGCTATGCCGCCCTGCGCGGAAAGCTGGACAGCCGGGACGACTTTCTGCAGCGTGCCATGGAATATGGCCGGGGCATCCGGGTGCTGCGTCAGGATGAGTGGGAGATGCTGGTCAGCTTCATCATCTCGCAGCGAAAGAGCATCCCGGCTATCCGCAGGGCGGTAGAGCTGCTTTCGGAGCGGTTTGGCGAGCGGCTGGGCAGCGATAGCGAAGGGCCGGTGTATGCGTTCCCGACAGCAGAAGCGCTCTGCTGTGCCGGGGAGCAGGCGCTGCAGGAGTGCGGTCTTGGCTACCGCACCCGCTACGTGCTGCATGCGGCGCAGCAGGCGGCAGAGGGCACACTGGACCTGAAGAAGCTGGCTTCCCTGCCCGATGAAGCACTTTTTGCCCGTTTGATGGAACTGGACGGTGTGGGAAAAAAGGTGGCAAACTGCGTGTGTCTGTTCGGCTATGGCCGTGTGGGCCGTGTGCCGGTGGATGTCTGGATCGAACGGCTCATCCGGGACGAGTTTGCCGGGCAGGACCCGTTCCCGCAGTTCGGGCTGGAAGCAGGCATCGTGCAGCAGTACCTGTTCTTTTATAAAAGAAGCGTGGGATAAGAACCGCGGAGCCGCAGGCAGGAGCGTAGGATCATCCGCTAAGCAAAAAAGGCAACGGCTTCCTCTGTTTGAGGAAAACCGCTGCCTTTTGATCATTTTACCGCCTGCTTTAACCGTTCCAGATCTTCTGCATCCGGGTGAGAAAGGGCGTTGTCAAAATTCTCGATCAGTGCATCCAGATTGGGCAGATGGATCGGCTGCTTTTTCATGCCCTCATACCGCTGGCGTACCGAAAGCGGCATCTTGCCCTGACACATATAATGGCCGAAGACCGTGTTGCTCCTGTCCAGCGAACGCTCCACCTTTTTCAGGATCTTGTTGAAATACTCCTCACTGCCGCCAAAGCCGGCGGTGCCAAAAAGGAAGATATTTTTGCTGTGCAGCTGCTTCAAAAAGTCCAAAGTGCTTTCGTCGGCGTTTCCCTTGTCTGTCCAGAAGCCCACATAGAGGTCGTCCGCTTCCATGGCAGCAGGGTCCGGGGTGCCAAAATAGCAGCAGTTTTCCTGTGGCAGACAGGCGTGCAGCGTGTCTGCCAATAATTTTGTGTTGCCTGTTTTACTGCTGAATACGATCGCGTAGCTCATAGTTTCTCCTTTGGTCGGTAATAACAAAAAACACCACACGTTTCCGTGCGGTGCTTTTCCTTCTGGTGGAGAATACCGGGATCGAACCGGTGACCTCTTGCATGCCATGCAAGCGCTCTCCCAGCTGAGCTAATCCCCCAGATGTTCGTGCCGTGCCTGACGACGTGATTTATTATATCAGCACATCCGGGAGTTGTCAACTGTTTTTTGAAAAATTCTGCAGCAGTTTGTCTGCCATCGGGAAATTGTTTTTGAATGGGTTATTCTCATTCCATTCCTGCGCCGTTTTCCCACAGCCTGCTAAGTTTTTGCGCAAACAAAAACCCCGCACAAAACAATTGCTTGTCTTGTGCGGGGCCTCTCTAGCTCTTTTTACCTAACACAACAAACGCTATGTCAAATCAAACTATCTATCCTATTCAGGAAAGATTAGTTATTAGAGAGTGGGCAGAGTGCCACTCTTAGTTTCCAGACCGATGGAGCTGCTGCCCAGGGTGTAGATAGCGGACAGGCCGCCCAGGATCTGCATACCAACGTTCAGAGCGCCAACAGCAAGGCCCCAAGCGTTGTTCTCGAAGGTGCCGTAGCCCTTGTTGTAAGCCTTATCCAGATTCTTAACAGAGAAGCCGATCACATCGCCGGGAACGTAGTTGCCATCGAACAGCTGGGCCAGAACATCGTTGGTGTACTTAGCCAGGAAAGAGTTGCCAACGATCTTGATCACGTTAGCGGAAACGTTCTGCCAGTTAGCAGTGGTCATAGCAGGAGCCAGGACATCAACCAGGCTACCACCAACAACGTAGGTCATCTCGTTTTCTGCAACAGCAGAGAAGTTTGCAGGCATCATCATAATGAATTTCTCCCTTCAAATTTAGAAAGATATTTGCAAGCCATTTGTTTGGCTTACGTCCCTTACTAGGATGGCAATAATATACCACACTTTCCAGAAATGTTCAAGTACTTTTTTGAAAAAAATGTGAAAAATGTGATAGACTGTGAAAATCCGGTCTCAAAATTCTTACAGAAGCCGCTTTTTTGCACACAGCGACATGTTTTTTTGCAGAATTGGAAGATACTGGAATTTGAAAGGGATCGTGTATGAAAACCGTGATCTATCTGGACGAACTGCTGCTGACGAACTTTCTGGCCGCAGCAGCGCTGCTTTTGGGCGCAGGGCTTTTGTGCGCACGGCAGTGCAGCGGCCTGCGGCTGATGGCGGGCAGTGCGGCAGCGGCAGCAGCTTCGCTGGGCATTCTGCTGCCGGAGCTGCCCGAGCCTGCAGCTTTCCTTTATAAGGTGTTCACCTGCTGTGCTGCTGTAGCTGCGGCTTACGGCGTGCCGGGCCTGCGCAATTTTGTGCAGCTGTGTGCGTGGTATCTGCTGCTGAACCTGCTGCTGTGCGGAGCCGTACTGCTGCCCGGAGTGCAAAGCGCAAATCTCTGCGTCTATCTGCCGCTGTCCCCGGGCCGGCTGCTGCTGTGCTGCGGTGCAGTGCTTGCCGTGCTGCGCGGCGTACTGTTCTGCTTTGGCCGTGCAGGCACCCGCTGCTTTGCCGCTGTGCTGGAGCTGGAAGGTGCAGCCCTCTCCGTACAGGCTTTCTGCGACACCGGCTTCTCGGTTCAGGACCCGCTGACCGGGCAGGCAGTGGTTCTGGTCGATTATCCCGCCGTGCGCAGCGCCCTGCCGCAGGAGCTGCGCACATTTCTGGACCGTTATTTTGCCTGCGGCACGGCACCGCCGCCGGAGCTGCGGGTGCGGCTGGTGCCCTGCACCACCATTGCCGGGCATTGTGTGCTGCCTGCCGTTCCGGCCAAGGCCCTGCGCACCAGCAAAGGCAGTGCAGCGGGCATTCTGGCCGCATTCTGCCGCCCGGAAACACAGCAGCCATGGACAGCTCTGCTGGGCAGCGAACTGGCCGTACAGCTGGGCATCCGCTGAGAAGCGCTTGATGCGATCGATCTCTATAGATGTACAGGAGGGGTATTCATGTTTCATGTTCTGCACCGGTTCTGGCGTTGGCTCCTTGCACGGCTGGGCTATTGCGGCGGCGCACATTTTCTGGCGGGCGCGCCCAGCCTGCCCCCGCCCCTGACCCCGGAACAGGAAAAAGCCCTGCTGGCCCGTATGGCTGCAGGCGATGCCGCTGCCCGGGACGACCTGATCACCCACAACCTGCGGCTGGTGGTGTATCTTGCCAAAAAGTACGAAAGCAGCGGTGTGCCTGCCGAGGACATGATCAGCATTGGTACCATCGGGCTGATCAAGGCGGTGAACACCTTCACGCCGGAGCGCAGCATCAAGCTGGCCACCTACGCCAGCCGCTGCATCGGCAATGAAATTCTGATGTACTTACGCAAAAGCTCCAACCGCCGTCAGGAAGCCAGCATCGACGAACCGCTGAACGTGGATGGCGACGGCAACGAGCTGCTGCTTTCTGATATTCTGGGCAGTGATGAGAACCAGATCAGCCAGCGGCTGGAACAGGATGCGGAGCGTGCCGTTCTTCGCCGGGCCGTGGACAGCCTGTCCCCGCGGGAACGGCAGATCATGGAGCTGCGCTTTGGTCTGGCGGACGGCATTGAGCGCACCCAGAAGGAGGCCGCCGACGCACTGGGCATCAGCCAAAGCTACATTTCCCGGCTGGAAAAACGGATCATCCATACATTAAAGGCCCAGCTGGAAAGCGAATGAAGTGCAAAAATGAGACAAATCACATTGTGTTTTGTCTCATTTTGTGGTAACTTATAATTGGCGGTTGTAATGCCGCCCATCAGGCGCTGTGCCCACAAACGCAGGCGGCTGCTTCTTACCCGTTACCCTGGGTGTCGGGTAAGAGCGAATTTTTTCTTGAAATCTCGTTCTCCCCCGAATGCCTGAGGGCAGGAAGGGGGGGATGCGCCATGACGTTCGAACAAGTCGTGCTTCTGCTCACGCTTCTCGGTGGAGCGATCTACGTCACTTTTGAAATTACATGGACTGTATCACACGATGACAAAAAGAAAAAATGACCGCCTCCAAACTTCCAATCCAGAGCGGTCATTTTTCTTTTTGATTGACTAATCCGGTAAGGAGCTAGCCGTTTGCAGGGCCAGCGCCCTTTGTGTTTCTAATATAAACGATTTACGGTGATTTGTCAAGCCGTCACTTTTTTCGTGTGCTCCCTTTTGTGTGGGAAAGCGCACAGTTTTTTCCACGCATACAATGCCGCTGCGCATCCCATACTCCCGGTGAAGATCAAAACAGACCGGGGGCGTTTGGATGTACAACAAAGTGGAGCTGTGCGGCATGAACACTGCAAAGCTGCCTGTGCTGACCGAAGCCGAAAAGCGGGAACTGCTGGCCCGCGCCCACGCCGGTGATGCGGCAGCCCGGGAACAAATGGTGGAAGGCAACCTGCGGCTGG
>ERZ772831.3611-NODE-3611-length-10841-cov-23.688856_pt1 | contig 10841 bp, 7 predicted proteins | sample MGYA00580858_ERZ772831 | MGnify/ENA primary metagenome ERZ772831 (study PRJEB29015, sample SAMEA2737694) | human gut metagenome | biome: human gut; feature: human-associated habitat; material: faeces | place: China | collected 2012 ... | reverse complement strand
CCAGCAGCAGGGCGCCGGCCAGGCAGCCCAGGAACAGGGAAGAATACACTTCCTTGCTGATCAGGGCCAGGGCAATGGCCACGACCGGAGGGAACAGGGCCCAACCGGTGGCGACGAAGCCGCTGCCATCGTTGGTGACCTTCGCGATGACCAGTGCGATCACAACGATCGCCAGCGCAATAAAATACGCTATCTTGGTACCTTTCTTTTCCATTAGAGTGATTTACCTCCTCAGATTTGGTGCCTTCATCTTACTCGCAAACAGCACGTTTTGTCAAGTTCTTAGCGATACTTTCCATTATTTTAACAAATTGTGAACTCGCCTTTTTACCTTTTTCACAAAGGATTGGCGCGAATTATGGAAAATCCTTGGAACGCAAAAAAATCCGATACCGGGGCAGCTGCCCCGGTATCGGAAATAGCGCTTATATCAGGAATATGTATTGCTTAGAAGAAGAACTCCTTGATCTGGCCGTACAGCACCAGCAGCATGGCCAGGGGGGTAATGTACTTGATGCAGATCCTGAACCAGCCGTAGGCTCCGAATTTCTGCCCCTCGCAGGTGGCCTCGGCGTGGACTACCTCGGGCCCGAGCTCCCAGCCGTACATAATGCTCATCAGCAGCGCGCCCAGAGGCATCAGAATGCCCTCGGCGATGCAGTCAAAGAAGTCCAGCCAGTCGGCGCTCCAGGTGGGCACCTCGTCGGAGGGATCCACACGCATGCCCAGAATGTCGGCCGGGGAGATACCGGCGTTGCCCAGAGCGTCCAGGCAGACGATGACGCACAGGATGCCGGCGCCGATGGCGCCGATGAGGGAATAGAGCTTGCGCTTGTCGCCCTTGCCCTCGTCCCGGGCCTTATCCACAAAGTGGGCCACAACGGCCTCCAGCAGGGAGATGGAGGAGGAGACGGCGGCAAACACCACCAGCAGGTAGAACAGGATGCCGAAGATGGGGCCTGCAGCGCCCATGCGGTCGAACACGTTCTGCATGGTGACGAACAGCAGGGAGGGGCCGCCCAGCGTGCCGGTGGGGTCCAGGGCGAAACGGCCGGGGATCACGCACAGACCGGCCATCAGGGCCACCAGGGTATCCATCACCACGATGATGATGGCGTTTTTCTGCAGGTTCTCCTTCTTATCCAGATAGGAGCCGTAGGTGATCATGGCCGCCATACCCAGAGACAGGGAGAAGAACATCTGGCCGCCTGCTGTGGATACTACAGAGAAGAAGTCAGGCGCTTCCTTGATGACGCCGTTGGCCAGAGCCCAGCCGGGGACGAACATATACTTCAGGCCCTCTGACGCGCCCTCCAGGGTGCAGGAACGGATGATGCAGATCACCAGCATCACGAACAGAGCGGGCATACCCACGGAGCAGACCTTTTCGATACCGCCGCCGATGCCGCCCATAACGATGATCATGGTCAGGGCCACGAAGATCAGACCGTAGATCACGGCCTCGCCCTGGTTGGCCATCAGGGCGCCGAACACGCCGGCGCCGTCCAGGGTGCCGGTGCCGAAGCCGGCATGGAACAGGTTGCCCACGTTCAGGGTCACATACTTCAGGCAGTAGCCGCCCAGGGCGCAGTAGAAGCCCAGGATCAGGAACGCCGACAGAACGCCCAGCCAGCCCAGCCACTTGAACCTCTTGGACAGGACCTTGTAAGCGCCGATGGCGCCCCGGCCGGTCTTGCGGCCCAGGGCCAGCTCGCCCATCATAACGATGAAGCCGCAGCACGCCGCCAGGATCAGATAGATGATGAGGAATCTGAAGCCGCCGTTGGCGCCCATCTTATTGGGGAAGCCCCAGATGTTGCCCAGGCCGACGGCTGAGCCGATGGCCGCCATGAGGAATCCAAAATTGGACCCGAAGCCTTTTCTTTCTTCCATTGCTTTCTCTCCTTACTCATATGGATGTCCCGCTTTGTCCGGAAGGGGACTATGGTCACTTTACCATGACTGTTTTCTTGTGTAAAGCAATATACAGACTTCTTAACGCTATCTTGTCAACCGGCACAGCTTCCTTGATTGATTTCTTACGGATTTCCCCTCCTTTCCGGGCTGTGCCCTTTCGCCTCAGTCAAAATCACAGCCCCATTTTATGCAGAACTTTGTGAATTATGTCACAAAAATCAGGCTGATCCAGCGGCCTTTGTGGGTATTCATACGGCGGTTTCGGGCGTTTTGTGCAAAATGTCTATACGATTCTGCGATATAAATTTATTGATGTGAAACTTTTTCATCAAAAGAAAAAGCCCGGCAATTGCCGGGCCTTCCGTTTTTCAAGAAAAGCCTCGCAGAGTTTGCCGCCCGCAGGCGGCAAATCAAGTGCGAGCCTTTTGCCCCAAAAGGGCTTTGCCCTTTTTGGGCAGTCTCAATATCAGATTCCGAAGAAGCGTTTTCCATTGTCCCAGGTGGCCTGCTCCACCTCCTGAGGGGTCATGTTCCGCAGCTGGGCGATCTTCTCCGCCACCAGGCGGACATAGGTGGAGTCGTTGCGGCGGCCCCGGTAGGGCACCGGGGTCAGGTAGGGGGCGTCCGTTTCGATCATCAGCCGATCCATGGGTACGGCCTGGATGACCTCCGGGGCCTTCCGGGCGTTTTTGAAGGTGGCCGCCCCGTTGAAGGACAGGTACCACCCCATATCCACCAGCTCCCGGGCCATTTCCACGGACCCGGCGAAGCAGTGGAACACCCCCCGCAGGCCGGGAAATTCCCGGACGATGGCCATGGTGTCGGCGTGGGCGTCCCGGTCGTGGATGATCACCGGCAGCGACAGCTCCCGGGCCAGGGCCAGCTGGCTGCGCAGCACCTGCTGCTGCAGGGGGCGGGGGGGATTTTCCGGCCAGTAGTAGTCCAGGCCGATCTCGCCGATGGCCACTGCCTTGTCCTCCCGGGCCAGGGCGCGGATGGCGTCCAGGTCCTCCGGGCGGAAATCGCCGCAGTTTTCCGGATGGATGCCCACGGCGGCGTAGACATGGGGGAAGCGGCGGGCCAGCTCCACCGCCGTCCGGGAGGACGCCACGGTGCAGCCGGGATTCACCACCAGGCCGACGCCCTGCTCCGGCAAGGAGGCCAGCAGGGTCTCCCGGTCGCCGTCGAACTGGTCGTCGTCATAGTGGGCGTGGGTGTCAAACAGCATAGGGGGCCTCTCAATCCAGGTGGACCCGGCCCAGTCGGGCGTCGGCCACATACTCGCTTTTCAGCCGGCGCAGCTGATCCATGTGGGGGGCCCGCAGGTGGGCCTGCTGCTTCTCCTCCGTCTGCCACTGCTCCACCAGCAGAATCTCGTCGGCATTCTGGACGGACAGGAAATAGTCATACCGCAGGCAGCCGTCCTCCCGGCGGATGGCGTCGATGATGCCATGGGTAGTCAGCTGGCGCAGAAAGGTCTCCCGGCAGCCGGGCTTGGCCAGATAGCGCACATACAGAGTCAGGGTGTTTTCCATGGTGATTTCTCCTTTATGAATAGCGCCGGTCCAGGACCGCGATCATGGCGGCCATGGCGTTTTCCCGGCAGTCCGGCAGGATGCGGATCCCCGGCACCCGGTGCACCGCTGGAATGGCGTTTTCCGGGGCGAAGGCCATGCCGGCGTATTCCAGCATGGGGATGTCGTTGGCGTGGTCCCCCACGCAGCAGACGTTCTCCTGCCGCACGCCCAGAAGCTCCGCCAGGCGGCGGACCATGCCGCCCTTGTTGGCTCCCCGGGCGGTGATCTCCAGCAGGTTCACGGCGGAGGCCACCACCTCGTACTCCCGGCTCCAGTCCTGGGCCCGGATGGCTTCCTCCAGCTGCCGCAGCCGCTGGGGCTCCTCCTCGAACAGCAGCTTGGAGATAGGCGACGGGGCCTGGTCCAGGCTGGCGATCTGCTGGGAGGGGGTGTGGGTCAGGTGCAGGTGGCGGGCGGTGATCTCGTTGGGATTCACCACATGGATGGAGTTGTCGTCGTGATAAATTTCGTAGGTCAGGCCCGGTATCAGCTGGGACAGCTGCCGCACATGATCCCGGATGCACTCCGGCAGAAAGGCGGTGCGCAGATACCGCCCCGCCGGGAAGTCGTAGATGGCCGCGCCGTTGAACAGCACCGTGGGGCCGTTCATGGGCACGCCGTCCATAACGCTGGCGAAGGAGGGCAGGGCCCGGCCGGTGGCCACGGAAAATGTCCCGCCCTGTGCCATAAAATACTCGATGGCGTCCCGGTTTTCCCGGGATATGGCCGGGACGGGCCCGCCGCTGCGCAGGGCCCCCTCGGTATACACCATGGTGTTGTCAAAATCGCTGGCGATGAGCACGCCGTCAAACTTTCCCACGGCTCAGCCCTCCGATGCCGGGGAGCTGCCGCCGCCGCTTCTGCGGCGTCCGCCCCGGTGCCGGGGACGGCGGCGGGACTGGGCTCCCTCCTGGGCCTCGCCTGCGGGCTTCTGGGGCGGCTTGGGGGCGGCGGGCTTGGGGGGATTCTTGGCCGCCTGGGGACGGCTGCCGCCCTCCTGGGGCCGGTCGCCGGACTTGCGGCGGCGGCTGCGGGGCTTTTCGTCAGTCTTGGGGGCCTCCGGACGCTTTTTCTCCGTCTGGCGGGGCTTTTCGGCCTTTTCCGGGGCCTTTTCCCCGGCCTGCTGGGGACGGCTGCCGCCCTTTCTGCGGCGGTCGTTCCGGCGGCGGGGAGGCCGCTCCTCCCGGGCGGGGGCGTCGGGGTCAAAGTCCGCGATGACCAACGGCATGGGGACCTCCTCCTCGGGCCGCTCCTCCACATACCGCTCGGGCCGCTCCTGGGGCACCTGGATGCCGTCGCGGCTTCCTTTGCCGTTGCGCAGGACGCACACCTCGCAGTTGTGATAGCACCGGGGGGAATCCGGCTTTTCGTCCAGCCGGACCTTCATGGTCTCCCGGAGCACGTTCACCTCGCACACGTTGCCGGGGCCGTCGGGGGTCTGGACAAAGGAGTCGTTTTTGGGCATGCGCTTCAGGGCGTCCTCATAGGCGTCCTGCTCGTATTTCAGGCAGCACATCAGCCGCCCGCAGGTGCCGGAGATTTTGGTGGGGTTCAGGGACAGGCTCTGGGTCTTGGCCATTTTGATGGACACCGGCACAAAGTCATCCAGGAACTGGGCGCAGCAGAAGGGCCGGCCGCAGATGCCCAGTCCCCCCAGCATCTTGGCCTCGTCCCGGACGCCGATCTGCCGCAGCTCGATGCGGGCCCGGAACACGGAGGCCAGGTCCTTCACCAGCTCCCGGAAGTCCACCCGCCCGTCGGCGGTGAAGAAGAACAGGATCTTGTTCCCCTCGAAGCTGCACTCCACCCGCACCAGCTTCATCTCCAGCTTGTGCTGGAGGATCTTCTTCTGGCAGATGTCGAAGGCCTCCTTTTCCCGGGCTCGATTGTGGGCCGCCGTGCGGCGGTCGTTCTCCGTGGCCACCCGGACCATGGGCCGCAGGGGCTGGATGACGCAGCAGTCGTCCACCGGGTGGTTGCCCATGGTACACTGGGCGTATTCCAGGCCCTGGGCCGTCTCCACGATGACGTGGTCCCCGGTCTGCACCTGCACGTCGCCGGGGTCAAAGAAGTAGGTTTTGCATCCGCTGCGGAAGCGGACGCTGATCACAGTTGTCATATGGTTAAATCCTTTCGTATATCCGTATAGCTCATGTCTCTCACAGCAGCTCCTGCCATCCGGCGCACAGGGCCCCCAGCACATGGCCCACGCCCACGTTATAGCGGCACTCCAGGCAATAGCGCTTCATCAGCTCCGTCAGGCCCCGGAGCTGCCGGACGGTGAGGCCCCGGCGCAGCTCCTCCGCCCCGGGGATATCCGCCGGGTCCGGCTTTCCATAGGCGGCCAGCAGGGCCTCGGCGGCGGCGCGCCATCCGGCCTCCAGCAGCTGCTGCAGATGCTCCCGCTTCAGGCGCTTGTTCTCCAGCCCCACCAGATATTGGCTCACCGGCAGCAGCTGTCCGCTGGCAAAGGCCCGGCACAGGTCCCGGGCGGTGTCGTCCCGGGCGTCCTCGTCCCCGCCCCGGAGCTTCCACTCCACGCAGCGGGAGCGGATGGTGGGCAGCAGGGTCGCCGCCGTTTCCGCGCAGAACAGGAAGGCCGCATAGGGCGGGCCCTCCTCCACCAGCTTCAGCAGCACGTTCTGGTCCCGCTGGTTCAGGGCGTCGCAGTCCGGGAAGATATACACCTTGGCGGCCCCGTCGTTGGGCCGGATATAGGCGTCCTGCCGCAGCCTGCGCAGCAGGTCCACCGGCAGCTCCCGGTGGTCGGGGTCCTGCACCGTCTGCACGTCCGGGTGGATGTCCTCCATCACCTTGCGGCACTGGCGGCATTGCAGGCAGGGCCGCCCCCCCTCCGCCTGGCACTCCATGGCGGCGGCGGCGAAGCGGGCGGCGGCCATGCGGTCCCCGCTGCCGGAGAAAATGATGGCATGGGGCAATGCGCCGCCCTGGGCGGCCCGGCGCAGGCGGCGGGCCAATGTGCTGTTTTCCGGCAGAAGCTGCCCCATGGTCCGCCCTCCCTTCCATGGCCGCTGTGATGGTCATACAAACCGATTCTATAAGTATAGCACACCCCCGGGTTCCTCCGCAAGGCACAGGCGCGGCTTTTCCGCAAAAAATAGTTTCCTGTCGGGAGAATATTCCCGGTAATTTTCGGCCATAATGGCAAAAAGATTCCTTTTTGTGAAAATCCTCTTGCTTTTGGCGGGGGATGTGCCTATAATGAGATGTTCGTAACTATATTTTATATACGGAGGGAACTAAATGAGTAAGAAGTATTGCTATCTCTTTACCGAGGGCAACGCCAAAATGCGCGAGCTGCTGGGCGGTAAGGGCGCCAATCTGGCCGAGATGACCAACATCGGCCTGCCCGTGCCCCAGGGCTTCACCATCACCACCGAGGCCTGCACCCAGTATTATGAGGATGGCCGCCAGATCAACGACGCCATCATGGCCGAGATCATGGAATACATCGAGAAGATGGAGAAGATCACCGGTAAGAAGTTCGGCGATCACGAGAATCCCCTGCTGGTCTCCGTCCGCTCCGGCGCCCGGGCCTCCATGCCCGGCATGATGGACACCATCCTGAACCTGGGCCTGAACGAGGACGTGGTAGACGTTATTGCCAAGAAGTCCAACAACCCCCGCTGGGCCTGGGACTGCTACCGCCGCTTCATCCAGATGTACTCCGACGTGGTCATGGAGGTGGGCAAGAAGTATTTCGAGCAGCTCATCGACGAGATGAAGGAGAAGAAGGGCGTCACCCAGGACGTGGAGCTCACCGCCGAGGATCTGAAGGAGCTGGCCGGTCAGTTCAAGGCTGAGTACAAGTCCAAGATCGGCGAGGACTTCCCCTCCGATCCCAAGGAGCAGCTCATCGGCGCCATCAAGGCCGTGTTCCGCAGCTGGGACAACCCCCGCGCCAACGTGTATCGCCGGGACAACGACATCCCCTATTCCTGGGGCACCGCCGTCAACGTGCAGTCCATGGCCTTCGGCAACATGGGCGACGACTGCGGCACCGGCGTGGCCTTTACCCGCAACCCCGCCACCGGCGAGAAGAAGCTCATGGGCGAGTTCCTGACCAACGCCCAGGGCGAGGACGTGGTGGCCGGCGTGCGCACCCCCATGCCCATCGACCAGATGGCCGAGAAGTTCCCCGAGGCCTATGCCCAGTTCGTGGACGTGTGCAAGACCCTGGAGGATCACTATCGCGATATGCAGGATATGGAGTTCACCGTAGAGCACGGCAAGCTGTATATGCTGCAGACCCGCAACGGCAAGCGCACCGCTCCCGCCGCCCTGAAGATCGCCTGCGACCTGGTGGACGAGGGCATGATCTCCGAGCAGCAGGCCGTGGCCATGATCGACCCCCGGAACCTGGATACCCTGCTGCATCCCCAGTTTGACCCCGCCGCTCTGAAGGCCGCCGCCCCTGTGGGCAAGGCTCTGCCCGCCTCTCCCGGCGCCGCCTGCGGCAAGATCGTCTACTCCGCCGAGGACGCCAAGGAATGGGCTGCCCGGGGCGAGAAGGTGGTCCTGGTCCGTCTGGAGACCTCTCCCGAGGATATCGAGGGCATGAAGGCCGCTCAGGGCATCCTGACCGTTCGCGGCGGCATGACCTCTCACGCCGCCGTTGTGGCCCGCGGCATGGGCAAGTGCTGCGTCTCCGGCTGCGGCGCCATCGTCATGGACGAGGAGAACAAGCAGTTCACCCTGGCCGGCAAGACCTATCACGAGGGCGACTGGCTGAGCCTGGACGGCTCCACCGGCAACATCTACGACGGCGCTATGCCCACCGTGGACGCCAGCGTGGGCGGCGACTTCGGCCGCATCATGGCCTGGGCCGACAAGTATCGCCGGCTGCAGGTCCGCACCAATGCCGACACCCCCCACGACGCCGCCAAGGCCCGTGAGCTGGGCGCTCAGGGCATCGGCCTGTGCCGCACCGAGCACATGTTCTTCGAGGGCGACCGCATCGCCGCCATCCGTGAGATGATCTGCTCCGACACCGTGGAGCAGCGCGAGAAGGCCCTGGCCAAGCTGCTGCCCATGCAGCAGGGCGACTTCGAGGGCATCTATGAGGCCATGGAGGGCTGCCCCGTTACCATCCGCTTCCTGGATCCCCCTCTGCACGAGTTCGTTCCCACCGAGGAGGCCGACATCGAGCTGCTGGCCAAGGATATGGGCAAGACCGTGGCCGAGATCAAGGCCATCATCGCCTCCCTGCATGAGTTCAACCCCATGATGGGTCACCGTGGCTGCCGTCTGGCCGTGACCTTCCCCGAGATCGCCGTGATGCAGACCCGTGCCGTGATCCGGGCCGCCATCAACGTGCAGAAGCGTCACCCCGAGTGGAACATGGTTCCCGAGATCATGATCCCCCTGGTGGGCGAGGTGAAGGAGCTGAAGTATGTCAAGAACGTCGTGGTGAAGACCGCTGACGAGGAGCTGGCCGCCGCCGGTGTGGAGATGAAGTACCTGGTGGGCACCATGATCGAGATCCCCCGCGCGGCCCTGACCGCCGACGAGATCGCCACCGAGGCTGAGTTCTTCTCCTTCGGCACCAACGACCTGACCCAGATGACCTTCGGCTTCAGCCGCGACGACGCCGGTAAGTTCCTGGGCGCTTACTATGACAAGAAGATCTATGAGAACGATCCCTTTGCCAAGCTGGACCAGGTCGGCGTTGGCAAGCTGGTGAAGATGGCTGCCAAGATGGGCCGCGAGACCCGTCCCGACCTGCACCTGGGCATCTGCGGCGAGCACGGCGGCGATCCCAGCAGCGTGGAGTTCTGCCACAAGGTGGGCCTGGACTATGTGTCCTGCTCCCCCTTCCGTGTGCCCATCGCCCGTCTGGCCGCCGCACAGGCTGCCATCCGCGAACAGCAGAACTGATCTGCGCCTGAGGGCATAGAGCACAACGCATAAATCAAGCGGTCACACCGTCTCGCGGAGACGGTGTGACCGTTATTTTTTGCCTATTTTGGATCAGAGCACTCGTCAAAGCCCCTGTTTTCGCAAGAAAGCAGGGGCATTCACAGAGTTCCGTGTATCATATCATGAGCCGCTTTTCGAAATATAATTTATAAATCGGCAGCTCGTGTTGGATTTTTTCGACGACGACATACTCGCCGTTGACCAGAACGAGAATATCCCCCGCCCGGAGGTGCGCCGCATCCGTCCAGCCCTTATATATGAACCTCTTGATTGTTAGCGCATTGTGCTGTCCCCTGCACTACGGTTGCCTATTTTGTTCATGCCGCTGTCGTTGTGTTCCCCTTGGCAGCGCTTACAGCCGCACCGCCCGCCGCACAGGCTGCCATCAGGGAACAGCAGAACCGAGCTGCGCCTGAGGGCATAGGGCACAACGCATAAATGGAACGGACACACCGTCTCCACGAGGCGGTGTGTCCGTTTTTGCATCATATGTTGCTGATTTTCGACAATATATTACGCCTTCACGCTTTCGGCCAGCTGCGCGGCCATGCGCTCCAGGTCCTCCTGCTGCCCCTGGCGCAGGGCGGAGCGGAGGGTCACGGTGTCCGCCGCCGTCTCCCAGTTCAGGGGCTCCAGCAGCTTCTGCATCCCCCGGGCGCTGGTGGGGGCCCAGGAGCCGTTTTCGATATACGCCGCCCGGCGGCCCTTGAGGCCGTGGGCCGTCAGGTCGTGCAGCAGATTCTCCATGGTGACGAACACGCCGCCGTTATAGGTGGGAGCCGCCAGCACCACATGGCTGAACCGGAAGGCCGCCGCCAGGATATAGGACGCCGGGGTGACGGAGGTGTCGAACATCTCCACCTGCACCCCCTGCTCCCGCAGGCGGCAGGCCAGGATGTTGGCGGCGTTCTCCGTGCCGCCGTAGACGGAGGCATAGGCAATGACCACGCCCCGCTGCTCCGGCTCATACCGGCTCCACAGGTCGTATTTGCCCAGGATATACCCCAGATCCTGCCGCCACACGAAGCCGTGGAGGGGCAGCAGCATCTGAATATCCAGCCCGGCGGCCTTTTTCAGCACCGCCTGGACCTGGGTCCCGTATTTGCCCACGATGTTGGTGTAATACCGCCGGGCCTCGTCCAGATAGTCCCGGTCGAAGTTCACCTCGTCGGCGAACAGCGCGCCGTTCAAAGCACCAAAGGTGCCAAAGGCGTCCGCCGTCAGCAGGAGCTTGTCCGTCTCGTCATAGGTCATCAGCACCTCCGGCCAGTGGACCATAGGCGCGGCCACAAAGTGCAGGGTGTGCCGCCCGGTGCAGAGGGTGTCCCCCTCCTTCACCACGCTGATGCGCCCCTCGTACCCGGGGCCGAAGAACTGGGCCAGCATATTCCTGGCGGCGGCGGAGCA
>ERZ772831.3610-NODE-3610-length-10843-cov-3.393400_pt1 | contig 10843 bp, 7 predicted proteins | sample MGYA00580858_ERZ772831 | MGnify/ENA primary metagenome ERZ772831 (study PRJEB29015, sample SAMEA2737694) | human gut metagenome | biome: human gut; feature: human-associated habitat; material: faeces | place: China | collected 2012 ... | reverse complement strand
GGCGGCCAGCATCTGGTAGGCGGCATCCACCGTGTTGACGCTGACCCCCTGCTGGGCGGCCATCGTGCGGCGGCCCGGCAGCGGGGTGCCGGGCGCGCGCTGCCCGGTGCGGATCTCATCGGCCAAGGCGGCATACAGCTGCTCATACAGGGGGGTCTTTGTGCTCGGGTCCAGTTCTATCATGGCAAGCCCTTTCTACTGGCCCCATAAAAAAGTTTGAAACTGGGCATTTATTTAGAGCCAGAAATCAGTATAATAAAAACATACCTTCCCGGAAGGAAAATGTCAATAGTAAAATATAATAACAGAGGAGTAAGGAATCATGTCTACCGCAATGATCTGGCTGCTGCTGTTTATCGTAGTGGCTTTGGCACTGCTCATCGCAGCGCTGACAAAAACCAAATTCACCGTGCAGAAGATCAGCATCATCGGCATCATGGCCGCGCTGAGCTTTGTCGCATATGAGTTTTTCCGCATCCCGAATGTGCTGGGCACCGGGTCCAGCTTTCATCTGGGCAACACCTTCACGGCGCTGACCGCCCTGCTGCTGGACGGCGTTTCCGGCGGTCTGGCCGGTGCCATCGGTCTGGCGCTGGCCGACATTATGGCCGGTGACCCGGGCTATGCCGTCACGACCTTTATCTTGAAATTCATCATCGGTCTGGTCTGCGGCGGCGTGGCGCACAGGGTCATCCACCTGCGCAGCTTCCCGACCGGCAGCAAGCTCAAGTACATCGGCGCGGTCACGGCCTCTGCGTTCAGCGGCCTGCTGGTCAATGTCTTTACCGACCCGTTCATCGGGTACTTCCGCAACCGCTATATCTTCGGCCAGCCTGCCGAGTTCGTCAGCGTTGTGACCAAAATTTCCAGCGGCGTCACGCTTGTCAACTCGCTGCTGTCCACCGTCTGCGCCGTGCTGCTCTATCTGGCACTGCGCCCCGCGCTGGAAAAGGCACACCTGCTGCCGAAAGACTGACGCCATCCTCATTTCTGTTTGCCCCCGCCCCGGCGGGGGTTTTTGTTTTTGCCGTCAAATTATGTAAAAATTGCAAAAAGACTGGCGCTCGGCGGCGAAATGGTGTAGAATGGGTTTATATGTTTTGCAGCAGACACTATGCTTGACCGCGAAAGGACCCACTACATGGCAGGAAAAACCAAATCGAAAAAAAAGCAGCCGCTGGATACGCGCAGCAAAATGTATCTGGTGCTGGCCCTGTGCAGTGTGATGCTGCTGGTCTGCATCGGCATTTCGCTGGCGCTCATCGGCTGGCTGCCGTTCGGCAGCGCCGCCCCGCAGAGCGTTTCGACCGTGGACAGTGAATCCATGGTGACCGAAAGCGGCTACAACAAAGAGGAAAACACCATCGACACGCAGGCCTACACCTCGACCATTCTGGAGCAGAGCGCCGATGCCGGCGAGAGCTACATAGACGAGACCCTCTTTCTGGGGGACAGCAACACGGCCCGCATGTACCGGATGTTCGATTACTGCAGCTATGACAACGCCATCGGCTCGGTCGGCATGAGCGCCAAATCGCTTGCGAGCTTTGCCTGCGTACAGCTCAGCACCGGGTCCGGCTACCTGACGATGCCTCAGGCCGTGGCCAAGCTGCAGCCCCGCCGGGTCATCCTGACCTTCGGCACGAACGATCTGAACCCCAGCTACAAGACCGCCGATTTCATCAAAAACTACCAGACCGGCATTGAGGCGGTCGTCACCGCCTACCCCAGCGCGGACATCATCGTCAACGCGATCCCGCCGATCGGCCAGCAGCATTCCAACCAGAGCCTTACCCAGACACAGGTGGACGAATTCAACAAGGCTCTCGTGGAGATGTGCAAGGAAAAGGGCTGGAAGTTTCTGAACAGCGCCGAGGCCCTCAAGGACAGCACCACCGGCTACGCCAAGGCTGGCTATGTGGAGACGAGCGACGGCATCCACCTGACCCGCACGGCGATGGACGCGCTGTTCAGCTACATCCGCACCCACAGCTATATCACGGAGGATGACCGTCCCGCGCTGACCACCATCCCCAAGCATACCGGCGATAAGGACGCCGTGGTCTACACGGTGCCGGTCGTTGTTCCGGCCGAAACCGCCACCCCCGAGCCTGAGGCAACCGAGGCACCGGCCAGCAGCGAGGCCGAGGCCACCGCCACCCCGGAGCCTGAGGTGACCGCGACACCCGAGCCGACTGCCACACCGAGTCCCACACCCGAACCGACTGCAGAGCCGACACCGACCCCCACGCCTGAACCGACCGCCGCCCCCACGCCCGAGCCGACCGCGGAGCCGACACCCACGCCCCCGGAGAGCACCTCCAATGCAGATGTTTCCGCCGGGAATGACGAAACGCAAACCTCATAAAAACACCGACCCCCGCAGCACCTGACGCTGCGGGGGTCTTTTTCTTATGCTTTTTTGCCGAGCAGCTCGGTGCGGATATACCGGAAGCAGGCATCCTCGCCATCATCGCGCAGGATCAGCAGGCAGGTCTCCAGCTGGCGGCGGGTCTCGGGGTGCAGGATGTAGTGATCCTTGCTGCGGTCGTAATACTCCCATGCGGCGGCATCGGTATAGCTTGCGCCCTTGTAGTTTTTGCTGGCGGCGATACGGTCGCAGACCATCTCGGCCACATATCGTTCCGGCATACGCATACCGGCCATGGCATGGTCGCCGTTTGGGGCGTAGTCGATCCAATATTCCAGATGGTGCTTATTGCGGCCCTTGTGGTGCAGCCATGCGGCGCTGTAGCCCTCAGTCTGGCGTTGGGCGTTGTTGGGGCTGCAGGTGCCCTGCCAGTATTTGGCCCCCGCCCAGAACTCGACCGGGGCCAGCTTGCTCAGGTCGTGGGTCAGGCCCTGCCAGTACAGCCCGCAGCGGAAGCAGTTCTTCATCACCAGCATTTTATGGTGGTGGATGGTCCTGTAATGTTTAATGGGATGCCACAAGATCTTTTTTCCTCCCCCGGATAAGCAGTGCGGCCAGCGCCGGCAGCAGCATACAGCTGACCGGCACAAAGGCAAAGTGCCACAGCATCGGCACAAGATGGGTATGTATGGCGGCGTGCGCCTTGGAAAGCACCATCCACGAGGCCGGGGCCGCAAGGCTGAGCAGCCATACAACGCCCAGCGGCACAAGCTGCGCCGCCACGCCGCGCCGCAGCGCGATCACCACGCTGACCGCGCCGACCGCCAGCCCGAAAAGGAGCAGCTGCCCCGCCGTGACGGCAGCCGGCCCCAGCTGAAGCACCGGCTCGGTATCCAGCACAAAATACTGCGCCAGCACCTGCCCGATCGTGACTGCCCGCACCGCATCGTCCGTCAGGCTGATGCGGTCGGTGATGGCCTCGGCCATATTCTGCCAGGCCGCCGCCACGCTGCCGAAGCAGAGACACTCCTGCCCAAACCAGAGCGCCAGCGCCGCTGCCGCACCGGTCAGTGCCGCTGCGCCCGCACCCACGGCACGGCCCAGCCAGCGGCAGGCCCGCTGCGGGGCCTTTGCCACACAGTATGCCTTTGCCGCAGCGTAGCAGAGCGGTATTTCGCACAGGATCAGGAAGGTCGTGATAAACTCAAACCCGCACATGCAGCGCACCAGCACGGCAAGGCTGACCAGCGGCCAGCACCAGCGCGGGGTGCGCCCCCGGGCGCAGGTGCAGCGGCAGAGCAGCACCACAGCCAGCAGCGGCAGCTGCCATGTCCAGGGCACCCAGTACAGGTCCTTCATGCCGCGCTGCAGCCATGGGGCCAGCAGTATGGCCGCCATCCAGAACGCGGCCGGCAGCAGGCCCAGCTCCTGCCAGACGGCCAGCGCCGTCAGCAGCTGCACAGCGTAGAACAGAGTGCTGTTCACCCAGTAGAGCGCGGTCTCCCGGGCGATGCCCTCCGGCAGGAACGCGCGCAGCAGCCGGTTCAGCCCGCCCAGCGCCCAGCCCTGCAGGCCGGACTGGTGGGTGTAGGGGCGGAACTGCGCCGCATCGGCGGGGGTATCCTCCCGGAACCAGCAGCGGTTCTGGTCATCGCTCCAATCCTCGGTATACACGCCCAGAAAGCCGCCGGGCGCGCGCTGGCCCTGCTCCATCTGGTGCATACGGCCGTAGATCAGCGTCTGCGAGCCGGTGTCCCACACGCCGGTACGGTAGGCGCTTGCATTGTGGCGCACAGTCGTCAGCAGTGCCGCCAGCGCCAGCACGGCCAGCAGGGTGAGCACCGTGCGCAGGGCGGCGGGCAGGTTTTTCCATTTTTTCTGCAGCATGGCGATCATCTGTCCCACTTATCGCACAGCGCCGCGATCTGGCCCGCAAATTTTGCAAGGTCCTTGTTGGCACCGCCCTGATTGTGGCGGATGACCTCCAGCAGGCGCTGGCCCATATTGTAAAGTCGGTCGTAGGCCGCGCTGGTGCGCACAGTCTCGGCGGATTTCGTCTTGATGATCTTCCGGGTGTTGCCTACCTCGGCGCAGGCGACCCGCCCCTCGGCCGCGATCCAGATCGAGCCGTTGTAGGGGGCCTCGGCCTCATAGCCCTCGCTCTTGAGATGGTCCGCCCAATGCTCGGCCACAGCGTCCTCACCGTGGTTGACAAAGATAAAGCGCGGCTTTTCGTCAAAGGCGCGGAGCCATTCCTCCAGCCCGTCCTTGTCCGCATGGCCCGAAAGCCCGCCCAGCTGGGCGATGCGCGCCCGTACCTGCACCGGCTCGCCGAACAGCTTTACCTCCTGCGCACCGTTGACCAGCGCGTTGCCCAGCGTGCCGGGGCTTTGGTAGCCCACAAACAGCACCGTACACTCCGGCCGCCAGAGGTTGTACTTCAGATGATGGCGGATGCGGCCCGCATCGCACATACCGGCCGCCGAGATGATGACCTTGGGCGTTTCATCGCCGTTGATGGCCACCGACTGCTCCTTCGTCTCGCTGATATACAGGCCGGGGAACTGCAGCGGGTTTTCACCGCTCTGCACCAGTGCAAGCGCCTCCTCGTCATAGCACTCGGCAAAATTTTCGCGGAAGATCGTGGTGGACTTGCTGGCAAGCGGGCTGTCCACAAAAACCGGGAAATTGCCGTGGCCCTTGACGCGGCCCTCGGCCTTGATCTGGCGGATGAAATAGAGCAGTTCCTGCGTGCGGCCAACCGCAAAGCTGGGAATGACCACATTGCCGCCCTTGTCAAAGGTGGACTGCAGTATACCGCTCAGCTCGCCAAGGTAGTCCGGCTTTGGGCCGTGGCTGCGGTCGCCGTAGGTGGACTCCATGACCAGATAGTCGGCATGGCCGGGGTTGGCCGGGTCACGGATGAGCGGCTGATGCCTGTTGCCGATATCACCCGAGAAAACGATGATCTCCGGCGCGCGGCCCGCCTCTGTAATGCGCAGCGAGATCGACGCGCTGCCCAGCAGGTGGCCCACATCGGTAAACCGCATCTCCATACGGCCGGCAGGGCCGTCGAACAGGGTCTGCCATGCCTCATAGGGGCAGGGCACGAACTGCTTCATGACGTTTTGGGCATCCTCGACCGTGTAGTCCGGCTCGATCATTTCTGCGCCGCTGCGCATGGCCTTACGGTTTTTCCACTCGGCCTCCTGCTCCTGGATGTGGGCGGAGTCCTCGAGCATGATGCCGCAGAGGTCGCGGGTGGCCTCGGTGGTATAGACCGGGCCGCGGTAGCCATTTTTGTACAGGTACGGGATGCGCCCCGAGTGGTCGATGTGTGCATGGGTCAGCAGCAGGGCCTCATAGGTGCCGGGGGCATACGGCAGCTCGGTATTTTCGTAGACATCGCGGCCCTGCTCCATGCCGCAGTCGATCAGGATACGATGTCCTGCAGCTTCCAGCTGGGTACAGCTGCCCGTAACCTCACGGTCAGCGCCTAAAAAGGTAAGCTTCATAGAATACGCCTCCCCATAGAAAATCGTTTAGATTCTTCTACGATCAAATTTTACGGCTCGCTGCCGTTTTTACTTGTTATTCCGTCCGACGCCATATCGCGGGGCTTCGGGCAGGATGAAATCGGTGGTAAAGTTCTCGGTCAAATCGTTGATGTTCATGCGCACATCCCAGTACACATCGCCGTAATCGCGCAGCACCGTGTAATTTTCGGTGCCGATGGTGGCCAACGTCTGGGTGTCGGTAACGATGAGCACGGTATCCCCTGCCGGTTCGTACTCGCTCAGGGATTCCTGATAGGTGCGGGAGACACCGTCGAGGCCTGCCAGCGTGCGGGCGGTGTCGGCGCTGACCGAAACCAGCTGCACCCGGGCTGCCTTGGGCAGCAGGTCCAGCAGCGTGCCGCGGCTGATGTCGCCGTACTCCGGCTCGCCCACATTGCCTGCCAGTGCCGTGAACTCGCTGCCGGTCCAGCCCTCGGGCCAGTGGTCACGGTCGTTCTCAGCGATTTCCTGATACAGCGCCGCCAGATAGTTGGCGAAGCTGATCGTCTTTTCAGCGTCCGGGTTGGCCGCGTAGGTGAACAGCGGCGTGTAGTAGATGCTCTGGTCGTCGGCATCCAGCCCGGCCAGCTTGGCGGCGGCGTAGGCGTAGGCTTCGGCCCCCTGCTGCTGGGCTTCGTCGACCGTCTCCGCGGGGGTGCTGGTATCCTTTCCGCCCACAGCCTCGGTGTCCTTGTCCGGGTCGGCGGCATCGCCGCCGGTCTGGGTGTCATCAGCCGTGATGGTCAGGCTCTCCCAGGTGGAGCGGCTGGCCTGCAGCGTATCGGCGGTCACAGTGTCGGCCCCACGCACGGCCACACCGCCGCCCTGGGTGAACACCAGGTCAAAGCGGGCCACACCGTCCAGCCCCAGCGCCGCACCGGCGCGATAGAGAGTATCCTGGCCGCTGGCGCTGCTGCTGCCGTCCACGATGGCGGTCACGCCCAGGTCTTTCAGCGTGGTTTGCAGCGCGGCGGTGTCCACGCCGGGGGTGGCGATGCAGATGATGGCATCCACGCCCTGGGCCTGCAAAGCAGCCACCTGTTCGCTGGCGGTCTGGGTCAGGTCGTTGGCAAAGGGCGTTTCCTCGTTGACCAGGCTGATCTTGTTGTTGACGGTGTCGGCATCGGCCAGCGAGAAGAACCCGATGCGGTAGCCCGCACGGGTGATTACGTAGTTCATGCCGTTGGTGATGCGGTTGCGGTTCCAGCTGGTAGAGCGGTAGAAGATCGCTGCACCGTCAGAATCCCGCAAGTTGGCAGCCAGCGACGGACCGCTTCCCATATTGGCGTCGCTGCGCAGGCGGGAGATGCCGTAGGCCAGGTCCTCGGCCCCGAAGGCCTGCAGGTCGTACCCGGCAGCGGAAAAGCTGCTGAGCATATCCATGCCGCCGGTCATGCTGGCCACGGTGGTGCCGTGCAGGCTGCCGCCCGCGTCCACGAGGATCGAATCCGGCGTGCTGGCTTTCAGCGCGGCCACATCGGCCAGGCTGACGTTGTCGTTGGCCCGCTGGCCCGCCAGGGAGCCGGTGGCAAAAATGGGCACGGTGATGTCGCCCACCCGCACAAGGCACTGGATGCTCTCGGTGCCGTCGGCCAGCGTGGCGGTGATGGTACACTCGCCGCTGTCGGCCTTGGCGCGCACAAGGCCGTGCTTATCCACGGTCGCCACACTCTTGTCGCTGGTGGTCCAGAAAATTTTCTGCCCGCCATTTTCCTCGTCCGGCTGGTTGGTGGTCAGGTTCGCGTAGGCATCCTTGCCGTCCAGATGCAGCTCCGTCTGACGGGTGTCGTTGAGCAGCGTCGGCGTGGCCGTTTTGCCGTTGCAGCTGGAAATTTCGCCGAAAGCAAACGGCCGCATGACGAAATCAATATCCACCGTCTCGCTCTCGACACCGTAGTCCGCGCCAGGCTCGGAATAGCTGCACTGCCACATATCGTAGGTGCCGGTGTAGCCCAGTTCGTCCGCAAAGCGGGCGATCCAGAGATTCTCGCGCCAGGGGTCGAACGCCGCATCACTGAAGCGGGCGCGCACCCAGTTCAGCGAGGCATAGATGCCCTGCTCGCCGGTGTAGCCCAGCTCGGTCAGGCGGTCAAAAAACGCTTTGGTGATGGCGGCCATCTCGTCCGGGAAGATGCCGCTGATGCTCTTGTCCTCCAGGTCGTAGTAGACGGGGTAGGACAGCCGGTAGGGCGCGGCGGTGTAGTCCTCGAGTCCCTCCTGCGGCGGGGCAACCAGGCCCAGCAGGCGGGCAACGTGGTCGGCCTCGCTGCGGGCTTCGTCCTCGGTGGTAGCGTAGGAGTAGATGTACGCGCCGAACGGGATGCCCAAACGGGTGCACTCATCAGCGTTGCGGCGCCACTGGGGATCGTCCTGGTTCCATCCCTGCTCCTGGCCGTCCCACTCACCGCCGAAACCGCAGCGGATGATGGCGAAGTCGACGCCGTTGCTCTTGGCCTTTTCCCAATCAACCGCGCCCTGATATTTCGATACATCAATGCCTTTCAGCACGGCGGCAGGCATAGCCTCGCTGCTCTCATTAAAGTAGTAGCCCAGTTCATTCTTCTGCCAGGCAGCCGCCGGGGTGCCGAAGTCTGCCTTGGCAGGCCCGGTTGGACCAGCCGAGCAGCGGGTAAGTACCACAGCCAGCACAATGACCAGCACCAGACAGGCGGCGCAGAGGCCCAAAACAGCCCGGCTGCGGCGTTTTTTGCTGGTTTTTCTGGGCGGCTGTTTGGGTGTACGGGGCGGCACACCTGCCCCACCCTGCTGCCGGGCCGGCCCAGCCCCGGAAACAGCCCTTTGCGCACGCGCCGGGCTGCGGTATACTTTGCGTTCGTCTGCCACGATGATGCCCTCTCTTTGTCTATATATAAAAATGTGTATAGTCGTTTATGTATGACTGGACTTTAAAGCCCTCTCCCGGATAGGGCCTTTTAAGGGAATACTAATTAAGAATAGTGTATCATTTTGTCAAAGAAAATACAATCCAGGAGAGACGGTAGATTTTGTAAAAAATTTAGCACCCCGGCAAAACTGCAGGGGTGCCAAAACAGCCGGCCCGAAGGCCGGCTGCCAAGTATGTGTTTACAAATCAAAAGCCGTGCTTTTCCATCAGCTTGCGGCCCATCAGTACGCCCATAACGGAAGCCATCATCAGGCCGCGGGTCCAGCCGGAGGAATCGCCCAGGCAGTGCAGACCCTCGATATTCGTCTCCAGGTCGGTATCCATCTTGACCTTGTTGGAGTAGAACTTCAGCTCGGGGCTGTACAGCAGGGTCTCAGGGCTGGCGAAGCCGGGCACGACCTCGTCCATCATCTTGATGAACTCGATGATGTTGACCATGGCGCGGTAGGGCATGGCGGCGGTGATGTCACCGGCCACGGCGTCCTTCAGCGTCGGGCGCACGTTGGTGCGGGCCAGTTCCTTGGCCCAGGTACGCTTGCCGTCCAGGATGTCGCCGTAGCGCTGCACCAGGATGTGGCCGGCACCCAGCATGTTGGTCAACTCGCCGACTTTCTGTGCGTAGGCGATGGGCTGGTTGAACGGCTCGGTGAAGTTGTGGCTGACCAGAATGGCCAGGTTCGTGTTGTTGCTCTTTTTCTCCTTGAAGCTGTGGCCGTTGACCACGGCAAGGTCGTTGTCGTAGTTTTCCTGCGCCACAAAGCCGCCGGGGTTCTGGCAGAAGGTGCGCACCTTGTTCTTCCAGGGCTTGGGGTAGCCGATGAGCTTGGACTCGTACAGCACCTTGTTCACCTTTTCCATGACCTCGTTGCGGCACTCCACGCGCACGCCGATGTCAACGGTGCCGGGCTTGTGGGCGATGTGGTGCTCGGCGCAGATCTTCTCCAGCCAGTCGGCACCGCGGCGGCCCGTGCCGATGACCACGGTATCGGCATAAACAGCATGGGCTTCCTCGTCCTTGGGTCCCTTGATGAACACGCCCTTGCACTCCTCGTTCTCCAGGATGATGTTCTCACACTCGGTGCTGAACAGCATCTCCACGCCGTTGTCGGCCAGATAGTTCTGGATGGCCAGATACAGCTGCTGGGCCTTCTCGGTGCCCAGATGGCGGATGGGGCAGTCCACCAGCTTCAGGCCGGCGTGGATGGCGTTCTTGCGGATCTCCTTGATGTCCTCGCCGGTGTAGATGCCCTCCACATGGGGGTCAGCGCCGAACTCGAGGTAGATCTTGTCGGTGTAGTCGATGAGCTCCTGTGCAAACTCTTCGCCGATGAGGCTGGGCAGGTCGCCGCCGACCTCATAGGAGAGGCTCAGCTTGCCGTCGGAGAAGGCGCCTGCACCGGAGAAGCCGGTGGTGATGGCGCAGGTGGGGCGGCAGTTGACGCAGTGGCCCAGCTCGGCCTTGGGGCAGTGGCGCTTTTCCACCGGCTTGCCCTTTTCCACCAGCAGGATCTTTTTCTTGCTGCCGTGGCGCAGCAGCTCTACAGCGGTGAAGATGCCGGCCGGACCGGCACCCACAATGATCAGATCGTATTTTTCCATAGTTTTTGATTTCCCTTGCATTAGATTTAGAATACTCTCTTTTGGCAGCGTCCTCGCCCTCTCAGGCCGCTTCGCGTCCAGCTCCCCCAAAGGGGGAGCCTCTGGCAGAACGACTCACCTTGCGGGGAATCGCGAAAGCCTCTCCCTTTGGGAGAGGTGGCAGCGCGTCAGCGCTGACGGAGAGGGCGAGCCCGTTAATCGTTGATGTCTTCCTGCTCCACTTCCGCGCTCTCATCCACATGATCCAGCTCCACGGCGGAGGCTTCCACGTCGGCAGGGGCGATGTCCGGGGCGATCACGCCGTCGCCGTTCAGATCCTGACCGGTCAGGGATTCCAGCATGGACTGGGTCTCGGGGTGGAGCTTGGAAAAGCGGCGGATGGCCAGCACAGTGTACAGGGCACTGAGCAGG
>ERZ772831.3601-NODE-3601-length-10862-cov-4.090774_pt1 | contig 10862 bp, 6 predicted proteins | sample MGYA00580858_ERZ772831 | MGnify/ENA primary metagenome ERZ772831 (study PRJEB29015, sample SAMEA2737694) | human gut metagenome | biome: human gut; feature: human-associated habitat; material: faeces | place: China | collected 2012 ... | reverse complement strand
GACTGCTGCCCAAGCCAATGTTGTGCAGCGGTAAGAAGGTTGTAAAGCTGCTGGATTATGCTTAGCAAAACAGAACTGTTCATTTAGAATATAAGCCGCTTGTTCTTTGCGGCATAATAAAAGGTACAAATTATATACCAGTAAGGAGGATCTGCATGAAAACTTCATCTATTCTTGACACCTATCAGACCTGGCTGACCCACCGGGAGTACAGCCCCGCCACCATCCAGAAGTACACCAAAGCCCTGGCCCGCTTTTTTGCCGATACCGGGGCAGGGGACATCCCGACCCGCGAGACCGTTGCAGCCTGGCGGGATAGCCTGACCGAAAAGGGCTATACCCCTGCCACCGTGAACGCGATGCTGGCTGCCGTCAATGATTGCCAAGAGAGCATCGACAACGTGGCTGGCAAAGCTAAGCCGCTCAAGCACCAGCGCAGGATCTTCGCCGACCCTGGCCGGGAACTGACCCGCGCCGAGTATTTCCGCCTGCTGAACGCCGCACGCGCCGCCGGCAACAAGCGCACCCAGCTGCTGCTGGAAGCGCTTTGCTCCACCGGCATCCGCGTCTCGGGACTGCAGTTTATCACGGCAGAAGCCGTCCGCCGGCATAAGGCATCCATTCGCTGCAAGGGTAAGTGCCGGGAAATTTTGCTGCCGGCCGAACTCTGCCACCGGTTGACCCGCTGGTGCCAGAAACACCGCATTCATGCCGGTCCGGTGTTTCTTTCCCGTGTTGGCAAGCCTCTGAGCCGCGTAACGGTCTGGAAACTGCTCAAAGCCCTGTGCGAGCGCGCTAATGTGGCCTGGAAGAAAGTTTTCCTCCACAACCTGCGGCACCTGTTTGCGCGGACATTTTACAACCTCGAAAAAAATATCTCGAAACTGGCGGACCTGCTCGGTCATTCCAGCATCGAGACGACAAGAATTTATATCATGGAATCCGGCGCAGAACATGAGCGTCTACTCAATAAAATGCACCTTCTATTGTGAATTTGACGAAAGCATAGTTCCGTTCCTGTCGTTAACAAAAGTTAACATTTAATAAACGTCCGTTCGCGTTTTAAATACCAAAAATGAAAAAGTAAGTAAGAAAAAGTTGTTGGGCAAGCGCTGAAATTCCGCGCCTAACAGTATTTCTATGTGCACTTTTTACAATTTCAACAAAATTGTGTACTTCCCCTTGCCTTTTTCACCTTTATGTGCTAAAATTAGCACTGGTTAATCTATTGTAACTTCTTTTTGCAATTTGTTTTGTTATATGTGGTTAACATGCAATTAACAGAATATGCTTCTGTTTTTCTTTGCTCGCTGCACGCTGAAATGACCGGAACACAAATATTGCAAGGACGATGCAACTTGACATCTGAAATTGTGGGTAATCGCTTGCACAAGTGTGGGCTATGTCTGCCTGGTGGCAGCCAACAGCGATTGTGGTTCGCACAACATTTTGGTTGGAAAGCTAATTGGGCAAGATGGCCGCTCCATTGTCGGCAATAAAAACTTCAAACCACTTTGTATGTGGTGCGTAGCCTAGAGGGTATCTGAAAAATCCCCAGCACTGTCTAATTCTACCGGGGCATCCCCGCACAATTCTCGGCTTAAGCCTAAAGCATCGCTGCGACGGCCGCGGCACATGATCAGCGTTGAGAAAATGCTCGGCAATCCACCAAGGATTGCCTGTGCTTCTCTCTTAGCCGGTCACGCGTCTCGCTCGCCGCATTGGCATTTTGAATTGCTCGGTATTGCCCAAAAGCAGCGTCTGCTACGTTACTCAACCTTGCAATACACCAAGTATTGCGGCGGTCTCGCGCCTTGCATCCGTTATCTTTTAGCGAATTTTCCAGCATTTTGGTTTATCAGAGACGCTCGAATAAATTTTGAATCTATCCGCTTATGAAGCTTCTGGCATCAGGTGTGCCGATCCAATGCCTCAAGCAAGGCGCGGTAGAGGCGGTCAAGTGGAACAATAGAACGATGTGTTGCTGATGGTAGCGATATCTACCCACTCTATTGTCTGTCCGTCTGCCTGCTAATTTGTTTGGGAATGAACGGGACGATACGTAAAAATGGCGTTGATTCTGTGCCAGGGCTTTATGTAGCCGTTATTGGGCCGGAAACAGGAGTGTTTGCCAGAAGCGGGTTTGGCCATACGCGCACATGCATAGCAGAAATGTATATCTGCTTGACAAATGAGCGCGGCAGACCACGTTTCCTGGTGGATATAAATCAATTTGAGCGGAGGTGGTGCTTAAGGAAAAGCCCAACCGGATCCCTGTGAAAGTATTTTGCTGTGCATTGAATGGAAACGCTTTGATGTGTAATCCCGGACTGTTCTGTTTGAATCAAGAGCGGCGTCATCATTGTAAGTTCCAAACCTCAAAGGGAACAACAGGGTGCTTTCGGCAAAATTACCCGGTTCGGCGCGATTGATTAGATGCATCTGAGAAAAGAGAAATGAAAGGATGTGCTTTACCAATGGAAAACAAGAAGTGGAAACGCTTCGGTTCATGTCTGATGGCACTGGCTATGGTACTGTCCGGTACCGCATTGCCCGCAAGTGCTGCGACCCCCGGCAAAGACGGGTCAGCGGAGATGAACGAAGCGTATGCCGCACACGAGTCCCTGATGCCGATCGGCCCCTCTTTCAGCGTGGCCACTCTTTTGGAGTGGACGCCGGAATCTGACCCGGACGCACGATACAGCAGGGCGAGCATTCCCATGGCAAACCGAGAGGGCGGTTTTGTCGTGAACCCAAAGGCAAATCCGGAAGCAAAGCTCATGCTCTGCTCCCTGGCTAACTCTTCCCACGACACCACCAGTTCACAAGGCACCGAGAACTTCATGAGCTGGTCCTTCAACTACTGGCAGTACACCGATTCTTTTGTGTACTGGTCCGGTTCTGAGGAGGGCCTGATCTGCTGCCCCACCGGCGAATTTACTGACGCTGCCCACACCAACGGTGTGCCGGTCGTTGCTACACTGGGCTTCCCTTGGGGATCTGGCTCGGGCTATGCGGAGGAAGTTGACGCTTTTTGCCAAAAGGCGGAAGATGGCAGTTTCCCCGTGGCAGATAAGCTACTGGCAGTGATGGATTACTATGGTTTTGATGGATACTTCTTCAACCAGGAATCCTTTGGCTGCAGTGCAGAGATTGCATCCAGGTTGGATGAGATGATCCGCTACATGCGCGCCAAGTGCCCCGACATCTTGATTAGCTGGTACGACTCGATGCTGCCTTCCGGCGGCGTATCTTACCAGAACGCGGTTAATAGCTCGAACCAGCGTTGGATGGAGCGTAGCGATGATGGCTCTGTGGGAATCAATGAGTTCTTTATGAACTACAACTGGTATACATCGCAGATTTCTACTACAGTCAGCACGATGAACTCTATTAACCGCAGCCCCTTCGATGCTTATGCGGGCTTGGATGTACAGCAAAACGGCATGAACACGCCTTTCCGTGATGAACTGCTCGTGGACGAGGATGGCAAGCTAAAGCTATCCATCGCGCTGTATTGCCCCAACTCCACGTTAGGTAACTCTGCAAACGGAGCGCAGTTCCACGAGGTTGAACAAGACTTCTATGTCAATTCTGCTTCAGATCCGCGGGTAGAAGTGGCTAATGTTTCCTCACGCACTTGGCTGGGTATGTCCCGATTCTTCGCCGACAAGACGCCGATCCTCAGCACACCGTTCGTAACCAGTTTTAATTCCGGCCACGGTGTTGGTTATTATGTGAATGGTGAACTCTCCCGTAACAACGAGTGGAGTTACCAGTCCGTGCAGGACGTTATGCCCACCTGGACCTGGATCATCGATTCTGACGGCTCGAAGCTTGATGGCGGCTATGACTTCACTGACGCCTATAACGGCGGCACTTCCATTCAGTTCTATGGTGATCTGGATGCCAACAAGGCAAACGACATCATGCTGTACAGCACCGATGTCGCTGTGACCGATGGCATGACACTGAGCCTGACGGCCAAGAACGATGATGGCAAGGCCAGGTTGGTTGCCTATTATGGCGATGACAGTACTGCCAGCTATGAGGAATGCGAAACAGTCGCTTACAATTTGACTGCCAGTGAGGCTGATACCTGGACCACCACGGTGGTAAATATTTCTGATCATGCCGGCAAGACTTTGTATGCCATTGGTTTAAAGGTGGAAAGCGATACTGCTGTGTCCGACTACCACATCAACCTGGGCCAGCTTGCCATTTTGGATCAGGATCGCGCGGCGCTGTCCGGTCCTACTTCTGTGGCGCTGGACGAGATCCTGTATCACAACGCCTATGATGCGGAAGCACGTATTTACTGGGATGCTGTGGACGGCGCTGCTTCCTATGAGATCTACAAGGTCAACGCGAACGGGACTTCTAATCTGATCATGGAGACCCCCAACACGGCCTTCTACCTGCCTACCCTGGTTCGTGATTTTGACGAAGACGACGTGACGCTGAAAGTCGTCCCCGTTAATGCCAACGGTGTACGCGGTGAAGGCACCAAACTGATAATCGACTGGCTGTATAGCAATGAGGACTCTGAAGTCTACGAACCAAAAGAATTCGAAAACGTCTGCCTGGGGGCGACGGTAACCGGATGTTCTGGCCAGAATGAGAGCGAGCCTGCCTCCAAGGCCATTGACGGGACCTCCCTGAATGGTTCCAAATGGTGTGTTACCAATGCAGAGCGTGGATATATGGACATTGACATTGGTCGTGAGGTGACGGTCCGCCGCTGGCGCGTAGAACATGCCCAGTACGGTGGCGAGGATGTGTTGATGAACACCGTCGACTTTGCTCTGGAGTATAAGAATGCGTCTGGCCGGTGGGTAGAGGCAAAGCGCATCCAGCACAACACCGCCGCTGTAACGGATGTCTTGCTGGACGAACCGGTGACTGCACAGGAATGGAAACTGCGCATTTATGATGATGGAACTTCCCCCTGGGGCGGTATCCGCATTTATGAATGGCAGATGTTCGAGACCGCCGAGTTCCCCCAGACGGAGCCGGTGTCCATCCAGTTTGCCGCCGCAGAGAATGGCACGGACGCCAATGATACCTTCACACTGAAGAACGTGCCTGCGGGCCAGACTGTCAAGGTCTACACCAAATCCGGCAGCGAGTATAACAAGATCGGAGAGGCGGTTGCAGAAAGCGGCACTGTCACTATCACCGGCCTTAACTTTGGCACGCAAGAAGCCGGACGTATTTACTACACCACCACCGCCACAGGTTCCGCAGAAAGCATCAAGCTGAGCGCGAGCTTTGAGGCGGAAAATGCCGCAAAATCTGAGGCGGCAAGGGATGTTACAGCGGAAGCTTATAAACAGCCTGGCTCGCTTAGCTCTTCCAACGGTGGCGACATCTATATTTCTCTTACGGTGAATGGCCTGAGTGGAGGCGATGTGGTCTACGTTTACGAGAACGACTCTGGTGAATACACCAAAGCCTCTCTCCCGGTGGCTGCTGGCGAAACCTCGGTAATTATCCGTGGCATTCGGGTCCCGCGTGCGGGCAGTGAACTCACCCTGCAAGTAAAACGCGTCAGTAAGCTGATCTCTGATAAGTATACTGTCGAAATCCCCGCATTCCCGGAACCGACCGCTTACTTGAACTTGGTGGCGACCAATGCCAAGGGCGAGAAACTGACCGGCGTTACTTATGGCGTTTACAACAGCAACAACGAAAAGGTCTATACTGTGACTACCGGCGAACCTGCTGAGGTTGTATTGGGGACGTACACCATTAAGTGCGAAAAAGTTCCTGAAGGCTACCTGATCAACGACACGGTTGTGAAGCGCCTGGTCGTGACCGAAGGCCAGACCTACGATGTGAATGTTACCCTGCAGAGCGGTTCTGTTGAGCCAATCGTTACATCTGTTACGGTATCGCCCGCTACTGCATCTGTGGAGAAGGGCGCAACCAAGCAGTTTGCAGCTATGGTCAACGGCGAGAATATCACCGACCATTCTGTGACCTGGAGCGTGGACGGCGCGGTCTCTGAGGCGACTGAGATCGACGAGACCGGCCTGCTGACCGTTGCGGAGGACGAGACCGCAGAGCAGCTGACCGTTGTTGCGACCTCGGTTCAGGATCCGAAGGTTTCCGGCAGCGCTGCCGTGACCGTCACCGAGCCTGTGGGCGAGCTGGAACTGGTGTCCCAGAATGCGACCATCGTTGGCTACAACGGCAATAAACTGGGCACTGCCCAGGGCCCCGAAAAGCTGTTTGACGGCGACAAGGAAAACCCCAATACCGGCAAATGGTGCGAGGATGGCAGCAACCTGTGGGTCGCCTTTGACATTGGCGAAGAACGCAACGTCCGGCAGCTGGTCGTCTCCCACGTCGGCGTGGCGGAAACGCCGACGGCCAGCAACGGCAGCATGAACACTGCCAATTACGAGTTCTATGTGCTGAACGAAGAAAAGGTCAACGTGGACGAATTGCTGGCCATGGGGGCCGAGGAACGGAACGCTGTGCTGGCAGACGCTGCGTACTGGACAGAGCTTGCCAAGACCACCGATAACGCGGCCAATGTTACCACCAATGATCTGGGCGATGCGACCGGACGGATCTTCAAGCTGAATGTCAGCCGTACCGATACCACCGGTTGGGCTGCCTGCGTCCGCATCTACGAGGCCGAACTGTACGCTACGGCCAAGCCCACCGAGCCTGTTGTGGACAAGACCATTCTGAATCAGCGGATCGAGCAGGCTTCCGCCCTGGTGGAAGACAATTACACGACCACCAGCTGGGCAGCGTTTGCAACTGCGCTGGCCGAAGCGCAGAGCATCTCTGCCGCTGAGGATGCAAAACAGGAGACTGTCAACAATGCAGCTGACGCTCTGCAGGACGCCATGGAAAGCCTTGTGAAGCGTGCTGACAACTCGAACCTGGTCGCGGCCATCGACAGCATCAAGGAACTGGATGAAAGCAGGTATCAGCCTGATTCTTGGGCTGCCCTTGCCCAGGCTTTGGCAGAAGCTGAGAAGGTCGCCGCCAACCGTGATGCAACCGCCGATGAGATCGAAGCTGCTTATACAAATCTGGAAGCTGCTTACAAGGCACTGGCGCTCCGAGCAGATATGACTGCAATTGATGATATGATCTCCAAAGTGGAGGCCATGGATGCGAACGCTCATACTGCAAAATCCTGGAAATTGGTTGCCGATGCATTGGAGGCCGCAAAGACGGTCGCCGCCAATGAAAACGCTACCCAGGAGGCTGTAGATGCAGCAGCACGGACGTTGCAGGCCGCAGCGGCGGCATTGGTAAAGGCTGGCGATGCCACCGAGTTGAATGCTTTGGTTGAAGAAACCAAGCAACTTGACCTGAGCAAGTATACTGTGGAGAGCGCGGACGCTATCCGCCAGGCAATTTCTGATGCGGAAGCTGCTATCGCAGGCCGCGCAAGTGCTGAAGACTTGAAAGCCGCCCTTGATGCAGTGCGGAATGCTGTAAATACTGCCCAGACCAAACCTGCGGCACCGGTACAGCAACCTGCTGATACTGTGAAGGATGAACATCCCGATATTGCGGGAGGAATTGCAAACGGCACTAGGGGTGCTGCGCCTACTGCAAAGCCGAATGACGGCAGTGCAGCGGCATCTGGCAGCGGAGCAACAAGCGCGATTCCTCAGACGAGCGATAACTTCCCTTATGAAGTGCTGTCGATTCTGGCTTGCATGGCCGTGGGTGGCTTTATCGTTGCACTCTACCTGAAAAAACGCAGAGGCAATCACTGATGTCTACGAGATGAACGTAAACTCCTAATTCTAAAACACATTATGCGCTTGATCGCAATCGACAGATTGACCAAAACTATAAGATTTAATCATATTACTGGCATATCTATCCCTGTGTTTGGCAGTCAATCGGAAGGGGAATGAGGCAAGTCCTCGGTGTTGGTTGATGATTAAGGTATAACTGCAAAAGTGCCTCTTGCGGGCTTCGAACCGCAAGGGGCACTTTTGTGTCTACAGGCATGGAGGAAGACCAACAACTCGGAATTCTTGTCAAACAAAATATTGTTGTAGACAGAGGAACGAATGGTGCGCTCAATGCGTTGGTGGACTATAATCCACAGTGCGAAATAATTTTAATCAACATATAGGACCAGAAAAAGCCAATGAAGCGGGGATTTTTTGCTTTTCCCGGCAGTTTTCAGTTTGTTTTCAGGTTTTCCATTTTATACCTATTATAATAAGGAGGATTTCCACTATGAGCATCATTATCGGTATCGACCACGGCTATTACGCTATCAAGACAGCGCATTGTTCATTTCCGGCAGGGCTGACAAGCTACGGAGAACATGAACCCTACACCCGCCAAGGACTCTTAGAGTTTGGCGGGTGCTTTTTTGTTTGCGGCACCGGGAGGCAGCCCATCCAGCGCAACAAAACCGTGAACGACAACTACTATCTGCTATGATTCAAGTGATTCCAAAAGACGATGCCATCGAGCGCCAGATGGCTGAAAAAATCCAGACCTTAAGTGAACAGCTTGCAGCTGCCAAGTGTGCCGTTGTCAGCGCCGCCAAGGAACAGGAAGCATTGGAGACAGAGGTCGGGCGCTGCATCATGGGGCAAAGCCGATTCAGCGAGGCCCTGCTCAGCAGACTGATTGATGAAAAAGCAGCCGAGCGGAAACAGCTTCAAAGCAAGGTCGCCGCCCTTGAAATGGAAATCAAAAGCCAAAGCACCCTGACCGCCAATGTTTCCACCTACTATGACCGATTCATGGGATGGAGCGCAGAGTTCCGTCTGGCAGATATTGACCGCAAACGGATGATCGTCTCGCAGCTATATAGCCGAATCTAGGTGAAACGCGGCTACGAAATCAAGCTGGTACTGGATGCAAACTACAGGCAGTTCCTTGACGGCAAGATAGACTATGGTGTTGGGTATCTGATTGAGAAAACGGATATCCGGCATAGAAAGACCCCCAGACAAATAGGCAAAATGACAGCATGAGAGAAATCAGGCAAAATGAGCAGTTGATAAAATAGCCGTAATATGGTAAAATACTAAATAAGGAAAGGGAGTGCGTAACGTGGCAAAGTTCAAACCATATATTTTATATGGCCATTCCACCGAGCACTGCAAGGTCCGTATTCAGAAAATGACGAAAGCAGATGCTGAACAGACAAACCAACAACCTTTGTGGCAAACAGACTGGACCTCAGATTTCATTTCTAACCCGGATTACCTGAAGTACTCAGTAAAAACAATGGATGGCGAACTGGTGGCATTAGGTGCTTATGAGATTTTGCCAACAGCTATCGTGGTTCATATCGCATATATTGAGAGTCATCCGGAAAGCAATCCCACGATAGCCGGACGCAATCGTAAGTATCAAGGCATTGGGCGTGTGCTCCTTGCCTTTGGTATTAAGCTGTCAATCGACAATGATTTTGGCGGTGACGTTACTTTTGAAGCTAAAACACCGGAACTGGCAGAACACTACGAACGCGACTATGGTGCAATGTTGCTGCCGTCTTTTGATGATGCCAGCGCCCCGCGCTTCCTACTTTCCGGTGAGGCGGCAAAAAGAATTTTCTTAAGCTATCTCGAATGAAAGGAGTAGCATATATGGAAATTGTAAAAAGCGAACGCAATAAAAACGCGGCGCAATACTTTAGACCTCAGACAGCACAAAGAGATGAATTCTATAACATTTTTTTCAAGGTCTGCCGTAAGTACAACATCGACTGGGCAACTGCCACACCGAAAGAACGCGCTTTCGCGGAAGAGATCACTCGCGTGACCTACGAGCATCAGGTAGCGGTCAAGGAGGGGCGTTCGTTGGCTACGGTTCGCGCTGCGTTTGAAGCGTAACGGAATTTAAACGTGAATTCTTGCAGGGTATGCATGTGCTGTATGGCAGATGCATGCCCTGTATGCTTTTATGATGCCTACGTAGGAGGTTGGTCATATTCTTCAATATTGATATGGCATCGAAAAACAGCAAATATTCCGCAATTTGAGACACAAAACCACTATATGTAGTTATTTTGTGGCTTGATTTTTTTGTAAATCGCATGATATAATGAGTACACAAAATAATGTGGAAGGTTAAATGTAAAGGATATGACAAAAAGCGATTGTGATGGAGTGGAAAATGCACAAAATAAGTATGCAAGTTTTTCTTATATAGTAGACTCCAGCTGGACTCCTCCTGCACATTGTACAATGCATATATTAGAACAAAAGAATTTAGGAAGCGTTCCATCGAGCGATGCTATCCTTGAAGATTTGCGAATAACAGAACTCATTAGTTATGTTTATGATCATTATCATCGGAGAACCATATCGGTACTGAATTCTATCCATACTGCATCAAGCTTAATTTCAGAATATATGGAATCAACTGTGAAGGCATATTCTTATGGAATTCGATGCAATGCCATAGAGCGAGTGCGATTTTTCTACCCGTGGGTAAGATGCTTTCAATCGGATTCAGCATTGGAAATCACTTTCTTTGCTCTCGTTGAGTATCGTAACGGAAAGAGAGTCTTTAAAATATTAAAACTTCTTCCAGATGACCTGTTATCCGATTCTACAATATTCGACTATATTAATCAAAGCTGGAACATTCCAATACCTACAATACATATAGATACCGAGATATATCGATATTATCCTGATGACGAAGAGGATGAGATGCTCAATAATCAAAATGGGCTTGTGATTAGCTATAACTCTATTTTGGGGCTCTTTATTCTCGCCAACTTTGGATTACATTTATTGCCAGATGATAATGCACAAATCGCCATAATCGGAACGGGCAGATTGGCTGTTTCTGATGACACAGGACGACTGTATGCATTCAGCCTTTTCATATACATGGGCTGCCAT